>ERZ1090869.483-NODE-483-length-21401-cov-9.790780_pt1 | contig 21401 bp, 19 predicted proteins | sample MGYA00478474_ERZ1090869 | MGnify/ENA primary metagenome ERZ1090869 (study PRJEB33644, sample SAMEA5815748) | chicken gut metagenome | biome: Chicken; feature: Gastrointestinal Tract; material: Caecum | place: Ireland | collected 2019-01-01 | study: A study of the... | reverse complement strand
GAAGGTGTCGAGCATCCCCATGAGCTTTGTCCCGAAGTCTGCGCCGGGGGCGATACGGTAGGCCGTCCCGATTTTGGAGAAAAAACCAGAACACAAAGAAGTACGGCAGGTTGGGGAGCACATATTTTCTGATCTTGTCACTCAACGTCCGTCCTTCACCGCCTCTCTGGTCCGCTGCTTCTCCTTCGGCTTCGTCCTGATCTGCTCCGTGAGCTTGCGGAGCTGGCCGAGGATAGAAGTCTTGTCCTGGTCTTTGTTCAGCACCTTTGTACTGTATTTCTGGAAGGCCGCCGTGATGGCGTCCGCCTGATTGGCTTTGAAAAACAGCAGGTAATGGCCGGGGCTCACTTTATGGAAAGCGTAGTCCACATGGAACTCCTTCGCTATCCGGTCAAAATCCTTTGGCGCGCCCACATACTGCATGGCGTTTTTACCGCCGTAGTGGTTCATCAGCTTCTTCACGCTCTGGCGGCCCTGCGGGGTCAGCGCCTTCCGGTGGTGCTTTTGCAGCGCCCGAACCACCTTGCCAAGAGCGGCGGCCAGCACTTTTCCCGTCAGCTTTGCCGTCTTGATCGAAAGGGCAACTGTTTTTTGGTTTACTTCTTCCTGCATAAAACCTCCTTTCCGTCAGGGCTCCCGGTAGACGGGAGGCCCCCGTACACTCCGGGGCAACAGAAAACCTCGGGCCAATGTGGCCCGAGGCTTACCGCTCGGCATCCCTGCCGGACGGAGCTTTCTTTTCCGGCTCCGTCTGGACTTTTTCGCCCTGTTCCCGCATGGTCTGCAAGATAGAGGGCTTCTTTTGAAGCTGGGAGGGCTTTTCGCCGGACAGCGGCTTGATACATTCCAGACGGTCAGTCGCCCGGATGGCGTTGTCCGTGAGCTGCCGCTGCCATGCGCCCACGCTGGGAGCCCAGCGAAAGCCGTTGCTTTTCAGCTCGGCCCGGGTGTCCGCGTCAGGCTTTCCGTCAAAGAACACCTGCAAGCGGTTGTCCTCCCGGTTCATTTCCACACGGCCCCCGTCAAACTCCCAGCCGGAAAACTCTCGCTGCGCCTGTTTGGAAAGCTGTTCGATACGGGCCTTTACCCGGCGGATCTCCGCGTTGTTGTTGGTAAGCTGGTAGCTTTCAAAGGGCCTCGGGTCGCTCCGCCAGCTTGACGCCATGCTGGCTTTCAGCTTTTCGATCTGGTCAGGCGACAGCAGCGCACAGCCGTCCAGCTTGCCATGCTTGCGGTAATAAGCGTTGACCTCCTTCATAATGAGCTGGGAACGTTCCAGCCCATCCAGCTTTTTCTGGAGCTTTTCAATGGCCGCCGGGTCATCGGCGCTGATACCGCCCATGCCGGTGCTGCGTATCTTATCCAGCAGCCCTTGAATATGCCGCCATTCCTCCATGTTGCTGTCCCGCGCCCGGTTCTGTTTTTCTTTCTTTCCCACCGGGAAATTGGAAGGCCCCGCGATCAGCACAGAGGGAACTCTTGCGTCAATGGCAAAGCCCTGGTTCATGTTTTCGGCCAGCTTGCGGGCGTAGGTGTCTAACAGATGGTCGATCTTCTCATGGTACATGGGGTCTACCCGGGACTTTTGCTGTTCGGCTATGGCTGCGGCCTTGTCCACCATTGCCCGGTATTCCGCCGTTGCGCTCCCTTCCTTATAGTCGGAAAAGCTGTTCATTTCCTTTGCCCGGCGGGCGGCCCCTTCATTGATGGGGTAATAGTTGATGGTATGCACCTCCTTCATGCTTCGGGCCATGTTGGCCCGAAGTCTTACCGTTCCTCATGGGAAGGCCCCGCCTTGTCCTTTTGCGGAACGGGCGGGGCCTCTTGAAACCGTTTGAGCGCGCCGAGAATGGAATGGACGGGCTCGGCCTTTTCGGGATAGGCAAATACCCGGTGTTCCGGCGGTATGTCCTGCGTCCCGTGGTAATGCTCCTTAAAGCCCACCGGGTCCGCCGCCACATATCCGCCGGGAGCGAATACGCCGCCCTCGTTGATACGCATATCCCGCCCGTATGCCTCATAATCGAAGTAGCCTTGAATGTGCTCCGGTATGTCGATGGTCCCCAGCTCGTCGGCGTACAGATGGCCCAGCCCTTCATCATCGGAAATATCCGGGTAAAAGCGGTAGAGGTCAAGGTTCTGCGTCAGGTTGATTAGGTCCTTCACGCTGCCCGTGTGTTTTCCCAAGACAAGAGCGGCCTCAAAGGTTTCCAATCCGCCCTTGTCCCGTACTTCCAGCAGGGCATGGCCCAGCTCGTTCAGCTCGTCGATGTTCTCGTACTCGTCCAGATAGTCGTACAGTCCCAGCACATCGCTGTCAAAGCTGGTAATAAACACTTCGCTGTACCGCTTTCCGTCTATCCCGATTTTGGCAAGGGCAGCCTGTACCTCCTGTGTGGTCGTGGGAAAATGTACCGTTGTTCCCACTTCAATCCCCATCATGGGGTACAGGGCCGTGTTGGTTATATAGGCTTCAAACATGGGCTCAATCCTCCTTTCCGTCCCTGTCTGCCAGCACTTCATAAATCCCGGCCATGATGTAATCGGCGCAAGGGAGAGCAATCGCATTTCCCAGCGCCTTGTAGCGTTGCAGAGGCCGGATTTCCTCGCCGTCCGCCCCGTACTTTGTCCAGCCCTCCGGCAGCCCCATCAGCCGCTCACTTTCCGTTTCCGTCAAGAAGCGGATACAGCCGCCGTCCGGGTCGCCCTCGTACCAAAAGGCGAAGGGCGTCACGTCGCTGGCTAAAAGAGTGGGAAAAGGGTCAGTTGGTAATCCGAAGCTGTTTCGGAAGGCGGTTTCTTCCTGCCTTTTTGCCGCTCCCCGCATACGGAAGCATTGAAAGGGGTGGATGACTGGTATTTGCCGCCCTGTTTCAAAAGAAGATGTTCGATCTCCTTCGGCGGCGGTCCGCCCGCCCTCTCGGCAAGGCGGAGGAAGTGGGAGCATTGGACGGGGCTTAAATAGTATGTCGGCGGCACGTTTGCCTCTAAAATCCGCCACGATGAAAATTCGCTGCCTTCGCGCCAGCCTTCGGGAGCCTGCCCAATACTGGGCGTCCATGAGCCGCCAGCACACATCAGGCGTTCCCCCTCGCACCATTCCGGCGTTTCCCCATCTTCCAGAAGGAGGCATTGGAACTTCGGTGTCCGAGAAGGCGGATAGGACGGCTCTAAAATCCATCCGGTCATTTGTAGAAAACGCTCCCATGACGTTTTCCCAAACAGCGATAGCTGGATATAGGTTATCAGTGGCATCCCTCATTTCCTGTATGATACGAAACGCCTGATAAAACAGGCTGGATTTTGCCCCGGCAAGGCCGGAGCGGTTGCCGATCAGAGAAAGGTTCTGACAGGGAGAGCCGAAGGTTATCACATGGACAGGCGGGATTTTTCCGCCGTCCACCTTCGTAATGTCCCCCAAGTGCGCCATATCGGGAAAGTGCCTTTTGGTTATGGAGATCGGCGCTTTTTCAATCTCGCTGGCCCACACCGGACGGATACCGCAGCGGGAGGCCGCCAGAGGGAAAACGCCTATCCCGTCAAAAAGGCTCCCCAGCTTAATGTCCGGCATGACCCGGGCCGCCGTGTCCCTTCACGGCAAGAACCCCGTCCAGCGTAGTAGCCGCGATACCCAGCCGCCCGGCAACCGCAATATCGTTTTTCACATCCTCGTCCACCGCACCGCCGCAGACGATCAGGGTATGGGAGCGCCGCAGCATATCCCGGCGCATATCAATCCCGGCCTTATGTTCCTCGGGAACGCTGTCATTCAAGAACAGCAGAAGATACAAAAGCGGGCAGATGGGGGAAAAGCCCGCCTCATAGGCAAGACGGCAGTAGTGGGCCGCCAGCTCCATATCAATATCCGGCTCACCGCTCCATGCGGCGGTCAGATAGGCCAAAGGTCGTTTCATTGGTTCAACCTCCATTTCTTTCTGATTTGCGGAAAGCAAGGTTTCGCCCAACCCCTCCGCCCCTTCCCCCGGGAAGGGGGACGGCTCTGGAGAATTTATATCCCCGTCGCTTGTCCGGGAAAAAGCATAACCGGGAGAAATCCGTCAAGGGTGCCTCTGGCACCGCCTGCGGCGGCGTTGCCCTTGACTGATTTTCCCGGCTATGCTACGGAATAACTGGCGACGGGGAATAATTTATATTTCCAGAGCTTCGGGGCGCGGGGCAGCGCCCCGCAATCCTCGGGCCATCTTGACCCGAAGTTTCGGCTTACTTTTCCGGCTCGGTTTTCTTCTCCGGCTTTTCGTGTTCTTTCTGCTGGCCCTTCCAGTCGTCCAGCAGCTTGATGATCTGGTCCTTCATTTCCCTCGGCGTGGTTTCCTTGCCGAAGTATTTGCTCAGTTCCGCACCCGTCAGAATCACTTTGTCTACCTCCTTTTTGTCCTCCATCATAATGCCGTCAATCACATCCCCGTTGAGCAGCTTCTTTTCGTCCAGCTCCCGCATACGCTTTGCCTGCGCCTGCGAAGGCGAGGACTGCTGGCTGTCGATGGCGACGGCGATATAGTTCTGGTTCTTCTTGCCGATGTAGGAAAGCTCCACCGCCGTAGTGAAGCCCAGCTTTTTCTCGTCCATCAGCTTCATCAGGTCGGGGACCAGCTCATTCAGCCGGATATACCGCTGCACCTGCTTGACGGCCATCTTGTTCCGCTCGGCCACGATCTCGTTGGAGCGTTTGCCTGCGTCCTTCGGGTCAATCTGGCCCGAAGTGCGGGAGCCCTGGTGCTTGATGGCTTCAAGCTGCATTTTCAGCGCCTTTGCCCGCTCACTGGGGAGGATTTCTTCACGCTGGTTTAGGTTGTCCTCCACCATCTGCGTGATGGCTTCATCGTCCGTCAGGTTGCGGACGATACAGGGCATATCCGCATATCCGGCAAGCTCGCTGGCCTTCTGGCGGCGGTGGCCGGACACGATCTCATAGCCGCCATCCTCACGGGGACGGACGATAGCGGGCTGGGTAACGCCCTTGTCCTTGACGCTGGACACCATAGCCCGCATTTCTTCATCGTCCCGGACCTCAAAGGGATGGTTTTTGAAGGCGTGGAGCTCGTTCAGCTTGATATATACGATCTGTTCCTCGCCACGGCGGGGAGCCTCCTTCGGCCCCTCGGGTTCCTTCGGAGCGGGAGCGGCCTGCACCGTGGGAGTCGCTTTTTTCTCCGGTTTCTCTTTGGGGGCCTTTTCCTGCTTTTTCTGTGCGGGGGCTTTGGGCTTCGGAGCGGCGGCCTTGTCCTTATCCTCTTTCGGAGGACGGCCCCGACGCTTCGGCTGCTCGGGCTCTTTGGGCTTTTCCTGTTTTCCTTCGGCCTTTTTCGGAGCCTCCGGCTGCTTTTCCGGTTTCTCCGTTTTTGCCGGGGCAGGCTTTTCCCCGCCGGAAGCTGCCGCTCGTTCCTCGGCCTTCTTTCCTTTCATAATTTCAGCGAAGTCATAGACGGACACCTGCGGGCTCTTTGCCTGCTGTTCCGTCTTTTTTTCGGCCTCCGGGGGAATAGACGTTTTCTCCGGCTCGGGCGGAGTTTCTTTGCCCGGGCCGGTATCCGTTACCGGCTGCTCCGGCATTTTCGTGGTTTTATCATCTGCCATAAGCACTTACCTCCTGTTTTTGGGCGTAAAAAAAGGGGCTCAACTTTTCAGTCAAGCCCCGTGGGAAGTTCCTCCTTTCTCCGCCAAGATACAAAAATACCGCCCGTAGTCTCGTTTGGGCGGTACTTTGTGTAAGATTGGCAGTCCATTATTAAGTTTTTTATTATGTTCCCTTTGTACACCGTTGCAATCGTCAGGAAAAAGGCGCAGAGGTCAAAGAGGAACCAGTACAGGGCAGTCAGCAGGGCAAGGACAAGAGCAAAGGGAGCGGCGATTACTTTCAATATCATCTTCATAGTAGAAACCTCCTTCTTATCTTTCTACCTACATTTTACCATGCCTGCCCGGGGACATAAATGTTGCGAATGATTAGTGAAACCTGTCCGCAAGAATAAACAGAATTGACAATATTATCAGATATGCTTAAAATCAAAGCGATTTGTTTTGCATAAATTTGGCTAAGGGGGGGAGAACTTTGGAGATAAAATACGAAATCCCTGATGACAAGGTCCGTAACTTCACCGGAAGTGCCAAGCGCAGACTTCAAGAACAATCTCAAAAATATACTCTAGAAATTATAAGTGAAGCCGAAAAAGTCGAAGAACTTATTCGTGAAAATGGTGCATCGACTGAAATTACAGATAATATTATCTTCCAAGCAGTTAGAAGAAATCGAACGGAAAAAAAGAAAAATTTAATAATTGTAATTGTTCGCATTATAGCCGAAATACTATTATTTGTTTCTGGCTTGATGTTCTTGCCAGAAATGTTTGTTACGACAGATGGCGCTCTAAATATGGGATACCTCGTGGCCTTCTTGCTTGTGACATTAATAGCATTTATAGTAACAATTGTTACATACTTTATAGGGGGTGAATAGAGTGAAATATAATGTTTCGGACCCTAAGTTAAAAATAATTATTGATGAACTCGGCGAAGAATACAAAGATCTATTGATTGAACGCATTCTTGACGACGCACATGAAACGGACGCTGATTTAATCAATCCATCTGAATTAATAAGACTGGATGTTGCTACGAAGTCAAAACTCAGGGTTGATAAGAAAATGCAACGTCAGAATCGTCTATATTCAACGATTTCTTTGCTTGGCATAATGTACGCCTTACTCGGGTTTATGATTATGTTATTGAGGCAAATTGAGGAAACTATTCGCTATGATTCGCTTACAATGATTTCATTTATTTTGATATTTGTGGGGCTTTTTGTTGCAATGTTATCCCTGCTATTTAGAAAGATGTCGGGAATACGGTCCCAATATTATAGAGGACAAAATCGCACTATTTCGCCTTATGAAATTATAAATAAATGGAAAGAAATTGAAGCATTAGTACATGAATTAACACCGGATTCAGATACACTTTCTTTGTCCTCTATGGTCAAAAATTTGGAAGATACCAAAATCATCTCAAAACAAGATATCGAAGCAATTAATCAGTTGTTAAAAATCAGAAATCAAATTGTCCATGGATCAGATAATAAATGTGATTTCTCTCAAGCGGAATTGCGTACTATTCTTATACAAGCGGACAAAATCATTGCCAAAATGAAAAAATTGGTATAGTAAAGCGAGGGTGGCAGGAAACAAATATCCTGCCGCCCTCGTCTTACTTTGCCACCAGTGCGGAGAGCTCCCGCAGGACCTCCGACACCTGTCCCCACAGCTTTTCATAGTCCCGCCGCAGGCCGTCTATTTCCTCCGGGTACACCCCGTAGGTGTTGGAGTGAACCGCCACCTGATTGAGATTGTTGGAACAGCGGCGCTGCAAGGACACCAGCTCCTTGACCGGGGCAAGGTCTACATGGAGAATATAGCCGTTGAGCGCCATCTTCCGCACATAAGCCCCGGTGTTGGAGATACCGGCCTCGGCCATCCGCGCATGGATGGCGGCCAGCTCGTCCTCCGTAACCATCACATGAAGATGGACATTCCGCTTGCGGCCCGGCATTACCGTTCCAGTTCCCGGCCCTTCCGGCGCTCCTTCGGCTCCTTGACCTTATATCGAAGAGGCGAAGGTATCAAGCCATCCATCCAAGCATACACATACATTAATATAAAAGTCTTCGTCAAAGTCTTCGTCGCCGCAAACGCATTTTGAATCTGATCGATTGTCCTGCGGGCCAAAACACACGGTTTGCCTACTGGCGCCAATATTTCCTGAACGATCTAGTTGGTTACCCCGAAACCTTCAGAAACTCCCGGTACCACAACAAATGAATGCTACCCTCTGTACGTCATTATCTGCTTGAAAGGGCTTTTCCACATCACTTCAGAATTTTTCATACCTTTCGCGGGTAGTATATATGTTGACAAAATGACGATAATTAGATATAATTAGAAAAAGCAAAAAAAGTTATTGACAACCAAATCATAATTGTGATAAACTAATTAGTTTAAGCTCTCGATGCTGATATTAAATAGTAATCAGCACGCTACTTTCAATCCATAAGGCAGAGATGATACATAGTGCATAATATTCGTTAGGAGAAGGATAGTATGTGTGATTTGGTGATGACTGTTTTATTTGTTCTTTGTGGTTTATTATTCCTCGTCCTCACATGCGTATTCTCCAAAAATAATCACAAATCTGATAGTGAACGCCGACAAAAGAGAAAATTTTCTTGGGTTGTTGAGTCTTTACCATTTGTATTTGCATATTTTGCCTCCATTTTTTTGCCTAATGCCATCTTTTATATTGCGGAGAAAACCTCTTTCCGTCTTCCCTCCCCATTGAGTTATACTGACACTTTTTTATTAGTGGTTCCTTTGGCGTGGACCGTCGGAATAGCGTATTTCCAATATAAAATCCAAAATGAGTTCAATATGGAGCAAGAACGGCAACAGAATGAACAAAAAAAGGAGGAGGAACGGAGACAACAGGAACTAAAAAGGGAGGAGGAACGGAGACAACAGGAACAAAGATTGGAAGACTTGATTACGGCTCTACGCTCTCTGTATGCGTGCAGTGTTACAGCTTATAATTTTTGGACGTTGCACGTTCCTTTATCAGTCAAGCGAAATTTTTGCTATGAAAACGGCTATGACTTCAGTCATAGTATGGGATATGCTTTTGAGATAATAAACAAAAATGGGGAGCCGTGTTTTTTCTTTCCTTACTATGAATTTAAGAATGGAGTTTTTGCAGGGACAACTTTGACTATCGAAGGTTATAATGTTAACCATAAATATTTTACCGTCTTTCCCAATGGAATGTATATTTTTATTCCATCGGAATTAAACGACTTTTTCTCGGATGTGGGCGTAACTTGTCAACTGTCTAAAAAAGTAAGTGATTTTTTTGTCGCTCCGGCTTTAGGTGAAATGTCAACAGAAGGTGGACTGCAATGTACTGTGTCTATAGTGGCCGAGGCCCCCTATGGTTACATTGCCGACAATCTCACTACAGGCAGGAATATGCCTATTAAACACGAGATCCCTTTCCGGTTGCAACCTGGCGGAGGATATACGGCAGGTGGAAGTTTTGCTTGCAAAATAACAAGTTACAGTATCTCAAGCTAAAATGGCAAGAATCAGTCCGACAGAATCTCTTTTATTTGTATTATGTGTGGTTGTGGTGTTTATAAAATGAAATCTATTAATTCACAAATGGTGATCCATACAATTGAAATGAATTTGATGCGATTGTTTGGTGACAGTTTTTATTCTGAAATTAAAAAATTTTATATGGAATTCATACTCGCGAAAGATGTTGATAAAGTTTTAATTACACGGCGGTCCTACGTGTTATACAAGATATTTTATATGATTTTTTCTCTTTCTGCTGAGGATGAGAAATTTCAGAAGGATTTGAAAGAAGGGGCGCAGTGCGTCTACACAAGTCATTCTCTTCCACTTCTTTTAGGGAAAAATGAGAATCGAGCAGTACTAATTGTCGATGATATCATAGTGAATGGTCGCACCATTCTTAATGTAATCAAAAAATTCAGCGGGAAAAATCCGAATTTGAAAATCAATGTCTGGTGTTTACGTTGTAATATAGAAGCAGCCTTTTTGCCAGAATTAAAGCCGTTTTTGAAGCATGTTATTTATGTATCACCTTATGAATGGGAAATAGTGTCCGATAGGCTTAATGATGCTGTTGTCATGTCAAATGTTGGGTATGTTTCTTTCTTGAAAACATACTGGCTTTCGGAAGACCTTTATAACAAACTTTTGAAGCATCTTGTGAATGCAGCCGGTGACACAGATAAAATCGCACACAAGAAAGAAAAAATAGAAACTCACTCGCAAGGAAATGAAGGAGTGTTCTCACTCGAGTGTGATTATTTCTTTCTGGAAAAGTGTAGGTATAATAGCGATTATCGTGCGGCCATTCGTCTTTATAAGGGAAATGCCTCTTATCTGGCCATCCCATATGTTTTCTTGCCTCGCCTAACAAGTGAAGAACTACTGTCTCTGTGCCGAAATAAGCAAAACAAAGAATGTGGATATTACAATAAAGATGTAAAAGAAATCGTCCGATATTTTTCTCAGTATTGGACAGCCCAGGACATCGAGGACTGTCCTGATGTCGGTGTTTTCGCATATCAGGCAGCTGTCTGTTTTTTGAGTGGTGTAACTTTTCACGAGATAGTAAATGATTTGAATCTCATGGATTCGTCAGATTGTATGTCAGAAAATATAAAGATCTGCTTTGATTCACAAGAATCTTTCTCTACACAGGAGAACAGAGAAAAGTGTTTAGAGAATTTACGCAATGAATTATGTTCACGTGAGAAAGCGATTTATTTAGAGCGTCCAACAAAAGAAGAGCAAAATTGCTTGAAGGAGATAGCTTATTGTCAGGATGTACTAGCTAGTTCATGTTCTAAAAATGATTCTTTCTTTGATTCCATGAAAAAGTACGTAACTACGTTACGGAAAAAGGATGATCTTCGTGCAAAGAATCAGAAAAGTCGTCTGTACGGTATCTCTGTCGACAATATTGTAGAGTGGTTTACTACTCAGAGAACCAGCCGTCATTTAAATGATTCGGCCGAGTATTATTTGGGGCTATTGTATTTATGGGATTCCGGATTGGCGGCATGCGTGATTCTGCCTAGTTGGGACCCACAAAAAAAGGCTCTTGTATTTTCTGAATTTAATCGCCACGGTGAGCAAGCTTTTCGCGCTTTGTACAGTATGTATCCTAACGAATATAGTCTGTTGCGTCGGTTTGCGGAAATTACTGATGCTTATGCCGAGTCTGAAATATACCCTTTCAGTCTATATTGTGCGAATTCCTTACCGAGCCTAAACATCATTGATTTCCTTAAGCAAGTGGAATTTCAAACTTTTTTTGCGGATTGTCTAGCGGTTTCACCTAAAAGTGTAGGAGCAACGTTGAGTGATACGATAGTCAACAAAATCATTGCATCCTATCGAAAACGCATTTGATGTTATGGGAAGTGACAGAAAATTAGTATGCTAACACAAAATGAAATAGTAGAAGAATTGCTGGGGTTTTACTATTTCGCATATAATAAACTAGTTTCTTATCCGTTTTTATATTCTGAACTTATACCTACCAATGTTGACTGTTTTCAGCGAGACACGCAACTAGATTGTAAATGCTGCGCCATCAGGAAGCAAGAATTATTAGCTGCACTTTCGATCTGTATGAGTGGTAATGAAATTACCGACGGAGCGAATTGGAACATATGTAGGGATGGTCGATTGCCTACAAGTAGCCTAAAGCGCGCAGCAGCACAATCTTTTGATGTCGATGAATTATCAAAAGATCCCGAGTTTTTACTTGCACAGCTTTATATCGTTTGTGTGGTGCTGGAAATGAGGCAGACAGGCGGGTATTTGGATACGAATTGTGAATCCCAAAAGCTTGTCCCGTTTTTCAAAAAAAGTGCTTATATCAGTAAGAAAAAGCGTGGTGACATTCTTAACCGTAACGAAGAGGATATAACTGTTTCCGGAAATTGTTATAGTCAGTTTATGCAACGTATATCAAGCTATCAAGGATATTCAAATGGACATATAGATTTGCAATGGGAGTGCCATTTGGAACTTCTCGATGAAGCGGTATATGATTTTGTACAGCTTCACGAGAATGACGTGAGATTTCATTCTGTCTTTTCAAAAAAAATGTGCTTCATGTCTATGGAATCAGAGGACAAAAACGGATTTGAGATTGAAACATGACAATGCAGTTATAGGTTACAGATACATCGCAGACAAGTTTTTCCAACAATGTAGTATACAATTTTCCGCCTGCAATCAAGAATGATTGATCTGTATAGTCCCCAAAAGCAAAGTGTCGGCAGTACAATCCAAAAGAGATTGAACTGCCGACATTTTTGTCTTTCTAGCGACGCTGTCTGCTTCTGAAAAGAAGCCGCGTTATATTAAGCAATATCGTTATAGTGCATTAACACCCCAAACCCATCCCCGTAGAAAAACAGATCGGGCTCCGTTCGCTTCGGTGCCGCGTCAGCTTTATGCGGTACCCCTGTCAATTTGGCCTCCACCTCAGCCCGGCTGATCTTCCGCCGCTCGCGGTCAAAGTTGAAGTTGACGACCAGCTGGTCATCAAAAAGATAGACGGTGTTGACAAAGCAGTCAATGATCTGCTTCTGCGCCCGAATGTTTTCCAAGTCCAGGTGCTTGAACTGTGATAGCCAGAACACGATCTGGTCGCGTTCCAATTTAGGATGCTTCAGTTCCTCCTGGCCTATGCTGGCTTCCAGCTCCCGGCGCCGTTTTTCCAGTTCATCCAGCCGTTGTTTGGAACTGTCGCTGACAAATCCTTCTTCTACGGCGGAAATCAAATTGCTGATCCGCCGGTTTACGTCTCGCAGCTGCCCGCGAAGAGCTGGAAGCCTCGGGTTTTCTTTGGCGCTGCTTTCCACCGCCAGGTTTACGATGCGCTCCGTGATCTCATCTCGCTGCACATAGGTGACCGCAACGTATGTAACCGCGTGCTCCAGCCATTCCTTGCGCACTGCCTTGAGGCTACAGGTTTCCTTCCCGCCGCGTTTGCGATTGCCGCATTTGTAGTAGTAATGAACCGTGCCGGTTTTGCTTGTACCGCTGTCACCGGCCACCATTGCACCGCACTTGCCGCAAAACACTTTGGAAGTCAGGATAAAGGGAACTTCTGCGCGAACACGGACGGGCGCGATTTGATTTTGCTGGCTGCGCTGCTGTACACGCTCAAAGGTCTCTGCATCAATCAAAGCGGGAACGGCGTTTTCAATCACCACATCTTTATATCGGTATTCGCCAAGATAGCGCCTGTTTTTCAGCATATTCTGAAAACTGCATTTGGTAAAGCATCGCCCCAAACTGGTGCGGACACCCCGCTCGTTCAGTTCATGGCATAATTGCTTGATGCCTTCACCGTCCGCATAGCGCCGGAATACCTCCTGTACAACGGGAGCTGTCACCGGGTCGATCTGGTAGTGCCGCTCATCGTCAATGCGATAGCCCAGCGGGACATAACCGCCGTTGAACCGGGCCTTCAGCGCGTTTTCCTTCAAGCCGCGGGATACCTTTTCGCCCAGTTCGGCGGAATAGTACTCTGCCATGCCTTCCAGCAGGCTTTCCAGCATGATACCTTCCGGTGTACTGGAGATTGGCTCCGTCACCGAGATGATCTGCACTTTGTTGTTTTTCAGGATGCGCTTGTAATAGGCCGAATCGTATCGGTTGCGGGAAAAGCGATCCAGCTTCCACACAAGGATCGTATCGAACAGGCCTTTTTTACTGTCCTGGATCATCTGCTGGAACTGAGGGCGATGATCTGTTTTGGCCGAAAACGCCCGGTCAATGTAGGTTCCTACGATCAGGATGCTGTTTTTCTCCGCGTATTCCTTACACTCGCGCAACTGCCCCTCAATGGATTCTTCCCGCTGGTTGTCGCTGCTGTAGCGCGCATAAATAACACCGTTCATGCTTGGCCCTTTCGCTCAATAAATCAGGTTGGGATTTGACCTTGGTGTTAGTTCTATACGCTGCGTAAAACCTGTTTTTCAACAGAAATTATTTGTTATCTTTGGCACATTTTGAATCGGTATTCAACGTGCTTGTCTCGTTTGCTTTTCCTATTTTGCTTGAAGGCTAGTGACAACGATATCCGACGGTAAAGGGCTCAACATACTCCAACTCCTCCAATGTCGCACTTATCAGACAAGTGCGTTCTTCAGTTTACAAATTCCGCAATTCAGTGAAAATACCAGTTGACCTGGTACATTGGTCTGCTTTGCTTTTGGTTTGCAGGTGTTTTGCAGTGAGCTCCGGGACGCAAGGCGTCCGGATGGGCAGTTTGAATCCTTTCCGCCAATTCCCGGAAACAAACAAAAAAATGAGGTATCGCGCTATACGCAAGACCTCATCTTTGGTGCGCCGGAACATTTCCGCATTCGAACTGTTTCCAACGGCTTCGATCGGAACGCCGCTATTTTTTTGCCTTACCTTGCCTTGATCAGCGCGTGCAGTCCAACTGTTGTCATTGGTGCATAACGGATTATCCCTTTATCAAGCGGTGGTTCGCCAAGATCGTTTTATCATTACTGTAATCGACTTATAAACATTTCTATATTTTCACATAGGTAGTCCATTTGCATCAGCTGTATTCTGTCAAAATTCGCAGGAAGATTATTCTTTTTTTCACTGATCAAGTCAAGCATACTTTCCATGAATTTGCAATCCTCTATTTCAAACTGTTCGGGGAGAGCATTTTGGTACACGGAAAACATTACTTTTCTAAAGTTTTGGAGTTGCTGTGCATCACATTGAAATAGCATATCTACCATTTTCTCTAAGTCATATAGACTAATAAAACGGTGGGAATACTGTGTCCTACTATCTGCTTTCTTCTGAAGTTCATCTATACTTGTAGGCTCATATAAAAAACCTCCTATGTCTTGCTGCGAACTTTTTATGCTTTCTTCGATATCCTTCCGAAATTTTACAAACAGCTCTTTTTCCGCATCTGCTTCGAACTCAAAAAAATACATCATAAGTCCTTGAATGGAGACATCTTGACCATTCGTTTTCAAGTTATCAAGCATCTTCTGCCGGATAGAAGAAAAATCGTAATCTAGCAAAAAATGAAGCTTCACCAAATAATAGGCAAGTTTACTGTACATACAAAACGGCACATCAAATGGTGTATCCAACCTACGATCAATATTTTTTAGTGCCCCCAGAATCTTTGCTTCTGATGAAACGTAATAGTTAAAAATTACCGAAAGATCATCGTCATACATTTGATTGACCATTCTATATTCGTCATAGGCTTTTATTGTTGGCGCTATTTTACTTTTATCAAACGAATGCCATCGGATATATTCATAGCAAAATCTAAATAGCGGGAATCTGGCTCCTGTGAGGCTAGGGGACAAATACTCTGTTCCATTCCAAGCCGGAATCCTTCCAGTTTTGATTGATTTCGAAAACAAAACTATTTGGAAAAAGATACATTCTAAGGGGTCATCATCCAAGTTGTACTCGCTTATCTGTTCATAGATTTCGAAAGTTTTCTGGCATGAGTAAATAAATGTTCGTAGATTATCAACTCCCGAGTTAAGAAGAAATTGTTCTATTTCATCTAATTTTGCTTCATCTTTAAGCCACGCAAACTGCTTACAGTCATATCGCTTTGTGATAGCCTTTATTGCTTCTTTTACATTTCCATGAAATAGAATCGTATCACTTACGGTTTTTTCTTTGAATTTTAAATATTGTGAACTACTTTCAGTATAGACTTGTACCTGCTTTTTCTCCCCACCTTCTTCCTCTTCATTTTGTTCGTAATGTATCAATTCGTTTTCATTCGCAATCAGCAAGACTTTTACGTCATCTTGCTCCACAATAGAATTTACATATCCCAAAAACTCGACGAGATTAACTCGACTACGCTCAATATCTTCAAACACAAGCAGTTTTCCTGTTAAATCGACTGAAGTATATAGTTCCTCTAAATTTTTCAGACTCAAGTCGATGCCAACAAAACTTGTAATCCCTCTGATCACCGTTGATCCCGCAATTTTTGCCATAGGAACAATTTCTGACGAAACTTTTTTCTTGCTCTTTTTTCTTTTGAAACATTCAAACAGTTCTGCTTTTTTCTCTAATTTCTCTCGGATTTCAGAACTCTTAATCGAAAAATATATTGACTTGCTGATTTCTTCTAACGATGCAACGCCATAAAGAGACACCACGACTGATTGATGATTGCCGTTTTTCTTTAAGTATGGTATCAATTCGTTCTGAATAAAAAAACTTTTTCCTTTTCCCCATGGCGCGGTGAGCATAACTGCACTATTCGTCTTATCCTTTTCTATGTAGTGCTTCATATATTCACAAATTTGTTTGTTAGTCATTGCAAATACCTTCTTTGTCCAAGCAAAAGTTAAAGAAGCCACCTTCTCTTGTGTATCCTCTTGAATTAAAACAAGGTTGATCCAAAATAATCAAGCATTCACATGGAAAGGTTCCTTATCTATACATATTTTATCGTTTTATAAGCAGATATTCAACTTCTATCGGAGAGCCAGTTGAACTGTCATTTCGTCTAGCCCTGATTAACCACACTGTACTACTTTTATAGTTGCGCATCCCAAGCTTTCGATAGTGCCAGGCTTGAAAAAGCAATGTGATTGTTGATAAGGTTTACAATACATTTGGCAATAATGGCTGGGTCACAGGTAAAAAAGGTTTTCAAATCCAGCGATTCCCAGCCATAGATTCACGATCATTGCACAAAATCCGCACCCCAAAGTGCTTTCCCCCGTGAATCTACTGTGCTAAACTGAATACACACAAAGTTGCCCCTCATTGCGGGCATTCCAAGAGCTGTACACGGCGCTGTGCCGTGTGCGGCTCTTTTTCTTTGTGTCAATTTACACAGGAGGCACCCCCACATGACCACACCACCCTTTTGCCTTTGTTAGACGTACACAGTACGCCGCCGGGACGCAAACCGGCCAAGGCAGTAAGACCACTGCGTCAATACTGCGTCCCGTATACGTCACTTTTCACCCTTGACGCACACCATACGTCCCCAAGGCGTATACCCCAAACCGCAGACGTATTCTGTGCGTCATAATTACGCCCAAAGAAGGTGATCCTTATGAAACTGCGCACCGATCTGTACCGCCGGGAGGCAGGCGAGCTGCTGCGCAACATTTCGATGTACCCTGGGCTGTCCGAAACACAGCTCTGTCACTTCTTTCCAGGCAAGGAAGAGATTATCCGCACACTGCTGGCCCACATGGTACATACCGGGCGGGCCGTTCTTTCCGCCGAAGACCGCTATTTCGCCAGCGCCGAACAGCTCGACCAATACGATCCGAACATCGCCCGCGCCGTGTGGGTACTGTTAGACCTTTTGCTGCAGGTGGAATATCACGCTGCGGCCGAGTTCCCAGCCGCACTGCTCTGCTTTGCCGACGGGCAGATGATCGAGATCGTCTGCGTGCCCGCCGGGCGGGAGGTGCTGATCGACCAGGTATTGCAGCAGCGAGGAAAAGACGACACCCAGGTCATCGTCCTGGTGGACGATGTTGCGCAAATTTCCTTGTTGACTGCCGCCTGTATCACCGCCTTTTGCACCGTGGATGCGGACGGTCGTGTCAGCTACTACCAGAAAGCGGGCGAAGTATGAATCGGGAAAAACTGTACGACCGCATCATGCTCGAACACCGCAATCTGATCCAGATCCACAAAAGGCTGTACGAAGCCCAACATCTGCCGCCGGATGCGACGCTGGACGAGGTTACTGGTCTGTTGACCGATGCGGCTCTTCTGGCCGAGAAAACCACCTGCCGCCTGCGCAATCTGCTGTTCGATACCGCCCCCACACCGCGGCACGATTACTTTTCCCGCGCCGCCGTGGAACAGGGCATTTCCGTCACTTATCGGGACGGCATCCTTTGCGTGCGGCTGCCGCGTCTGCTGCCCAAAAAGCGGCAGAAAAGCAGTGCAGCCTTTCTTCTCCCTCCGCTGCAGACGGCGCTGGACGGCTTTTGCAAAACGCATCCGTTTCCGCTTTATGCCCACTGTGTGGTATGCGTCGAGCACGTCTATGACGCCGCGCTGCCACACAGCCAGATGCGGGACTACGACAATCTGCAGCTCAAGCCGGTGCTGGACATGGTCGCACTCTATGCCATGCAGGACGACAGTGGTTCGCTCTGTGACCTCTACCAGACTTCCTGCCTTGAATTTGAACCGTGTACCCGCGTGACCGTACTGCCGCCGGAAGCCTTCCCACGCTGGTTCGAAAGCCACAAAAACAACAGCAAAACCCTATCCGAAAATCGGCCCATTATGCCGCAAATTTCACCGACAACCGATCAGACGTCGTCATCGCCGCCGTGATGCGGTTTTTGACCGCCGCGCCTCGGATATTTTGCACCGAAGCCAGAAACCTCCCCGGTACAATTCACTTTTTGGAACCAGAAAACATGGAAAAACAAATGCAACTTCCCACGCCCGGCACCAGAGCCTACGACCTCCTTGCCTTGTCCGCCCTTTCCGGCGAGTACCCTGCAAGTTCGGTCAACCGCTTGGTCGGCAGTACAGCCTACGCCGAAAAGGTCGTGGCTCGTCTCAAAGCAGACGGATTTCTCCGCACCGTGTACCGGGACAGGCTCCGGGGCTATCGGCTGACAGCCGCGGCCAAACACCGGCTACTGGCATCTGATCCCAGCCGTTTTGCTTTCTACCTGACCGGCAGCACCGACACAAACCGCGTCAAATCCGAGCCGGTCCGGCGGCTTCGGCTGCATCGGGTCGCCCAGGTATACACCTCGGTTTACAATGCGGGGATCGAATTGTTCCGGGATGACAAGCCCTGCCCGTTCTCCGCCGCCGCTCTTCACCATTCTGCTCCGGCCGCTTTTTATGGCTCCCGGGAAGTCAAGGAGATAGGTGTCGAGACCGTCAAGATCCGCGGTTCCCGCATGGTTGGGGTGCTGGCCGTTCCCGGCGGGCCCTGCCTCTGCTACAACTGCACCGGAAATAGGCCGGCCTTTGACCGGCAATCCGAGCTGCGGGCTAAAGTGTTCTTCCAGAACCTGGCGCGCCGTAACGGTATTGCCCAGAGCAACGTCACCGGCCTGCTGTTCGCCGACCAGATTGAAACTTTGGGTCAGATACTGGCCCAGGCCCACACCCGCGACCGGGAGTATTTCCTGTTCGGGGAGGGCTGCGAGCCGTTCTACTTTCTCACCAACGACCATCACGGGGACGCGATGCTGCGGCTGTTGTGTGACCCGCCTTTGCGGCAGGCGTTTCTGGCCGTGCTGCGCCAGGGCTTTGCGCCGCCGGACACCGGCAGGCAGCTCGAGCAGGACGCCATGACTGCCGCCGAGCAGCCGGTGCTGTTTGCCTGTCTGCCCGATCTGCCCCGGCTGTTTCGCTTTTGCTCGGCGCTGGAACTGTACGACCGGCAGGGCGTGCTGGTCTGCTTCGATTTTCAGGCAGCCGCCTTAAAACAGGGCTGCGGCGACCGCGTTTCCCCACAACTCATCGACTTTGAAAAATTCGAGAGGGGGTTCCTATCCGATTGAAATTGCCACCTAAAAAGACACTGCTGGCCGCCACAGGCAGCTCCCTGCTGCTGGGCTACGCCAGCGGCTTTCTCGCCCAGATTTTGAGCGGCTATGCTGCCTGGCGGGAAAGCGGCGGCATTCCGGGAAGTGGGACTTCACCACCGCTGCCGTCCCTTTCCCCGGTCGCCTGCCTGCAAGGGCTGCTGGATCTCCCGTATGGGCTGTACGCCCTTTTACTGTGCGGCGGCGCGGTGGCGCTGCTGGTACTATACCGCAAACTGTCCGCCGACAGCGGCGAGTACGATACCGACCGCAACTTTGCCTATGCGTCGAGCGGCACCTACGGCACATCCGGCTGGATGACCCGGCAGGAACTCGGTGACGTGTTGGAACTCGTCCATGACCTGCGGGGCCACACCGGCACCGTTTTGGGGATGCTCGGCAGCGAGATCGTCTGCGTACCGGAGAAGAGCCGTCTCAACCGCAACATTGCGGTGTATGGCGTCAGCGGCAGCATGAAGACCCGCTCCTATTGCCTGAACCGCATCCTGCAGGGCGTGGCCGCCGGCGAATCGCTGGTCATCAACGATCCCAAGTCCGAACTCTACGAGACCACCAGCGAATACCTCGCAGCCAAAGGCTACACCGTCCGCGTGTTCAATCTGGTCAGCCCGGAATGTTCGGACGCTTGGAACTGTCTGGAGGAAGTGGACGGCCAGGAACTGAACGCCCAGCTGTTCGTGGACGTGGTTATCAAGAATACCCAGGGCAACAGCAAGGGCGACCGCTTTTGGGACAACGCCGAGATGAACCTGCTCAAGGCTCTGGTGCTGTATGTCGATCTGAGCTACCCGCCGGAGCAGCGCAACATCGGGCAGGTCTACCGCCTGCTGACCGAGTGTTCCGACGCTGAACTGCGGGAGGTGTTTGAGATGCTGCCGATCCAGCACCCGGCCAAAGGCCCCTTCAACCTGTTTCAGCAGGCTTCGGACACGGTGCGCAGCGGCGTCATCATCGGGCTTGGCACCCGGCTGCAGGTGTTCCAGTCGCAGCTGATCCGGCAGATCACCAGCGCCAAGGAGATCGACCTGGAACTGCCCGGCCAAAAACCCTGCGCCTACTTTCTTGTGACCAGCGACCAGGACTGTACCTTCGACTTTCTGGCCTCGCTGTTTCTCTCGTTTGTGTTCATCAAACTGGTGCGCTATGCCGACCGCAACTGCAAGGACGGGCGGCTGCCAGTCCCCGTCCACATTCTGGCCGAGGAGATCACCGCCTGCGGCACCATCTCGGAACTGTCCCGGCGGATCAGCGTGATCCGTTCCCGCGGCATTTCGATTTCCTGCGTGTTTCAGAACCTGGCCGGGCTGCAGAACCGCTACCCGCAGAACCAGTGGCAGGAGATTTTGGGCAACTGCGACATCCAGCTGTTCCTGGGCTGCACCGACCCGCTGACCGCCGAGTATGTCTCGGCGCGCACCGGTATTGCCAGTGTGGCGGTGGCCAGCAGCTCCAAGGTGCTCAGCACCTTCCGGCTGTCCAACTACACGCCGGAATACCGGGAGACCAGCGGCGTCGGCCGCCGCCCGGTTCTGACGCCGGATGAAGTGCTGCGCCTGCCCATCGAGGAAGCCCTGGTCATTGTGCGCGGCAAGAAGGTGCTGCGCGTCCACAAGATGGACTACTCGCTGCATCCCGCCTACCGGGAACTGCACAGCTGCAAGGCTTCGGCCCATGTGCCGGCGTGGCGGGCCGCTCTGGAGGCCGGCGGCGAGGAACAGGACATAACGGTGGAGCCGCTGCCCCAGGCCGCCGCAAAACCGCCCGCCGGGAAAAAGAAGACCACCAATACCAAACGGTCTGCGAAAACTCCGAACTCCAAAGTCTCTGTTCCCAAGACATCTACCGATGGCGTTGTCGCCATCGACAAAGAATCCATTCTCTTCAAACCATAACACAATGGAGGTATCCCTATGGAACTGTACAACAAACTGACCGACACGACCCTTACCGAACCGATTCCCGATGAAGCTGTTGCGATTCCCACGCTCACAAAGACCGAACCCGATGTCGAAACGCCCGCGCCGCTTCCCGCCGCTCTGCTGGACGACGACCCGGACGACACCCCGCCCGCAGCCCCGGCGGCTGCCGTGGAGCCTGCGCCTGCCCCCTCCCGGCGGAAGCCTGCATCACCCCCGCCAATCCTGCCCATCGACAGCCGCGGCCGCGTGGAGCGCGCGGACGCCAGAGAGGCCGCCGCCTGGCATGAGAG
>ERZ1090869.479-NODE-479-length-21435-cov-10.315716_pt1 | contig 21435 bp, 23 predicted proteins | sample MGYA00478474_ERZ1090869 | MGnify/ENA primary metagenome ERZ1090869 (study PRJEB33644, sample SAMEA5815748) | chicken gut metagenome | biome: Chicken; feature: Gastrointestinal Tract; material: Caecum | place: Ireland | collected 2019-01-01 | study: A study of the... | reverse complement strand
CTACACTTATGCGATCGTCGGCAGCGTCAGATGTGTATAAGAGACAGCTTCAATGTTCAATTGAAAATCTAGACTAAACAGTTGAAGATTTAGGGACAAGCCACAATTTTAATTTTGATACTCTCCTCGATACATTCATGGTCGAGCGTAGTTTGTATTTTGATGTGAAAATTTTTATGAAGTTGGGAGTTTGAAAAATGGGTATTGGTACTTTGAGTAGTGTTAGCGATGTTACCTTGGGGGCTCAGGAGAATGTACATAGATTGACTAGGCTTATGCGAAGCGAACAGGATAGGGAGTTCTTAAGCATTAGGTCAAAAGAGAGAGTCAGTGATGTTGGAGAGGTGTTTACTCCAGATTCTTGTGTTATCAGCATGATGGACCTTGACCATCTGAGGGAGCTGTCTTATCACTTGTGCTCGACTTTTCTTGAGCCCTCTTGCGGAACGGGTAACTTCCTCGTTGAGATTCTGGCTCGTAAGCTAGCTGTTGCCATATATGCTTATAGAGCAGGGATAGCCGATTTAGACCTTCTCATCCTCCAGGCAGTAGCAACCGTTTATGGGGTGGACATTATGTTTGATAATGTGCACGAGTCTCGTTCTCGGCTATTGCAGTTGGTTGAATATGCCTACTCATACACTATGGCAAACGAACAATCTACAGATGGTGAAATTACTAAGGTAACAATGCCATCTAACCTCAAGAAAAATGTGAATTACATTCTTAAGACTAATATTATCTTCGGAGATATGCTGAAGTTCGAGATGGCTAAGAGCGAGCCTGATACCAAACATTCTAAGAAAGCGGTGGCTCTATCCCTTTCTGAGCTGAGCGACGACAATAAAGACGAGATGTACTTTATTAAGCGAGAGTTCAGTCTTGATGGAACTGTGAAGCAGACTGCTATTGCTGCTAAGCCTGAGGATACTATCTTAGGTAATACCATAGTTTGTAATTACAGTAAGTTGTATGCTACTGACCTTGATGAACTTACTGGTGAGCACGATATTTTGGGGGTGTGACCTTGGACAATAATCAGGACCAGTCTAATCTTAGCTGGGGAGTTGTAGCTTTATTCTTTGTATTAGCCTTAGTAGCTATGACTTTCTTTTCTCAAACTAGCCTTGGCAGAATGGCTACCAGTAGCGGGGATAGTACTACCCTTGAAACCGTGACTGTTGCTGAGACAGAAGCTGAAGTAGAGCTTAGGGTGTCTAGAACAGACGATGTATTTGATGCTGATGGAAATAAGCTAATCAGGGTTTATTTCAAAGGCGGAGATGACGAGGTGGTATGCGAGATTCCTGAAAATAGAGCATCAGACTTCAGCGAAGATGCTATTTACAAAGCTACTGTGCATTACTGGTATGTTAATGAGATATATTCAGACTTTATTGAATCAAATACTACACAGTATGAGACAGCTGCTGATGCTGCCGCTAATGAGGGGAGCATAGCCAGGGTAGTAGCTTCTGTTGATTTTATGTACTCTAACTATATTGTAGATGGAACAGAGACCGAGGAAGAAGCAACAGAGGAGTTTACCGAGCTATTCTGTGAGCCTTCAGATGGCACGGACAGTGCAGAGTAATTCTAGCTGACAGCTTAAGGTGTTGTATGAGAATACCTAAAGTAAAAAGAGAAAAGGCTATTAAGATAACTATTATAACTGTTGTTAGCTTAGTAATCTTATACATAATAGCAGTATATTCAAATATACCATTTATAGCTAAATGGAGAACAATATACATAGAGACCGCTATGAGTACAATGACTCATCAATGGCTAGCTACTGCCTTTATCCCTCAATCTGTAATTGATGAAGTGGTTGAAAATACCAAGGCTAACATGGAGAATAACCTAATTGACTCTAGTAATGTACCAGAGCCAGAAGGAAGCACTTTTAGTGAGTCTCTTGCTATAGCGGGAAGCCATGGAGGCTTAAATATAGGGGATATAGCAGAGTACCTATTTTCTCAGACTTATGATGAAATTGATATGTCAACTCTTCCTCCAGATGTTGACTATACTACATTGCAGTTGTCCGACTGTGTTGACCTTGGCATAAAGACAAAGCAAGGGGATGCAGTTTGGGCAATAGATGTACCGAATAAGTTACTCATAATTGAGGTTAGAGGCTCTGGGTATGTAGGCAAACTTGCCATAATCAAGGACAGCAGCAATGTTTATTTGCATGTAAACACTAGGACTTCTAGAGGTTCAACTGTAAATGAGCACTGTGAAGAAGGAAATGCTATTCTTGGGATAAACGGTTCTGGGTTTATAGACTATGACGGTAAGGGTAATGGGGCAACTCCAGTTGGGCTAGTTTTATCTGATGGGGAAGTGCTCAATGGCACTTATAATAGCAGTGGCTATCAAGTGCTGGGCTTTGATTACGATGACAACTTTCGTATGGGAAGTAGCTTAGACCTATCAACACTTCGAGACGCTATTCAATTTTATCCAATTTTAGTCCTAAACGGTGAAAAAGTAGTGAGTGGTTCTTATGGACTTGGACTGCAACCTCGATCTGTTATAGGGCAGACTAGTGATAAAGAGACTTTGATGCTTGTCATAGATGGGCGTCAAATAGGGTATAGTATAGGGGCCACAGTTAACGATTGTGCTGACATTCTCCTTAGGTATGACTGCTATAATGCCATGAATCTTGATGGTGGGAGTAGCTCTTCAATGACATATAATGGGGAAATGATAACGAGTACAAGTAGTCCAATGACAACCGGCCGATATTTGCCAAACGCTTGGGTAGTAACTAAGCTTAGTGAGGTGGAGCCAGACAATGACTAAAGACACTAAAGCAATTATAGTTGCAGTAATCATTTGGGTAGCACTAGCTTTATTGGCTTGGCTGTGCGAGCCATTCAGAAACTTTTTAGTAGATTTGGCTAAGCATACTATTATAGTTTCACCACGATTGGTTGAGCCACTTACATTACATTAACTGGGAGCGATTAAACCTTGGGAAGTCACAGAAGAAAACGCATTTATATCGAGAGTAAAGTAACACCAAGCAAGCCATTATTTATGACAACTGGTATAAAAGAACCTGTTATTATAAGCGCAAAGATGTTTGGGGACATATACTCATACTTAAGCAATAGCCCTTCTGGAAAGAAAGAATTCATAGCATTCGTAAAAGCTACTTTTGGTACCCAACATACCCAACCTAAATCAAGTAAAGCAGTGTGGGAATTTGATATACCAAGATTTATGCAGTATATGCTATCAGATTCTATGTTTGGGCCTAAATTAGATAGTCTAGGCATAGACACTTATGAGGGACTAGTTTATCGGGTTACTCATAAGGACATAGTAGTGCCTACTCTTGAATATAATGTGGTATAAACAGAAATGTTTAATAGACAGAGGAAGTTGAAATTGGGGCATATTTAGTTATGGATAAGGTTCTTTCTCTTATGATGGCAATATTCATGGGGTTTTCTTCTAGTGCTCCAACACTGAACTACAATTCCAATGGAGTTACTGGTGGGGCTATGAACGAGACTGTTCAGACATTACAGAGCATTAGAGATACTACCAATGACTTGTTGAACCAAATTGAGCCAACTTTTGACATTAAGATGACATTTGTTGGCGACTGTATGCTGGCCACTTATAAGGGGCAGTATTACGAGGGCTCGTTTAGCTGGTATGCAGCGAATTATCCTAACACATACTTCTTCGAAAAGGTTCAAGATACATTTGCAAATGACGATTTCACTATCGTAAACCTTGAGAATGTATTGACTGACAATAATCTTTCTGAAGTCTGGAAAGACCATAGTCCTGCATATTGGTATAAGGCACCAACTTCTAATGCTAACATCTTAACTGCAAGTAGCATTGAAGCTGTGTCACTTGCAAATAACCACTTTGGAGACTACGGAACACAGGGAAGAACTGACACGATGGCGGCAGTTGAAGCAGTCGGACTTCCTTATGGAACAAATGACCAGACAATCTACTTAGAGAAAGATGGATTTACGATTGCTGTAATTTGTCATGGGCTATGGAGTGAGTGGCAGGCAAGCCAGATTATTCCCCGCATTCAAGAGGCATCAGAGAAGTCCGATTATCAAATCGTATTTTACCATGGTGGTAAAGAGAGAATCCATAGTCCTGAACAGTGGAAAATTAGGGCCAGCAGAAGTTTAGTGGACGCTGGAGCAGACCTTGTAATTGGCAATCATCCCATGTACTTCAGCCAATGGAGATGTACAATGGTGTTAGAATCATTTACAGTCTTGGAAACTTCTGCTTTGGTGGAAGTCGCTCTCCTGAAAATCGTACAGTAATGTACAATCTAACTCTTAAGGTAGACCGCAATACGCTTGAGCTTGAGAGCTTTGAGGACAGTATCACACCTTGTTATGTATATACTGGTTCTACTAACAACTGGCAGCCAGCTCCTATTACTGACGAAACAGTAAAGCAAAAAGTAATCGACTTTATGAATTGGAAGGTAAGCAGCCCAGTATAACCTAAGCTAGGAGGTTGACACATGAGAGAAATCAGAATGGAAGTAGCCTCCTACGAGGAAGCTTGGGAACTTTGCGAAAGCCGAGGATGGGTATTTGACAAGGTTTATCTTGGTCGCTCATCTAATTTAGGCAAGCTAATGCTATTGGCTTATGACTCAAGTTTACCTGAGGTAGACATTGACATAGAGGGTCAGCCAGACTATGAAATACCAAAGATAATTCCTGAAAAGCCAAAGAGAAAGGTTTCAAACTCGTTAACTGGCGAAAACTTAGCAAAATATGCTGTAGCAACTCGTATAGACAATGGTACTCTGCTATTTTGGTCTAAGAGTACTAAGGACAGAGTTACTTTTAACTATGATATGGCTAAGCTTATGGGGTATGACGAGGCCCGGAAGAAGGCTTTCTTTATGTCGAGGCATGGTAGGTACAATTGGTTCCCAATGAAAGTAAAATAAGCACAACAACGGTTAGGTGATGCCATTCATATGGTGCTTACCTAACCGTTGTTGTATCTATAAGTGTATCATTAAAAGCAGTAAGGGCACCTTACTTTGGTTATTTTGGTTGGAGGGTAACTGATGGGGAACACAGCTTCATTTTCTATACTAGAGGCTATAAACAGTATTCAGAGGACTGTTCATATCCCCAAAATTGGGCTAGGGGATATTGTGGAAATCTTAATACTAGCCTTTTTATTCTATTTTATAGTTAAGAATCTGCAAGGAACACGTGCTTGGGTGCTGCTCAAGGGCGTTGTTGTGCTATTTGCAGTTTATTTGGTTGCTTATGTACTTGGGTTTGATGTAATAGTCGTCATTTTCCAAAATCTAGTCTTATTCTTTGGTATAGCTGTCATTGTAATTATACAGCCAGACATAAGAAAAATGATAGAAAGCATTGGAAAACGGGAAATTAACATAACTTTCAAAACTATTCTAGATGCTTTGTTGAAACGCAATGATAAACATACAGAAGTAGTTAAACGGGTATCAGATAAAACAATACAAGAACTAATTAAAGGGTGTGCCCTAATGGGCAAAGCTAAAACTGGGGCTTTGATTGTTATTGAAGGGGATATACCTCTCAATGACATAATAGACTCTGGAATAAAGATTGATGCAGAAGTTACTTCTCAATTACTTATTAACATATTTGAGAAAAACACTCCATTACATGATGGAGCAGTTATAATAAAGAATGACAGAGTAGCAGCGGCTACCTGCTATTTACCATTGAGTAACAATAATAAAATTAACAAGGACCTTGGAACTCGGCATAGAGCAGGAATAGGTATTACTGAACAAACTGATGCAGCTGTGCTTATAGTATCTGAGGAAACTGGGGCAATATCCTTTGCACGTTCTGGTAATTTGTATCATAACATAGACCGTGAGAAGTTAGCTGAACTACTCAAAAAAGTGCAGGCACCAAAGCGTGTGGAACGCAAGCAAGAGCATATAGTTAGGCGGAATTTACCCCATAAGATAGCTTGCTTAATTGGAGCTATACTAATATGGTCCATTGTAATTACGGGTGTTAACCCTATTGAATCTAGGGTTATTAGTTCTGTGCCTATTGAGATAATTAACGCTGAAGCCATTACTGACACTGGAAAAACCTACTCAGTGACTTCGAGTGGTACAGTGAATGTCACGGTTAAAGACCGGAAAGATGTGCTTGATATGCTAGAGCCATCAGATGTTTCAGTAGTGGCTGACCTATCAAAACTATCTATTACAAACAGTGTAGAGCTTGAAGCAAGAATACCAAGTTTACCAGACTGTGAGGTATCCCTTAGCACTCAGACAATGCAGGTGGCAATTGAAGATGTAGTTTCTACCGAACTTAACATATCTGTTGAGAGTGAAAACTCTAATAATCCTAACTATTACTTGGCTGATGCCGAACTTAACAACAGCACAATAGTAGTTACTGGAGCAAAGTCCATAATAGACACCATAGGGTCTGTTACAGTAGAGATTGATAGTGCTGATATTGATGAAGCAGCCAGCAATCCAAATAATGAATTAAGCATCCGTCCTAAGGTATATGACAAGAACGGTAGCCAGATAGACTCTTCCTCTGTAACACTGAGCCAGCCAGAGGTTATAGTGCATCTTACTGTATATGGTACTAAGACAGTCCCGGTCGTAATAGACACTGAAATTTCTAACTTTGTGCTTAAGAGCATCATTAAGAATATAAATTATAACATTTCAGAAATTACAATTGCAGCTCCTGATGATGTACTAAATCAATATGACTCTGTTAACATCACCATTCCTTTAGATATAGCCCTGTCAGAGGTGAGAGGAAACCAGTTTATTAGGGCCATAGACCTTGCTGAATATATGCCAAGTGAGTTAAACTTGGTAAATGCGAGCGAGACTTTAAATATAGAATTGGAGTTTGTTGACTTTTATAATAACTCCTTAACATTTAATGAGTCTAGCATAGAGATACGAAACGGAGACAGTGATAAAAATTATACAATATCTCCGAAAGAGTTCAATATATCCTTAATAGGAGTTGACCAAGCTATATCTAGTGCTACTGTGGCTAGTATCAAACCTTATATAGATGCTAGCTCACTTGTAGGTGGAGAAAATACAGTTAATGTCTTATTCGATACTTTAGGATCGTACATATTTGGTGATGTAAGCGTAATTGTAACCGTCACCAACAAGGGGTGATTTTATCTTGGCTACCGATTCAGGTAAGTTATGCCAGATGGCAGAGGATACAATAAAGCACAAGAAGATTGTTCTTGATTGCTGTTTGTTAATGGCTAAGTACCTTTTTAGCAAAAATCAGATTACTTTGGCAACTGAACTTCTTAAACGAGGGTGTGAGCACGACAACTCTAAATTTGAATCAGCTGAGTTTCGTAAGCTTAGCCAAATTTTGAAGGGTGACAAATGTTTCACAGATGCCTCTACGCAGCTCTCTCCAGAAGAAGTTAAAGCTATCAAAGTACATTGGGCTAGAAATAGTCATCATCCGGAGTACTTTAATGACTACGAAGAAATGAGCGAGCTCGACATACTAGAGATGGTATGTGACTGGTTTGCCAGGTCTTTGCAATTTGGAACTGATTTTCTTCCTTTTGTTGAAGAAAGACAAGAAAATAGGTTTCATTTCAGTCAAAAGAAATTTGACAAGATACATAAATACTGCGTCTTAATCCAAGAGTTGTACAATGCGGAAAAAAGATTAACATAAACAGTAAATACAAAGAGCGGTTATCTACGCTTCTTAATGCTATAGGTAGAGTAAGATAGCATAGTTGGGGGGTACTGGTGCCACGATCTTATGGAATCAGTACTCCCTCAACCAACTAAGGAGGAGAGTATCATGCAGATAAAAAATGGAATAGCCATAAGTAATGGTGGACACATATACGATTTTGAGGATAGTTTCGTTGAAGTACTAGGGCCAGGTATATCAGGACATAGAGATAATATGGTTGTAGCATATGCTATGGAGGGTAACATCAAAGTAGAAATGGTTTATCTGCCAGGAAAGTTTGTTGTTCTTCGTCATAGGGGAGCTAGGAGTGTTCAGCACTATTGGAGTAGGGCTTACGACACCGAGTATATGATGAAGTCTGCTAAATACAGAAACATGGCAAATTTTTGTATTAGAGCTTATAACACCGTATTTAAGCATTAAAAACTAAATGATGTTCTATTCTTTATACTTTAGGGTATTTATGAGTGTAATTTTTAATTGTTAAATGGGGGTGTTTGGTTTCGACAGGGTTAACAAGTGGTGTTAAGCATGCGGTAGGTGTCAGGGAGCTACCATAAAATCCTTGGCAAACAATAAAGTTCGATAGAACTGCTCGTCCTGTGGCTGTCGCGGCTTAATTGCCGCCACACAGGCCCCTGGTTGAAATACTAGGGCTGACAGGGTTGGAAATGCACAGGTCTTGCGGCTAAGCCAACTCTCAAAGAAAACGCAAGCGACTTTGAACCTTTAGAGTTCACGAGGTTCATCGAACTGGGTGCTTATGCACTTGCGGGGTAACCCAACTGAGGACAGTTGGAATTCCAGTGGCTTACGGTACTGGCTATGGGACGCCATCTCCCAAGGACAGACTGGTTAAATAGTACGTTTGGCTAAGCATGTAGAAGGACATCAGGAGTTGGCTTTGGACAAGGGTTCAATTCCCTTCACCTCCACCAATTAAGTTAAGGGCTAAGGGATAAGTAATGACTTTATCTCTTGGCCCTTAACTCCTATAAGGAGAAAATTATGGACATTAAAATTAAGGAAATAGAAACTAAGAACATAATGACAAAGTCGAATCTACCTGTTGGAGGGTATTCGGTGAACCCTTATGTTGGATGTGCACATGGGTGTAAATATTGCTATGCTTCCTTCATGAAGAGGTTTACAGGGCATACAGAGCCTTGGGGAACCTTTCTTGATGTAAGGCACTAGCCAGCCATTAAAAATACTAAGAAATATGCTGGTCAGCGTGTAGTAATTGGCTCTGTTACTGACGGATACCAGCCTCAGGAAGAAGTTTACCAGAACACTAGAAAACTCCTTGAGCAGTTGAGATACAGTGGTGCAGAAATTCATATCTGCACCAAATCAGACTTAGTCGTTAGAGACCTTGAACTTCTTAAGGATATTGGAAATGTGACAGTATCATGGTCTATCAATACTCTGGATGAGGGATTTAAGAACGATATGGACAATGCAGTTAGCATCGAACGCAGGCTAGCTGCAATGAAAACGGTGTATGATGCAGATATTCGTACTGTATGCTTCATTTCACCTGTATTTCCTGGTATAACTGACTTTGAAGCTATCTTTGATAGGGTCAGATACCAATGTGATTTAGTCTGGCTAGAGAACTTGAATCTTAGGGGAGATTTCAAGCAAGACATTATGTCTTATATACGGAGAAAGTATCCTCAGTTGTACCCTTTGTATCATGCCATATATGATTTAGGAGACAGGTCTTATTTTAAGACTCTTGAGAAGAAAGCAGAGGACATGGCAAAGAGAAATGATTGCCTATTCCTTGATAATGAAACTCCCTATGGCAGGGCTAAGCCTGGGCATCCTGTGATTGTTGACTACTTCTACCATGAGGAAGTTCGTGGAACAAATAATACAGGGATTAGGAAAAAATAACAATAGATTTAGTACTTGATACTAAACTTAAGAGGTGAAAGACTTGGAAGCTTTTTATTCTAGAGACTTTACAAATTTGGGAAACTCTATTCTTAACGCAAGTGTTAGAGTAGCTAGCACGGCTAAATGCACAGAGGTAAACTGTGCTCATATTCTGGTGTCTGTGCTAAACCTGGATGAATCTCTTGCTCAGACTTTTGAGAAGTTGACAGGACTCACAAAAGACGATTTTACTGGCATTGTGGGCAACCTCGCTGACCATGGAGTTTGGGGAGTTAACAAGTCTGGAAAAGAGCTATCGTTGGATGATGTGTCTCTGCCAGCTTATAATATTATTAGAGACCTATTGAAGGGTGCTACAGCAACTAAGAAAAAGGCTGGAAGCACTGAAATTTTCTATGCTATCTTGACAGATACCAACACCGAAAATGAAGTTTACAAGGTGCTGTATGCTGTTGGACTTGACCCCAAAGCTATCAGAGCTTCTATTTGTCCAAGCCCATTGGCTAATATGCCATTTACTTCTACAGTAGCAAATGACCTTTGTTCTATGGCATCTGATGGAAAGCTTGACCCTGTAATTGGTCGTGATGATATCATTGACAAGGTCATTGAGACACTGGGAAGAAGAACTAAAGGCAATCCTTGTCTTATTGGTGACCCTGGAGTAGGCAAGACTTCTATTGTTGAGGGACTGGCCCAGCGCATTGTAGAGGGCAGAGTTCCTGACTATTTGAAAGATGCCCGAATTATCAATTTGGACATCTCGGGCATTGTGAGCGGGACTAGATTTCGTGGTGACTTTGAGGATAAGCTTAACAGGGTTCTGTATGAGACAGAGGCAAATCCTGGAGTTATCTTATTTATTGATGAGATTCACACCATCATGGGAGCTGGAGCCTCCAGTGAAAACGGGGCACTTGATGCAGCTAACATTATTAAGCCAGCAATCACAAAGGGAAACATCCGTATCATTGGAGCTACCACCAGTAAAGAATACTCAAAGTTTATTGAGGGTGACGGAGCTTTTGAACGCCGCCTTCAGTCCATTGTAGTTCCTGAGCCTTCTATCGAGGACACTATCACTATTCTGAAAGACTTGTCTAAAGTATATAAGCAGTTTCATAACTGTGAAGTTCCTGATGAAGTAATTACTGCTTGCGTGAAGTTGTCCGATAGGTATATTACTAATCGTAAGCTACCGGATAAGGCCATCAGTGTTCTTGACGAGACTGCCGCTCACCTGAAAGCAGCTAAAACGATGCCTAAGCTTTCCGAACAATTTGAGACTAAGCCCAATCCTGTATCTGACACCATTAAGAAGATTAGGGATAAGCTGTCTCGTAAGGACGGAAACATTGAGGAATGGTTGATTGAACCTAAGAGGGGCACTCTTCAGGATATTGACGACCAAGAGATTGCTCAGGTGGACGATAATGATACTGCCAAAGAAGTTAAGCCGGACTTCACTATTACGGTTGATGACATTCGTGAGACTATCACCCGTATCACTGGCATTGATATTCAGGATGTAGACGATGGCAGTAGGGGCATGCTGGCGAGCTTGTCTGATAAGCTGCATGACAGAGTAATTGGTCAGGACTTTGCTATTGAGTCTGTTGTAAAGGCAATTAGACGAGCAAAAGCTGGGGTGAAAGATCCCAATAGACCTATTGGTTCTTATCTATTCGTTGGTCCCACGGGTGTGGGAAAGACTGAGCTTGCCAAAACTCTGGCTGATATCTTTGGTGGAGGAGTGAAAAACCTCATTCGGTTTGATATGTCGGAGTTTATGGAGAAGTTTGCAGTATCCCGTTTGGTGGGTGCCCCTCCTGGATATGTGGGTTACGATAATGGTGGCCAGCTGACAGAGCAGATTAAGCGTAATCCATACTCAGTTGTGCTTTTCGACGAGATTGAGAAAGCTCATCCTGATGTATTTAACATCTTGCTTCAAATTCTTGACGATGGAATTTTGACTGACAGTAAGGGAACTAAGGTAGACTTCAAAAATACTATTATCATCATGACTTCTAATGCAGGGTACGGTCAGGAAACAGGTAATAAACTTGGTAGTATCGGGTTCTCTACTTCTACTGAGCCCAGCGTTACAAAGTCTGACTATGCAAAAGCAGAGGAAAAAGCCATGAAAGCGTTGGAATCTACCTTTAGACCCGAGTTTCTGAACCGTTTGGACAAGGTGATTGTGTTCCGTAGCCTATCTAAGCTGGATTGTATCAAGATTGTTGATATCGAGCTAAATAAACTGGCCAAAAGACTTGATGAGAGGGGAATCAAACTCACCTGGACTCCTGAGTTAGCCGAGTTTATTAGTCAGGAAGGCTTTAGTGATAAGTACGGTGCCCGAAACCTCAAGAGGAAGGCTCAGGATATGGTGGAGGACACATTGGCTGACCTTATCATTGATGGGGAAGTTTCTTCTGGGGATAAGCTGAAGTTAGACCTTGACAGAACTACAAACAGTGTGAAGGTTGAGCATTGTTCACTTGTTCTTGAGCCTTCTTAATAAGAACAGAACATTTGCAAATCTTTAACAAATACCCTGCTCATAGGAGCGGGGTATTTGTTTACTTAGACTTAAGCATATTTGGATAATAAGTAAATTATATTTTTAGTAAATTAGTTCAATACATTAGAAAGGATTGTTTAACAATGAGTAACGCTGGTATTCCTCATCATAAGGTGCTTCTGTTTGGTTCTAAAGATTTATCCACTATACCTCAGGAGATGGCTAATCATATCGCTCAAATTATTGAGGTAACTAAGGGTGATGTGGAATTTATCGTATCTGATGCTCCTGGAATTGCTACTAGTCTTCAGAAACTGCTAGCTATGCTTGGCTGTATGAGTAAGACTACAGTATATACTATGGATGTTACTAAGAATAATACTTATGACATGCCAGAGCGGAAGTTTACTTCAAAGCATAATGCAGATAAGCAGCAAACAACGATATTTAATCCTGAGGGTGAGGAACTAGCAGAGATTGAAGGCGTAAAGAATGAGGAAGATATCTATGCAAATCCTGCCTATTATGATGTGAGGGACAAAGAGATGTGCAGGGATTGCACATTTGCTATTTGCTTCTGGGATGGAATGAGCCGTAGCACTCTCAGAAATGTTGACCGCCTTAAAGCTCAGCAGAAAGCTGTGTACATCTATCAGGCTCAGATTTATTAAGCAACTGTATTTTAAAGGAGTACATTGGGATGTCGATAGTAACACTTGAGGAAAATTTAGAAAAAGCCTTAAAAAACATAGAGGATAGCGCAAGAAATGCAGATGTATACTGCTGCGTTTACTCTGGGCTAACAGGTGTTTTTCGTGTGATACAGGTGTGCAAGGCAGCTAAAACTATTTCAATTTTGATGTGTACTCCGATGGACAGCCAAATTACTACGGAAACTGGGTTTGGCAGGCTTACACCGACAAGTAAGCAAACGATAGACTTTATTGATCGTAGGCTAAAATCTGACATAGACTTTAAAAAAGACCCAATATCTCTTGCAGGGGCACAGGTATTACCCGATGTGAACTTAAAATTTTATGTAGATTTTACAGATACAAATGGAAAAGATATAGTATACATATCTCGTAGTAGAGAGAAACTTTTAGTTTGTGGGGATATGCAAAGTGAAACAAGTCCAATAACACTATCGTCTTTTATACAAGATGAAGTATGTTCTAGCAGTAGCATAGCATCCAAGCTATGCCTAAAGTTCAGAACTTTAAACAGAAATATAGCCCCACAGCTTAAATCTTCAATACTAAAAACATTGGCTCTTTCTAATGTATCTTATGATACTTTGATTACAAAGGCATTTGGAACGATATATAAATCTTGCTATTTGCGTCAAGTGCAAAGTCCATCTGATGATAAGAGCATAATTGATTTTAATTTCCAGCTTGATGGAGCTTTGGCCCTGATGGGGATTTTGAATAAGTATAACTTAGCTTATTTGGCAGATAGCGTTGGGCTTGGCAAGACAATGACGATAGTGCGATTGTTAAAGTTGACCAAGCTAAGAGCAGTCATAGTATGCCCAAATGAATTTGTTCAATATCAGTGGGATAATTTAGCACCAACAATAGGAAATAAGATATATACAGTGGTAAATTCTTACCAAAGCCTGAGCAAGTTTAGCAACCAAGGGTTTAACTGCTATGATATCGTAATTTTTGATGAGGCGCATCATTTCAGAAATGCTAAGGCTCTTAGATACAAGACAGCACTTGAAGTTTGCGCTGGAAAGCCAGTAGTCCTTGTTGGAGCTACTCCAGTTAATAACTCGTTAAATGATATTGTATCTCAGTTACTTTTGGGTTTGCACCCAGATAAGGCTTATGATTTTGGGGTTGGACCTGTAAGAGATTACCTCAATGGTTTAGTTAGGCAATCTAATAGTTTCCGAGATGACCCTGAGAAATATAAGGAATCTCAGAGGCTGGCTGGTGAGCAGATTCGTAATAGAATCATATCTAAGCTTATGGTTCGTCGTACAAGAGAGGATATAGTAAAATACTATAAGTCCGATATTGATACCGGAAAGATTAAATTTCCTGTTATAGAAAAGCCTATAAATGTAGAGGTTAGCTATACTAATTATATACTGTCTACTATTATAGACATTCTTTCGGGTTACAATGCTAAGTATCCTCTTTCATGGGCTTACTACGATAAAGATAAGTACTTAATATATAAGGGCAAGCGTAGAGAATCAGATGATGTGGAAAACTTTGTGGAGAATGTGGAAAGTGACGAGCTATCCGATATGCCAATTAGCTCTTTGGCCGGATTGGGCAAAATCAGTCTAATTAAGATATTAGACTCATCTCCACTGGCATTTGCTTGGTCAATTCGTAAATACAATGATAAAGTGGTAAATGCCTATAATAGATTAGTAAACAGTATTGATGAATCAGGGTGCGAAATCTGCTTAGACACAGAAACAGGAGCAAGGTACAGTAAGGTTTATAAGGAGTTACTAAAAGAGGACGCTAATACTCTATATCATATACTCCAAGTTCTTAAGGATAACCAACACCAACTGGGTTTAAAATTGTTTAAGTTGTCTGACATACTTAAGCATCGCGACAATACGCATAAAGTAGTTATCTTTACAGACTACATTATGACAGCGGAGTGGTTGTCAGACTACCTGTCTAAACAGGGATACAGATGTTTTACTGTTACAGGCTCTGGGAATTCTTCTAAATTAGCTCGTAGAGATAGCATAGAGACTATCAATTCTAACTTTGGAACATATGGGATTTTGAGGGATAACTATGATATCCTGATATCAACAAATATATTGAGTGAAGGAATCAACTTAAACAGAGTAGATACAATTGTAAATTTTGATATACCATGGAATCCAATGGTCGTAGCTCAGCGGATTGGTAGATTGAACCGTTTGGATACCACAGTAGACTCAATAAAGATTTATAATTTCTTTCCTTGTGATGAGCTGGACACGCAGGTTGATAGCGAATACAATATAGTCAGCAAATATGCTTTGGCCTGCTATTCTGTCGGAGTTGACTGCGACTGTCTCGGGAGAAACACAACAGAGGTTTACATGAACAATGACCAAGGTGGAATGTTGGGTACGACTCCCATTTACTTTAATGAAGCTAAAGTTCTGAGGGAAAGCAAATTAGACGAAATAGATCTACTAAAGAGTGTGGCATGCATGGCAGTAGTATCTGTTCCAGAGGGTAATGACTTATGTTATCAAGCAGTATTTGAACAGGCTGGCTCTTTGATTATATCTGAGTTTAGCAAGTCTGGTTTTAAATTTACCTCAGGTGATGAAGTGGTTTCAAAGCTGCTGGCTTGTAAGAACGCAGATATATCTGATTGTACTATCCATGATTTTGTAAATCTTTCTAAAATTTCTGAGTTAACCTCGAGAGAATACATAGTTAATCCCAAGTTAAGCACTTCTCAGCTAGGGTTAATCAAGTTATGTGATAGATACATTGATCTGCTGAGTGGTGAGAGAGAAGAGTGTGGGGGATACGGTCAGATAAGCTTATTTGACCCTAAATTTTCTATACCTGATGTAGACAGGTTCTCCACACTCCATGCTATACAGTCAGTAAAGTATTCCACAATTCATCAAGTAATTACAGAGGATTTAGCTCACATATACTTACAAGAATATAATACTGCTATAAAGAATTTAGGCAGTGACCAAGGGATAGCAGAATCGGCTAGGATATTTGTGGAGAGACTATCTCATTGGGCCAAATTATCATTAGAAAGTATGGGATATAACATAAGTAGAAAAAACATGAGCTTACAAATGTTTATTTGTTACAAGCCAGAGGGGTGACATTGTTGGAAGGGCATTCTAACTCTGAAAAAATAGCTGAGCTTGAGGCAATTATAGCTGATTACGAAGGCATGCTTAAGCAAGCTTTAGAAAGAATAGAAGAACTCAACCTTAGAATTGCTCTTAGGGACGATACTAAGTCAGCTCAGAAATCTAATCATGAGCTAAGGGAGTATGAGAGCCAGCTAGCTGAACTACGGCAGATAGCTGACTTAGTGTCCGTTGATGCATTTCTTGACAAAGAGCATACTGAGGCTGAGTATATTCGTAGACTTGCTAAATTAAGAAGTCAGCTTCAGTTACTTGCCTCTAAACATCATTGTAAGGGGTATACTGCTTTTGATGCTGAGCTAGACTTAGCTGACTTAAGCCTGCTAATTGGGGACAACTGCAGCCGATTAGTAGAAACTTATTATAGAGTATGTGAGTACAGAGGAAATGGAAATATACCTGATTGGGGAAATGACCTTATTGAACTCACTAACAGCTTGCTTATAAGCTGTAAGGCTTATCAAAAGAGGATACTTGACCAAGACCGAGAGATAGCACAGCTACGAAAGTCAATAGCTACAGCTTTTGATGGCGAAACACCTGAAAACATGAGACAAACTATAGAGAACCAAGCATCTTTGATAGAGGGATACAAAAAGAAGATAGACATGCTTGAGTTTGAATTGAGCAAAAAGTGACAAAATTAGACAATCTTCTAATGAATAATTTTGTATCATTTTGGATAGAATATATCTGAGGTGAGCTTATGGAAAATTATTCAAAAGAGTTCGTGCATGAGCTAAGTAGGAGATTACTAATAGAATCTAATAAAGAGCCAAACAGAGAGCTATGCAGAAACTTACTTCATCGTAAGATTAGTGGTGAGATACTAACTATATCTAGATTGGACAAAGCAACTTTGGAGACACTCTTCATTAAAGAGCTATGCACTGATGCAATGGTTGGTGCATTGTTTGGTGTAAACAATAGAAAAATAAGAGAGCTAAGAGAAAGCCAAGGCTTAACTGATGATAAAATAATAGAACTTCATACATTGTATATAGCCGCTTCAATCTCATCCGAACTTGAGCATGAGCTTGGAGATAGAGCCTTTGGTTAAAAAGTAACCGCTGTGATTAACCTGGTCATCGTCGGGTTAAACACAGCGGTTGTTCTATTTATTAGGCTTTCTTGTATTTAATGGCATATTTAAATAGTTTATTTGGGGGTCTAGTAGCATGGATAAGAAAAAATACATCATCGCTGGAGGTGTAGTTGCTCTACTAGCTATTGTAATATGCTTACTTTTTGTGTTCTTAGGCGGGGGCAATAATGGAGATGATACTGACCAAAATGATGATCAAGACGAACAGGTAACCGGGCCAATCTTAAGTGGAGAGGATTCTGACGTTTCTGGCACAGGTATCTATGGTATTACCGATGAGACTATGCTATTTGCTATAAACAACATTCAGAATTTGAGGGACAACTTTAATGTAGCTACTACATCTTCTAGATACCTGGAGAAGGCTGAAGATGGGAAGTATATATTAAGTACAATTTATAATGCTGAGTGCATACCCACTAGCACTCAGGCTATTGTAGGTAGCGACTTCACTTTACAGGTTACTATGGAATATAAGGGAGAGAACAAGTACCCATCAAATCTTACTATTACTGTTAATTACACTGACGATAATGATATTAACATAGCTTCTGAGTTTGCGTATGCTTTAGTAAATTCCATTGTCAACTCTGAGGTTGGAAGCCACATGCAAAATTGCACATTTGGCGGTAGTGCTACAACAGCCTATGAGGTGGGGGATAGCACACAGGTTCTAGTGTCTAAGATGGCAGAAGATTTCACAGACGAGGTTGGGTATAAGGTTGCATCCTTTATTGTAGAGATTACACAGGGAAATTCTGAGGGATACTACTCAAGTATTGATGCCTTTACTCCAGATGATAACCCCGGATTTGTATTCTACAAATCAGGTTTATTGGAATACGGAGCTAGTATGTCTGATAACCAGACTAGATTAGCCTTCTTATTTAGTGACGGAGCTACTGTTGAGGCTGACAGTTTAACAGATTATACAGTTTCTGATGAGACCGGCAACTTGGCTCAGGCTTATGGACATTGGACAGCTTATGAGGACGGGGTAGATATTGGGGTTCTTGAAGCTGGTGCAACGGAGACCACAGCTCCTATTTCTGTAGCCGAGGGAGTTACTCCAAAAACTCCTTCAAATTATTTTTACATTAACTATACTGGAAAAACCTTCGATAATGAAATTGATGCTTTTTATAATGCAGAGGATGTACTGGTGGCTTTAACTGGCAAAGAAGTTGAGCTGCAGGATTATATAGGACAAAGCAGTTGGGAATTGACACTAAACGAGTCTGGATTAAATGAAAGCTGGGGATATCCTGTAACGCTTTCATTTAACCGTGTTTCAACAGATGATAGTAGTTATAGGCTATCAATTAGGATTGAGAGCGTAAACGCTTAATCTTTAGAAAGGAGACCACATGAGCATTAAGAAAGTTTCAAAAAAGCTGTTAGTGGAAATTGCATGCGGGATTTTGGCAATAGTCTCGGTTTGGGTTGGATTCACACTTATCAATGGTGGAACCTTCAGTGTTAAAGGGTCAGTACCTGGAGAACCAATTCAAATCGTAGAGATTGAAGATATAACTCAGTATGATAACATTCAGACCAAACAGTTTAAGTTTATCGACGCTCAAACTGGCGAGCCTGCCCTATTCTCTGCTGGAGATATAGAGCTATCTGAGGTAATCAATGCTGTAAATAACTATTTAAGTACTACCCCTTATGGGGTCTGTGAGTTAGGCGTACTTGGCGATACGCTGTATATTCAGCAAGACATCAGAGTTCAAAATACTGGGTTGCTTAAGCTTAACTTCTTATCATTAACAGATAATATTACTATTGATACTTGGACTGACACTCTTGAGGCTCTTTATAATGACTCTCAAATTTGTGCTGGTTCTGTGGTATCTCATCCAACTGAAGTTGGTAGTCGTCACTATATGTACATATATGAGTCTGTAGATACTACAGATAATAATGTAGAGGCACAAGAAAGTGATGATCAATCTATAGACAATACAGAAGAATAACTTAAATAATACAGTTGGCTGGGCCACTTAGTAAAGCACTTAGTGGTTCCAGCCAACTTATTTTTATACTTTAGTTACAATAGCCAATAAAGCATATATGAGAATTGAATTAAACTCTATTTAGGCTAGTTGACAAAAATCTATACTTAGAGATATTATATGGTATAGTTTGAGAAATGAAAGGGAGAAACACTATGAATTACCACATTTTATCTGAGATGCAGGCGGCCGGAGCTTTTAAGGTTGCTGAGGGTTCTTCTATGGTACAGGCTATCATCGCTGGGCAGGCTTTGACTGGGCCTATGTGCGACTTGTACGCACAGAAGATTGGGTGGACTGGCCGTCGTTCCTGTCCCTCTTACCAGTTGGTGGATAAGACCAACACCTACATCAGAGCATTTAATCGGTACATTACCAAAGAGAGGTTTAACGGCTTCGATATTACTTTCGAGAACATCCGGTTGTCTGATTCTCTTAAGACTTTTGACAGAATTGTGATGACTGGTTCTGATGGAACTCAGTTCACTATTATCCATGGTATGCCTGGAATTGGGGGTAGCTATGCTCTCTTTTCTCCTGCTGTAAGTCAGGCTCAGCCTATCTTCACCTCTCGGTCTATGAACGGGGTATGTGAGTACTTGAACAGTATTATTTAATCTACGGGCCAGGAAGTGTAAAACAACTTAGACGGAGGAAGTACAATGGAGATTAGAGATTACATTGATTTCACAAATGAGCTTAAGGATACCCTGGAGGCACAGTACGGTTACCACATGGCCATTGGGGATAAGGAAGCTGCCTATCAAGATGTTCAGAACATGATGGCTTATCAGGTAATCGCTCGTGACGACCCGCGATGCAGCCCGAAAATGTGGCGTGAGCAGTCTGGAGCCTCTAACCTTGGCTTTTGGGACTATAACCGAACTGACCTTATTGGAGTTCTTCCTAAGTTCCTGTTCTGTGAGCTTCATAACAAGAGTTTTACAATCCCTGTAATTGACCATTGGGGCATTCGGGTAGAGGGAAACTACCAGGGTGACATCAAGATCAGCAGTAAGGGAATCAAGATTAACATCCGGCTTATGACTTTGAACAAGCAGGCTGACAATGCTGTCAACGAGCTTGAGTCTATTTTCAAGCTCAACAACATCAATACCAACAGCATCCCTTCTATTCGTGAGGCTGTAAAGGTGGGGCTAATCAGAGTTTATCTGATTGAGGCCGAGGGCGTATTGCACAAAGACCGTATCTTTGGCGTAGCTATCTGCAAGCCTTGTGATGATGGCAAGATGACAGTTGCTGTGGCTTTCAACTTTGATGCTATTCTTAACTGTTGGGTGGACATTGACACTCTGGTTGAGCAGGTATCTGATGGGTTGACCAGTGCTATTGGCCTCGATAGCGTTGTGTCTATTGGCACCGATGCTACTAGGGCTAAAAAGAAACAGTCAGATATGCTTTCTGCTAGTGCTTCCAAAGATGGTGAGGCCGCTAAGCTGAAAGCTAGAGCAGAAGCTATGGAACAAGCTAGGGAGCACGAGAGATTGGTGAAGGAAAACAAGGAGAAATTGAAGGCTAAGCCCTTGAAGAAGTGAGATAGACATGGCTGAACCAAGGTTGATATACCCATCAAGAATGTGGGAATCTGAGATTATGCAATATAGGCAAGAGTGTATGGAGTATGATGGCTCAGTTAGCGGAGCATCCTCTCTTGGAAAATTTCATAATGCCACAGAGTGGCTGGTGTGGCTTGGTAAATTGTCTAGTGAAGATACTTGCCCACCTGGCTATGTACCAAGCACTACTCTTATCCTTATTGATGGCAGTTCCCATAGAATTATCGGCACGGTGGACATCCGCCATAAGCTGAATTATTACCTAAGGCATTTTGGCGGACACATTGGGTATTCAATTAGGCCATCCGAAAGAGGTAAAGGGTTAGGCACACTCCAACTAAAGAGAGCTATGGAGTTTGCGGCTAACAACCTCAATATCTATAAGACTCTGGTCACTTGCAACGAAAGCAACGAGGCATCCAGGCGCACTATTTTATCTTGTGGAGGTTTATTTGAGGCTTCTGAGTACGATGCAAGCTGCCATGAAATGGTTCAGCGCTACTGGCTGAAGTACAAAATGCCATTTGGCATCTAATAAAAGTATAATACCTAAGTTTTGAGAGGCAGGCTTACGAGTCTGCCTCTTTTTATGCTTAGATTATAAATAAAGATAAAATTTATTTATGAATAAAAATAAGGAGATGCGTAAATATGAAAGGTTTA
>ERZ1090869.472-NODE-472-length-21684-cov-19.311387_pt1 | contig 21684 bp, 14 predicted proteins | sample MGYA00478474_ERZ1090869 | MGnify/ENA primary metagenome ERZ1090869 (study PRJEB33644, sample SAMEA5815748) | chicken gut metagenome | biome: Chicken; feature: Gastrointestinal Tract; material: Caecum | place: Ireland | collected 2019-01-01 | study: A study of the... | reverse complement strand
TGGAGCGGGAAACGAGATTCGAACCCGCGACATTCACCTTGGCAAGGTGACGCTCTACCACTGAGCCATTCCCGCATGATATTCATACGCACTATTTATTGGTGGGAGCTACAGGGCTCGAACCTGTGACCCACTGCTTGTAGGGCAGTTGCTCTCCCAACTGAGCTAAGCTCCCGAACGCTTAAATAATATACCAAATTCAAAAATAAAAAGCAAGCATTTTTACAAAGTTTTTTTGCTTTTTCATTAAATTTTTTGCACTACAGTGCGGGCACACAATATATTCCGCTGTACTTTGTAATGGGCACAATATATTTGCGTGCCTTTTGGCTGAAATAAGCCTGCGCATGCGGCTATCGGCTGAAAGCTTTAGGGGGAAGAATAAAAATGCGGATAAGTTTTTGCGGTGTCGCTGATTTTTTTAGGCGGTTCCCGCTGCCTGAAGCGGCTCCGGTAACTATTATATGCGTTGCCGGCATGTGCTGTGCATGGGTATAAATGTTTGTTTATGTTGGGGCGTAAAATAGGATATTGATTTTTGGTGACGGCTGTGGTATACTGTAATAGATTTATTTAAATGGCAGGATCGGCGGTGAGCTTAGTGCTTTATGCTTTGCAAATGCCTTTAAGTCAGGGCAGGGTGACAGCGGTTTATATGTATTGCCTGCGTGCGAATGCCGCTGTGCGGAAAGGGGAGTTTATCGGCTATAGTTCCTGCCGCTGTGAACATTTTTTGCAAATAAAATAGTTCATTCGCACGCTGCAAAATATTATATTCAAATGTGCATTTTTGCCCGAAATATGCCTGTTTTGGCGGTGAGAGCGACTCTATACTGCATTTTGTGTAACAATATAACTGTGCAATAATTTGTATGGCGTAAAAGCGCGCGTTTTAATCGGCATAAATTATAATAATGCGCGTTCGCTGCCGGTTGATGACCGATTTTATACAATGTATCTGCTGCAAACGGTGTTTTTGCGCTTTTAAGCGCGAAAAATGTCGGCTGTGGCAGATTTAAAAAGAATTTTTGCGCTTTATTTGCGCTTCATTAGAAAAATTTTTGCGTTTCAGGGGAAATTTACATATGGGAAAGGGTAATCATACCAAAAAAGGCAAGAAGGAAAAGCCCTTGCAGGGCGCAACGGAGCAAACTGCCCCTGACGGAACGGCAGGGGGCGGGGGTGCGCCGCGCAAAAGGTATAAAATGCACCCCAAAAACTTTGTCATGCCTTCGGGCGGACGGGCGGGCCGCAAGCTCACCATGGCGGCAAAGTCGCTTATAGCGCTCGGCGTGCATGTCGCGGTATTTATCGCACTGCTGGCGCCCTGCCTTGTGTATGGCACGCCGCCCGTGCCGTCGCTGTTCATATCGCTGTCCGTCGTCTGCATGACTGGCGGCTGGACGGCGGCCTTAATGACCAGAAGGTACCGCATACTGCGCTTTGCCGGCGCCATGCTTGCCTCGGTGCTCTGCCTGCGCATAGCGTACACCCTCTCTGTAGAAGTATACATGGACGGCTGGGCCAGGGCGGTAAGCATTATTTCGGGCACCTTTCAGACCTTCACGCTGGACGCCGACTACGTTGACACCGTGGGAAACGCCGCCTCGGCGTTCGGTTCTGTCGGGTACATAATATTTGCGCTTACATATGCGCTGATGTCGGTGGTCGCGCCCGCCACGGGCGGCTTTGCGGTGTTCACTGTGCTCAGCCAGATCTTCCCCAGGTTAAAACTTTGGGCGCGCAACTTCTATGCCACAAAGTATGTGTTTTCCGAACTCAACGAGTACTCCATAGCCACGGCGGAGAGCATACACGCCCTTCGCTCCGGCGGGCGGCCCGCCAATATGGGAAGAGCGGAGTGGAGGAGGATAAGGAGTTCGGTAATAATCTTCACCGACGCCTACACCGACCGCGAGCAGGAGAGCTCAAGCGAGCTTTTGGGCAGGGCAAACAGAATTGGCGCCGTGTGCCTGAAGGACGACATAACCGAACTCAACCTGCGCTGGTGGTTCCGCCTTGCGCGCAAAAAGCGCGCCGTATACTTCCTTATGGATATGAAGGAAGAAAACAACTTAAAGGGCGCGGTTTCGGTGCTGTCGTCCTCGCCCGAAGTCAACCGCTGGGCAAAATTGCACCGCGGTGCGTTTTCGCACTTTGCAAACGCCCAGCGCGCCGCAAAGATGGAGATGTACGTGTTTTCGGGCAATCCCGACGCCTGCCGCACGGTAAGCGACGAGCTTAAAAACTTCAACGATACGCACATTCCCAACTACTTAGAAGGCGAAGTAAACGCCGTTCGTTCGGCCATATCTACGGGTGTTTTTAATAAAATAAGCGAAAAGGCAGAGAAGACTGCCAAAGAATTGAAGGGCAGGGGAGCCGACCTTCAGTTCTGGTATATAAAGGCCGTTGAAAAAGTTGCGCAGGCCGCCGATGGCGAGCGCGCCTCTAAAGAGCGCGCCTCTAAAGAGCGCGCCTCTGTGTGCGAGGCAATAGCAAACGCGTGCGGCGGCATTGACCTTTCGGGAAGGGTATATTCAAGTGATGTAATCGAAAGCATTTTAAACGAAAATACTTCGGGCATATCCTTCGGTCAATGCATAAAAGTGTTCGATTTGCTCCGCAAGGCCGCAGTGGGGAATAAGCCCGGAAAGGGCAAAGAGGGCTTAGAGGAAAAAATTCAAAAACAATTCAATGCGCTTGCGCGCGACCTGAATATGGCTGAAGACGGCGATTTTTATAAGCTGACGGACGCCATTTTGCAGAAACTTGTCAATTCACATACTAACAAGCCCGCCAAGCCCGCCAAGCCCGCCAAGCCCGCCAAGTCCGACGACGGGCAGCTCTGCCGCACGGTCGCCGAATGCACAAAGGGCTACCTTGACTTTATCGAGGGTCTGGAGGCGAAAAAAATTGCCGCCGCCGTCAATGGCGTGGCGGACGAGCTTATTAAATCGGCCGGTAAGGAATATGAAGTCCTCACACGCGGTTGCCGCCGCGCCCTTGCAAAGGTGACGCGCGTCCTGCGCAAGACTGTAAAGATAGCGGGTCTTAACGGGCGCAAAAAAAAGGTGCTGCCCGCGTGGCTCTTGCGGCGCTACCCCGAATATGTGGACAGGTCTTGCATAGGCTGTGGCGCGGGCACCGTATCGGTCACTCCCGAGGCCGTATGCAGGCAGCTGTGCGCATTTGCCGCGGCGGGCTGCGCGCGCAGGACGGCCGATATAAGCTTCAGGGTAATAAACGAATACCGCAACCTGGTGTATCAGCTTATAAGCGGATATGACTTCGATGACGCCCGCGCGGCTGCGCACTATCCGCTCTATTGGGCATTGGGTTCAAAAAAATGCCATCCGCCCGCACATATGCCCGAACAAACGGCTCCGCAGGGGGAGGAGTCTGCCTCCGCAGCAAATTGCCCCGCACATATGCAGCAGTCATCGCAGACCGCATCGGGCGGCGACAGCAGCGCTACTGAGGAAAATTCGGCGGCACATATGCAGCAGTCAACGCAAAAAGCCGGCTGCGGGACTGAGGGCGAAGGCCGCCTTAGCTCGCTCAATATAGCGGTGATAGGCAGCGGCAAAATAAGCAAGGAATTTATAAAGGCCGCCTATTGGTGCGGCCAGATGATGTACCGCGTGCGCAAGTCCCCCGCGGCAGACGACAGAGGCGGGAATGGCGCTGTGACAGACGACAAAGGCGGACGGGGCGCGGCGCAATACGAATACAGGCCGACCTCGCTTTCAATAACCGTCCTCGGCAAAGAGGCCTACTCGCTCACCCGCAGGCAGCTCGCCTTTGAAATGCCCGAAGCCTTCAACGGCGAGCATGACGACTACTGTAAGTTTAAATTTTTCGATACTGTATTCGGCACCGCAGACGGCGGGCAGGGCGCAGGCGGCAACGGCTTCGAGGAAGTGTTCAAAGCCAACTGCCTTGAAGCCGACTATGTGCTTGTCGCCCTCGGCGACGACGACCTCAACATGCGCGCGGCAAGCTGGGTAAAACATACGCTCGACCGAAAAAATCTTGCCTCCCCGCGCTGCATACCCGTCAACTTCGCCATAGAAAACAGCGACCTGTGCGCCGCCATACAGAGGGACGCCCGCGGCAAGGGCGGCGGGTGCATACTCAACGCCTTCGGCTCGGTGGCGTCGCGCTACGATATCGGCAACATAATTTCCACGCGGCTGGACGACTTCGCTTACAGCGTCAACTGCGCGCATGACGAAGGCGTTGAAAAGCGCGCCTTTTTAATGGATGAATACAAGCGCAACTCCTCGGTGGCGTCTGCGCTGCACCTGCCGTATAAGCTTGTAACTTTCGGCAAGATGGAGTGCAACAGCCTGTTCAACGTAAAAAAGGTAAACGTACAGGCCAGCGCGGGCGACGAATCCGACGAACTCGTCCCCCGCTACCTTCTGGAACACAGGCGTTGGAACGCATATATGCGCTCGGAGGGCTACCGCTGCCCCGACACTGCCGAATTCTTCCGAATGGCGTTCTACGAGAAGGGCAAGTATGTCGGCGGCAAACATAAGGATGCCGAACTCAGGCTGCACGCCTGCCTGCTGGAGAGCGATAACCACATCCAAGACCCCCGGCCCGCCTCGCCCGAAGCTCTCGAGGACATTTTGGAGATGGGCAAAAATGTAAGCGTGGGGGTGCCGTTGGGCAAGTGGCTGGATGAAAACGTCATCGTTCCGCAAAAGAGTACTTTTAAATGGGACAGGCTTGATAAGGTAAGTTACCTCATCGGCACGGGCTTTAAAAAGTACGATGTCGATGTGGTCGTCGCGCTCATGCACGATATAGAGCGCGCCAGCTGCTGCTATAACATGAACGACGAATTTTACTCGCAGAAAGATCTCGGGTTTTTTGTCAGGCTCGCCTCTGCGCTGTCAAGGTTCGGCGGAGATAGCCAGTTTGTTCTGCACGGCGACCACGACATAACGTTCATGCGCGCCTGTGCGTGGGAGAATTTCGAACTGATGCTCGCCACCACGGGCGGGGCTGACGCGGACGAACTCATCGCCGCCCTTGCCAAAGGGTTCAGCGATAAATTCCCCGATGCTCGCCAAAATCCCGCCGAAGACGCCGAAAGTGAAAATCCCGCCGAAGACGCCGAAAGTGAAAAGGGCGAAAAGCAGAAATTTAAGCTCAACAAGCTGGAGAGGTTCATCTCGGATAACGATAGTTCGGTGAGCGGAAATTTTGCCAAAATAAAGAGGTGCGGCAGGCGCCTTCTGCAGCTGTGGGGCACGTTTAAAGCCGATTGCCAAAAGGTAAGCCGCGGCAGCGAAATAGACCCCAAAAAGCCGTTCGTTGCGGTAAAAGGCGGCATGGCGCTCATCGGGCTGCCCAAGGGCGGCTATGCAAAGGGCGTGGAGTTTGGCTTTGTAAGGGCCATGTTCACCGCCTCGGATGGCGCTGAAGGCGGCAAAAAAGAGGGCGCTGAAAAGCAGCCCGAAGAATAAGCGTGGGGCGGAGCCGAATACAGTATTATGTCGCGGCGCCCGCCCCAAAACGGGCCGCATACGCCCCAAAGGCCGTATCGGCCGCAAAACAGGCCGCCCGCGCCCCAAAACGGCCGCGCGGTGGCAAAATCATGTAAAAGCTACAAAAAATCTGCAGGTTCATGCCCCTCCGCCCGTTGCAACATGCGGCAAAGTTACGCTATCATATATACACAGGGCGGGGGAAATGAATGGCATGCATATATGCAGCATAAAGGAGGCAACAATATGCAGAAATATGTTCCCCATCCCGAAGATACTTCGGATGTGGTCGTCAGTGACGACATCATGGAGCTGGCCGAAAGAATGGCCGAAAACACCCACGAGGTGTGGGCGCAGGGCAGGATAAACGACGGCTGGGTATACGGCGAAAAGACCGACCGCGAAAAAAAAGTCCACTCGCTGCTCGTTCCCTACAGCCGGCTTACGGAAAGCGAAAAGGAATACGACCGCCGCACCTCGCTTGAAACGTTAAAACTGCTGATAAAGCTCGGCTATACCATAGAAAAAAAGAAGTGACCGCCGCGGCGCGGCGCGCCGTCTGCGTGCCGGTATGCATGGGCTTTGCCCGCAGTTGCTGAAAGGCTCTGATTTAAATCAACGATAAACACGCTTTTCAAAAGCACCGGCATTGCCGCCGGTATTGACAATATGTGCAAGGCTGTGTTAAAATAGCAGTAAACTTATAATCAGTCCGTTCGGTTGCGGCCGCGCTGCCGTGCCTGAATAAAATAATCAATACGGGAGAAGATCATCGCATGACCATGGAAGAAGTTTTAAGAAAAGTAATCGACTGGGAAGCAACGGGCGTCAACCTTCAGGAGCTGCGCATGCACAACTACAACCTGCGCCGCTATGTGTGCTTCAAACTCAGGGCAGACAGCGGCAATTGCAGCGGCGACTGCATGAACTGCAAAAAGGAGATGGACAGGAGCATAAGCCGCTCGGAACTGGGCGCGGTGATGAACGTGTCTGAAAGCGTTGTCGCCAACTGGGAGGGCGCCCGCTCCCGCCCGGAAATAGAGGATCTGTTCCTCTATTGCGATATCTCGGGCGTGCCCCTTTCCGAAATACTCGTATTCGAAGAGTAAGGTCTGCCGCCGTGCGCGGCATGTCAGGGTGATATACCATGAAGAAGATAGTCATAGCGTTCAATTACGATTGGGTGCTTTTTCACCGCGAAGATGAAAATGCGCCCTCGGCCGTGTTTGAAAACGAACTCATAAAAGAGGGCGCCACGGAGATAGAAAACAGTTCCGCCACCGAACTCAGCTTTGCCTTCGGCGAGGCAGAAGGCGCCAAGGCACGCATACGCGAGATATTCGGCCGCATGTATCCGGGCGAAGATATTTCTTTAGCTCTCACGGTAGAGGTGGACGACATTCCCGAAAAACTCGTAGACGATACGGTTGAGAACAAAGTGGCGGCGATATGGGATCTGTTGTGCGGAGAGAGTGAAGCAACCTCACGGACTGCACCTGCGTCTAAGCCGGCTGCAGCAACCGCGCTCTCCAAAATAGACGGGCTTGTGGGCGCTGCGGAGTTCAAGGCGCTCGCGCACGAAGTGGCCGCCGTCCTGCCAGAAATGGGCAAAAATACAGACAGTTTCGTCGCCCGCAACTACCTGTTTTCCATAGGCGAAGGTTGCGGCATAACCACATATGCCGGGCTGTTTGCGCAGCTCATAAACGAATGCGGCGTAAAGCTTGCCTCGAAAGAGGTAAAAGAGGTTTTCCTTGAACAATTTTCGCAAGGGGAAGAGCCCTTTGACGATATCTTCGGCCGCATAGAGCGCACTCTGTCGGGTTACGTTAACATGCTGTGCGTGGACATAAGCGAGTGGATGGACAAAACGGACAGCCGCGAATTCCGCTCGTTCCTGCGCGTGGCCGAAAAGTACGCCGACCGCGCCATAGTGATCTTCAGGGTGCCCTTTCTCGATAAAGACGTGCTCGAGCGCGTCAAAGATTCGCTTGCGGATGTCGTGTGCGTAAAGGCGGTGTCCTTCCCGCCGTTTTCAATGAACGAACTCAGGCGCTACGCCGCGGCAGAGCTGGACGCGCGCGGTTATTCGGTGCAGCCCGGCGCATGGAAGTACATAGAGCGGCGCCTTGCCGAAGAAAAGAGCGACGGCCGCTTCTACGGTCTGAACACGGTAAAAAAGGTGGTGCGCGAACTGGTGTACGAAAAGTGCGCCGCCGCGGCAAAGTCGCACAAAAACAGCAACGCCGTCACCGCGGCAGACGCAAAGCGCATATGCGCGGGCGCCGCAGAAGTCCGCCTTTCGGGCATGGAACAGCTTGAAAGCCTTGTGGGCATAGACGACGTAAAAAGGCAGATAAAGGAGATAGTCGCACAGATAGTCTCTGCCGCTGGCATGAGCGCCTCCGAGCGCCCCGCCATACACATGCGCTTTGTGGGCAACCCGGGCACGGGCAAGACCACCGTCGCGCGCATAGTTGGCAAAATATTAAAGGAAAAGGGCATCCTCTCCGAAGGCAACTTTTTTGAATGTTCGGGGCTTGACCTGTGCGGCAGGTACGTCGGCGAAACGGCGCCCAAGACCGCGGGCATATGCAGGGACGCCTACGGCAGCGTGCTGTTCATAGACGAGGCCTATTCGCTCTACCGCGAAGACGGCTCCATGGGCAGGAGCTACGGCACCGAGGCGATAGATACGCTGATAGCCCAGATGGAGAACCACAGGGACGACTTTGTGGTGATAATGGCGGGTTACCCTGACGAAATGCAAAAGCTGATGGAGGCAAACGCCGGCCTTGCGGGCAGAATGCCCTATACAGTCACGTTCGGCAACTTTACGCGCGGCCAGCTGTACGAAATTTTCGCAAAGCTTGTAAAGCGCAACTTTGCGTATTCGCAGGAAGTGCTTGCGCTTGCAGAGCAGTATTTCAACGCCCTGCCCGAAGAGGTGTTGTCTGCCAAAGATTTCGGAAACGCGCGCTTTGCGCGCAACCTGTTCGAGCGCACGTGGGCAAAGGCGGCAATGCGCGCCCAGCTTGAGGGCGCCGCGCAGGTAAAGCTTACCGCGGAAGACTTCAGGGCGGCCAGCGCCGAAAAGGAGTTTACCGCAACAAAGGTACCGGGAAAAATCCGCATAGGGTTTTGAATTAAATATTTATAGATTAGGAGGAAAATTCAAATGGCAGAAGAAAAGGCCCTCAAACAGGCCCGCAAAAACTACGAAACACTGTGCCGCCTGCTCGATTCAAGGCAGTGGCACTATTCCCGTCACGATGAAGATCTCACCATCACGTGCGGTGCGCGCGGCGACGACCTTCCCATGGATCTCAACATAGAGGTGGACGCGGACAGGGAGCTTATAATGCTGCTCTCGCCCATGCCCTTCGACATTCCCGAAGACCGCCGCGACGCCATGGCTGTTGCGGTCAGCACGGCAAACTACCGCATAGCGGACGGCAGCTTCGACTATAATTACCTCAAGGGCAGGATAGTGTTCAGAATGACCGCCTCTTACCGCGGCAGCGTTATCGGCGAAGAGCTGTTCGAATATCTCTTGTTCGTTTCGTGCAGCACAATAGATGAATACAACGATAAATTCCTGCTCGCTTCAAAGAGCAACATGGCGGGCAAGGATATAGTGGCGTTCTTTTCCTGAAGGGGGCCATTGCGGGGCAGCGGCATCGCTGCCCCTTTTTTTGTGTTCCTCTGCGGCGCAAGCGCGCCGTTTTTTTGTGCCGCAAAACGGGCAGCGCCGCCGTTCGTCCGGCAATATTCGGCAGGTAATTTGTAATAACTGCGTTTTTTCTGCAGGGCATAAAAGGGCGTTGCAATCCGTGCGCAAAACCTGCAGCCGCAGCGGCAAAACGCCGTTGCGGCATTTCCGACGCGCGCAGTATAATTTAAACGTAAAAGCGGCTTAAGGCCGCCGGTTGCGGAGGTATATATATGGTCGAATTGAACAATGCACCCCTTTACCCTGATTACAACGTAGATGTGGCCGTCTGCCTGGACGTATCGGGCAGCATGGAGGCGCGCATGCCCCAAATAAAGCAGTTCGTATGCGGGCTGGAAGAGGGCCTGCGCACGGCGTGCGAAGAGCGCGCGGCAGAGCTGGGCGCGGTGCGGGTAAGGCTGATAACCTTCAGGGACTACGCCTTCGACGAAAAACCCATGGAACTTACCCCCTTTTTTGCCCTGCCCGAAGAAAAGCAGCTTTTAATCGACTTTATGGACGGCATAGAGTGCACGGGCGGCGGCGACGAGGCGGAAAATTCGCTCGAAGCGCTTGCGCTGGCAATGCGTTCCCCGTGGAACAATTCCTCTCCGCACAGCAGGCAGCTTATATGCCTGTTCACCGATGCCGACGCCGTTCCCTTAGGCAAGCGCGCGGGCTGCAAGGGTTATCCCGAAGGGCTCCCCGCAGACATTGACGAATTTGTAGAGCAGTGGGAGACGGGCGAGCTGGGAGAAGGCTTCACCTTCAGCAAGCGCAACAGCAGGCTGTTTGCGTGCACGCCCGACGGCGGCGCGTGGGATATGTTCCTGTTTATGGACAGGGCCATGTGCCTGCCCATAGATGGCGACCTGGGCAAGGAAGATCTGCTCGACATCATGTTCTGCGTTATCTCCGGCTGGTAATGCCGATCGGAACTCGGCTAAGCAAAAAAATGCAGAAAATACAGCTTTTTTTCATTGCCTGCAGGCATGCCGCAAACCTTGCGCAAAACCTGCAGCCGCGGTGGTAAAACGGCGTTGCAGCGGGCAGTCTCGGCAGGTTATAATATAGTCACAACAGGGGCGCAAGACAGATTGCCCCGCACATATGCGGCCGCCGATGCGCGGCCGGACAAAATACGTTAAAAATAAAAAGCCATTTTTTAAGGAGGATTTTTAAAAATGGAAGATATGGTAAATGCACAGGAAATGGGCAACTACAATGTTGACATCGCGCTCGTCATAGACGGCACCGCCAGCATGCGGCCCATCATCGAGGAAGTTAAAAGGAACGCGCTCTCCTTTAACGAAAAATTCCTCGCAGCCATGGAGCGCGAAGGCAAGTCGGTAAGCGAAGTCCGCGTAAAGGTGATAGTTTTCCGCGACTTTGCCTGCGACTCCAAGCCCCTTGAAGAGTCTGAATTCTTCAAACTCCCCGAGGATAACGAAAGGTTCCACGCCTTCGTTTCCGGCATAGAGGCCATCGGCGGCGGCGACGTTCCCGAAAATGCACTCGAGGCCATAGCTACTGCCATTAAATCAGACTGGACTACCGGCGGCAGAAAGCGCAGGCACGCCGTGCTGCTTTTCACCGATGCTCCCGCGCTCGCCCTCGGCGACAGGGCTGGTTCCCCCAACTATCCCCAGGGCATGCCCAAGGATCTCGCTGAACTCGGCGACTGGTGGGAGGGCAACGACCAGAGCTTTGAAAGCACATATCAGTCCAACGCCGGCCGCCTTGTGGTGTTTGCCCCCAACGCATATCCCTGGGAAGACCTGCAGACATGGAACAGGTACTGGCCGGCCTTCTCCAAGGCGGGCTCAGGCCTTGAAGATGTAGACATACAGGCCGCCATAGACCTGCTCGTCGGTTCGTGCTGACGGGTCTTGCGGCAAAAAAGAACGCATATATCGGGCGGGGAATTTCCCCGCCCTGCAATTTAAGGTAAAAAATGAAAGCTATAAAAAAGACGGCAAACGGATATTATATCAGGGCGTACAGCCAGTCCTCGGCAGTCCATGCAAACGGGCTTACCACATACAGCGGCGAAGACGCCCTTCCCTTTTCGCTCCCGTTCACGGTTTTTGCCGAACCCAAGGTGGCAAAACGGCTCCCCGCCGCGCACAGCGGCAACAGGACGGGTTCGGTGATGTTCGCGGCAGACGGGCTGGGCGGTGCCGCCGCCATGCGGCATAAGTTGTTTGACCGCGGCATATTGTGCGGCGAACGCATTATAGACGCGCTGTTCGGCGGCGTGTACGAAGACTGCGGCAAGGGTCGGTTTGACGATTACGTCAGGCGCAGCTTTGCCGATATAACCGCCCTCGGCGAACACTACTTCGACGGCGTTGAAATGATGAAAAAGAGCGGCTACTTCGGCTCGAGGTTGCTCGGCGCGGTCATCTTTCATCAGACGGTATATGGCGGCGAACTTAAAAGAAAGGCCGCGGAGATACTCAGAAGGGCCGTTCACGGCGGCGCGGGCAGGGTGAGCGAAGATATGCTTGCCGACGCGGCGCAAACTTGCGAGCGGGTGATCCGCACCGAACTTTCCGCCATAGCCGCCAAAGCGGGCTTAAAGTATGAATCGGCGTTCAAGGGGCTGGCGCTGCTGGGCACCACCATGTGCCTTACTTTTGCCTATAAATTCAACGGCAAAGTATACGCCCTCTACTTTACGGCGGGCGACTCGCGCCCCTACGTGCTCACAAAGGCGGGATTCATGCAGGTGCTCCCCGATGAAGAGCGCCCCGACGGCGGCATGTCAAACTATATCCGCATAGATGAAGGTTCCTCCTTCCATGTCCGCTGCAATCTGTTCGAATTCCCCGCACCCTGCATCCTCATCAATGCAACGGACGGCTGTTTCGACAGTTCGGCGTTCTGTTCGCCCATGGCGTTTGAAAAGATGCTGCTCGGATGCATTGCCGACTCATTCGACGGCGAAAAGCTCTCTTTACACGGGGCGGGCATAAAGATGCAGTCGGTGTTCGATAAAATAGGCCGCCACGACGACAGCCGCTCGCTCGTCATCAGGTTTTTCGGCCTGCGCGACGGCAGGGACATAGCCGACTTTGCAAAGGCGCGCCTTGCCGACCTGCAGCAGAAGTACCTGAGCAAAATGCCCGGATTGCTGGAGCGCGACTATATAGGCGAGCTTGCCCGCCTGCAGGCGGACAGGCAGAACAGGCTCAAGGCGGCGCGCATATACCTGTGGTCGCTCCCCGCGGTGCGCGCGCATTACCTCGAACTCTCCGTGCAGGGCTCGGCGGAGGACGCCGCCGATATATATCGCAGGGAATGGAACATAGGCAGAGAGGTGGCGGACAGCCTGCTGCGGCAGGGGATAATAGACGAAGGGCAGCATGCCGAGGCCGTGCGGCGCATGGGGGATACCTCGGAGGAGGACGCGGCCGCGCTCGAAGGCCCCGCCGCCCGCCAGAGCGAGATCTTCGCCGAATACGACAGTGTATACAACTCGCTGCTTCCCGCGCGTTCGCCGGGGGGAAGAAAACTGAAATAGCGCCGCCACGCCCTTCCGGCGGGCGGCATGGCTAAGCAATTTACAAAATATCAAAGGTGACATACAGATGGATATTCGCGGTTACGAAATAATCGGCGACTGGAAAAACAGTCAGTGCGGCAAGATAGCCACGGCAACAAAGGGCGGCAAAAAGTACTTTGTAAAGATGTACCAGACGCCCGTAAATCCCGTTAAAAACGGCAGCATAAGTCAAAAGACGTTCGCGCGCAACAAGCAGAAGTTTGAAAAATTCGTAGCGCAGCGCAGGGCAATAAACGCAAAACTGCGCGAAGTTGCGCTTGAAGGGGGCACCATAGTCATCCCGCGCGAGGAGTTCGTGTACGATAACCACTATGTGGAGATCTCCGAATTTGTAGAGGGCGCCGTGCCCTCTGAAGAGGTGGAAGGGCTGATAAATTCCCTCCCCGCAGAAACAAAAAAAATGCTTCTGCTCACGGCCACGGGCGCGCTCAAAACGGTGCACGACCGCGGCATAGTGCACAGCGACCTCAAGCTTAAAAACATACTCATAGCAAAAAACAGCTCGGGCAACTATGTTGCCAGGCTGATAGACTTCGACAGCAGTTACCTGCTCACAGATAAGCCCGCCGAGGTAAGCGGCGACTTTGTGTTCTACTCGCCCGAGCTGGGCAGGTATTCCGACTGTGAGGACGACGCTGAACGTGCAGAGCTCGCCGCCGCCCTTACGGAAAAGTCGGATATCTTCTCTCTGGGCATAATCTTCCACTACTACATGTCGGGCGAATACCCTCAGCCCGAAAGGCTGACCCCGGCGCTGCAACGCCGCAAAGACAGCGGCAAAAAAATATACTGCTGGATAGCAGTAAACTGCGGCGTAAAGCTTGCCGTAAGCGACAAGGTGGACGGCGCGTACCGCGCGCTCATCGGCGACATGCTCTCGCCCGATCCCGCTGCCCGCCCTTCCGCCACAGAGGTGCTTGCAAGGCTGCGCAACCCCGCGGCCGAACGCGAGCGTCCCGCCGCGCGAACGGAGGAGGCCCGCCCCGAGGCCCCTGCCGGCGCTCCGTCAATATCTGGCAAAGGTGCGCCCCGCCCCGAGGGGTTCGCCGCGCTGCGCGCGGAGGACAACGCCGAACTCAACGAGGAGATGGTGCGCTCGCGCGGGTTCGTCGCCTCCTGCCTCAATACGGAAAAGGGCGGCTATAACTTTTACCGTGCAGACGGTACCCCGGTGTTCTTCACCACGGAAAAACTCATATCAATGGGGTATGCAAGGCGCAGGGCGCCCGAAACGGCTGCCGTGTGCGCACCCTGGGAGGGCGGCATAAAGTTCAACACCGCGCGCATAAGGGAGCGCGGCTTTGTAAAGGTAGAGCGCAGTACCAAAAACGGCATAAAGGGGTATGTGTTCACCCGCGTAAACGGCGTTGCGCAGTTCATCAGGCACAACATGGTCGTCACCCTCGGCTATGCCGCCGCCGAATAAATGGTTTTGAACCGCCCGCACGGGCTTATTTAAGGCATATGTGCCGGTCTTTATATAAATCAATGGAGTTGAATATACAAAATGACCGATGAAGGCAACAAGATAATAAAGTGCAGGTGCCGCGCAACGGGCAGATATTTTGTCATAGAAGTGCGCCGCAGCGGCCGCGTATGGGCGGCAGTCAACTTTGTGGATATCAGCGCGGAGGACGCCGCCCACATAGCAAGCGAAGTTTACCCCGAGGAGTTGTATACCGCCTCCAACCTGCTGCCCTGCAGCAGGTGCAAAACACGCAGATTTGCCTCCTGCGGGTGCGCAAAGCCGCTCTTCCGCAGGTGTGCAGGCGCCGAAGGTTACAGTCTGGACTGCGTATACTGCAGGCAGCTGCAGATAGACTGTTCGGCCCCCGCCGCGCCCTATACAAAGTGGGCGGGCATAAGCAACATACCCGGCGCCGGTGCCGACCGCTTCGGCAACCCGCAGGGCAGCCAGTACGACCTCGCGCAGGACGGGGCCTTCAGCGGTTACACCATTGTGTGGATAGACCTCACCCCCGTGAGTAACCTCGCCGCCAAGGCGAGGGCCGCGCTCGGCAGAAAGGGCTTCAGGGTGGAGGTGCACCACAAAATGCCCTCCTGCAGTCAGCTCGCCGCCCGCATGGAGGACGGGCGCGGCCAGCTTTGGCTGACCTCCTCAGGCAACAGGCAGCTCACCGCGGGCGAGACGGACATGATCTGCGAGTGTTACCGCGCCGGCCACGGCGTGTACATATGGGGAGATAACGCACCGCTGTTCGCAGACGCCAACGCCGTGCTCGGCAAGCTGTTCGGGTGCACGCTCTCCGGCGACGACATGTGCTCGCAGGTGCTGGGCATAAGTTCCGCGGCGGGAAAGCCCGGAATAATTCCCAACCACCTGATAACCACGGGCATAGTAAGCTTTTACGAGGGCATAACCATCTCTTCGTTCGCGGCGCTGTCGGGCGGGCTCAAACCGCTTATATACAGCTCCGCCGGCAAGATAGTTTCAGCATATTCCGAGGGGAACGGCTGTCGCCTGCTGGCAGACGGCGGGTTTACAAGGCTGTTCCACAAGTGGGACACTGCCGGCACCGACAGGTACGTCACAAACGCCGCGGCGTGGCTGGCAAATACCGAGCGCTGGGGCTACATGCCTGCCTGACCGCGTGTAAAACAGGGCATCATATTCGGCATATGCCGCGCAATGCGCGGCGGAAATAATTAAATTTTAATTACGGAGATATCTGAATTGGAAAGTAAGTTTGTAAAGGCGCGCTGCACGCGCCACGGCTTTTATTACGCGCTGGAGGTAAAAAGATTCGGTTCGGAGTGGAAGGTGGTCAACATGACCAACCTCACCGCGGAAGAGGGCGCCCTTCTCGCCACGCAGGTAGACCAGAGGGCGTTTAAAACAAACGAAAACCTTCTGCCCTGCCCGGTATGCGGCACGCGCACGGTGGGCGGCTGCATGTGCGCCCTGCGTAAATGCAGGTGCCGCAGGGGCATGGAGTATAACTTCGACTGCATCTACTGCAAAAATTTTGAAATTGACCGTTCTCTCCCCTCGGCGGGCGCCCGTGCGGGCGGCACGCTCAAACTTGCGCAGGGGCAGGAAGTCCCCATCGTCGGCGCCGACTCGCGGCCGCTTTCGGATATCCGCGTGGGCGTGGGCTGGGATCCCGTCCGCATCGGCCGCAGCATGGACGTAGACTCCTCAGTGGTGGTGCTCTCCCGCCGTACGGGCGCAAAAGACCTTGTATATTTCGGCAACCGCTTGCATCCCTCGGGCTGCGTAGTCCACCACGGCGACAACCTTACAGGCGAAGACAGCGGCCAGGGCGACGATGAAAATATAGACGTAGATCTTTCAAAAGTCCCCTCAGACAGGGACGCCGTTGTGTTCGTGATCAACGTATACGACGCGTTCGACAGGCACCAGAATCTCAGCAGAGTAAAAAATCTGTACATAAAGCTGTACGACCCCTCGGGCGGCACGCTTATGGAATACATGGTAAACGACAGCAAGCAGTTCGGCAGCAACACCGCCATAGTTCTCGGCGCGGCGCTGCGTACGGAAGGCGGCTGGACGTTCAGGGCAATAGGCCGCGGCCTTGTGGTGGAAACCGTGCAGGAGCTTGCCGGCGAGTGCAAAAACTACCTGTAAGGCGGCCTGTTCGGCCTGATATGTATGGCCGGGGTGCAAACCTGCAAAATGTACAAAAAGCGTGTAATACGCAGCGGCAAAACAAATTGAAATCAAATATATCATAGCGTTAAAATATAACCGTAAACAGGCGGGCATATACCCGCAGTTCAGGCAATATTCGGGGCGCCGTGCCGTTAAGGCGCGGCGCCCCGAACTTTGAATAAACCAAAGGGAAAATTATTATGTGGCTCTGTCCTGCATGCTCAACAACCAACAGAGATGAAGACGAAACGTGCTTTGTGTGCGGCGCGCGCAAAAGCGCCGGCCGTTACAGCGGCGCCTTTCTCTCAGAAGTCTTCCGCGGCTCTTCGGGCGACCATTCGGGCCGTCGCTCCGGCGGCCCTTCGGGCGGCCGCACGTGGCTGTGTCCCGTGTGTTCCACGGTAAACAATGGCGAAAATACCGCCTGCTTTGTGTGCGGTGCGGCAAGGCCTGAAGGAGAACATTCGGAAGATTCGGGCAGGGATATGCCCGATTTAAGCGAAGAGGAAGGGGATGACGGGGAAGAGCGCGAAGACTGCCCCGAAGACGATTATGCTGAAGACGATTACACTGAAGGCGAAGAAGAGCGCCCGCGCGAAGTGCGAGTACGCGAACGTGTGCCCGCAAGGCGCCGCACCCTTCCGCGTGCCGCCGCAATAAGCGCGGCGGTAATGGCGCTGCTGTTCCTCGCGGGGCAGGCGCTCATGTACGGCCTGTATTTCGGGCATGGCGGCTTTGTGCTGGGTCTTAGCAAAATTCTGCGCGCCGCCGCCAACGAAAGCTTTATAATGCCCGCATACCTCGGCTGCATGTCGTTTATCGGCGCGGTCGCCGCGGCGGCGTTCGCCTACAGGGGCTACACCCTGCTCGATGAGCGCGACTGCGGCTGTTTTGTTTCGCTGGCCGTATTTTTCGGCATCGGCATGGTGGCAATGCCCGCGCTGTTCGCGCCCGTCGCGTTTGTCTTCGCCATAGTAATAATGGCGCGCGGGGAGGATACCGAAGACATTATCGGCTATCTTGCGGCATTTTTAGGCGTTCTGCTGGCGGCAACAGGCATATGCATGTTCACGCTCAGCGCAAAATATATACTCACATTCAACGGCAACGGCGGCATGGGCGGCACGCAGGAGGCGTTCGTGCGCGAAAACGGAAGCATGTCTTCAGTAGTCGCCCCCGAGCGCGAGGGGCACCAATTCCTCGGGTATTTCGACTCGCCCGAAGGCGGCAAAATGTATTTCGACGAATTCCTCGAACCTGTGTTCGAAGTCGGCGATATCGACCATAACGTCACGCTGTACGCGCACTGGCAGGCCGAAGTATATACGGTTTATCTCTACGCCAATGGCGGCGAGGGCGGCACATATTCTGTGCAGGTATCCTGCGGATATCCCATGCCCGCCGCAGCGGCGCCCGAACGCACGGGGCATGAATTCCTCGGCTACTATTCGTCCGAAGGCACGCAGTACTACGACGGAAACATGAACAGCGTAACGGAGTGGGATGTGGCGGCGGGCGGCTCGCTGCACGCCCGCTGGCAGGCGGCAACGTATTCGGTATTCCTGAATGCAAACGGCGGCTACAGCAGCGTAGGCTCGGTAAAGGCAACTTACGGCATGCCGCTGCCCGCGGCAGCCGCGCCCGTGCGGGACGACTACAGGTTCCTGGGCTATTACCTCGGCGACGTGCAGTATTATGACGGCGACATGAACGGTGTGCGCGACTGGGACGTTGCCGGCAGTGCAAGGCTGACCGCGCTGTGGGAGCTGGCCGAATACACGGTTACGCTCAATAAAAACGGCGGCGCGGGCGGTGCAGATTCGGTCACCGTAATATACGGGCATACGCTGCCTGCCGCGGCCGCGCCCGAGCGCACGGGGTATGAATTCCTCGGCTACTATTCGTCCGAGGGCACGCAGTACTACGACGAAGACATGAACGGCACCGCTGAATGGGACATGTATTCAGGCGGCACTCTTTATGCCCGCTGGCAGGCAAAAAGTTACCGCGTAACGCTCAACAAAAACGGCGGCACGGGCGGTGCGGGCTACATAACGGTAACATACGGCAAGGCCATGCCCGCGGCAACGGCGCCCACGCGCAGCGGATACGTCTTCCTCGGCTACTATTCCTCGGCGGAGGGCGGCACGCAGTACTACAGCTGCAAAATGTCGTCGGCGCGCAGCTGGGATATAGCCTCGGGCACAACGCTGTATGCTCGCTGGCGCCTGCCCGTAAGCGCCTCGCTATCGCAGACAAGTTTCAATAAAATAAAGGACTCCGTCTCCGCAACGCTCAGCGTTGCAAACAGCACAGACTATTCGGTAAGCGTGTCTTCATACCATCCCGGCGTAGATTGCAGTTTCAGCAGCTCCACCGGCAAGCTTACCATTAAAAAGAAGGAAAGCGACCAGTCGGGCACGATCACGCTCACCGTAACGGACAACGTGTGCGGCGACAGTTGCACGGTAACGGTCAGCTACACAACAAGCGGCACGTGCATTGCGGCGGGCACGCTTGTAACGCTTGCCGACGGCTCCGCCGTACCCGTCGAAAGCCTTACGGGCAGCGAACAGCTGCTTGTGTGGAACTTTTTCACGGGAAAAGCCTGCGCCGCGCCCATACTATTCGTGGAGGAAAACCTGCCCCAGCTGCAGAACATAATAACGCTCACCTTCTCCAACGGCAGCACCGTCAGGATAGCCGAAGAGCACGCCTTCTTCAGCAGGCAGGCGGGCAGGTTCCTCTTCTTGCGGGAAGACGCCGCGCAGTACATAGGCACCGAGTTCTGTGTTCAGGGGCAGGGCGGGCTGACCTTCGCCACGCTCACAAACGTAAAGGTCGCCGCCGAATATGTTGCGGTGTACAGCCCCGTGCCCGTGCGCAACCTCGCCTTTTTTGTAAACGGCGTGTTGTCGGCGCCCGCCAACGTTCAGGGCTTTGTGGATATCTTCCGCACCGACCTTTCATGCATGGCGTATAACAGAGCGGATATGGCGGCGGATATCGCAAAATACGGCCTGCTCACTTACGAACAGTTCGTTGCAATGGGTTACGATGTGCCGGAAGAAATTTTCTACGCTTTCTGTGGAGAATATCTTTCCGTTTCGCTCGGCAAGGGGCTGATAACCGCGGAGCGGCTGGAAGCACTCATAGGCACCTATGCACAATATCTGTACCAATAAAGGGGAATACGTGTGGAAATATCGCGCGGTCACGGCACTTTCGGCCTGCCGGAAGGCATAAAATTTTATAACGGCCATCCGCTGGCAGCTTCGGCGGAGCAGCTTGAAAAACTGCTCTTTTCGCTCGTCGCGGCGCTGCGCACGGAGTGCCTTGCCGCGGTGGACAGGCGGGTGGATACAGATGGCGCCGTAAAGGCGTTCGTTGCGGCATATGGCGGGTTCTTTTCCAACCTCACGGGCATACGCAGCGAATATAGCGCTTACCCTTGCGGCCCCTGCAACATGGTGCGCTTCAACTTTTGTTACCGCATTTCCAAGGCAAAGCTCGCCTCTATGGAGCGCGAGGTGCAGGCCGTGGTGGGGAGCCTCTCCTCAAAGCTGTTCTGCAGCGGAATGAGCGCCGAGGCCAAGGCATATTCTGCCCACAACTACCTTGCTCGCAACGTGCGCTACCGCCTTGCAGAAGACGGCACCCCGCTTGAGCTGAGCTATGAACAGAGCGCCTACGGTGCGCTGGTGCTGGGCGGGTGCGTGTGCCGCGGGTATGCCGAGGCATACAAGCGCCTTTTAAATTCGCAGGGCATAGGGTGCGAGGTGGTGTATGGCAAGGTGGCGGGCTATAAAGATATGCACGCCTGGAACATAGTGTCGCTCTGCGGCGGCTATACCCATGTGGACGTAACGTGGGACAGCGGCGAAAACGGCGAGCGGGGCGACGACTTTTTCGGCCTGTCCGATGCCGACCTGCTCGGCAAAAGAACGTGGCAAAACCCGCACGGCATAGCCTGCAAAGTGGGCAAACAGGCGCTGCGCGCCGCCCGCCGCGACGTGGCGCTCAGGCGTGGCGATTTTATGCGCGCGGGCGTGCGGCCCGACTGCCTTATGTGACCGTTCTGCACCGTGCGCCGTGCAAAAAGCGGCGCGGTTCCCGTAAAATTACAGACCCTCCCGCCTGTAATTTCTGCAAAAAAGCCGCAAAAGCATAGTACTTTTTCCGTTGCCGCGTTCGTTTGCACGGTATAAAATTATTGGTGTAGTGCGGAGAAAATTCCGCACGTTATACGGAGGCTGAGTCATTGAAAGACGACACAAAAAAAATGGCCGAATTTATCGGCAGAAAAGGTTTTTTCAGCTTTGACGAGTTCCGCGAGCACTTCTCTTTGACGTTTGCGCGCACGGTGGCAATACTCGGCAAGCTGTGCGATGCCGGCATGCTTTCGGCGCTGCGTAACATGTACTTCGGTTACATAGGCGACAGCACGGAAAAAACCGCGCAGGCCCTCGACCTTTCGTGGCAGACCGAATACGAAAAAAAGAGCGAAGAGATGTCTGACAGGCTTATGCAATCGCACGTAAAGTGCCTGTACAGGCACCGCAGCCTGATAGATACCCTGTCTGAAATAGAGGAACTGCAGGACGACGATGATGACGAAGACGATGACGGCGATGACGACAGTCCTGCGGCAAGGGCAGCGCTATTTGAAGACGACCTTGCGGGCGAGGATTTTTCGTGGCTGCTCTCCGATGACGAACCTGAAGACGAAGAGGAAGAAGAGGACGAAGAGGAGGGCCTGTTTTTTCTGCGCGGCCTGCAGCACTTTCAGACCGCACAAACCTCACAAAAGACAGACGCCGCCTGCAACGGCGGAAAAGCCGAAGGCGGCAGCCGGGCAGAGGGGGCAGGCAAATGTTCCCGCTGCGCAACGGTGGGGCAGGTAATAAACGGCGTGCGCGGGCTTATATGCGTTTTGCAGGCAATAGCCGCAAGGGCGCGCGCAGACCACCTTCATTGAAAAAATGCCTTTTTCCGGAGTTGGCAAATTGCGCTTATTTTCGACCTGTCATCTTGAGCGTAGCCGAAGGCGAAGTCGAAAGATCTCAAGCGCTTACACAAAGTAGTCTTGAGATTTCTCCGTGCGTTCGCTGCGCTCACTTAATTATTTGCATTCGGCAGGGTGGGGGAGAATAAAAAAGTTATGTAAAGGCGCGGGGGGGGGGGGGGTTTTTTGGGCGGGGCGAAGATTTTTTTTTTACACCCCCGGGAAAATTAGAGCCCCGGCCGGTTTTTTTTTTTTTATATA
>ERZ1090869.469-NODE-469-length-21780-cov-7.180299_pt1 | contig 21780 bp, 16 predicted proteins | sample MGYA00478474_ERZ1090869 | MGnify/ENA primary metagenome ERZ1090869 (study PRJEB33644, sample SAMEA5815748) | chicken gut metagenome | biome: Chicken; feature: Gastrointestinal Tract; material: Caecum | place: Ireland | collected 2019-01-01 | study: A study of the... | reverse complement strand
GCGTGCGAGACTGGGCGCAGCCATAAACACGGTGCGCGACTTGCTCGCCGCAGGCGCGCGGGGAAGAAGCAGACAGGGCGAACCGCTTTGCAGGCAGCCGACGCATTACAGGCAGCAACGCGGGTGACGAGCCTGCCGTTGCAGACAGCCCTGCGCCGGGACGGCGCGTGCGCGAATTGCCCACCGCAGGTGTGCCCGGCGCAGCCGCGGGCTTTCTCCCCGCCCGGGAAAACAGGAGCCGTGCGTGGGTGCACACCCGGAATCAACCGCGGGCGTGCGCGGTTGGGTGCAGCCACAAACACGGTGCGCGTCTTGCTCACCGCAGGTGCGCAGGCGCGGGCTTTTGCCCTGCCCGGAAGGACTAAATTTTCTATCAGTAAATACTTATTCCAACGACGCCCCAAAAGCCCGCTGCACTTCATCGGAATCCTTGCCGGAGATCGTTCTGCCGGTAGCTGTTTCGATCGCACGAAGCAACTTTTTTGCCCGGTCAATGATGAAATCCTGAAATTGATCGCTCCTTAACAAGGTGTGGTCAATCCAGTGCGTCTCCACATAGCCATCCAAATCCGACGGCAATACGGAGCCCTTCTTTTCAAGCCTTTCCAGATAGACAGACGGGGCAACGCCGCCGATTTCCCGATTGCTGCTTGCGGAAATCGGCGTTTTATTCACGATGCTGTTCCATTTGGACTTATCGTATTTTTGCCCGAGGCAGTAATCCTTTGGGAAAATATGGTGAATGTCGATCTTTTCATTTGAGTATGTCGAAAAATCCATCTCCGAGCCGGAAATGAAATCACGGGCATGGTTCTTCAGAATCAGCGCCATAATGCCCTTGTACGCCGCAGACTGTCTGGATTGCAGGCTGAGAAGTCGCGTCGGGTTGAAGAAGAAATCAGTGACCGTTTTGGGAAGATCGCCGCTGTCTGTAATCCACCTGATAACCTGCGTGATATCATTGGCATACCTCGTCTCATTTGCCGAACCATACAGCTCACCGAACACACCGCACCAATACCACTGTTTGACCATGTTCTTTGCGGTGGCCGTGTTCATCCGGTTCTCATCCATCAGCACCGTGCAGATGGCCGCAAGAGGAATAAGCTGTGTGCTATATGGAAGGTCGCGGCTGGAAAATACCCGTTCCTCCTGCAGCAACTTCGCTGCCAGAGAGAATCCTTTGCAAAGGCTGTCGGCATACTTTTGATAAGATGACAGACTTAAGGCCAATACATCCTTTTTCTTACAGCTTACCGTTCCGCCCGACCGGAACGAGGAGAGCAGCGTAAGAGCGGTTAGGAAGTCAGTGGCCGTCACAATGTTCAGCAGATCGCCTGAGAAATATTTTTCTTTGCGTTCTTCCCAATCCTTACGCAGTGGAAAATCATCCATCGCAAATATTGCGGTGACAAGCTCAAAAACAGTCAAGGAAACGCCGCCGGTATTCACATTCTCAAAAACCTGGCATACAGCTTCCTTGGGCGTCTCTTTATCAAGCAGGATGACCGGCACCGCATATTTCTGCGTCGGCATGATGATTTTGGAAAAGAGGTCGGTAAACTGCCGGATGATCGCCGGGTCATAGTTATAGTAGGCGTAGTATTCGTTCTGCCAGCCCTGTTCTTCGCTGGAATTCAGAATGATATTGAGCGGGAACATTTTCAGCCTGAACTCATCCTGCCTTGTGGAGAGGTCTTTTTCAATTTTCCGGCCAAAATCAGATGTAACCTGCCGCGACGCAGGAATCGAAACAACTACTTCCTCATCATCTGCACTTGGGTCGAGCGCCTTTTCAATATCCAGATAATAGAACCTTTCGATCTCCTTGCCCTTATCCGTTTTGGTGTGGACAGGATTCTTGCTGTACAGGGCATTATACAAAGAGGTCAATCTCTGCTGGCCGTCAAGAATGAGTTCGTCCGGTTCGATATTCGGACTGGCGCCAGAGCCTTCAATCGGTTTATGCTTGAAATGGATGCTCTCATTCCCATATTCCAGGAACATCGCCGCACCCACCGGAAAATTATGGATTACACTGAGGATCAGCGCCCTGATGCGCCCATCGTCCCACACCCAGCCTCTCTGGAAATCAGGAAGCTGCGCAGCGCCGGTGTCCACAGCGTTCATCAAGTCGGTGAGCGGTCTGTCATTTGTTTTCATATGCTACCCTTGCTCCTTCATTTTTGTGACGGCACTTCATGTGCTTTCCATTTTTACTTTTCCGAGCTGCCGCCGTTTTTATTTGCAATCGCGGCCGGTTCCGCCATATGCTTCATCCGCTCGCCCCGCAGTAACAACTTGATAATAGTATATCTAAAATTACGATGATAGGCAACAGCAATGATGAGACTATACACAATGCAGGCGCGGCGAATAGCTCTTGAGCATCGGTTCCCTATCTGCTATAATGGATAAGATAAGCCGCATCATGCGGCGGCCCCTGCGCGGGGCGCACGGAACAGACCAAGGAGGATGACAAAGAGATGAAGCTGGGGATCATTGGCCTTCCCAACGTGGGAAAGAGCACGCTGTTCAACGCGATTACAAACGCGGGTGCGCAGGCGGCAAACTACCCCTTCTGCACGATTGAACCGAATGTGGGCGTGGTGGCTGTGCCGGACAAGCGGCTCGACCGGCTGGCGGAGATGTACCACCCGGAAAAATACACGCCTGCCACCGTGGAGTTTGTGGACATTGCCGGGCTGGTGCGCGGCGCTTCGAAGGGCGAGGGCCTGGGCAATAAATTCCTCGCCAACATCCGCGAGGTGGACGCCATCGTCCACGTGGTGCGCTGCTTTGTGAACGACGACATCGTGCACGTGGAGGGCAGCATCGACCCGGCCCGCGACATCGAGACAATCAACCTCGAGCTCATCCTCTCCGACATGGAAGTGCTCGACCGCCGCATCGACAAAACGCAGAAGCTGCTCAAGGCAGACAAGAAATATCAGGAGGAGCTCGATTTCTTCCGCCGCGTGCGCGAGGCGCTCGACGCCGGGAAATCCGCCCGCACGGTGGAATGCACGCCGGAGGAGGCGGAGCTGCTCTCGAGCGTGTCGCTGCTCACGAACAAGCCCGTGATCTACGCCGCAAACATGAGCGACACCGATTTCAAGGGCGGCGTCGAGAACAATCCCTATTACGCGGCCGTAAAGCGCATTGCGGACGAGGAGCACGCCGCCGTGCTGCCCATCTCCGCCGAGATCGAGGCGGAGATCGCCGGCATGGAGCCGGAGGAAAAGGAACTCTTCCTCGCCGATATGGGATTGAGCGAATCCGGCCTGGACCGCCTGATCAACGCCTGCTATTCCCTGCTCGGCCTGATTTCCTACCTGACCGCCGGCCAGCCGGAGGTGCGCGCCTGGACGATCAAGAAGGGCACGAAAGCGCCGCAGGCCGCGGGCAAGATTCACTCGGACTTTGAGCGCGGCTTCATCCGCGCTGAGGTCGTCTCGTTTGACGATCTCATGGCGTGCGGCTCCATGGCTGCCGCCCGCGAGAAGGGCCTTGTGCGCAGCGAGGGCAAGGACTACGTGATGCAGGACGGCGACATCGTGCTGTTCCGCTTCAACGTGTAATCCCTGCATGGACGAATCGCTCGCCTATGAAATCCTTTCCGCGGTGGAGGAGATCCCGCCGGGCTGTGTCGCCACTTACGGCCAGATTGCCCGGCTGATCGGCCGCGAGCGGAACGCCCGGCTGGTGGGCCGCGTCTGCCGCTATTCGCAGTTTTTCGGCAGCTATCCCTGCCACCGAGTCGTGGATCACAGCGGCCGCCTCGTCCCAGGCTGGCCGGAGCAGCGCGATCTTCTCCTCGGCGAGGGCGTGCCCTTCCGCGACGCATCGCACGTCGACCTGAGCCGCTGCCGCTGGCAGCCCTAGCCTTTCCCCCATGCTTTTTCAACCCCTGCGCGGTGCGCCGGCCATTGCCCCGGCCTCCTGCGCGGGGTTTTTTCTGTGTGCGCGGCCTTCGCTCCGGTCGCAAAGGAACGCAAACCGGCGCGGCCCGATAAAGCGAAATAAAAGTAAGAATTATTTTTATTTTTACTTGACAACGGCTCCGGGCCGTGGTATCATATAATCAAAGTTAAGAACAATTCTTGTTATTAAAGTTGAGGTGAGGATATGGAAAAACGGCAGAACTACAGCCGCAAGCGGGAAGCGATCCTGCAGGCTGTGCGCGGCACAACGCTGCATCCCTCCGCCGAGTGGGTGTATCGCGAGCTGAAGCCCGTTTTCCCTGATCTGAGCCTTGGCACGGTTTACCGGAACCTCGCACAGTTCAAGGTGGACGGCATGATCGTCAGCGTGGGCACGGTGAACGGGCAGGAACGGTTCGATGGCGCCACCCAGCCGCACTCCCATTTCGTGTGCGATAAATGCGGCTGTGTGCTCGACGTGGAGGGCGATTCCGTCGCCGACGCGTGCGAGGAGATCTCAGAGCGCTACGGGGTAAGCGCCGAGCGGTGTGACATTGTCTTCCGCGGGATCTGCGCCGCCTGCAAGGCGGAAACGGGTCGGAACGGCCGCAGCGCCTGACCACCCGGCCACAACAATCAGTAGAATCTCTCAATCATTCAACAAAAAGGATGGAGGAATTACCCATGAAAAAGTTTGTTTGCTCGGTTTGCGGTTATGTGTTCGTCGGCGACGAGGCTCCGGAGTTCTGCCCGCAGTGCAAGGCGCCCCGCGAGAAGTTCGTGGAGCAGAAGGGCGAGATGAGCTGGGCTGCTGAGCATGTTGTCGGCGTAGCGCAGGGTGCTCCCGAGGACATCATGAACGATCTGCGCGCCAACTTCACGGGCGAGTGCACCGAGGTCGGCATGTATCTTGCCATGGCCCGCGTTGCCCATCGTGAGGGCTACCCGGAGATCGGCCTGTACTGGGAGAAGGCCGCTTATGAAGAGGCTGAGCATGCCGCGAAGTTTGCCGAGCTGCTGGGCGAAGTCGTGACCGACTCCACCAAGAAGAACCTCGAGATGCGTGTGGAGGCCGAGAACGGCGCTACCGCCGGCAAGACCGACCTGGCCAAGCGCGCCAAGGCCCTCAACCTCGACGCCATCCATGACACCGTTCACGAGATGGCCCGCGACGAGGCCCGTCACGGCAAGGCTTTCGCCGGCCTGCTCAAGAGATACTTCGGCGAATAAGAAACAAGTGCAACATAAAAAATCCCGCTCCGTCTGGAGCGGGATTTTTTTATGCCCTCCCAGCGCGTTCGGGAACGGCGCGCGGGAAAATTTTAGGGCTTCCCGTTCACCTGTTTCAGGCGCCATGCAGGCCTGAGGATAGGAACCTATCTTCTGAAAAGCGATAAAGGGGGATTATCCATTCTTTATAGGCTTTATCCCATTTTTCCTTATCTCTTCTAATTCTTCCGCCGTTAAGCACTGCGATTTATAAAGCCGTAAATACTCTTTGGATACGTCTGAATCGAAAATGAGTATATCGTCGGAATTTATCGTGACATCGACACCGCTCCGATAAAGCTTTCCAATCGGATGCGCCGACATATCTGCAACCCTTCCAAGTAAAATGTTGCTTGTCGGCGTAAGATTCAGCCTGATTTTATGATCCGCCAAAAAACGAACGACTGATTCGTCGTCCGCTGCAGCTATCCCATGCTGCACCTCGTCAAGTTCTAATTCTTCCACCGCCGTTCTTACGTCTTTAGCCGTCCCCCATTCTCCTACATGCGCTTTCAGCCTCAACCCTTCCTTTTTGGCCCGCCGGTAAATTCCTTTAAAATTTTCAATAGGCTGTGCCAATTCATCCCCATACAAATCAATGGAATAAAAATTCTGATTTCCCCAAAAATGAGATAAGCAATCTTCCAAATAAGGGACGGAACAATGTCTTGACAGTCCAATCTGGAGCCTTAATTCTATATTTGGGGCGATTTCTTGTTGCGCATTTTTAAAAGCCTGCACCAGCTCGTCCACATCGTTATTAAAAAATTCCTTTAATCCCCAAACATCCTCGCCAATTTCAAGTACGGTGATTCCATCCTCCTTCGCTTGTTGAAAAGCCGCCCTGATTAAAAATTTTCTTCCCTCGGCGCTGTTGAAGTCCTGGCCTATATTTTTTTGACCCCATTGATGCATCTCCTCCATGGACGACAAAGGGCCGCTTACCGGCTCTATTTTTTTACCGGTTACCTGACAGATGAACCTTCTGTTTCCGCCAAGCACAAAATGATTATGCAAGTCCGCCTTAGGGCACTTTCTTATTTCTTCCAGATCCCTTTGTTCCAATGCATGGATAAAACGGTTCATAAATCGATCCCCTCCCATCTATTTGATTTTCGATCCATTCTCATTTGTGATCCGCATGGAAGCAACAAAATCACACGCCATAGAGCCGTTCCCTGCGTTTTCACAACAGGGGAATCCCCGTTCGGAAAAAGAGCCGCACCGCCCTTTTCCGCTTCCCTGCGGCTATCCTGTTTCCGGCTTTCATGGCAACACAAAAGTCAACTATAAGCCTCCTGCTGCCGGAAAAGCCGGCGATCGCACCACAGCCGAAGGTGCAAAAATAAAAGGGGGCGCCGCCCCCTTTTATCCCCTGCAAGCTTTTTGAAAAAAGCTTGACCAAAAACTTTACTGTTTTGGCTGTGTGAAAGCTTACGCCTTCTTCGCCTTCTCGCGCTCCGTTTCCTTCACAATGAAGTTCCACGAATCGCGGCACATGTCGTCGAGCGTGCGCGCGGCCTCCCAGCCAAGCTCCTTCTTCGCCTTCGACACATCCGCATAGCATTCCGCAATGTCGCCCGGGCGGCGCGGCGCAATCTTGTAGTTCACCGGATGGCCGCAGGCCTTCTCAAACGCATGCACAACCTCCAGCACCGAGCTGCCGTGGCCCGTGCCCAGGTTGTACGCCTCCGCGCCGTGAATGGAATCCAGTTTCTCCAGCGCCTTCAGATGGCCGCTCGCCAGATCGCACACATGGATGTAGTCGCGCACGCCCGTGCCGTCCGGCGTCGGGTAATCGTCGCCGAACACGCTCAGGCACTCCAGCTGTCCGGCCGCCACGCGGGCGATGTAAGGCATCAGGTTGTTCGGGATGCCGTTCGGGTTCTCGCCAATCAGGCCGCTCTCGTGCGCGCCGATCGGGTTGAAATAGCGCAGCAGCGCAATGCTCCAGCTGTTGTCCGCAAAAGCCACGTCGCGCAGAATCTGCTCGATGAAGTATTTCGTCGTGCCGTAGGGGTTCGTCGTGCCGCCCACGGGCATATCCTCGCGGAAGGGCACCGGGTTGTTCATGCCGTACACCGTCGCGGAGGAGCTGAACACCAGCTTCTTCACGCCGTATTTGCGCATGAGCAGCAGCAGGTTGAGCGTGCCGGAAATGTTGTTGTGATAGTATTCCAGCGGCTTCGAGACGCTCTCGCCCACCGCCTTCAGGCCTGCAAAGTGAATCACGGCGTCGATCCTGTTCTCCGCAAACACCTTCTCAAAGCCCGCCATGTCCAGCATGTCGCACTCATAGATCGGGAAGGTCTTCCCCGTGATCTGCTCCACGGCGCGCAGCGCCTCCGGGGAGGAGTTGACGTAGTTGTCCATCACCACGATGTCCACGCCGTTCTGCAGAAGCTCCACGCACGTATGGCTGCCGATAAACCCGGCGCCGCCCGTTACCAGTACATTCATTGTGAAACTCTCCTTTCCGTTGCCTTCGGCCCCGCGCTCAGGAACGCTTGATTTCGCTCTCGCGCGCCTTGTACTTCTCATATGCCGCGCGCAGCTCCACCGCCGTGTCTTCCGGGCAGGTGGGGTTGCAGTGCGCCCATGCGCCCGTCTCGCTCGAAGCGTTGAACTTCTGCTTTTCGGCGCTGCGCATCGGCGGGAAGAACTCGATGTGGAAGTGGAAGTCCTTCGAATAATCGCCGCTGTTCACCGGGGCGTTGTGCATGCACATCATGTAGGGGAACTTGTAATCGAACAGGCTGTCGAACATGCCGACCACGTCGCGGATCGTGAGCCCCAGGCTCATGCGCTCCTCCTCCGTGAAATCGGTGATATAGGGCTTGTGGCTGTTTGCGAAAATATACACGCCATAGGGATATTCCGTGAAGAAGGGCAGGAACACCGTGAAGTGCTCGTTGCGGAAGATCACGCGCTTCTCGAACGCCAGCTCGTTCTTGAGCAGGTCGCAGTAAAGGCACGCGCCCTTTTCCTCATAATACTGCTTCGCGGACTGCGTCTCCAGCTGCAGCTTCTTCGGAATCACGGAGTAGCCGTAGATCTGGCCGTGCGGATGGGGCATCGTGACGCCCACCACGTCGCCGCGGTTCTCAAACGGGAACACATACTTGATCTTCTCGTCCGCGCGCAGTGCCGTGAAGCGCTCGCACCACAGGTCCACCAGCTTCTTCATGTGGCTGTCGGAAAGCTCCGGCACCGTGGTGGTGTGTCCGGGCGAATAGAGGATGACCTCGCACTTGCCGTAGGACGGGCGCACCTTGAAGAAATCGTTCGCCACGTCGTCTGGCTCCGGCGGGTTCTGCGAAAGAGCCGGGAAGTCGTTGTCGTATTCCAGCACCTCATATTCCGGCACCTTCCCGAATTTCGGGCAGAAGGGGCAGTAATCCTTGGGCATCTGCGGGCGGCCCTGACGGTTGCCCGCAATCATTACCCAGTCCTGAATCAGCGGATGCCAGCGAAGTTCAGCCATGTTCCATTACCTCCTGTATGATTTAAGAGAATTATTACAATCAGTTTGTTATTTTGCCGTTTGCACGCGCGGCGCTCACAGCAGCCGCACGCCGCCCACGGGGCGGATGGCCAGGCGGTGGCAGCTTCCCTCGCCGAACACCGCGTCCATCTCCTTGGCGAACGTGTCCACAAAGCCGAGCGGCCCAACGCTCTGCACCGTGCCGGCAAAGCCGCCGCCGGGCCCACGCCACGCCCCGCCCACGGGAGCCAGCAGACGCTCGCACATGGCCAGCGCCAGCGAAACGCCCTGCTCGTCCGCATGCGTCGGGGAATAGACGTTCTGCAGGTACATGTAGGAGGAGCGGCCGGACTCGATGACGAGGCGCTTGAATTCCTCAAAATCGCCGCTCTCGAGCGCCTCCACCTGCTTGGCCACGCGGGCGTTGTCGCCGAAGAAGTGGATCGCGCGCAGGATGGCGCGGTCGCTCACCTTGCCGCGCAGCTCCGGCAGGCGGGCAAAGAATTCGTCCTCGTCCACCTCGCGCAGCACGTCCTTGCCGAAGAACGCCGCCACGGCGCGCATCTCGGCCGGCACCGCCGCGTAGTCGGGCGTGAGGTCGGAATGGCTGCCGTGCGTGTCGGTGATGCACAGCGCATAGCCGGATTTCGCAAAATCAAAGTTGATCTGCCGCACCTCGGGCTTCTCCGTGTCGCGGAAGTCAATCGTGATGAACGAACCGATGCTGCTCGCCGCCTGATCCATCAGGCCGCAGGGCTTGCCGAAGAACTTGTTCTCCGCATACTGGCCGATCTGCGCAATCTGCAGCGCCGTGAGCGTGTCGTCAAAAAACATGCCGTTGAGCATCGTGCCCAGCAGCACCTCGAACGCCGCGGAGGAGGAAAGGCCGGAGCCGGAAAGCACGTTCGACGTGGTGTAGGCGTCAAAGCCGGAAAGCTTGCAGCCCAGCTCCGCAAAGCGGGCGCACATGCCGCGCAGCAGCGCCGCGGAGTGGCCGAGTTCGCCCTCCTTGAGCACCGGATCGTCCACTTCCACAATGTCCGGGTCATAGCCTTCGCTGTGCACGCACGCCGTCCTGTCGTCGCGCCTGGCCGCCACGGCAATGGCGTCCAGATTCACGCCGGCAGCCAGCACACGGCCGTGCTGGTGGTCGGTGTGATTGCCGCCCACCTCGGTGCGGCCCGGCGCGCTGAACACATAGAGGTCGCGCCCTTTGCCGAACCACTCCTCAAAGCGGTCAATCGCCTTTTCCACGCGCGCCGTATAGCGCGACGCCTCCTCTTTTCCACAGGCGTAAATATGTGCGAATCTCTCAAGGGTTTCCTCCTGCCGCAGCGCGGCGCGGAGCATGTCTGCCTTCACGGTGATTCCCCCTAACGATTTTGGCAGCGCCGGTCCGCTTCCCTCACGGCTCCGCCCGGGCAAAGGACGCGGGAATTCCCCGCCGCACCGCCGGAAACCGGCCGTTTTTCCCTCCGGGGCGGCCGCCCGCCGGGCGGCGAATTTCCCTTCGGCACGCGCCGTACAGTGCGAACCGGGACTGCCTTATTTTCGTGCGGCGCGCCAAAAATCAGGTGCTGCCCGCACAATCTTCTGTATCATTATCATACAGCGGCGCAGGGGTAATTACAAGGGGAAAGCGTATCATCCTTATGGATTTTTGATGCCTTTCCGTTCCTTCCAAAAAAGCGTCCTCTTTTTTGTGGAAAAGATCCCGGAAAAAATGACTGAAAAAAGCACAAAAGTTTGTCGTTGACAACGGCGCATAATGGGCTTATAATCCAAATCAGAAGGATCGTGCTCGAGCACGGGAAAGGGAGGAGGCGTTGCCGGGTGGCGGCGACGATCAAAGACATTGCGGCGGCGGCCGGGGTTTCGCGCGGGACAGTGGACCGCGTCCTTCATGGCCGCGGCGGCGTGTGCCCGGAAGTGAGAGAGAAGGTCCTTCAATTGGCGGAGGAGCTCGAGTACCGGCCAAACAGGGCGGCGCTTGGGCTTGCGGCGCTGAAAAAGCCGGTTCGCATCGGCCTTCTTCTGCCGAGCGAGGGCAATCCGTTCTTCGGGGAAGTGATCCGCGGCGCGAAGGCCGCGGAAAAGAGCCTGAGCGATTACGGGACGGCTTTGCTACCTGAACCGGTGCGCGGCTATGACACAGCCGGCCACCTGCGCGCTCTTCAATCGCTGGAAGAGCGCGGGGCGGACGGCGTGTGCGCCGCCACGGTGGACGTGCCGGAGGTGCGTGCCGCTATTTCCGCGCTTGCGGAGCGCGGCGTGCCGGTGATTGCGCTTAATTCCGAGCTTTCGCCGTGCGGCTGCCTCTCGTATGTGGGCTGCGATTACCGCCAGACAGGGCGGATCGCGGCAGGACTTCTTCTGCTGCTGGGGCTTGGCGCCCCGCGGCTTCTGATAGTGACGGGCTCCAAGCGGGTGCGCGGCCACAACGAGCGCGTGTCCGGTTTCCTGGAGCGGCTGCGCGAGGCGGGCAAGCCCTTCTCGGTGCTCGAGGAGATCGAGTGCGAGGACGACAACGAGGCCGCCTACGCGCTCACGCTCGAAGCGCTGCGCCGCCTGCCGCAGGCCGACTGCCTTTATGTGACGGGGGCAGGCGTGCAGGGCGTGGGCCGCGCCGTGCGCGAGGCCGGGCTCCTGGGCAAAGCGCCCATCCTGGCGTTCGACGATACGCCCGCCGTGCGCGCGCTCGTGCACGAGGGGGCGGTGCCGGCCACCGTGTGCCAGAGCCCGTTTGAGCAGGGCTACCGCGCCGTGAAGCTGATGTTCCGCTATCTGACCAGCCGGAGCGAGCCGCCGAAACGGTGGATCGCCAAGCCGGTGATCAAGATCAGGGAGAATATAGACGAAGGGGATGGATCCAGATGAAAGTATATTCCGTTTTTGACAAGGAGTTTGCTCCTTACGGCAAGATCCTCACCGGCATTGACTGCGCCGAGCTGGTGGAAGCCATGCAGGCCACGCCCGCGCCGGACGAGGTCATCTATGTCCCGTCCGATGCGAACCTGGAAAAGCTGCCGGTGTTCGCCGCGCTGCGTGACAGCGGCTTCGGCGGCATTCCGATCGAGCTCGGCTACTGCAACGGCACGAACAACAAGCTCAACGCCGTGGAGTATCACCGCTCCTCCGAGCTTAACGTGGCGTGCAGCGACCTGATTCTGCTGCTCGGCCGCGAGCAGGACATCGAGCCGGACGGCCGCTATGACACCGCGAAGATCGAGGCCTTCCTCGTGCCGAAGGGCACGGCGATCGAGGTCTACGCCACGACGCTGCACTATGCGCCGTGCAGCGTGAAGGGCCAGCCGTTCCGCTGCGTGGTGGTGCTGCCGCGCGACACGAACCTGGACCTCGAGCACAAGCCGGGCACCGAGGGCGAAGACCGCCTGCTGTTCGCGCGCAACAAGTGGCTTGTGGCGCACCCGGACGCGCAGATCGAGGGCGCGTTCAACGGGCTTTACGGAGAAAACATTACCGTTGCCGACTGACGGCTGCGGGAACGGATAAAGGAGGAAACCGCAAATGTCCCAGGAATATCTGATTGGCGTTGACCTTGGCACCTCCGGCACGAAAACCGTGCTGTTCGACACGGAGGGCCGCACCGTCGCGAGCGCGACGATCGAATATCCCATGTATCAGCCGCAGAACGGCTGGGCCGAGCAGGACCCCGCCGACTGGTGGAACGCCGCGAAGGACACGATCCGCTCCGTGCTGGATCAGTCCGGCGTGGACGCCGCCGCCGTGCGCGGCCTGGGCATCTCCGGCCAGATGCACGGCCTCGTGATGCTCGATGAGGACGGCAACGTGCTGCGCCGCTCCATCATCTGGTGCGATCAGCGCACCGCCGCCGAGTGCGAGGAGATCACGGAAAAGATCGGCGCCCAGCGCCTCATCGAAATCACCGCCAACCCGGCGCTCACCGGCTTCACGGCCTCGAAGATCCTCTGGGTGCGCAACCACGAGCCGGAGATCTACGCGAAGTGCCGCCACATCCTGCTGCCGAAGGACTATGTGCGCTACATGCTTACCGGCGAGTACGCCACCGAGGTTTCGGACGCTTCCGGCATGCAGCTCATGGACGTCGCCAACCGCTGCTGGAGCGACGAGGTCCTCGAAAAGCTCGACATCGACAAGAGCCTGCTCGCGAAGATGTATGAATCCCCCGACGTGACGGGCACCGTCACAAAGGAAGCCGCGGCCCTCACCGGCCTGAAGGAAGGCACCCCCGTGGCGGGCGGCGCCGGCGACAATGCCGCCGCGGCCGTCGGCACCGGCGTTGTGGAGGAGGGCAAGGCCTTCACCACCCTGGGCACCTCCGGCGTGGTGTTCGCCCACTCCGACCGCGTCACGATCGACCCGCAGGGCCGCGTGCACACGTTCTGCTCCGCCGTGCCCGGCTGCTGGACGGTCATGAGCTGCACGCTCGCCGCCGGCCTCTCGCTGCGCTGGTTCCGCGACACTTTCTGCCAGGACGAGATGGCCACCGCTGCCGGCATCGGCAAGGACCCCTACTACCTCATGGACCAGGAGGCGGCGCGCGTGCCGATCGGCGCAAACCGCCTGCTCTACCTGCCTTACCTCATGGGCGAGCGTTCCCCGAAGCTCGATCCGGATGCCCGCGGCGTGTTCTTCGGCCTCTCGGCCATCCACACGAAGTATGACATGCTCCGCGCCGTGCTCGAGGGCGTCATCTATTCCCAGCGCGAATGCCTCGACATCCTGCGCGGGATGGGCGTCGTCTCCAGCGAGATGCTGGCCTGCGGCGGCGGCGGCACGAGCCCGCTGTGGCGCCAGATGATGGCCGACGTCTACAACCTGCCGGTGCGCACCTCCTCCTCGAAGGAAGGCCCGGCGCTCGGCGTGGCGATCCTCGCGGGCGTGGCCGCCGGCGTGTATGAGAGCGTGCCGGCCGCGTGCCGCAAGCTGGTGCACGCCAGCGAGCCGCAGGCGCCCATCGCCGAAAACCATGAGGCATACGAGCCGTTCTACCGCCTCTATTGCCAGCTTTACCCGGCCCTCAAGGACGCGTTCAAGACGCTCGGCCGCTGAGGCGCCGTTCCGCAGTCTATCCTGCAAAATCTACATATATGGAGGGAATTTTCTATGTACAGCAACATTCCTGAAGTCAAGCTCGGCCTCATCGCCGTCAGCCGCGACTGCTTCGTCATCTCCCTGTCGGAGCGCCGCCGCGCGGCCGTCGCCGCCGCCTATGCCGCTCAGGGCGGCGAGCTCTACGAGTGCAAGGTCACCGTGGAGAACGAGAAGGACATGCTCCGCGCCGTTGAGGACGTGAAGGCTGCCGGCTGCAACGCCCTGGTGGTGTTCCTCGGCAACTTCGGCCCCGAGACGCCTGAGACGCTCATCGCCCAGAACTTTGACGGCCCGGTCATGTACGCCGCCGCCGCCGAGGAGAGCATGAACGACCTGATCAACGGCCGCGGCGACGCCTACTGCGGCGTGCTGAACTGCTCCTACAACCTCGGCCTGCGCAAGATCAAGGCTTACATGCCCGAGTATCCGGTGGGCGACGCCGGGGACGTGGCGAAGATGATCGCGGACTTCGTGCCCGTGGCCCGCACGCTGATCGGCCTGGCCGGCCTGAAGATCATCACCTTCGGCCCGCGCCCGCAGGACTTCTTCGCCTGCAACGCCCCCATCAAGCCGCTGTATGACATCGGCGTCGAGATCCAGGAAAACTCCGAGCTCGACCTGCTCGTCTCCTACAAGGCCCATGCGAACGACCCCCGCATCGAGGAAGTCGCCGCCGACATGGCCAAGGAGCTGGGCGCCGGCAACCAGTATCCGGACCTGCTGCCCCGCATGGCGCAGTATGAGATCACGCTGCTCGACTGGATTGAGAACAACATCGGCGCCCGCAAGTATGTGGCGTTCGCCAACAAGTGCTGGCCCGCTTTCCCGAGCCAGTTCGGCTTTGAGCCCTGCTATGTGAACAGCCGCCTTGTCTCCCGCGGCATCCCGGTGGCCTGCGAGGTCGATATCTACGGCGCTCTGAGCGAGTACATCGGCCTGTGCGTGAGCGGCGAGCCGGTCACCCTGCTCGACATCAACAACAGCGTCCCGAAGGACATGTTCGAGACGGAGATCAAGGGCAAGTACGATTACAAGCTGACCGACACCTTCATGGGCTTCCACTGCGGCAACACCCCGCTGTGCAAGCTGTGTGACGACGCGGCCATCAAGTATCAGCTCATCCAGAACCGCACGCTTGAGAACGGCGGCACGCCGGACATCACCCGCGGCACGCTCGAGGGCGACATCGCGGCCAGCGAGATCACCTTCTACCGCCTGCACGGCAGCGCGGACGGCAAGCTGCAGGCCTACATCGCCCAGGGCGAGGTCCTGCCGGTTCACACCTGCTCCTTCGGCGGCATCGGCGTGTTCGCCATCCCGGAGATGGGCCGGTTCTATCGCCATGTGCTCGTCGGCAAGCACTATCCGCATCCCGGCGCGGTTGCCTTCCGTGACAGCGGCAAGGCGCTGTTCAGCGTGTTCCAGTACCTCGGCGTGCCGGATATCGCTTACAACCGCCCCGCTTCCCTGCCCTATCCGACGGAGAACCCCTTCTGCTGAGCCGTTTTCCGTTCGGTTGAAGGTTCCTGAACAAAGCTTCCCCGCCCGGCCCGCGGCCTGAACCGGCCCGGCAACCGGCGGGTGCAAAATCCCCCCGGCATGGCTTCCGCCCATGCCGGGGGGATTTTCTGTCCGTTTTTGCCTCACTGCGGGGAAAGGCCGCGCATTGTGAGCGAGATCCGCTTTTTCTTTTCGTCCACGGAGAACCCCTTCTGCTGAGCCGTTTCCCGTTCTGATAAAGGGTAAACAGAATTTTCCCGCTCGGCCCGCGGCCTGAACCGGCCCGCCCCGGCGGAATGCAGAATCCCCCCGGCACGGTCTGCCCGTGACGGGGGGATTTTTGTCCGCTTTTGCCTTACTGCGGGGAGAGGCCGCGCATTGTGAGCGAGATCCGCTTTTTCTTCCCGTCCACCGAGAGGACGCGCACGCGCACCACGTCCCCCACCTGGACCGCCTCGCTGGGATGGCGCAGGAAGCGGTCGCAGATCTGCGAGATGTGCACCAGCCCGTCCTGGTGGACGCCGATGTCCACAAATGCCCCAAAATCGACAACGTTGCGCACCGTGCCCTGCAGCTCCATGCCGGGCTTCAAGTCCTCAAGGCCCATCACGTCGGTGCGCAGCAGCGGCGCGGGCAGCTCGTCGCGCGGGTCGCGGCCGGGGCGCAGCAGCTCCTCCACCATGTCGCGCAGCGTCGGCTCGCCCACGCCCACCCGGCGCGCGGCCTCCGCAAAGCCGAGCTTCGCCACGTCGCCGCGCAGGTCGCCGAGTGTGCCGCGGCCCACGTCCTCCAGACTGCGGCCGCACAGCGCGAGCAGCGATTCCGCCGCCGCATAGCTCTCCGGGTGCACGGCCGTGTGATCCAGCACACTGCGGCTCTCCGGCACGCGCAGAAAACCGGCGCACTGCTGGAACGTGCGCGGCCCGAGCTTCGGCACCTTGCGCAGCGCGGCGCGGCTCGGGAACGCGCCGTTTTCCTCGCGGTAGGTCACGATGTTCTTCGCCACGGCGGCCGAAAGGCCGGAAACCTTCCCCAGCAGGCTGGGCGAGGCCGTGTTCAGGTCCACGCCCACGGTGTTCACGCAGTCCTCCACCACGCCGTCCAGCGCCTCGCCGAGCTGCTTCGGCGGCATGTCGTGCTGGTACTGCCCGACGCCGATGGCCTTCGGGTCGATCTTCACGAGCTCGGCCAGCGGGTCCTGCAGCCGCCGGGCGATGGAGACGGCGCTGCGCAGCGTCACGTCGAACGCCGGGAACTCCGCAGCGGCCAGCGGGCTGGCGCTGTACACGGAGGCCCCCGCCTCGCTCACGACGGCGTAGGCCGGGGCGGGCCGGCCCTCCTCCCGCAGGGCGGAGAGCACATCCGCGGTGAAGATCTCCGTCTCGCGCGAGGCCGTGCCGTTGCCGATGGCGATGGCCTGCACGCCGTGCTTCTCAATCCACCGGCGCAGCGTGCGGGCGGCCTCCTCGCGCCGCGCCTGCGAGTGCGTGGGATAGATCACGCCCGTGTCCAGCACACGGCCGGTCGGGTCCACCACGGCGGCCTTGCAGCCGGTGCGGTAGCCGGGGTCCAGGCCCAGCACCGTCCGCCCGCGCACGGGCGGCTGCATGAGCAGCTGGCGCAGGTTCAGCCGGAAGACGCGGATGGCCGATTCGTCCGCCTGCTCCGTGAGGGCAGCACGGATCTCGCGCTCGAGCGAGGGGAAAATCAGCCGGTCAAACGCATCGTGCGCGGCCAGCCGCACCTGCTCCGCGCACGGCGAGGAGCCGCGCACACAGCTGTGCTCCACGAGCGGCAGCGCGCGTTCCCGATCCCACGCGACGGAGACCTTCAGGAAGCCCTCGCGCTCGCCGCGGTTCACGGCCAGCACGCGGTAGCCTGCCGCCTGCCGCACCGGCTGGCGGAACTCATAGTACGGCGCATAGACGGAATCCTCCTCCGGCTTCGATGCCTGGGAGACGAGCTCCGCCTGCGCCATGGCCGCCGTGCGCAGCCGCCCGCGCAGCGATGCGTCGTCGGAGATGCGCTCGGCCAGAATGTCGCGCGCCCCGGCCAGCGCGTCCTCCGCCGTCTCCACGCCCTTCTCCGCGTCCACATACCGCGCCGCCGCGGCCGCCGGGTCCACGGTGCGCTCCTGCCGGAAGAGGCAGTCCGCCAGCGGCTCCAGCCCCTTCTCCCGCGCCATGGAGGCGCGTGTGCGCCGCTTCGGGCGGAACGGGCGGTAAAGGTCCTCCAGCTCCGTCATCGTGGCGGCCGCTTTCAGGGCATCCTCGATCTCCGGCGTGAGCGCCCCGGCGGCCTCAATCAGATCGCGCACCTCGCCGCGCCGCTTTTCGAGGCTCCGCAGCGCTTCCAGCCGCTCCGCCAGGCGGCGCAGCGTCTGGTCATCCAGGCTGCCGTGCGCCTCCTTGCGGTACCGCGCGATGAAGGGGATCGTGTTCCCCTCGTCGATGAGGGCAATCACCTTCTCCGCCTGCCACTCCTGCAGGGAAAACTGAGACGCCAGCTCCTTGGCAAACTCCATTCGCAACCAACTCCTTTTGCCCTCCATCATACCAGAAAACGGCCTCCGCCGCAAAAAATTTTTCCTCCTTGTCCCCGTTTCCCTTTCCGGCAGCCTTGCCGCAAAAATATTTTTTGTCTCCGCACCCCTTTTCCGACGCAAAACCGCAAAAATAATTTCCCTGTCTTCGTCCGCCGTCCCGGTTCCCCGCTGCCATCATTTCCCCTGTTCCTGTCTTTCTGTTCCGGCACACGCATCGCAAAATTGATTTTCGCCTGTCTTTTCCGGGATAAAGCCGCAAAAATATTTCTCTTTTCCCCCATTTTCCCGTTTTTTGTGCACAAAAACCCAAAAAAATTTTTCTCTTGTCCCCGTTTGCCTTTTCCGGGATAATGTAGAGATAGAGGGAATTGACGGAAAGGGGGCGTTTGCCGGATGACGGCGGATCAGACTTTGCTCGAGCTGCTGGAGCAGGACCCGGAATCGGGCATGGCCGCGCTGATCGAGACCTACAGCGGTCTGCTCTGGGCGGTGTGCCGCACCTGCCTGGCCGACGACGAGGATGTGAAGGACTGCGTGAACGAATCGTTCGCGGAATTTTACCGGACCCGGGAGCGGTTCGACCCGGAAAAGGGGACGCTCAAGGCGTATCTGGCGTCCGTCGCGCGCCATGTGGCGCTGCACCGCGTCCGACAGAACAAGCGGTGGGAGAAGGGGCGCACCGACGCGCGCGCGCCCGGCAGCCCGTTCTCCCGCCTGGAGGACCACGACGCCCTGCGCCGCGCTTTGGAGTCCCTCGACCCGGTGGACGAGACGATTCTGCGCATGAAATATTACGAGGGCAAGACGGCGCGGGAGATCGCCGAGTCGCTGGGCTTGCCGTATGAGACGGTGAAGAAGCGCCACCAGCGCGGGCTGAAAAAGCTGCTGCGCGCCCTGCTCACAACGCTCCTCATCCTGGCTGCCCTCACGGTGCTGGCCGCCTGCGCATACCTGGTGCTGCGCTACTTCGGCTTTGTGCCGCGCTACGGCGTGAACCGGAACCCGGAGGAAGCCGTCTATGTGCTGCAGGAGAGCGCCGTCATCGAGGACGGGCCATACACCTTCCATCTGGAGGACGCCTGGTGGCGCGAAGGCACGCTGTTCGTGGACATGACGTACACCACCGGCGATTCCGGCGGGGGTTCCGGCGGCATGGCGCCGGAATCCGAGACGCACGCGTTCTTCACCTCGCTGGAGGGCCTGGAGGGCGCCGGGATCGGCTCCGTCGCGCGGGGAAGCCCCTCGCCCTACGGCGAGACGCCGCTGCGGCTGATCTTCGAGGGCGGCCTGCCGCCGGACGCGGGCGGCGCGCTCACGCTCACCCTCACGCTCGACGGCACGGAGATCCCGCTCACGCTGGAGACGGCGGAGGAGAGCACGCTCGGGGAGACGGGGGCCTATTCCCTCGCCCCGGACGGCAGCGGCCTTCTGGCCGTTCCACGCCTCGAGCGCGGGAGCCTCATCGTCTCCGTCTACCCGCTGGACGGCGGCGCGTTCTCCACCCAGCCCTCGCTCACGCGCGGCGTGTGGGGCGGCTACGGCAGGCCGGAAGCGCCCGTCACCGTCACGTCGGCGGACGGCTCCGTCCTCACGGGCGAACCGCTCGCCTACACGCCGTTCAGCGGCACCGCCTACACGGAGTGGGACTTCGGCCCCGCCGAAGCGGGGGATTATGTGCTGGACATCCCCTATGTCTACCAGAACACGGCGGAGGACACGCAGCCCGTCACGCTCACGCTCCCGCTGCCGGAGGAGGTGGTGCAGCCCGGCCTCTCCATCGAGCTGCCCGGCGGCGTGTGGACGGTGGAACGCATCTTCCCCGTGGAAGACCCCTCCGCCTACCTGTCCGCCCCGTCCGCCGGGCCGGATGGCTCCGGCGCGCGCTGGTGGGCCGTCGCGTGCTCGTGGGAGAGCGAGGACCCGGCCCGCACAATGGCGGCCATCCCCGTGCAGGCGGAGAGCCGGCCCGTGGAAGCGGACGGCGTCTCCTACCCCGGCGTGTCCATTCAGCTCTGGACGGAAACGGTCACGCAGGACGGCGCCTCCGGCACGGTGCAGCGCGGCTTCCTGATCTCCGCCCTTGGGGATCCGCAGGAGGTCACGGCGAAGATCCTGCCCGAAAGCATCTGCTACCGCTGGAACCATGCTTTCTCGCTGGAGCTAGAGGTCCCGCCCGAGGAGGAGCTGCCCTCCTTCTCCGCGTCGGCCGGGCAGATCACGCTCACCGCCTCGCCGCGGCGCGCAAACGGCGAGGTGTGGATCGCGATGGAACCATCCTCGCAGTTGGAGACGATTGTCCCGGCCGCCGGCATCACGCGCGGCCCGGCCCTGGCGGGCACGGCGGAGGACATCACGCTCACGGCGGCGGACGGCGCCGTGTACGCGGGCGTCTACCGGCCCGGCCGTGAGGACGGCTACAGCGACTGGGGCTTCGGCGACCTGCCCGCCGGTTCATACACGCTGCGCGTGCCGTATCTCTATCTCACGGACGAAACGGAGCTGCACACCGCCGTGCCCCTGCCGCAAACGGCGGGCGAATCGTTCGTGCTCGAGCCGCTCGCGCTCGACTTCGGCACGAGCCTGTCGTTCGCCTCGATCACCGGGTTCGGAGCGGAGGAGGGCGCGGCATCCTCCCCCGGCGGCTTCGCGCCCTTCGTGGTTTCCTCCGCGGACGGGACCGTCACCCCGGCGGAGGAAACGCCCCTGCGCTCGCAGCTCGCGCTCTCCTTCTCGCCCGCCCTGGGCGAGGGGGCGGAATATGAACTCGCGGACGTGAGCCTGGCGCTCTCCGTCACGGACGAAGCGTCTTTCCAGGGCGCCTGCGCGCGCGAATACGGCGACAAGGCGAACCCCACCCGCCTCACGGGCCTCACGCTGCGCCACCGCCCGGGCCTGCGCGCCGCCGTGCTCACCGTCAAGGATCCTGTGTACCGCTGGAACCATGTGTGGGAAATCCCCGTGGAGGTTCCCGAAGCGTGACTGCGCCTGCGGCCGTTTCCGCGCCCGAACGCGGTGCTCCGTGCGGCGTTGCGGGGGCCGCGGCCGCAGTTTTCGCGCGCACGGCCGCGTGCCGGCCATGCCCCGGCGGCAGGATGGCTCGCGCGGGCCGCATCCGTCCCGCCGCCGATCCTCTGTTTTTTGTTTCCTCCTGTCCCCTTTCCCCTTTTCCCGGGCAATAAAGAAATGAGGAGAAAAGGAGGGGAACGTGTCTGAAACGGCCGGGCTGCCATAGCGGAACAGCCTCCCCGGCCGACTGCATTTGACAAAGAAAAGAGGAAACGATATGATTACATTCCTTCTCATTTTGTGCGCCGTCTTCATGGTGGGTGGGTTCGTCGCTTACAACCCGCTGCGCCGCAAGATGGACGGCATCATCGGCGTGGGCGGGGCGTATTTCATCCTAATCGGCATCCTGATGCTCTTCGCCTCCATCGGGCAGATCGCCGGCACAATCAGCGGCACCTCGAACGTCTCCGCCCTGGAGATCATCCTCGGCATTGCCGTTGCCGTCGCCGGCCTGGGGTACATGGTGATCGTGATGCTCTCCCGCTGCCAGACCGCCGGCCAGCGCATCCTGCTCCCCTTTGCCGCCATGTTCATCGGGTTCGGGTTCTGCTGGCGGCTGCTCGCGGCCATCTTCCTGCACATGCCCATGGAGAGCGGGAAGAAGAGCGCCATGGACGAGATCGAGGAGGCGCACGACGTGAGCAAGATGCCGTCCATCATCTATGACGACGGCAACAACCGCTGGCAGCGCGTCACGCTGAACAAGGACAACGCCACTTACCGGAATGACAACGGGCAGGAGGTCTTCATCAACTCCACGGAGATCTTCGGCAACTCCGCGAATACCAGCGCGGGCCGGGTGCACTGGTAAGCCCCCCGCACAGCGCCAAAACGCCGGAAAAGTCATGACCCCCGGCAAAGCCGGGGGCTTGAGGAAGCCCTAGAAGGGCATGATA
>ERZ1090869.463-NODE-463-length-21857-cov-75.002385_pt1 | contig 21857 bp, 21 predicted proteins | sample MGYA00478474_ERZ1090869 | MGnify/ENA primary metagenome ERZ1090869 (study PRJEB33644, sample SAMEA5815748) | chicken gut metagenome | biome: Chicken; feature: Gastrointestinal Tract; material: Caecum | place: Ireland | collected 2019-01-01 | study: A study of the... | reverse complement strand
TGCTGCTTCTATTCTACACCTCTCGGCAGGTTTACACAAATTATGGGATAGGCTCAATGCATACGGGTCTTATTGATGAATACATGGTTTGCTTCAATTTCTGGTTACGTTCGCCGATCGATAATTGAACAATGGATTTTGGAGCATTAGTAGATAAGTGCAAGCATTTTTGCGTCAAATGATTCAAATTCTTGCACTTCACGCCTTTGAAAATCATGAATATTCTCATTTATTCGCTTGTTTTCTCGTGTGTTCTCCTGTTTCTGAATTATTCGGTAGACATTATCTGCTTTTCAATTTGCGAAACTTATTATACCTTATCGGCAGGGATGTTGTTTCAATAAAAAGACCTGCTACAGAAATCCATCTGCAACAGGCCTTGACTGTTCCCATATGCTTTTATGGTTTCAGCCGTCAAGCCAAAAGCAGGCCGCCTCTTCCCTGCCGATTCCACCAAGTCACCTCCCATGCGATCGGGCTGCCGTCCTTGCTTGCCTAAACAAAAACACCCGGAAGCTTATCATCTTCCGGGTGCCTGGAACCAATTCTGAAACGTGCTGCCTCGTATACCTCTTGTGAGATTACGCCGCTTTCCCATAGCTTCTGGTTGATTTGCAGCATCATTTCCACTTTTAGATCTGTTGTTCGTGTATCGTTTGTTTTTGCCATTCTAAATCACTCCCGTTTCCAAGGTTATAGAAACGTTGGAAACGAAATCGTTTTTGAATGGCGCTTATTCTTGATCCGGCATCTTGTTTGCGAGCATCGCTCTTGTTTCCTCTGAAAGGAACTCCATTTTCTCGAGCACAAAAATCAGTGCATTTTCTGAAGTCTTGCCACCCAGCCGCGCTTTCGATGTGCTAAAAAGGTATTCCAGATTGCACGACCGCAGATCTTTCACAAAATCATCTACGTCACACGGCTTTTTCAGAAAACCCTGAACACTCTCCTTGAACGTGCTTTCTTTAAATACCAAAGCCCGAAATGGAGTCTTCTCGTTCTTCTTGGGTTTATACCAGCGCAAATAACCCCAGTATTTTATAGACGGATCATCCGGCTTGGCCTCTTCATAGGGGCCGTTTTTCTTGGTGTAAGGGAAGTGGATCAGCTGATCCGCGGTCAACATTTTTGTCAAAACACTTTGAATAGTTTGTTTCGTCTTATCTTCCTCCGCCTCCAACTCATGAGAGATTGTTTCTTCATCTGGTTTTATGAACTGACTGCATCCAGGCAACAGCAGATTAAACCACTCAGATTGAACCTGCTTTCTTTGTGTCTTGTCAATAATTTTTTCATCCTGACAGCTTTCTAAAAAAAGTTGCAATGTCAGCATTTGCAATGCTATAAAGTGCTCTTCAGTCGGCTGAAACCTTTGAATCCCTTTTTGGGCGTGATATCTCAATATGCAATCTCCAACCTCACGTAATTTATTTGTAAGCTTTTTCACAAATTTTTTCTTTTTTGTAAGTCTCGAAAGAGACAAAGCAAACCGTTCTATCAAGTACTTAATATCCTCGCCATTCCAATCGAAATCCAAGCAAACCAATAATGAATCGCTCAAACGTATTGCTGGCACCTTGTTCACCTTAGCCGGCGCATTAAAAATGACAACCGTTGCCCATCGGTTCCTCTCTATAAAACGGCGAATTTTGTTTACAGAAAAGAAACTCCCAAAAACCAAGACTGCTGTATCTCGATATTGAGAAGGAAAACGATTTTTCTTTTTCTTATACCACAAAAACGAACCTTGATCTAAACTTTTCTGTCCAATTCCTTGTGGCAAAAAAGGCGGACACTTAGACCTTAATTTATCTTTAGTATGTGTAGGAACCGTCAGAGCTTTTATTGTTTTCGAAATGAAATCAAATGTAACATTGAATCTCTTATCGCTCGGATTTAACACCAAAACTGGCGCTCTATTTTGGAGTGCAATCAAATAGATTTTATAAAACATAGGAACCAACACTTGTGCATAATATCCTGATAAAATACCGCTGAACAGGCGTAAAACTTCTCTTTTGTTTTCTATATCTGTTCCACAGGAATTCAAAAACTTCTCAAGTTCTCCCCAACCACATTTTCCTTTGTCTTGGTTTTTTTCTGAAAAGTCCTTCTTTGAAATGTATTGCAGTCCATTTTTTATTTTTATTTTTTCTTCTGAAAGACGTATCCATCAGCGGTGCACTGTTTTTGGATTTTTTCAATTTCATCCTTCAATTTGGTTTTTGTTTTGCAGACCCTGCAGTCTACATATCGTTTTTTCATCATCAGCGAAGATTGATCCTGACGTGTCCTTTCTACAACGATGAGTCCGTAGCTGCCGTCATCATACTTCCAAAAGCGCACTTCTCGCCTATCCTTTATTTTCGATTCACCCATAGGTCCAGCCTCACTTTTACAACTGTTGCATTAACTTTCACTTTAGAAAAATGGTACTTGTAAAGCCTTTAACTGAATTTGCTCCAGGAACAAAGAACACAGGAACATGAGAACATTAAAATTTTAACACAAAATCGTCTTTTTTGCAACAGCCATTTGACATGCGTTTTCCACTGTTTTACGTTGGCACAAGACCCTTTTCAGGCGATACAGAATGGGTTTCCTTGCCCGGTCACCCAAGCAGATCGCTCCCAAGCGCCACAAAAATCCGACTTCCAAGACGTCCAAGCCATTCCGGCTTTGCCGGCTGCCCGGCCCCACGGGGCAGACAAAATATACTCCTTCAACCGCCATCCGGCTGGATCGGAAACCGGACACACAGCCCCTTTGGCCGTGTTTTGTTTTGTCCAACAAGCACTGTTTCTGTTTTCAACATGGCATAGATTTCTTGTTCCGACCGATGGAGCACAGCAGGCCGCAGAGGTTATACCATCTCAAAATATACGCCAATTTTCCATCAGAAAAGGGCAGTCCACGGATGACTAGACCCCAGACTTTCCACCCAATGAAGAAACCTCCGAGGGCCTTACAGGGCAGGTTAAAATCGTTTATTTGGCGAGCCTGTTGGACTCTGTGATTCACATTCAAAATGGCGTAAGATATACCAAGAGATAGAGCACCAGGCGGCATATATGAGCGCAATCCAGGCGCTGAGAGCAAAAAATTTATTGCGAGATTTACTCCGTGATAGATTGAAACTTCCTTGTCCGATTCACCCGTAAGTCATGGTATGCATCCACTCAACTTATTATATAAAAATCCATCTTTTGTGTGATATCCGTGATTCAGTCCAGGCCGCCGGTGGGCTGGATTCTTCTATTTTATGGCCTGGAAAACTTTGGAAAACGATCGTTTTTCAGGCAAATAAAGCCCGCCCTATTCCGGAAAGAATCGACCATTTTTACCATTGCGGAAAAGGCCAAAATCAACTCATCTTTTACCCTATCGGCATAGTACCGTATTGTATTCCAAGCAAGAAGGAACCGGCTTTTTTATATCAGAACCGAGGCCAAAAGAACGCCCCATAGATGGGGGCCCATGCAAGCATTCAGACCGTCGCAGCAACAGTGATAGCCCGGCATATCATTCGCCGCAAGCGGCCGTTCTTTGCCGGGCTGTGCAGCAGCTGGCGTACACGTTTATGGGAAGCAAAGGACGTTTTCCGCTCTTCGGATCTGCACAAATAATTCAGGGTCTCTCGCCTCCTGTAGTCCTGCGGCCGAAAAAATAAGCGGGGCTGTTAACCCCGCTCATTTTTTTGGATTTTTATTCTCGCCTGTTCGTATAATGTTTGACCTATAAGTCCTGTTAAGTACAGACGTTCATTGATTTGAAGCATGATCTCAATTTTCAGCGCCACTTCTGTTTCACTTGCCATGACATCACTCCCTATGAAACCATATGCTCGTCCTGATTTATATATACGCCTACCCACAGCAAAAGCGGCAGTTCCCCGAAAGGCGCTGCCGCTTTTGTTGTACTTATATTTAGATGGATACCATCCACTCCACTCTGAATACTCTTCCGTTCTGTGGACTTTTCAGTTCTAAACTTCTGTTTGTTCCATATAATATGGATGGAGGGGGCGCTGGCCTCCAGCCGGACGCCGTAGCGGCCCCCCTGCCGGACGATCTGGGGCTGTTCCAGGTGCATCTGGTCCACCGACGGCATGACGATGCCGTAGCCGGTGGCCTCCACCTGCTCCAGGGCGCCCTGCAGCCGCTCGTATTCCCTCTTGGCCCGGGCCAGCTCGATGATGCAGGGCATCAGCCCGGCCTCGTCCCCGATCTCCAGGCCGGTCTGCTCGCTCAGCACCTGGTAGAACACTTCGGGTTTCAGCTCCACCGTCACCCGGACGCTGCCCTCGGCCAGGTCCATGCCGGTGACCGGCGAGCGGGCCACCGCCTCGCAGTCCAGGGCCTGGGCCCCGGCGGCCTGCAGGTCCTTCATGCGGGTGATGCGGGCGGCAAAGTCCAGCGCCGCCTGGTAGACGCTGCTCTGCAACCAGTGGCCGCTGTCCAGCATGGTGACCCAGCGGGGCATGGCAAAATCCAGCTCCCGGACGGGGAACTCGTACAGCACGCTTTCCAGGATGGCCTCCAGGGCGGCGGCGTCCAGGTCCACGCAGCTGACCGGCAGCACCGCCCGGCCGTACTGCTGCTGCATCCAGGCGGCCAGCCGGGCGGTCTCGGGGGAATCCGGGCTGGTGGTGTTCAGCAAAATGACATAGGGCTTGCCCAGGGCCTCCAGCTCGGCGATGACCCGGGCCTCCGCCTGCTGGTAGCCCGCCCGGGGGATGTCGCTGATGGAGCCGTCGGTGGTCACCACCACCCCGATGGTGGAGTGGTCCCGGATCACCTTGCGGGTGCCGGTCTCGGCGGCCTTGTCAAAGGGCACTTCGTGGTCGAACCAGGGGCTTTTGACCATGCGGGGCTTGTCGTTTTCCTCGTGGCCCATGGCCCCCTCCACCATATAGCCCACGCAGTCGATCAGGCGCACCCGGCACTCGCCGCCCCCCTCCAGCTGCAGGGGGACGGCCGTTTCGGGGATGAACTTGGGCTCGGTGGTCATGATGGTGCGGCCGGCGGCGGGCTGGGGCAGCTCATCCTGGGCGCGGGCGCGGGCGGCGCCGTCCTCCCAGGCGGGCAGCACCAGCTGCTGCATGAACCGCTGGATGAACGTGCTTTTGCCGCTGCGCACCGGCCCCACCACCCCAATGTAGATGTCGCCGCCGGTGCGCCGGCCGATCTCGCGGTAGAGTACAGGATTTTCCACAGTCAATGCTCCTCCTCTCAGTTGCCGGGGGCTCCGGGCACCAGCAGGCGGCAGGCCTGGGCCAGGGTCTGGGCGTCGGGGTCCAGGCCGTTGGCCGCCAGCATCTGCCCCGGCGCGACGTGGAACCGCCGGGCGATGTCGAACAGCGCCTCGCCCGGCTGGGCGTAGTAGACCCGCAGGGAGATGTCCGGGTCGGCGGGGGCCAGGGGCTGGCCCGTCTCCACGGCGCTGACGCAGGGCAGGCTGTGCCGCCCCAGCACGGCCCCCTGGGCCCGGACCCGGACGCCCACCTCCAGCACGCCCCCGGCGCAGCTGGCCTGGACGCTGACGGCGGACAGCCAGCACTCGGGGTACAGCTGCCCTTCGGGGCAGCCCTCCAGGGGGATGGCCAAGTCGGCGGCCTTGTCGTAGCTGTCGATCTCGTCCAGGCTGTTTTGCCCAAAGGCCGTCACCAGCACCCGTGCCGTGAGGACGGGGCCCTGGTCCCGGGTCTCGATGCTCACCGGTCCAAAGGAGGCAAAGCAGGCCAGCAGGCGGGTGTCCTGGTCGGGCAGGGGCCCCGAACAATTCACCTCCACGGTCTGGTCCAGGGTGCAGGCCAGGGTCTCGGCGGTAAGGGGGGCGGTCTCGCACTGGACCTCGCACTGGGTGGAAAAGGCGTCCGCCACGCAGCGCAGCTCGTAGGGGCGCCAGGCCCGCAGGTGCAGCATGGCGGTGGCGGACAGCTGGGCAGGGGCCCCGTTTTCGCCCTCGGCCAGGGCAAAGCCCACCGGCTCGGCCACGCACAGGCACTGGCAGTCCTCGGTCAGGCCCTCCACATCCAGGATCTGCTCAAAGGGGATGGCCGCCTCCTGGCTCTGCAGGGCGGCGCTGTCCCGGCTTTTCCAGGCGCAGAGGGCCTGGATCTGCCCTTTGACCACCGCCTTGCCCGCCAGCAGCTTGACCTCGGTGACGGCGGCGCTGCCGCTGATGTCCAGCACGGCGGCGGGCGGCTGGGCAAAGGCCACCGTCCCGTCGGCGGCAAACAGCTTATCCAGCACGGCGGCCCGCCGCACCCCCCGCAGCACGGCCAGCCGCTGCTGGATGCCGCAGCCGGTCAGGGCGGTGATGGCCTCGGCGGCGGCCTGGGTGGACACCGACGCCGCCAGGCTGTAGGCCCCCCGCACCTCGATCCGCCGCGGGGTGACGGCCCGGCAGTTGATGTACTCGGTCTGCCCTTCCACCAGGGCGCTCCATGCGGCAAAGGGGAAGTCCGGCAGCTCCAGCACCTTGTGAAAAGGCAGCTTCTGCTCGGTCTGGCACAGGCCCGCGCCCTCCTCCCCCTGATAGTAGACGGTGCAGCGGATGTAGCCCTCCAGGGTCAGGCGGCCGGGCTGCAGCTGTTTTTGCAGCACCACCGGCCGTGCAAAGCACTTGACCACCTTGAACACCTGGGGCAGATAATCCGAGATCAGGATCTCGGTCTCGACGGGTATCTCCGCCTGGACGGCGCAGCACCCGCCGCCCCCGCAGAGGACATCGCGGAATACCTTCAGTTCCATGTATACGGCGCTCCTTTCCGGTCCCTCATCGTGGCATAGTTCACTGTATGCGCCGGAACGGACAAAAAGACCCGTCCCGCGGGCTTTTACGGCCTGCGGAGCGGGTCTCTTTGTCGTGGTTTAGTTGTTCCGGATGCCGAACACCAGCCGCAGCAGGCCGGCCAGGCACCGGGGGCTTTTCAGGACGACGATCTTCATACGCGGCACCGCCTTTCTGTTTTGCTCCATTATAAGCAAAACGGGGCCGGAATGTGACAGCGCCCTGCGGGACGCCGCCCCGTTACGGCTGCGGGGCCTGCGGGGCGTCCGCCCGGGTCTCGATCACCGCAAGGGCCCCCCTGCCCACCGACAGGGTGATGGCCTGCGAGCCGGGGGCGTACTCGTTGCTGACCCCCAGGGGGTACCCCGCGGTCAGGACGGCGTCGGTCAGCTCGTAAAAGGCGCCCCGGATGCACACCCCCTCGGCGCGGCCCTCCAGGGGGAACACCGACAGGTAGAAGTAGTCCTCCCGGGGGTAGGTGCGGGTCTGGCCGGGCAGCAGGAAGGTCACGCGGCTGCGCTCGTCCTGCAGGACGGCGCGCACCCCCTGCTGCTCCAGCCCCAGGCCGGTGCACAGGTTGGCCAGGGTGTGCTCCAGCCGGGGGCCCCCCAGGCAGCCCAGCAGCAGCGCTTCGGTGCAGCCCCGCTGCACCGCCAGCCGGGCGGCGTACTGGGTGTCGGTGTCGTCCTTGACATGGGGCAGCACCACCAGGGCCTCCCCCGGGCGGGTCTGGGGCCGGGGGGCCGAGTCGAAGTCCCCCACCACGGCGTCGGGCTGCCGGCCCAGCGCCTTGCAGTTGCAGTAGCCCGCGTCGCAGGCGATCAGGTAGTCCTCCGCCCGCAGCAGGCCGGCCAGCGCCGGGCTGACCGGGCAGGCCGAAACGATGACGCAGCGCGCCATATCCCTACTCCTCCTTTGTCATTCCGCCCCCGGCCGCCGGGGCTGCTGCCAGTCCTTGACGTCCTTGACCTCGTCGTACATGGCGCAGTAGCTGTCGTAGCGGGTGGGCGACAGCTCCCCCGCCGCCAGGGCCGCCCGGATGGCGCAGCCCTTTTCGCTGCGGTGGGAGCAGCCGGTGAACTGGCACTTGCCCAGATAGGGCCCAAACTCGGGGAAGGCGTGCTCCAGATTCTCTTTGGGGATGAAGCCTGCCCGCCCCGCCTCCAGGCTGGCAAAGCCGGGAGTGTCGGCGATGCGGCCCCCAAATGCCTCGAAGATGGTCACCTCCCGGGTGGTGTGGCGGCCCCGGCCCAGCTTGCGGCTGATGGCGGCGGTCTCGCGGCCGACGTCGGGCAGCAGGGCATTCAGCAGCGTGGACTTGCCCACCCCCGAGTTGCCGCAGAAAGCGCACAGCCGCCCGGTGATCCAGGCCTTGACCTGGTCCAGCCCCTGGCCGGTGGCGTAGTCGATGCAGATCAGGGGCAGGGTGGATTTTGCATAGGCCTGCTCCAAAAAGTCGGTCGCGGCCAGGTCCCCTTTGGTGCACAGGATCACCGGCTGGACCCCTTTGTCCACCGCGATGGCGGACAATTTGTCCAGCACCAGGGTGCTGGGGGTGGGCTGGGTGGTGCTGGCCACCAGGAACAGCACGTCCAGGTTGGCCACCGGCGGCCGGACGAACAGGTTTTTGCGGGGGGCGATCTCCGCGATCACCGCCGCGCCGTTCTCGGTGGCAAGGGCGACTTCATCCCCGGCCACCGGGCTGCGCTTCTGCTTGCGGAAGATGCCGCGGGCCCTGCACTCCACCACCCCCGAGGGGGTCTTGACGTAGTAAAACCCGCCGATGCCTTTCATGATATATCCGTCCATGGTCCGCCCCCGTCAAAACCAGTCCCAGGGCCAGATCAGGCCGGGGTCGGTGGAGCTGGCGCCCCCGCCGGACGAAGAGGACGAGGACGAAGAGGACGACGAGGACGAGCCGCCGCCCCACAGGTCGCTCCACCAGTCGCCGCCGCCCTCCGGGGTGCTGGGCGCCTCGGGCACTTCGGGCGCGGGCTCGGGCCCGGCCGACACGGTGACGTTGACCCGGGTGTTGAACTTGACGGTGGACCCTGCCGCGGTCTCCTGGGCGATGACGGTGCCCACCGGCTGGTCGCTGTAGGCCTGGGTCTGGCTGCCCAGGGTCAGGCGGTTCTGCACCAGCAGGGTGCGGGCGTCATCCACCGTCAGGCCCACCACCGAGGGCACGGTGGTGGTGGTGGCCACCTGCTGGCGGCTGACGTAGACCACCACGGTGCTGCCGGCGGCCACGGAGGTGCCGGCGGCCGGGTCGGTGCGGATCACCGCGCCCACCGCCACCGAGGGCTCCACGTTCTGGACCACCAGCACCGACAGCCCGCTGTCCCGCAGCAGCTGCTCGGCGTCGGCCTGGACGTAGTTGGTCACGTCGGGGATGGCCACATACTGGGTGCCCAGGCTGACGGTCAGGGTGACGGTCTGGCCCTCCCGGATGTTGCGACCCCCTGTGGGGGACTGCTTGTAGATATAGCCTTCGCCGTAGGTGCTGCTGTATTCTTCCACCCACTCCACATTGATCTGGCCGGCGCTGATCTGGGCGCTGGCCTCGGCCTCGGCCCGGGTCATGCCCACAAAGTCCTCCAGGACGATGTCGGCCTTCTGGTCGGTGAACATATTGTTGGCGTTGCGCAGGATCATAAAGCACAGGCAGGCGCAGGCCACCGCGAACGCCACCGTGATGCCCAGCAGCACCGGGATGAACACCGAGCGCTTTTTCTTCCGCTTTTTGGGCGGGCGGCAGGGGTGTCTTTTTTCTGGTTCATTGTCTGTTTCACCACCTTTGCAGGTGCTTCCTCCGTGATATACTTGTAGGCAAAGACCACGTCCGGGTCCTGCACATAGCGGCGCAGGGCCTCCAGCATCTCGCTGGCGCTGGCGTAGCGGTTGGCGGGCAGCTTTGCCATGGCCTTCTCGGTGATCTCGACCAGGGCGCGGGGGGTGTCGGGCGCGATCTGGGCCAGGGGCAGAGGGGTGTCGGTGATCTGTTTCAGGGCCACCTTGACCGCGTCGTCCCCATCGAAAGGCAGGCGCCCCGACAGCATCTCGTACATCATCACCCCCACCGAGTAGATGTCGCTCTGGGGGCCGGTCACCTCGCCCCGGGCCTGCTCGGGGCTGATATAGTGGACGCTGCCCATGGCCTTGCCGGCCAGCAGCTGGTTTTCGGCCCGGGAGATGCGGGCGATGCCAAAGTCCATCATCCGCAGCTGGCCGCTTGCCAGCAGCATGATGTTCTGGGGCTTGACGTCCCGGTGCACCACCCCGTTGCGGTGGGCGTGGTCCAGCGCCTGGAGGATCTGGGAGATGAAGTGCACCGTCTCCCGGCTGGTCAGCCGGCCGCCCCGCTCGTTGAGGTACTGGCGCAGGGTCATGCCGTTGACGTATTCCATCACGATATACTGCAGCCGGTCGGTGACCGACACGTCGTACACCTTGACGATGTTGGGGTGGTGCAGCAGGGAGATGGCCTTGGACTCGTTTTTGAAGCGGTTGACCAGGTCCGGGTCGTGCATATACTCGGCCCGCAGCACCTTGACCGCCACCACCGTGCCGGCGGGCACGGGGCCGTTCTGGCCCACCATCACCGCCTTGTAGACGTTGGCCATGCCGCCCGCGCCGATCAGCTCCCGCACCTCGTACAGGCCGTCCAGCTTTTTGCCGATGAGATTATCCATGGCGCGCCTCCTCCGGCTCGGCGCCCAGCAGCAGGGCGGTGATGTTGTCGGGGCCGCCCGCCGCGTTGGCCGCCTCGATCAGGTGGTCGGGCAGGTCGTAGAAGGGGGCCCGGGCCAGGATCTTTTCGATCCGCTCCAGGGGCAGCGCGTTGGTCAGCCCGTCCGAGCACAGCAGCAGCATATCCCCTTTCACCACCACCACCGAGGTGCAGTCGGGCCCCAGGCGGTAGTCCACCCCCAGCGCCCGGGTGATGATGTTTTTCTGGGGGTGGTGTTCGGCCTCTTCGGGGGTGATGGTGCCGCAGTCCACCAGCTCCTGCACATAGGAGTGGTCGTGGGTCAGCTGGTGCAGCCGCCCCCCGTGGTAGAGGTAGGCGCGGGAGTCGCCGGCGTGGCAGATATAGGCCCGGCCGTCCCGCACCAGGGCGCAGACCACCGTGGTGCCCATGCCGGCCAGGGCCTCGTCCCGGGCCGATTTTTGAAAGATATAGTGGTTGGCGTTTTCCAGCGCCTGGGTCAGGAACTGCTCCTCCCCGCCGGGGGCGCAGCGGCCGTACTGCTCCTGAAAGCAGCGCTCGATGACGTCGCAGGCCCCGCGGGACGCCTCCCGGCCTCCCCGCGCGCCGCCCATGCCGTCGCACACCAGCCCCCAGGCCGCGCCGCCGGGCAGCTCCCCGGCGCGGAAATCGTCCTGATTCTCCCGCCGGACCCGGCCCACATCGGTTTTCCCTGCAAGTTTCATACGTATCTCCTTTTCGATCGCATCTTGCGGCCCGCGGCCGCATGTCAGGGAGGCTTTCCCTGTTCCCCTCTGTTCCAAAGCGCCCGGCAGGCCGGGCGGCGCTCAGGTGGTTTTGGCCGCGTCCATTTCTTCCCGGCGCAGCTGGCCGCAGGCGGCGCTGATCTCGCTGCCCAGGCGGCGGCGGATGGTGGCGTTGACCCCCAGGGCCGTCAGCTTTGCCTGGAAGCGGCGGACGTTCTCGGCGTCGGTGGCCGAATAGGGGCTGCCGTCCACCGGGTTGATGGGGATCAGGTTGACATGGGCCCCCATCCCGCGGATCAGATGGGCCAGCTCCCGGGCGCAGGCGTCCGAGTCGTTGACCCCCCGCACCATCGAGTATTCAAAGCTGACCCGCCGGCCGGTGACGTCCTGGTAGCGGCGCACCGCCTCCATCAGCCGGGCCACGGGGTAGGCGTCGTTCACCGGCATCATCTGGCTGCGGATGGCGTCGTTGGGGGCGTGGAGGGAGATGGACAGGGTCAGCTGGAGCTTGTGCTCCGCCAGCCGGTCGATCTGGGGCACGATGCCGCAGGTGGACAGGCTGATGTTGCGCATCCCGATGTTGACCCCCTCGGGGGACGAGATCAGGGAGAGGAACTTCATCACCTGGTCAAAGTTGTCCAGCGGCTCGCCGATGCCCATGAGGACGATGTGGGAGATGCGCTCCCCGATGTCCTTCTGGGCGGTGTAGACCTCGGCGCAGATCTCCCCCGCCTCCAGGTTGCGCACCCGGCCCGCCTGGGTGGAGGCGCAAAAGCGGCAGCCCATCCGGCAGCCTACCTGGGTGGAGACGCAGACGGTGGGCCCGTAGTGGTAGCGCATGACCACCGTCTCGATGCAGTTGCCGTCGGCCATCCGCAGCAGGTACTTGACGGTGCCGTCCTTTGCCTCCTGCCGGCGCTCGATGGTGGGCGCGGCGATGTAGAACTCCTGCTCCAGCTTTGCCAGCAGGGCCTTGGGCTGGTCGGTCATGGCGGCAAAGCGGTCCGCCAGCTTCTGGTGGACCCAGTGGAAGATCTGCTTTGCCCGGAAGGCCGGCTGGCCCATCGCCTGCATTTCGGCGGCCAGCTCCTCCAGCGTCAGGGAAGAGATGCAGCGTTTTTGTTCCATGTTGTAACTCCTCGGCGGCGTCATCCGTCCCGCCGCATCACGCAGATAAAGAATCCGTCCATCCCCGTCCGCCCCGGCACCGACAGCATGCCGTAAGGCCCCGTCTCCATGCCGGCGGGCAGGGCGGCCCCGGGCTGCTCCACCCGGAAGCCGGGCTGCCTGGCCAGGAAAGCCCGGACCTGCTCCTGGTTCTCTTCGGGGTGGATGGTGCAGGTGGAATAGACCAGCCGGCCCCCCGGCTTCAGATACCGGGCGGCGCAGTCCAGGATGGCGCTCTGGGTGGCCAGCAGCTCCCGGCGGCGGCCGTCGTCCAGGGTCTTGTAGCGGATGTCCGGCTTTTTGTTCAGGATGCCCAGGCCGCTGCAGGGCACGTCGGCCAGCACCCGGTCGGCCGCGGGCAGGGCGGGGTCGTACACCGCCGCGTCGTTGCAGCGCGTCTCGATGCAGCCCAGGCCCATCCGGGCGGCGGCGGCCCGGATCAGGCCCACCCGCTTTTCGGTCACGTCGCAGCTGACCAGCCGGCCCCGGTCCCCCATCTCCTGGGCGATGGTCAGGGTCTTGCCCCCCGGGGCGGCGCACAGGTCCAGCACGGTGTCCCCCGGCTTTGCCTCCAGGCAGAGGGCCGCCAGCTGGCTGGCCTGGCCCTCCACATGGTACAGCCCCCGGCGGAAGGCTTCGGTCCCCGCGGGGCTGCCCGCAAAGCCGGCCAGCAGGCTGCCCGGCACAAGGCCGGGCGCCGCCGTTGCCCCTTCGGCCGCCAGGGCGGCGGTCAGGCTTTCAGGGTCCGTTTTCAGGGGGTTGACCCGCAGGGCGGTGCGCCCCCCGTCGGCGGGGGCGGTCAGGATGTCCAGGGCCTCCCGGGGGTAGTATTGGCGCAGAAACGCCGCCACATCCCGCCCGGCGCACCCCAGCACCATCAGGCGCTGGGTCTCGTCCGCAAAGGCGGCGGCGTCCAGGTCGAAGCTGCAGCTCTTGCGCAGCACCGCATTGACCAGCCCCGCCGCGCTGGCCTTGCCAAAGGCCCGGGCCAGCTTGACCGCCTCGTTGACGGCGGCGGAAGGGGGCACCTGCATGAAGCGGGCCTGGGCCAGCCCGCTGCGCAGGATGGCGCGGACGGGCGGGTCCAGCTTTTCGACCCCTTTGGGGAGGAAGCGCCCCAGGATATAGTCCAGGGCGGCCTGTTTTTCCACCGTGGTGTAAAACACCGCCCCCGCAAAGGCGCGGTCCCGCCCGGTCAGGCCGCTGCGGTCCAGCTCGGCGTCCAGCACCAGGTTGGCGTAGCCCCCCTGCTCCTGGTGCAGCAGGGCCGCCACGGCGGCCGCCCGGGGCCCCGCGGGCCTCAAAGGGCGTCCCCCACTTGGAGCCGCAGCCCGGCGGCAAAGGCGCTGCCCTCCATGGGCCGGGAGCCCTCGGGCACCACCCGCAGCAGCTGCACGGCGCCCTCGCCGCAGGCCACGGTCAGGGGCTTCAGGGCCAGCACCTGGCCCGGCACGCCCGACTGGGCGGCCACGCGGCACTCCAGCACTTTGACTTTGCGCCCCCCGCCGGTGACGAACCAGGCCGCCGGCCAGGGGTTCATCCCGCGCACCCAGTTGTGGATGTGGGCGGCGCTCTCCTCCCAGCGGAACTGGGCCAGCTCTTTGGTCAGCATGGGGGCCAGGGTGGCGGCGGCGTGGTCCTGGGGGGTGGGGGTCAGGGTCCCGGCGGCGATCCGGGGCAGGGTCTCGCACAGCACCCGCGCCCCCACCGCCGTCACCCGGTCGAACAGCTCGCCGCTGGTCTCCTCGGGGCCGATGGCCACTTTCTCGCACACCAGCACGTCGCCGGTGTCCAGCCCGGCGTCCATCTGCTGGATGGACACCCCCGTCTCCGTGTCCCCGTTCAGGACGGCCCACTGCACCGGCGCGCTGCCCCGGTATTGGGGCAGCAGGGAGACGTGGAGGTTGATGCAGCCGAACTTCGGGATGTCCAGCACTGCCTGGGGCAGGATGCAGCCGTAGGCCACCACCACGATCAGATCGGGGGCCAGGGCCTGCAGGTTGGCGTTCTCGCCGCCGTCCCGCAGGGTGCGGGGCTGAAAGACGGGGGCGCCGTGGGCCAGCGCCACCTGCTTGACCGGGGGCGGGGTCAGCACCTGCTTGCGCCCCACCGGCTTGTCGCGCCGGGTGTAGACGGCGCAGATGTCGTGCCCGGCGGCGTACAGCGCCTCCAGGCAGGACGCCGCGATGTCCGGCGTGCCCATAAATACGATCCGCATTCAGTGCTGCTCCTTTGCTTTGCGGGCCTCTTCCCGGCCCTCCTCGGTGTCCTCGTAGAAATATTCGCTGGACTGCATGATGGTGATGCCGTCCAGGTGGTCGTTCTCGTGCTGGATGCAGCGGCCCAGCAGGCCGTCGGCCTCCAGCTCGAACCACTCGCCGTGGCGGTCCTGGGCCCGCACCCGGACCGCCACCGGCCGGGTCACCGCGCCGTTGTGCCCCGGGAAGGACAGGCAGCCCTCGTAGTGGGTCTCCTCCTCCTCCGACACCTCCAGGATCTCGGGGTTGACAAAGTCGATGAACTTATACTCGTACCCTTCGGGGATCTCCTCGGGGGCGTCGGTGGTGTCCCACACCACGAACAGCCGGCGCAGCATCCCCACCTGGGGGCCGGCCAGCCCGACGCCGTCGGCCCGGATCATGGTCTCGTGCATGTCGTCCAGCAGGGTGGCCAGACGGTCGTCAAACCTGGTCACAGGGCGGCAGACCTTGTTCAGGATGGGGTCGCCTTCCTTGACAATGTTGCGGATAGCCATAGTCGTTTGTCTCCTTTACCAGTCGTATATAGGGCCCGGCAGGGCGGCCGGGCCTGCTTCAGATGTCGCCGTCCGCGTGCATATCCACGGCCACGCTGGCCTTGGCGGGCAGTTTTTCCTGCTCGTACAGGCCCAGCACCTGCCCCAGCAGGGCGCGGAAGCGTTTGTCGTTGCGGCACTTGACGGTGAGCTTATAGCGATAGATCTCGTTGATCTTCAGGATGCTGCCGGGGGTGGGCCCCAGCACCCGCAGGGGGATGTCGGGCTGCCGGGCGGCCTGCTGTGCCAGCAGGGCGGCAAAGCGGGCGGCGGCGGCGGCGGTCTCCTCCTCCTTTTTGCCTGCAAAGCTGACGATGCACAGGCTGCAAAAGGGCGGGTACAGCCCCAGCTTGCGGTACTCGATCTCCTGGGCGAAAAAGGCGTCGTAGTCCTGGGCGGCCGCCAGGCGCAGGACGGGGTTGTCGGGGTCGGTGGTCTGGATGATGGCCCGCCCCGGCGCCGAGGCCCGGCCGCTGCGGCCCACCACCTGGGTCACCAGGCTGAACACCGTCTCGTACGCCCGGAACCCCTGGGCAAACAGCAGCGAGTCGATGCCCAGCACCCCCACCAGGGTCACGTCCTCAAAATCGAGGCCCTTGGCCACCATCTGGGTGCCCACCATGATGTCGTATTCGTGGCGGGCAAAGCCGGCCAGCAGCTTTTCGTGGGCGTCCTTGGCGGCGGTGGTGTCCTGGTCCATGCGCAGGATGCGGGCCTCCGGGAAGAGGGCGGCCAGCTCTTCTTCCGCCTTTTGGGTGCCGAAGCCCCGGTACTGCAGCTTGCCGCCGCAGGCGGGGCAGACCTCGGGCCGGGGGGCGATCTGGGCGCCGCAGTAATGGCACAGCAGCCGCCCGCCCCCGTCCTTGTGGTAGACCATGGGGACGCTGCACCGGGGGCACTTGAGCACCTCCCGGCAGTCCCCGCACTGGGCCATGGTTTGGTAGCCCCGGCGGTTGAGCAGCAGGATGGCCTGCCGGCCCTCGGCCAGGTTGGCCCGCAGGGCGTCCTCCAGGGCCAGGCTGATCTCCCGGGGGTTGCCGGCGGCCAGCTCGGCCCGCATATCCACCATCTGGACGGCGGGCAGCGGCTGGCCGGCGTACCGCTGGGTCAGCCGCACCAGCTGGCACCGCCCGGCCTGCGCCTCATAAAAGGTCTCGGTGCTGGGGGTGGCGCTGGCCAGCAGCAGCAGGGCCCCGTTTTTGGCGGCCCGCCAGCGGGCCACCTCCTGGGCCGCGTAGCGGGGCGACGACTCGGAGCGGTAGGTGTGCTCCTGCTCTTCGTCGATGACGATCAAGCCCAGCCCCTCCAGGGGGGCAAAGACGGCGCTGCGGGTGCCCACCACGATGTCCGCCCCGCCGTCCTGGATCATCTGCCATTGCAGCAGCCGCTCGGTGTGGTTGAGGGCGGAGTGCTGCACCGCCACCCGCCGGCCGAACCGTTCTTTCAGCCGGCGGATCATCTGGGGGGTCAGGCTGATCTCGGGCACCAGCACCAGGGCTTTTTTGCCCAGGGCCAGGCACCGCTCGATCAGCTTGAGGAACACCAGGGTCTTGCCGCTGCCGGTGACGCCGTACAGCAGGGCGGCGTGGGGCCGGCCCGCCTCCAAATGGGGGGCCAGGGCGTCGAAGGCGGCCTGCTGCTCGGCGGTCAGCTCCAGGCGCTCGGTCCTGGGGGGGATGTGGGCGTAGAGGTCGATGGATTTGTTCACCCGCTCGGCCGCCAGCACCCCCTTGGCGCAGAGGTTTTCCGCCACGGCCCGGCTGACCCCGTGGGCCTCCAGGTCGGCCTGGGTGCGGGGCCCGCCCGACAGCAGGGCCACCGCCGCCATCTGCTTGGCGGTGGGCCGGGGCTTGGCGGGCAGCGGGGCAGCCAGGCGGTAGAGGGTCTCGGTGTGGCGGGTCAGCTGCTTTTGCAGCACCGGGGTCACCCCGTCGGCGGCCAGGGCGGGCTTGTACTGGGCCCCGTAGGGGATCACCGCCCGCACCGCCTCGTACCAGGTGCAGAAGGTCCGCTCCTTGAGCAGACGGACCAGTTCCAGCAGCTCGCCGGTCAGGCAGGCCGAGGCGGGGGCCACGTCGAAGAGGGCCTTCAGCCGGGCGCTTTCCGGCTCGGCGTCGCAGGCCAGCACCACCCCCATCCGGGGGCGGCTGCTGCGCCCGAAGGGCACCAGCACCATGCTGCCCAGCCGCACCTGGTCCTGCTGGTCGGGCATGACCGCGTAGGTATACAGTTTGTCGAAGTGGAAGGCCGCATGGCTGACCGCGACACCCACCGTTTTTGGCATTCAGGTTACTCCTTTACAGTCGTTCCAGGGGGGACCAATTTCTGCGCGCAGCCGCGCGACAGAAATTCTTTCCCCCTGGTATCCCCCTTTTGGACAAAATTTGTCGCCGAACCGCGCACTCGCCTGCGGCTCGCACACTCTCGACGCCAAATTTCCCTGTCGGTGTCCCATCCGTCCGCACATGTCGGCCGGATGGGACTTTTCGCAAAATGTTACGTTCTGTCCACTTTATGGGCCATCAGCCGGTACAGCTCGCCGGCCGCCTGCTCGAGGGTGTGGTTGACGATCCAGGCGTCGAACTCGCCGGCGTGGCCCAGCTCTTCCCGGGCGATGTCCAGCCGGCGGCGGATGGCCTCCTCGCTGTCGGTGCCGCGGCCCCGCAGCCGCTGCTCCAGCACCTCGAAGGTGGGCGGCAGCAAAAAGACGATGGTGGCGCCGGGGTACAGCCGCTTGATGTTGGCCGCCCCGTGCACGTCGATGTTCAGCAGGGTGAGCTTGCCGGCGGCCATCCGGCGCTCCACCTCGGCCCGCAGGGTGCCGTACAGATAGCCGTTGTAGCGGTTGCTCTCCAGGATCTGCCCCTGGGCGGCCAGCTGCCGGAACGCTTCCTCGGTGCGGTAATAGTAGTTGACCCCTTCGGCCTCCCCTGCCCGGGGGGGCCGGGTGGTGGCCGAGATGGTCTTTTCGATCTCGGGGTGGGCCTGCCGCAGGCAGGTCATCACGCTGTCCTTGCCGACGCCCGAGGGCCCCGACACCACAAACAGATAGCTTTCGCCTTTCATTTCAACGTTCCTCCTCTGGCGCTTTGGGTTCCGGCTGGGCAGGGCTGCCGGCGCGGCCGGCCACCGTCTCGGGCTGCAGCGCCGACAGGATCACATGGTCCGAGTCCATGATGAGCACCGCCCGGGTGCTGCGCCCGTAGGATGCGTCGACCAGGCGGCCCTGCTCCCGGGCCTCCTTGATGATCCGCTTGATGGGGGCCGAGTCGGGGCTGATGACCGCCACCAGCCGCTCGGCGCTGACCATATTGCCAAAACCGATGTTGATAAGTTTCATGGTGTTCACTCCAGATTCTGGATCTGCTCGCGGATCTTTTCGATCTCAGCCTTCATATCCACGACGATCCGTGTGATGTCCAGGTCCTGGCACTTGGAGCCGATGGTGTTGGCCTCCCGGTTGAGCTCCTGGGTCAAAAAGTCCAGCTTGCGGCCCACCGGCTGGCCGCTGCCCAGGATCGCCCGGTACTGGGCGATGTGGCTGCGCAGCCGGACGGTCTCCTCGTCCACGGCGGTCTTGTCGCCAAAGATGGCGGCCTCGGTCAGGACCCGGGCGTCGTCGATGGAGCGGTCCTCCAGGATCACCTTCAGCCGCTCGTACAGGCGCTGGGTGTATTTTTCCACCCGGCCGGCGGTCAGCTCCTCGACCCGGCCCACCATGGCCTCGACCGCATCCAGCCGGCCGGTGATGTCGGCCAGCATCTTTTCGCCCTCGACGCCCCGCATCTCCACAAAGGTCTCCACAGCCTGGGCGGCCACCGCCGACACGTCCGCCCACAGCTGGTCCTCGTCCACTTCGGCCTGGCGGGCCACCAGCACGTCGGGGAACCGGGCCAGCAGGCCCGCCGTCACGTCGTTTTTCACCCCCAGGGTCTCGGACATATCCCGCAGGGCCTGCTGGTAGCTGCGGGCCAGGTCCATGTCCACCGCCACCGCCGTCTCGGAGGCGTCCAGGTCCTGCAGGGTGAGGCTGACCTCCACCTTGCCCCGGGCGATGCGGCCGCCCAGCAGGGCCTTGAGCCTGCTGTCCAGAAAAGCGCAGCTGCGGGGGATGCGGGAGGTATACTCGAAGTAGCGCGCGTTGACGCTGCGCAGCTCCACCGTGATCTCCCGGCCGCCCAGTACCGCACTGGCCCGGCCATACCCAGTCATGCTATAGATCATATGATTTCTCTCTTCCCTTTTTCATTCTTGGCAGAACGTTTTAGCACCTATATATCCGTGCGGGGTCTAGTGCCCCATCTTACGATACATATGGTACCATTTTACTATTCCAGGGCCCTTTTTGCAAGGGAGGCGGACAAAAAAGCGCGGTTTCACACTCTCTTCACCAAAACTCACCAAAACAAAAACCGGGCAGGTCTGTCCTGCCCGGCACAAACGGTCAAAAAAGTCCCGGCCGGACGACATGCGCGTACGGTCGGGACACCGACAGGGAAATTTGCCGCCGGGAGTGTGCGAGGCCGCAAGGCCGAGTGCGCGGTTCGGCGGCAAATTTTGTCCCCAGGGGGATATTAGGGGGAAGGAATTTCTGCCGCGCGACTGCGCGCAGAAATGGGTTCCCCCTAAAGCGTGCCGCAAAAGCGGCACGCCGGACCGGGCAGGTCTGTCCTGCCCGGCGGGGTCAGTATTCCTTTGCGACGTTCTCGACGCCGTATTCCTTTTCAAAGCGCGCCAGGTCCCGGTCGTCCCGGATCAGCATGACCTCCTCAAAGCGGCCGGTGGCCGTCTCTTTGAAGCCCGCGGCCATCTCGCCGGTGCAGATGCTGCACCGGATCACCGGCTTCCAGCGGGCGGGGTCGTAGGCCTTTTTCTCCCGCGGCTTCTTTTTGGCAAACAGCATGGCAGCGCGCCTCCTTGCCCGGCTCAGACCGGGTGGGACTTGTTCACGTAATCGGCGTGGTCGGCGTCGACGCCCTGCATTTTGGCGTTGCGCTTTTCAAAGAATTTGGGGGCCACCTGGGGGAACATGGCGTAGGTCAGGGCGTCCTCCTCCTGGACGGACCACTTGGCGGCCTCGGCCTTCAGCTTGTCCATCTCCGGCTCCAGGGTGTCGGCAAAGCGGCAGGTGATGGGCTGCTCGTCGCCCAGGATCTGCTTGCTGAACGCGGGCTTGATGGGGGCGGGGGTCTTGCCGTAATCGCCGTGGATCAGGCCCTTGAACTCCTTGGTGACCATCTTGTACCGCTCGCCCAGGATGACGTTGAACACCGCCTGGGTGCCCACGATCTGGCTGGTGGGGGTGACCAGGGGGGGATAGCCGGCGTCCTCGCGCACGCGGGGGATCTCGGCCAGCACTTCGTCCAGCTTGTCCTCCTTGCCGGCGTCCTTCAGCTGCTTGAGCATGTTGGAGAACATGCCGCCCGGCACCTGGTAGATCAGGGTGTTGGCGTCCACGCCCAGGCTCTTGGGGCTGATCTGGCCGCTGGCGATATACTTTTCGCGCAGCTTGGCGAAATAGGCGCGGACGACGTTCAGCTGGTTCAGGTCCAGGCCGGTGTCGTAGTCGGTGCCCCGCAGCGCCGCCACCAGGCTCTCGGTGGGCATATGGCTGGTGCCCAGGGCCAGGGGGCTCATGGCGGTGTCCACGATGCCGGCGCCTGCCTCGATGCCCTTGAGGATGGACATGGAGGCCAGGCCCGCGGTGTAGTGGCTGTGGATGTCCACCGGGATCTTGACGGCGGCCTTCAGCTCCTTGACCAGCTCGTAGCAGGTGTAGGGGGTCAGCAGGCCGGCCATGTCCTTGATGCAGATGGAGTCGGCCCCCATCTCCTCCAGGGTCTTGGCGTAGGCCGCAAAGGCCTCGTTGGTGTGGACCGGGCTGAGGGTGTAGCTGATGCAGCCCTGGACATGGGCGCCCTCCTTGTTGGCGGCCTTGATGGCGGTCTGGAGGTTGCGGGGGTCGTTCAGGGCGTCAAAGATGCGGATGACGTCGATGCCGTTGGCCACCGACTTCTGGACGAAATACTCCACCGCGTCGTCGGCGTAGGGGCGGTAGCCCAGCATGTTCTGGCCGCGGAACAGCATCTGCAGCTTCTGGTGGGGCAGCTCCTTGCGCAGGATGCGCAGGCGCTCCCAGGGGTCCTCGTCCAGGAAGCGGATGCAGCTGTCGAAGGTGGCGCCGCCCCAGCACTCCACCGAGAAATAGTTGATCTTGTCCATTTCGGGCAGGATGGGACGCATCTCATCCATGGTCATCCGGGTGGCCAGCAGGGACTGGTGGGCGTCGCGCAGGACCACCTCGGTGACCTTGATGGGCTTTTTGGCCATAGTGTTCTTCCTCCCTTTAGTTCAGGGTGACCAGGGTGTCGCCCGAGTTGACGACGTCGCCCTTGTTCACGTCGATGGTGGCCACGGTGCCGTCCTGGGGGGCGACGATCTCGTTCTCCATCTTCATGGCCTCCAGGACCACCAGGGCGTCGCCGGCCTTGACGGAAGCGCCGGGCTTGACCTTGACGTCCAGGATGTTGCCGGGCATGGGCGCCTTGACCGCCACGGCGCCGGCGGGGCCGGCGGGGGCCTTGGGCGCAGCCGGGGCTGTCTCTTATACACATCTGACGCTGCCGACGATCGCATAAGTGTAGAT
>ERZ1090869.461-NODE-461-length-21912-cov-17.455140_pt1 | contig 21912 bp, 17 predicted proteins | sample MGYA00478474_ERZ1090869 | MGnify/ENA primary metagenome ERZ1090869 (study PRJEB33644, sample SAMEA5815748) | chicken gut metagenome | biome: Chicken; feature: Gastrointestinal Tract; material: Caecum | place: Ireland | collected 2019-01-01 | study: A study of the... | reverse complement strand
TAGACGAGCTTAACTTCTGTGTTCGGAATGGGAACAGGTGGATCCTCGTCGCCATCATCACCGGAATGGCTCCGCTTGTTGGACTTGAAGCCACTGAAAAGTTTCAAAAATACCTGATTTTAGCCTATTTTTGCCCAATTTTACCTCATTTTTAGCAAAAAATCAAACCATGTGCCAAATATGTGCCAAAGCACACAACAAGCGATTCCGACCTCAAAAACTTATACAGCCGCCGAAAATATCTGTGGCTGTAATTTTGCTGCTATCACCTATCGGGTATAATTAAATATTTATGTTTATAAATAAGCCCGAAAGGGTATAAGTCTATAAAATACCCTTGACAAAGGCCCCGAGCGGGTATAAAATATAGATATGAATATAATTGCAAACTATGTAAAAGAGAACAGAAAAAAACTGGGTCTGACCCAAGAGGAATTTGCCATGCGCGCAGGGTTGGGCCTGCGGTTTGTGCGCGACCTTGAACAGGGCAAAAAGACGCTGCGCCTCGACAAGGTAAATCAGGCCCTCGCAATGTTCGGAATGGAGGCCGTGCCGGGGAGGATAGAACATGACGAGTGATACTTTCCGCACGGCTTATGTATATGTGCGAGACACCTTTGCAGGCATCTTAAAGGAAACAGACGAGGGCTATTCCTTTAGGTATGACGATAACTATGCGGCGGACGATGCCAATGCGCCCGTCAGCCTCACCCTGCCTATGCGCAAGGATGTATACACCTCAAAATGGCTGTTCCCATTCTTTGACGGACTCATACCCGAAGGCTGGCTGTTGAATATTGTCACCCACAACTGGAAGCTTGACAGCCGCGACAGATTCGGCATTTTATTAGTCGCCTGTAAGGATCCTATTGGCGCTGTCAGCATAAGGAGTGAACGCAAATGAAGTGCCTGTATTGCGATAAACCAATAATTGATAGCGCCACCGAACAGGAAAAGACGCAATGCTGGCACACCAAGTGTGTTAAAAAGTTTTTCGGCACGACAAAATTTCCTATTATAGATATTTCCGACGAGAACCTCATAGAAATAGCCAGCGAGAGCACAAATAAGGGCTTTACCGTGCCCGGTGTACAGAAGAAACTATCCCTCCACTTCGAGGATGGAACCAAGCCCCGCCTCACTTTATCAAACTACCCCACAGGTTATATACTCAAACCACAGACTGAAGATTACGAAGCTATGCCCGAAGCCGAATTTTTGGTTATGAATATGGCAAAGATTACGGGAATAAGAACTGTACCATTTGCACTTGTAAATCTTGACAGTGGCTACGCCTATATAACTAAAAGGATCGACCGCTCCGACGGGAAGCTGCTTGCCATGGAGGACTTCTGCCAGCTTGAAGAAAGGCTGACGCAGGACAAATATAAGGGCTCTTATGAGCGCTGTGCAAAGCTCATAGGCAGATATTCGGAGCGCAGAGGCTTTGACCTCTCCGAAATGTTCTTGAGGCTTGTATTCAGTTTTGTCACGGGCAACTCGGATATGCACTTAAAGAACTTCTCGCTGATTGAAGATGCCGCGGGCAGTCAGAGATATGTACTTTCTGAAGCCTACGACCTGTTGCCCGTCAATGCTATCTTGCCTGAGGACAGCGAGCAGGTTGCCCTTACAATGAATGGAAAGAAGCGCAACATACGCAGAAAAGATTTCTTTGTGTTTGCCGAAAACGCAGGCATTCCCGCTGTTGCGGCCGAAAAAATAATATCTGATGTGTTATTGCTTGAAGATACTTATATTTCAATGTGCAAAGACAGCTATCTGCCCGATAAGCTAAAAATGACTCTGATAGACTTGATTATTGCCCGCACAAGTGTTTTGCGTATAAATTAATTATTACAACATTTTCAACTACTCTATGCCGCAAGGAATGACTACCCTTGCGATATTCTCATATCATTCTTTAAAAACTACAAAAAACCTATCTCTTAACTGAAACAGCGCTTTTCAGTAAGATAATCATTTTTTAAAAATAATATATCACAATAAGTAACTGAACTTCATTTTACTTTCAATAAACTATTCCCAACCTATCACATAAATAAAATTATATATCAAAATACCAAGGCGCAGCACAAATGCACTGCGCCTTGATGATTGCAACAATATCAGATATATAATCTTTGCTTGGTTATTTTTTGCTTTACATGAACTTCACAAACACATAAATAAAATAGCAGCCCCCTTGCGGGGCTAATTTTCTTGTTTACTTTAAATGCTATTTTAGTTCTACTATGTAATTTTAAGTAAATCTTCATTTAATCTATACAAAATACAATATGTATTTCAGCACTTTCCCAATTACCAAACCAATTCGCGATACTAATTAATATCATCTATTCGTAATTGCCAAAATGCATCTTGTGATGGCACCAATGTTTCATTATATTCCTCTAGCTTTTCAGAATCTTCATTTAACTCCTGTGCATTTTTAAAATACCACCCCGCCGTTATAAACATGCCTACAGCCGTTAGCAAAAGTGCAATAATACTAATAATGGATAGTACTGTTAATATTCTCTCGCGCTTTTGGTAATCTTCTATCTTTTTATCAACTTCTTTTCTCTTTTTATCAACTTCTTCTATCTTTTTATCAACTTTCCCCGAAAGGTCATCCATTGAACTCACAACACCCATTTTCTCTTTATCTTCTTTATAAAAATCAACATCACCTTGAAGCGCTTTACGAATGTAAGTCTCAATTGGACGATTTTCTGGGATATTGGGTGCATATTTCGGAATACTTGAAAAATTTAAACCTTTGATTACTTTGCCTAATGCCGAGCGCTGATCCATCGCCCAATTATTATCCCTATCTAATTTCGTAAACTCAACACTGATAAGATCAGCACCTTTTTTTATTATATATGTATTTGCTGTAAGATTGTGAAGTGGAATAAATATTTTCCCTTTATATCCAGGATCAATAATAGGGCCGGTTCCAAGTAAAAGCCCCTTATAAACATTGTGAACCTTCAGATTAAATCTAAACACCATATAATGTGGAACACGAAAGTAAGTTCCAATTTCTAGATAGGTAATAGAATTAGGGCGTATTTGTAACGTTTCATCATCTGCAAGTTCTTTTGTCTCCATCTGGTTATTTCTATCGTATCGTGCATACTTCCCCGAGAAACAACAAGTATATGTTACGCCTGTCAACTTTTCTGGAATAAATGGATCAAGCATCCCTGTTGTTAATGCATACATTGATATATCGATATAATTCAATAACGCATCAGATATTTGGGGAAATGGATCCTTAGACGCAAAGTCATTATACTTTGTCTCTGCGCTATTGGTTAAATAGTTATTACACGACAACAAGAGTAAATCTTGCAAATTATCACTTGTAAAAGCCATATTACTTCACCTTCACATTTTTATAAGCGACACTTCATTATTCCCAATAAAATTAATCGCTTGACCTATTTTATCTTCAACTGCAGATATGAATTGCCGCGCTTTTTCTGTAACAATACTATTATTACGCATTAGTTGGTCAACATAGTCAATATGGTTGAGTACAACTATACTCGGCTTATTACAAATTATACTACGCTTAACGACATTGTCATCAAAACGAGCAACGCGGCGTACTCGATTTGTGCATGATGTATATTCCGTCATATCATCATTTCTGTCCAATTCTTTACGTAATATATTCCAATCAATTTCATTTGGTAAGGGTCCAGAATTACCCGACACCCGAATAGGAAATGATCGAATTACCATGACAATATTTTCGACATCAAACGGGCTCAAACCCGTTTCTGACAGAATTGCCGCTGCCGATGTGTCTCTACTAGTTACATATGGGTACTCTTCTGCATGGAGTAAAGAAAGTCCAAACCCTTGCGTCCCTTCTAATATAATTTTTTCTCCCATATCACAGGCCTTTCGCATAATGCTTTTTGTATCACAAACATATGAAGATAGCTCCTTGCAATCTCGAGCAAGCAAAACGTCTCCGCTACGTTTAATTCGCGAAATAACGGCCGCACCAGTACCGCTTTGCGTTGAGCCTATATTTTGACGTAATTTAGAGGCTTTCTCAGCCATAATGTCGTTTTCCGTAACGATTACAGCATTACCATCTATAAGTAACCGATCGCTATTTAACCCACTCACAGCTATCTCTTTTTTTAAAATACTCAAGTCAATATAGGAGCCAGCAGGTAAAATTGCAGACACATTAGGTTCAATAATGCCAGTTGGCAAAATACGAAAAATCATCTTTTCGGTTCCATGATAGACCGTATGTCCAGAGTTAGAACCACCTACGCGGACACAATATTTGGCATTTTCTTTCATTGCAAAATAGTGGGCAACCTTACCCTTGCCCTCTGACCCAAATTGTCCACCAAATATAATTGTTACAGGCATAATATCTCCTTTAATAATACTTCAAATGACTCATAATAGTCTTTGAAGGTTTTATTGTTCTCTATAATATATCCTTCAGAATAACAACGAGTTCTTAACAAAAAAATATCCTGTTCAGATTCGTTATTATATATAAGTTTGAATTCTTCAATACTTGCGGACTGCTCTCGGCGTTTGTTGTATCTATTAAAACTATTCATAAACGAGGCTTCAATGTAAACTGGAATAAAATCTTCTTTAAACCGTGACTTAAAAGTATTAAAGTCAATTTCATGACGAAAACCGTCAACAACATAATCATGCTCTTTATCCGCCTCTATCCGTTTAATCATTTCTAAAGACAGACCGCGTTGCGCTTCCGGGTTTTTCGCGATTTCTGCTCCCTTTTCTTGGAGCGATTTCCTATCTTCTCCACAATGGTACAACTCACTTATAATCTTACTGTACCGAAGCGTCTTAAACCCATACTTAAATTTTAGATATTCTGCCAATGTAGTTTTGCCAGCATTTATTTCTCCGATTAAGCCAATAATAATTCGTCTGTCAGTTTTCCTTTTTGCTACACTTGGTACAATCAAGTAATTTTCTTTATCATTTCCAAGCTCAACATATTGATTATTTATATAAAACATTCCAACCAATGCGGAGGCAACAGCGTCGAGCTCATCATGCGAAATTTTAGTTGCTAGAAGATAGTCACCTTTAATGCCAAAATTCTTATAACTGTTGATTAAATGATCTATTCCATTTTGTTTACGCCGAATATTTAAAATATCCTGCGCAACACCTGGATAACTCTCAATAACATTCACACCCAAGTCACGAAATCTTCTTGCAAGACGTATTCCACGGTTAGTCAAATTTATCATAGAAGGAATTAAGCATGGATATACACCTATCCCGAAGTTAAATAACAATCGCTCGCAATAACGAGTTATTCCATATTTTTTGCAGTCACAATTCGGGTCAATGCAACAACGCCCTTCTGGATATGAAAGTGGTGAATCTATCGAAACAACTTTAGGGCTATACTTCAAGCTCTCGGCAATCAATTCGTCATCCGTACAAATTTGTTTTGTTATTGCTCTATCGCCCACAAGTACTGCCCAACCACTAGGTTTCGTCTCTCTTCCTGTCAAGTCAATACCAACAACAGTCGACCGTCCAGACATAATATCACTGTTTTCTTTGAAAAAGTAACCAAAACCCTTCTTCACCACCGGCGCAACTAAAGTTTCGTTAATTGTAAGCAATCTCTCTTTTTTTTTCTTATTGAAATGTGCAATGATATCATCAGCTTCCATAAAATTTAGCACTCGCCCCTTTAACTTAGGGAAATGAGCAAGCATTTCTTCAGCATAGACTAAACAGTTAAGATGTGCTGCCGAATGCGAATCGGTACCTACGGAAACATAGATATTACTCTTTTCTATCTCTTTTAGATGCTCCATACCAACATCAAAACGTTCAGGGAAACAATTGAGCTCAAGCGCCACATCATATCTTTCACAAAGCTCAATCAGCTGTTTGATAGAAATATTATAACCAACCCTACCAGAGAACAATACGCCCGGACGCCCAAGCAGCTTTCCAGTAGGGTGTGCAAGAATGTTTACAAATGGATTGCTTAACGCCTTCTCTACCCGTCTCTGCATTTCTCCCGCAGGCATCTGCATAAATGTGTGAATGCCCGCTATAACATAGTCAAATTTGCTAAGTACTGCATCCGAAAAATCTAGCGAGCCATCTTTCAGGATTTCGACCTCAATTCCTGAAAGGACCTTTATCCCTTGTTGCTTTAGTCTGCCTATTTCTTCAATTTGCTGCAAGGCATCAACCTCAGACATACCTCTTGCAACCTTGAGTGCATAGGAATGATCTGTAATACCAATATACTTACGCCCCAATCGCTTAGCATACTGCATCATTTCGAAAATACTATGCATACCATCACTCCATTTTGTATGCATATGCAAATCACCCAACAAGCTCATAGTTTTTGTGGGAGGGCATAAAGATCCCTCAACGAACTTAATTTGCGCAGGAATTCCGAAAACGGTATCAAATAACAGACTATTCTCACCCATCTGAATGTTACAATATCTAGACGACCCTTGAAGGAGTCGAAGCGCCATATCTTGCTTTGTAGCCTTGCAAAATATTTTGATACTCACGGGTTTATCTTCCCATGTCATATCCCATAAAGCAATAATACCTGCTTCCGTTGCATTGAGCATGTCGACAGCCTCTTTTGCAAGACAGGCAACATATGAACGCAAATACTTTCCTTTCACCGAAACGTATTCTTGTAAAAAGATCTGAATCTCACGCAACTCAGAATTACTTATAGCGATAGAGTAGTACCCTCTATCTAAAGTTATTGCATTTTGCAATGCAGTCACGTCTTTTATCCCATTATCAAACAATTTCTTTATCGTGCGTGATTTAAGTCCATGTGATAGAATTAATGAATAGTCGCTAATTCCGTACTGCACTTCTAACCTGCACAACTCATCGCATTTTCCAGTAGACAATACCTCTTTGATAATCTTTGCACTGCTATCGCCAACGCCCTCTAGCATTCGGACATCTTCTCCACGATTAAGTAAATCTTGGATAAAGGTTCCGTATGCATCAATAGCCATGCCAGCATTATGAAATGCTTTCGATTTATACTTATTGTTCTCAAATATCTCCAATATTCGAGACAATTTGTAGAGATAAAAAGCTATCTCAAAATCAAACATCGTGACACCTCTTTTTTGAATTGCTTACGCTAAACCATCAATATTTTTGTGTCCATCTATCGCTAATCATTACGATATCACGTACGCCAAAGATTAGCGCATTACAGATTCGGCTATTGCATCAGATCGGACATTATCTCCATTGCAAAATTTAGTCAATATTTACGTGATAATGCCCCTCCTCATTTGCATGTTAATTCTCAATATATTATCAATGAAAAGCTTTTTTAAGACCATTACAATTGTACCACAGATTGTACAAAAGCGCAACGAAAATAAATATATGCACTGCTTAGTAATGTGCTATTATAATAGCTCTTTGAATTAACTGCCAACCGCAGACTTTTTCTCAGGTTGCTGCTAAAGCAGCCTTATTTTTTGCCTTTGTCGTCGTCTTTGTCATCGCCAAACGGGTCTATATATTCGTACCTATTTACAAAGTATTGCAGGAAATGTTCTATAACCTTTTATCGCTTTGCAGATATGCTGTATTTGAGGTGTTTTGTGAAATTAAAATTGATTAACTTGTGGAATTGTCTTTCGATCCTTCGTCCCATGATACCAGCTCAAAAAAAATCCCTATTCTACGACAACGCTTTTTGCTAAATGCCTTGGTCTATCCACATCTATTCCCTTAGATACCCCAATATAGTAAGCTATAATTTGTAAAGGCACACAAGCAATGCTTGCCATAAATAAGTCATCTCCACTTGGTATTGTATATACTTCAAACGGCAAATCTGTTATGTTTAGCGATATCTTCTCATTTAGCAACAATACAACATTAGCACCTCGGCTTTTGATTTCATGTAGATTGATTATTGTTTTATTTGCAATATCTTCTTGAGTTAGTATAGCAATTACCAAATATCTTTTATCAACTAAACTTATTGTTCCATGCTTAAATTCTCCAGCAGCACAAGCTTCTGCATGAATATAACTAACTTCTTTAAGCTTGAGTGCACCCTCTAAACAAACAGCATAGTCTACAGACCGCCCTATAAAAAATACGTTTTTTATTTTTCGATATTTATAAGCTAATCTTTTAAAGGCATCTTCAGCGCTTAAAATTTGTTCAATTGATTTTGGCAACCTTTTTACATGCTCAACGTAATATGATAGTTTATCCTTCGTAATCTCTCCCCTTTCATAGGCGAAGTAAACACTAAACAGATACCCCGCTACTAGTTGCGCACTATAAACTTTTGTTGTAGCCACAGATATTTCACATCCGGCTTTAGTATGTAGAACATACTTAGCTTCTAAATCCAATATGGTGCCAGATACATTTACTATAGCTAACGTCATAATATCTTTATTTTTAGCTTCACGCAAAACAGTGAGGCAATCTGCTGTTTCCCCCGACTGACTTATTAAAATTATTAAAGAATCTTTATCGTTTTTTTTATTTTCTTTAAATCGAAATTCGGAGGCTAAAGATACATTTATGGATATACTGCTGATGTTTTCTAATACGAATTTCGTTACGCATGCGCTATTATATGAAGACCCACACGCGACCATATTTATTTGTTTAATATTATTAAATGATTTGACTTTATCCCTTATTTCATTAAATATATAACTAATTTCTTCCAGCAAAAAACTGATGGTATCCCTTATCACATATGGCTGCTCATAAATTTCTTTTAGCATAAAATACGGGTATTTACCTTTATCAACATTGCTTAATTTTAAATCTAAATTTACCTTTTCTTTTTCAAGACAATTTAAATTTTTATCAAAAAATCGAATATGTTTTTCTTTAAGTTCCACTATTTCATCGTCACCAACTATGTATATAGCATCGGTAAAATAACTAAGCGTCTGTAAATCAGAAGCGATGAATGATTCCCCATCGTTTTCCCCAACAAATAGGGAACTTCCTTTTCTGACAGCATATAAAGCATCAAAATTTTTAAACAATATACCTAAAGCAAATGTGCCATTTAATTCATTTATCAGATTTCTTAACGCCACCATAGGATCGTTATATAATTTTAAAAAATAATCAACAAGTTTAGCGATTATTTCTGTATCAGTTTCCGAGTAAAATTTATAACCAGCTTTAATCAGTTTATCTTTTAATATTAAATAATTCTCTATGACACCATTATGAACTAATACAATATTATTATCCGCCCCACTACTATGAGGATGAGCATTAGCTAGATTCACCCTGCCATGGGTCGCCCATCGCGTATGCCCTATACCAGCAAACCCCTTTATATTTTTTCCACCATTAATTTTCCTAGCTAAGGAACGCACCTTACCCTTAGCCTTATAAATTGAAATTTTGTTGTCTTTTACTGCTATCCCAACAGAATCATAACCTCTATATTCCAGCTTAAATAATCCTTCAAGCAAAATAGGTGCAGCCAATTTATCTCCTATATAGCCTATAATACCACACATAAAATTCCTCTGTAATGTACATTTATACTTTTCTAATTTGATATGAATGCTAAAAAAGAAAAAGTATTCCTGAAATTTTGTATCAAATAACTGACAATTATTGGAGGACAAAACAAATGTGCAAAATAGATATTAATAAATGTTTGGATCCTAATTATACAAACACTTCGGTTAATATTATTTCTTATGTCTTCAAAATGAAATATTGCCAAGAATTTTTAGACAAATATAAATGTACACCAAATTATATAGCTTCAGCAAGCAAGATAAAAAATTTTTTCCATAAAACAATTTATAAAATACGCAATCATCAAGCTGATATAGATGCCCTAGTAAAAGATTTAGACAATAGTAATCATTTAGGTCGTAGTATACTTTTGAAAATAATTGCACAACTGATTCAAATAATACCGTCTATAGCAGTGGGTCCTGAAATTTTAGACCCAATTATTATTGAAATTAATAAAGGAACCTTACCAACGGTTTATAAAGTTGTTGAAAATTTTGCTTCTAGTCCAATTCGCCCTATTATAATTTTACTATTAGACAGCACATCTAACATGAATTTAATTCCTGATATTCTCAAAAAACTTCCCATCAATCTGCGCGTAGCAATTCACAATGATTCAGGCGAAACAAATATCGTTACAGTATTAAAGAATGATGGTGCATCTGATATAAATGAATTTATGGATTGTTATGCAAGTCAATGTTTTAGTACATGTGCTAATACAAATCAAGAAATTATACTTAGCAATGCTGACCATAAAGATGATATTAATTTGATAAGTAAATTATTTATTAAATGTCATTCATCTCTATTAATCGATAACAAACTTGATGCTCTTGAAGACATAAAAGCCATTAATGTAAAGCTACATAATTCGGCTTTACAATCAGATGTAAAAAATCTATTTATGTGCATAAATAGCTTAAATCATGTATATGCTACCGATTCCGGCGGGCAAAGTATTCTTGATGCCATAAATCTCAGTGATGAACTTAATAACCCCTTAATTAAGGCCTTTGTGCATAGATATGCTCATTTTATTCCAAATACTACGTATCAAGAAAAATCTGATTTGTTAAATTCAGCTGCGGATGAATTTAATAAGAGAAACATTCTCGATCATAAAATTTATTGTATTAATAATGCATTAACCTATTCGTTTTATAAAGACAGCATTGATATTGGTAAATTTAATGGCATGTTGGCTGAAGCTTTAAATAATGTTCCAGGTATTGCTGGGATGTCCATTTTATATAATAATGTCGGCACAGCCTTATTATATTATAGGGATCCGGAAAATGCATTAAAAAAATATAAATCCGGGTTGGATTATGCAACCACTCTTAATAGACCGGCGCAAAGAATTGGCTTGTTGGGCAATATAGCAATTACTGAGGCTTTGTTAGGCATTAAACACACCACTAAATATTTTATCAATACATCCAAAGATATTTTAAATATGCCAAATACAAAAAATTTGCCTTTTATACAAGTTAATGGTTTACTAAATTTAATTGCTGCGGCAATATATGAAAACAACAAAGATGCTGCGCTCCAAATTTATGCTAGCAAAAACTTCTTAGATGTTTTAAGTAAATCATTGGTTCCAAACATTCTGGGATCAGGGTCGTTAGTTACGCAGTTAAAAGTATTAGCAGAAAAAAGCAATGGCCTTTTAGACTTCAATTTTGTTCAAATACCTTCATCCACATCTCATATTAGCGGGATAAGATATGATTATATAACGGAAAATGGTTTTAATCCTGCAATTGGAAATGCTTGGTTGTAAAATATAAAAGAGAACAAGTAAGGATGTATCCTGTAACCGTAGCCTTATTTGTTAAAGACTTATAAAGGTTGAAACACTGTTTATGAGGAACTGCGTTTTCGGCATACAATAATGACAACGAAAAATTGATAGAATTGTTTATAGTAGGGGTTGGATTTATCTCAATAAAATAAATATCCTTTATATTAATCTTTGTAGGTATATCGAAATTATAGTTTTTTATTCGTGTATCAACTCTGCAGAATGTCTTAACGTCAAACCTGTCCACAAGACTTAAAACAGAACGCTCTGCATCTTCAGACAAAGAACACAATATTTTTTCATGCGAATGGCTTATTTTTGCTTCTTCGTTTAAAAACCATTTCTCTCCGTAACTATGTCTGTAACCAACTGGAGGAAGAACTTCCAATTTCCTTGATAAAGGGTTAAATAAGACAGGTATGGTCATATCTGTTCCGCTGATGAATTCCTGACAAAATTCATCAGCGGAACAAGTTGTTTGTGTACTTGATAATCTAATGCCCTTGCTGCTGCCATAACTACGATTTTTTATTATGCCGCCTTCCTCATTTGCGGGCACCGTTCTCGGTATATGCAAGCTACCGTTGATAGCTATTTGATTTGCGAAAATTTTATCTTCGCCTATGGCGCATGTTTTAGCGCTACAAGGAACACAAGGAACGCCTAAAAAGCTACAAATAGCAGGAACCAGACAAAGATTATCAACATTATTATTACCTGCGTTTAAATTCACACAAAAATCTATGTGAGGAAGCGTACCCAAAGAAGCTTTCTGCATAAAAGTCCTTACATCTAAGATGTAGGGCTTACAGCCTATTTCTTCAGCAGCATTAAGCCACGCGCTTATTACTTCACTTTTCCAAAACTCATAATGAGTGAAACCTAATGCCTGCTCATTTTCAAATGAATAAATTAATGCTATCACATTACCTTTCAATTGATCCAGATATTTAATAAAGGTCTCTTTATTGTTCATATTTTTCCCTCAAATAATTGTCAGTTATTTTAGTAATATTTTATCATGTTTTGATATAATTTGCAATAGTAAATCTAACATTGGAGAAAATAATGAACCACATTAACCAATTCATCAACTATTTGCAAGCAACTAAGAACCTATCCGAAAAAACTTTATCGGCATATAGAAGTGATTTAAAGCTATTCCTTGAGTTTGAAACAGACGAACTTAAACCAGATATTTGTGCCTATGTTTCACATCTCCATCTCAATTTAAAGCTCAAGGATACCTCCATTCGCCGCAAAATTATCACTTTGAAAAATTATTATAACTACCTGACAGACCTTGAAATTATCCCATACTCTCCATTTCTCAAATTAAAATTCAGATTTAAGCAGGAAAGGCGACTGCCTAAAACTTTGGCTATAACAGATATATCAAAGATACTATCATGTTTCAACATTGACCCTGCACCCCTATCGCCTTTTGCTCAGAGAACTCTTACACGTGACGCAGCCCTTATTGACCTTTTGATAAGCACAGGTATAAGAATAGGCGAAGCTGCTGCACTGACTTTAAACGATATTATCGCTTCCGAACACACTCTACTAATTCATGGTAAAGGACGCAAGCAAAGACTCATTTACATATCTTCCCCTGTTACATGGAGCAGGCTATCAGCTTTAATAAAAGAGCGAAGAAAAACGGGCGGGGAACACCTTTTTATAAATCGCTACGGTACCCCATTGACAATACACGGCATTGAAGACATTTATGCCAAGTATATCAAAAAAGCTAATCTGCCCGGCAAATCAACTCCACACTACTTGCGCCATACCTTTGCAACAAATTTACTTGCCAACGGAGCTGATCTGCGTTCTGTACAAGAAATTTTAGGACATGCCAGCGTAGCAACCACACAAATTTATACAGAAGTGACTACAAATCGCAAAAAACAGGTATTAAAAAAATTTAATTACAGAAATAAATTATAAAACAAGCCCGCTACAGAAAATGTAGCGGACTTGTCAAACCTGTTCATTTGCTTGCGGAATAAAAAAGCGCTATCTCTCGTAAACCAGTTCGATAGAACTTTTCTTTCTGAGCCTTGCAATTATTATTGCATAAGCGCAGAAAAGGTATGCGACAAGCACACCCGCCGTCAGAAGTATAGCCTGCCAGCCGTAGTAGACGACAGGAACACCCCCTTCTATTACCGCCGCTAGCAGTCCGTTCCATGCAAACACAAGCGGTACCTGCAATATTGCAACTGCGGCAAACACGGCGACGAGACATACGGCACACTGCAAAAGATATATACCTGTTATTTTTGCAGTTGATACGCCGAGTGCTCTTAAAACTCCCAAAGTACGCATATTTTTCGCCACCGAATCGTTTATAAACGACACGAGGATGAAGAATGAAATTATTATCAGCACTGCGCTTATAAACACGGCTATCAGGGCGATTGTCTGCAACCAGCCGTAACTGCCAGAGATATTATATCGCGCGAAAGAGCCGTCAGTCAGTCCGTCGGTATATACCGTTTCTATTGTAGCAAGGTCGCACCCCGCTATGCTTATGCCCGCACTACTTCCGGTAATCTGATTGGAATAAGTAAGATAAACTTCGGGGTAGTCCTGAGCGCTCATAACCAGGTTCATATAGCTGAGCTGCGATGAATATATGCCGGCTACCGTATACTGCCTGTCGGCGAGAGATATCATGTGCTCCTGATTTGCGGGAAGGGCCGACATTTCGGCAAATGTGAGCGTAATCTGCGTACCGACGAGACCGGCAACGTCTTCGACGGCCGCTCCCGCAAAGTCATCGGCATACTCCTCGGGGAGGAGCACTTCACCCTCGGCAAGGTCGTCCGAACCATATAAAAGTTCATAGCCGAACGGCTTTTCACTCTCACTGAATACGACGACAAAATTGGCATACATGCCTTCTAAATTGTAATTTACCTGCGCAGAAGTCGGAATGTGCGATGTGTATGTGCTGTCATTGACGTATACCGTGCGATGCTGCGCGTTGAATGCATCGAGCATGCCATCCGAAGGTTCCCTGCCGTCATAGCCCGTAGAATATACGGCGGATATCGTATAAGCTCCTAAGCCGTGGCCTATGAGGTCGGAATAGCCGAGCTGTTCACCGAAAGACTGCAAATAGCCGGCACATATATCTGAGGCAATGTAGTCGGAGATTGCAATTTGGCCGTCGGCAAGGTCGGCGTTGCCCGCAAGAATTTGTTGATTGCAAACCTCATTTACATAGAACCTATTCACTTGAATACCGCCCGCGAGGGCGTTGCCGTCCTTTTCAAAAATATATGCACCGGAGTTATCTATAAAGTAGGCTGCGTTGTATTTATCGAGGTAATAATTCAGCTCGCTTTTGCTCATTTTGAGAGGCTGGAACTGCTCGCCATCCGTCTTCACAAAGTCCATGCTCACAGCATTTTGCGAGCTTAAGGCGGTATATACCCTGTTTTCTTCCCGCGAAAAGAGGTTGTTTGTGAACGTGAGCACGCACAGAAACGCCAGCAGAAGCGATACAGCGAGGAGAATAAACCTCGTCTTTGATTTTTTTACGACCGAGACCGCCACCGTCGCCGTCTGCTTTATGCCGAATTGCGGCGTTTTGAGCGCATAATTTTGAGGTTTTTCGGTGGTTACTCCATTTCTTTCGGCCAGACATCTATCTTCCGTTATGCTGCCGCCCGACATCTTTATAAGTCTGTCTGCAAGACCTGAAAAAATATCGTTGTCGTGCGTCACCACTACCACGAGACGGGAGAGCGAAAGCTCTTTTAAGAGCTTGGCGATAGCTTCGGCATGCTCCTCGTCGAGATTGCCCGTGGGCTCATCGGCAAAGATTGCCGGCTTGTTTTCAAGCATGGCAATCAATAACGCCGCGCGCTGTTTTTCGCCGCCAGATAGTTCGTTAGGGTAGTTGTCAAGCCTGTTGCTCAAACCGAATTTAGCGAGCAACTCGTCCGTGTTTACGTTGGCGTCGGGATACAGTCTGTCTACAAAACCGATATTTTCCTGTAAGGTCATCTCCTCGAGTAGCATGGAGTTCTGAAAGACGAACGCCGCTGCGTTTTGCGCGCCCGAAATTTCGCCCGAATCGGGCTTCTGCATGCCGCCGAGAATGGATAAAAGGGTAGATTTGCCGCTACCTGTTTCGCCGATTATTACGACAAGCCCGCTATCGGGCAGAGTGAGGCTGCATGGCTTTACCGCGGTGATAGCTTTGCCCTTCTTTTTATAAATTTTTGAAATATTTTTTGCCTGTATCATGCCCTTATCTATTTAAACCCCGTGCGCAATCCCACTTCTAAACTCTACCGATATAGTATTTTGCTCAGATGACGGGAACCACCATGTAACCTGTGGATGTCGGTTAATAATCCCAGTATAAGTAATAGTAAATGTCTCAACATCAGTATCATAATAATCTGGTACCGTCTTGAAATCAACAGCGTAAGTGATTGCCATTTTTTGCACGATCTCTCCAGCATAAGGCGAACGACCAGATACATCGGTATCATAGTTTGAAAAATCAAAATTAAAGGTCGTTGTTAATGTTGGCACACTTTCATTACTTAAAGTCCTGTTAAATGTATATGAAATATCGGAATATGTACGCGAAGTTTGATAACTATAACCGAAAGATACTTCGCCACTTGTATTAGCTCCAATATTTATACCTTCAGTAACGGTATATTGTGTATCCGTCTGCTCAGGTGAGTAAGTTATTACATCGGTTTTTATATAATTTTTATGACTGATTGATATAGACATCTTTTGATTGTTATAATAATCGCCTGCTTTACCATTACTGCATAATCTGGCCTCTATAAAATAAGTATGATATAGCACTTGATTATTATTATCCCAGTAATTGTATTCAGCAACCCATAAAGACATATTACCATAATTTGAGATAGCAACCGTTTCTTTGTTGTAATCATCTGCATAATTAAGTCCTTTGACATCAAAGCCTTTACGGGAAGCATAATTCTCATCTGCTTTAGCAATATTACTTTGAAAAGCCGTTAATACAAAACAAAGAATAGCCATAAATAATGCCAAAACAATTATTGCTATTTTTTTGCTTTTCGTTTTCATAATAAATCTCCTTTAAAATTTTGTCAATGATATTTAGTGAATTAGTTTACAAGTAATATACTACCTATCCATAATTTACATATCCATACGTAAAACCCTCCCTTGCTAATTTATATTACATATATAAGACAATTGAAAATTTACACATTTATCATGTGATACAAATTTATTACATATATTTTACAGCATTGTTACAAGTTACCTTTAAAACAAAAATGCGTCTATGCCAAACACACAGACGCATTTTTACCGTTTAATTGTATTTAATTTTCTCTTACGATATAAAGTGGTAAAGAATATAATCTATATTATTTTCGAAACAATGAACCTCCATATAGACGACCTGCCCGCCGCTGTCCTCCATGCGCAACATGTAGACATACAACCCACTGGCATCAATCGATGTCTGTTCATAACTTATATCCCAATCATTTACTGACACACGGTTTTCGAGAGATTCATACACCGACCTATACCCAAAATGATAGTTTGGGTTATACTCAATCAGTGCAGTAATTAAATAATAGTCCGACTGAGTTTCAACCTCGCCGCCTATAATATCCATGACGTCGGATGCGTCGTCATGCAATTTTACCGTCAAACTGGTGGTTATCCACATATCGCTTAAAAAGGGATACTCGCCCAGTACTGCGGACAGTTCCTCATCTGTCATCTCCAGCTGATATACGCTGTCGTCGCCGAAGCCCGAATCGCTGAAGTTGTCGTTGAGCGTCAGCGGCAATATTACTGACAGGCAAATAGCGAGCATGAGTATTGCTGCAATCAAAGCAATCCATACTTTGCGCGACCGCGCAAGCGTGTCGCCACCAATGTTTACCTCCGCCGTTTGTTCGTTATCAAAGCGACTCAGCTGACCTCTGTTGGCGTTGAACCACTCGTCAAAGCTCTGTTTGTCGCTATCCATTTGCTCTTTGACCTTTTTTTGCAATTTATCCATAACAATCCTTTAATATATATTTACAGAATAACTATCTATATATCCGCAATCTGATAGATCTACATAATATAAAGGTTCACGACTATACCCTGTTGCAACCATTAAAAGAGTTATCGTTTTTTGTAACGTTCCGTTTGAATTGTAATATTTTATCTCTTTAAGCCCGTACCCAACCAAAACATGATTGCCTGTATAGTAATCTTTGTCCAATCTATCCTGTGTAGCTGAAATACCAAAATCTGCTATAGGAATCAGACTATATTTTGAAACAAATAACGCAACCGGTTGTTCATTCCTGATAGAATTTAAATATGCGGAATAATTAAATCCATTGCTGTTTCCAACATTTGAAAATGCTATATTACGGCCCAGTTCATTGACATATTTGCGGAGTCCATTCTGAAAATCTTTAATAGTCGTACCGCCCGTAGCTGTATTGGTATCCATATCATAATATAATTCATCTATAACATCCTGCACGGCGGATGTTTGCGCATAATAGATTACGCGGTCACGTATTACTCTTGCAGATGTAAAATCAGGGATAAGTTCATCATAGTTTTTATCATAATACCCCAACAAGATTGTCCCGGCCACGTTAGCACATGTTTTACTCCTGCCGCTTGTATCATAATACCTCGGAAGTCCTCCATTAATAAAGCTTTCTTCCTCCTCCTTTGTTACATATGTAACGTATTCCGTTTTACTGCCAGCATATATAGAGCCATTATAACTCGAACCGAAACGAATCTCATCCTCTTGCGGTGTAACACTAACGACTCCGGTCAATGCACACAACAAAGAAGCAATCCCATAAAAAATAGCTTTCATCACAAAACTCCTAATATATAAGTAGGTTATATATATAAGACAATTAAGAAAGACAAAAGTTATCAGCAGAATTAAAAATTTTTTATTTTAGATACAGCTAACTATATAGCTGTTTTATTTTATCTTTGATGCTTGAATAGGTTCTGACTACAGTTGCATAAGACTTACCCTGTTTTTTAGCTATTACTTTAAGCCTAATTCCCCAAATACAATGTTCTATAAATACATCTTTTTCATCTTCTGTTAACTCTTCTAGTATGTCTTTAATCCAAAGATTATCACTAATCCTATTTGCATATCTATCAAAATCTCCATCGAATTGAAGCGATCTGTTTTTCTTTTTAATAAAATTGATTGATTCATTTCTTGTAATAGTAATCAAGAATCCCACATGATTTTTTATTGAATCATCATATATAGGGATATCAACGAGTTTTAAAATGACATTCATTGCTATATCGTAAGCATCATTATTATCTCGTACAATACAAAGCGCCGTAAATTTTAATTTTTGGAAGTATTCATTATAGATATCTTCCAATGCAGCTAAATCATTCTTTTTTAAGTTTTTTAGAATTCTATTGAATTCCTCATTAGTCATAGGCAAACATTCTCTTTAATAGTTTTCTATGCTGTATTCTAATCAAATTTTATAAACTTGTCTACTAATTGCATACAAAAATGATTATAAAAATTACAGATAATACACAAACGTTTGTTTGCCTTCATTTGACATTAGGAGTAAGTTGTGTTAATATTACTTTGTCATGACGATAAACGAGAAAGAGCGTGAGCGCAAGTATTTTAACAAAGCGCGGCCAGAAATTGAATACGGAATGGTATGCCAGCGGAAAATCAACAATCCGAAGCGCAAGCCTAGAAATGACGGGCTTGTGACATATTATTACGTCACCGAGCAACAGCCGCATGCAAGCAACTACTACATAGATGGCAAGGCGTATATTATCCCCGTCAGGGTTACGCCCGAAATGTATGCCGAACTCACCGAGCTAGACAAAAAGGAGCACAACAATAACCACAAACACGACAGACGGTATTTGGACATCGAAAGCCACTTCAAGCGCAATGGCGAAATTGACGAGGACGACAACGAGAACAATCCGTGGGAGTGCGTTGCCTACCAAAAGACGATAAATTACGACGACACCATCGCCGCCCATATGGACAGAAAGACCGTCAAAAGCACGTTCTCCAATGAAGAACGCAGGATGGTCAGCCTATTTAAAAAAGGCTATTCCCAGCAGGTAATTGCACATAAAATGAAAAAGAGCCAGAGCTATATTTCCAAGCATCTGACTCCGCTGATTGAACGGCTTGAGCGCGAAGATTTAGACGACGGCAGCCGCACTTATTCGGATATAGACTTTGAGATAATGTGGAAGAAGTTCGTCATATCGCACAAGACGGACGACTGCAGCGACGTTATTTTAGAGACCTTCAACGCCCTATTAGGCGCACAGGTGTGGGAAGAATTTTTGATATGGTTCTTCAGCTTTACAGAATACTACCGCTTTGCGCTCAAGTTATTGTTTACGCTGGACGAATACCCGTGGGACGATGCGCGCTACCACATAAACGACCTCCCCTACCGTTTCCGTTTAATCTTCGCAGAACGATTAGAAGATGAGGCGGACATCTTCGCATGGCTGTACTACTTTTTAACAGAAGAACTGATATACAGGCAAAAGCGTTTCCCCAACCCTGAGCAACAGGCGTATGAACGCATAATAGCACGCGAGGAAGATACGGCTCACAGAGTCAAAATGTCGTGGGAACAATTTCGCGCAGAGCGGCTGAATAATTACATAATTGAGATTTTAGAAAAGCGTGCGGATAAATTTATTGCCGAAAACAATGTTTATATCTTTGACGAAAATGCCGACATTGACAGAGAGATAACAAAGATTATGTCGCGCAAAAACAGGCGATAAAAATTTTTTTTGCCGTTGCGGAATAATTTCGGTGTTTTCGGGTGTATATAAGTGAACGGGGACAGAATGACTCTGCTACCATGCAGGCAATATTATAGTGTAAAAATAAAATTCATACTTGCATATTAAATGAATTTATGATATTATCTTTGCAAATACTCGGAGTAATTTATGAATATAGTCGATTATCTGGGCGAAACAACTGAATACGATAAGAAATTGGAGCTTGAAGTAAAGAAGCCCAAAAGTTGGCTAAAAAGCGTGAGCGCGTTTGCCAACGGTATAGGCGGCGCGCTGATTTTTGGCATAGCAAACGACGAAACAATCGTCGGGCTAAGGGATGCAAAGTTGAATTCTGAAATAATAAGCGAGCAGTTAAAAACCAAGATGGATCCCATCCCCTCCACTAATCTTAAAATTCATAAGGAGGACGATAAGACCTTTATCATTCTGCATGTCTATGCGGGCATTGAAACACCCTACTACTATGTTGGCGACGGAAACAGAATTGCATATGTACGCATAGGCAATGAGAGCGTACCCGCCACAGCCGCTCAATTAAAGCAGCTCGTACTTAAAGGCAGTGACAAAACATTCGATAGTCTGACAACAGCCTACAGATTCGATGATTTTGCCTTTACAAAATTGCGCTCTGTATATCTGCAACGCACAGGCAACGAACTTAACGAACAGGACTTCATATCCTTCGGACTGATGACAACAGACGGTCTTCTTACTAATGCGGGCGCGTTGCTCGCCGACGAATGTCCGTTAAGACATTCCAGATTGTTCTGCACCCACTGGTATGGCAAGAACAAGGCTTCCGGAGTAATGGATGCCGTTGACGATAAAGAATATTCAGGCAGTTTGATAAGCTTATTACAGAACGGCGAGGAGTTCATTAAGAACAACACTAAAAAAGCATGGAAAAAGACGGCAAACGGTAGAATTGAGCTGCCCGACATTCCCGAACGCGCCGCCTTTGAATGCCTGGTAAATGCCCTAATCCACCGCTCATACCTCGACCTCGGCAGCGAAGTTCACATAGACATTTATGATGATCGCATGGAAATTTACTCTCCCGGCGGCATGTGCGATGGCTCGAGGGTACAAAATTTAGATACCGATAAAATACCGTCCCGCCGCAGAAACCCCATAATTGCCGACTTGTTCAACCGTATGCACTTTATGGAACGCAGGGGCAGCGGCTTTAAAAAGATTAAAGAAGATTACCACAGCGCAGCAAACTTCACGCTGGAAATGGAGCCTGTTTTCTATTCGGACGAAACACAATTCTCCGTTACTCTATATAACCTCAATTACTCAGACAACGCAAAAACAGGTCTTTCGCCTGAAAAACAGGTCTTTGAGGATATAAAAACAGGTCTTTCATCTAAAAAACAGGTCTTCGAGAATGTCTTAAAAAATACAGATCTTACGAGCAAAACAAAGGAGCACATTATAATGCTCTTTAACGCCTTCGGATATGATAAGACATTTGCAAGGGCTGATATAATGGCAACTATCGGACTTACAAAAACCCCTGCAAGCGAACTCATAAACAAGATGAAAACCGCCAATCTTATCGAGCCTATAAGCGGTATGGGCAAGGGAAAATATAAATTTAGAAAAAAATAATTTATACTACCTGAAATTTTTGGTAAAATTTTGATCTACTTATATAG
>ERZ1090869.458-NODE-458-length-21937-cov-12.803126_pt1 | contig 21937 bp, 41 predicted proteins | sample MGYA00478474_ERZ1090869 | MGnify/ENA primary metagenome ERZ1090869 (study PRJEB33644, sample SAMEA5815748) | chicken gut metagenome | biome: Chicken; feature: Gastrointestinal Tract; material: Caecum | place: Ireland | collected 2019-01-01 | study: A study of the... | reverse complement strand
GGGTACCATGCTTTCCCATATTCGTACCATCGACAATCTTTGCACCTCCCAACCGTCGGGGCTGGGCGGGTGTTCCAGTCTTTTAAGGCTTTTTTCTGTGCTATTTCTTCAGTATCATAAGTAATTGTTGATAATGAAACTGGACATTCGGAACATCCAACTACGGTTCGCCACCCCTTACGCTCAAAAAAAGTTTCAGTGTAGGCTTCTCCTTTGCAACAAGGGCAAGGAAGCACAATCCCCTTGTCAGTACAAGCCTGCTGCGCCTCCCGACTTCCCATCAGCGCGCGGCGGATCAGTTCTTTGTCGGTCATTGTTCATCACTCCAATACTTTTTTCACTACTTCTATAATTTCGTCGAGTAGCAGTTGATCGATGTCTTTGTTGATCTCCTGATACCGCGCAAGCCAGCGTTTTTTGTCCTGGTTTGTCAAGTTACCACCCCGCTTCTCTTAGTTCTATTTCTTCTCCACATTCCGGGCACGCCACCAAATCTTTTCCACCCAAATCATCCTTGTAACTGTCAATTTCGCACGCCACAAACACGCAAAGGCATCGCGGACAGGTGTAGACCTGATAGGTTTTGCCGTGTTCGATTATTTCCATTGTTAGTCCTCCCTCTTATCAAAATAGCTGCTAATTTTTTCATCTTCATTCCTCCTTAATCAAATTGTTCCTTACATCCAAAATTAAGTACCTTTTCCGAATTGAAATAAATATCAATATCGGATAAATAATATCCATTTTGAAATGAGTAACAAGGCACAAAAAACATTTTAGAAGGCAAATTTCCGAATCTGAATCCAGATCCATCTATTGCCTGAAACGCTAATTCATCTAAATCAAAGTCAGTGTTTAAAGCAATGTCGTCCAACGCATCAAACTGAGCGTAATTATATTCACAGCAGTCTTGATCGTGGTCATAAGTGATTTTGCTACCATCTTCAAATTCAATAAATTCATCAGTCACATTTACAATTTTCATTTTTATTCCTCCCTCGGCTCAAAGTAGCTGCAAAAACTCAATTCGTTTACCTCTCCCCAAAGCCCGCCAAGACTGTATTTGCATCTTTTGCTTTTCGGCAAATACCATAAGCAATCTTTGCACCTCCCAACCGGCGGGGCAGGGCGGGTGTTCCAAATGCTTAGCGCATTTTTCGCGCTGCCGTGAGCAATAGGCCCTTCCGTGTGGCATCCCCAACAATAACCCCAAAATTGAGTGCTATTAGGGTTATTGTGTAAAGCGACATTATCTCCAGTTCCTCCACAAAACGGACATGGTAACGCAATTCCCTTTTCTGTACACTCTTGCTGCGCCTCCTGATCTCCCATCAGCGCACGGCGGATCAGTTCTTTGTCGGTCATTATTAATCCTCCTCCACCGGCATATTCCAGCACTCCTCACAAGTCGTTGCTTCTGGACATTCTTTGCAATACCCTAAATCGCTACAGCATGGTTTTGGAGCACCATCGTAATATAGCAACGCATTAGGATATTTCTCCCTAAAATCCTGCAATCTGGTTCGCCAAGGGTGTTCCTCGGTCCATATTTCTACATCATTCTCTAGTTCTTCAATGGCATCCAAGTCCATATCAAACTCCAAACATCCTTTGCCATTCCTCGGACATCCTTCGCAATTTTCGTAGGATTTGCACATCCTCATATATTTTTTGCAAAATTCTTTAAATTCCATGCCTTATCCCTCTCTTTCATTTTGCCTATAAATGTCGTTAGCGGCAATCCGCAAGCTCTGGCGGCAACAGGCTTCGAGATTTGACTATCTGCTACCAGAGCGCAAGCAAAATCAAAATTGTCAGGCAATTCCCTTTTGGGTCTGCCAAACTTAATCCCTCTTGCCTTTGCTGCGGCAATCCCTTGCGCCTGTCTGCTTCTTATGTTTTCTCGTTCCGATTCTGCGACAAACGATAAGATTTGCAGTACCAAATCTGAGATAAACGTCCCCATCAGATTCTTTCCTTTGCGGGTATCCAGTAGCGGCATATCCAAAACCACAATATCAATCCCCTTTTCTTTCGTCAGAACTCTCCATTGTTCAAGGATTTCTTCATAATTTCTTCCCAGCCTATCAATGGATTGAATATACAGCAGATCATTTGGCCTTAAATGCGACATCAGCATCTTGTATGCCGGACGGTCAAAGTTTTTGCCAGACTGCTTGTCAACATAAATTTGGCTGTCAATTACATGAGCAGCTTTCAAAGCGTCAATCTGCCGCCTTTCGTTCTGGTCTGTGCTGGACACTCTGGCGTATCCGTATACTCTGCTCAATGCTCAACACCTCCTTAGTGGTTTAATATAGTCGCATATTTAACGGCTCATCTAACATCTTCCATCTAAACGGCCCGCCCGGAACAATAAATCCCTCATCTTCTAGTGCAAACCTCCGGTCAAAATCATGTACCGTATGCCCATCTGCGTGAAATGTCACAGGACTATCCTTGTCCCATTTGAGCATCAACTGCCACAAGTCAGGATAATTTTTGCGCAACAATCTCAATTGATCTACAGTTTGATTATGGCAAAACCAGCATCCTCCCCGTGCGGCTGTTGTGTATAGTGGTTGTTTTCATTTTTCTTCTCCCTCCACTCTTTCCAGCGCAGCTTCGGCTTCTTTACGGGTGAGAAATACGGTTTTGCCTAAATTTTCCGTTTCAATCGTTGTAAGCGCGTCCCTGTTATTTATTGCCTGCAAGCACAAATGATTTACAGACTTCGACAGGAGAAAATGAATTGATATGATAGCTTTTTCTGTTATTTTTCCCATTAGAATATCATACACTGTATCCCCAATCTTACACGGCAGCACAACACATCTTCCATCCCTGTCCGCTTCCACCAGCTCTTTCAGGCGGTCAAGGTCGTAGTCATCGCCGAGAATATCTTCGATTTGTTTTAATCTGACAGTCATATTCCAGGTGCTCTTAAAATCGCCAGAAATTTCCCATGAAATTCCGCTTCCAGTTATCCTTTTCATCAGCATTTTAATTCCTCCCCTTATACGGTATCCACTCTCCAACCTCCTGATATGCGTTGCCGTCCCAGTAGGTTTCCCGCAGATGGTATCCCAGCATATCCGCCGCTGCAAATTCTTTAAGCCTGCGCTCAGCCTCCTGCAGCGGCACTCCTTTGATGTCTGCCACCGTCGCGACCAACTTCTCCCAACTCTGCTTTGGGTTATCCCGGATAATGAGCGAGATCAGCGCCCGGGTCGAGCCGGCAAAGCTCATGTCCCAGTAACCTTTATCGGTTTTGCCCTGATTGACCGCCTCGCGGCTGTCGTGGATATTCTCGCGCCGGAAATTGAGCGGGTTTCCGTCTAGGTGGACCATCTGCTTTGCGTGTATCTTGTAGAGCCACCAGCCGAAAAACACCACGCCTCCATTTTCCCGGACGGCTCTCACCTCGCCGGTAGCGTCGCTGATGATGATCTGTGACAGCCCATCCAGCTTGCTCACATCCTCCTCGGATATTTGGAGCCGACTGATCGCCCCGCCGTCCATCGGATTGACCACATAGATTGCCCGGTACATCCTCCCGCCGCTCCCGCTCCACGCCTGACGGCTGATCGGATTGATCAGGTTGTATACCAGCTTGCCCGACCCGCTCTCTATAACTGAGCCATAGAGTGCCTTTGCTGTCTTTTTTCGCATGTCCTTGCCTCCATTTCTACCTCGCGCAGACAGTCCATCATCAGGACCATCTGCGCGTCCTCATTGTCGATATACTCCCGGTACTGCGGCAGGCTGAGCTTGCGCTCAAGCTTTGCCAATGCCAAATCCCTGACATTCATACGCTCCTCACCGCCTGAAAACGATAATTTTTTGCCGGGTCCGGCTTGATGTTGACGATGTACCGCCCGCACCGCTGTGCAATCCTGCCTGCTGTCGCGCTGTCCAGGGCAATTAGCTCATCCAAGCTGCGCTCGGTAGAGATGACAGTGATCGCCTCCGTGCGGATGGCCCGGTCGTTGATGATCTCAAACGCAATCGTCAAGTCTGCGTCTGTGACCTTTCCCTTAAACAGGTCATCTATGTACAAGACATCTGTTTTTGCATATTTTTGCATTATTTCCGTATAATCCTCGGTCGCGTGCAGTTTGATTTCCTTGACCGCGCTTGTCCACTGCATATAGATGGCGCTCTTGCCCCGCTGCAGGTAGTTGTTGACGATGGCCGCGCACAGGTGGGTCTTGCCCGCCCCGCTCTGTCCAGTCATCATGTACCATTCCCCGGCAGCGTGGGCAAGGTAGTGCCTTGCGCCGTTGAGCAGCGTCTGCTGCCAGGGCTGGGAGGTGTCAAAGTTATCCAGTGTTTTGTTCAGCAGCTCCCCCATTCCGCTGCGCTGTGCCCGCAGGATGCTTCTGCGCCGCTTCGCGCAAGAGCACTCCACAAGCCCCTCTGTGCCGTTTTCTGTAATAACCATGATGTTGCCCTTGTTTTTGCACAAATCGCACTGCAGGCCCTCCAGCTCGCCCTGAGCATCATTGTAAGAGCGGATGCGCAGCGCCATCGCGTACTCGTCCGCGTGCTCCACCGGCTGCAGGAGGGCCGCCAGGTCAAATGCTGCCTGCTGCCCGCCCGCTGTCGGTGGGTCAAATGGTTGTCCCGATGTCAGATAGGTCGTAAGTTCCCGCGCCGTTTTGGTCTTTACCAGCTCCCTGACCAGTTGGATGTCCATGTCCGTCTCTCCTTTCCCAGGTGCGCACCGCCGCTTTCCAGTCCTTCATTGAGCTTTTGCCCACCTTCCAGCCGTTCGACTGGTAGTAATCGCAAAATCGCTCCGGGTCTACTCCGTTTTTTCTTTCCAAACAGTATTGCCGGACTTCCTCGACGGTAGGAGCTGAAAATCTGGATTCAGACTTTGGCTTTTTGGGTTTGCGCGTTGTTTGGACACAAACAATATTATCTGTGTTATTATATGGGTTATTATATGGGTTATTATCTGGTATTGGTCCGTTAAAATTGATACGTCCATTTTTCGTTTCTTCCAAGTCCATTTTGTAATTTTGCAAAATGGATTCTCCAAAATCAGAAAATGCATACCACAAAGTTCTGTCGTAGGCGAGCTTGTTGTAATTCCCGGTTACAATGATTCCTTCATCCTGGAGCCGCTTCAACGCGTTCCGGATTTTGCTTTCGGAAAGATACGGGAAGATTTCGGAAAACGCCTTCATGGAATTAAAGGTCCAATACCTTCCGTCGTGAAAGTTCCTGTCGTTGGCTCGGTTTGCTTCAATCCAGTATTGAAAATGGTTGATGATTACCGCCTCGACCATTCCATACTTGATTGCAAGCGATACGTCAAAATGATGTTCCAACTATTTTGTCTCCCCTTTCTTCAAACGTTCCACTTCTTCCTCGGGGATGCGCCACTCGGACATGATTTTTACGGCCTTGATCTTTCCCTCAACAACCCACTTACGAACTGCTCGGTCGGTGAATCCGAGAATTTTTGCGACTTCCTTAATTTTGTACATCATATTATCGCCTCTTTTCTATGTGCCTATAATACCATACGTGTGCTTAAATGTCAATACAAAACCATAAAAATCCCGCCGGGCTTTTCGGCGGGATGGTGTCATGCTCGCTTTTGCAGCAATATTTTGTATTTATTCCCAGATGAAGAAACAACGCCTCTCCCTCTTGAAACGCACATACTGACATAACCGGTGTTTCTACCAAGAAACTTACTACATTCGCTCATGGAATCAAAGTATATTTCTTTTCCGTTTTGTGCCAGCAAAGAAACGGGTTTTTGAGAAGATCTATAGAGTCCGGTTTTAAACCCGTCCCTTATATTATCTGCAAGTGTAAGCCATTCCAGGTTATCTATATGATTATTCAGCCTGTTTCCGTCTTTGTGATTCACTGTCATTTTTGTATTTATCAAATTCTCGTGAAACGTTGTACATACAAGCCTTGCAACAAGAAAGTCTTTTGGTTTTTTATCCTTCCACAATGAAACTCGGTAGCCGCATGCATTGTAGTTTGAACACGCCTTCGGTTTCAAGATTCTTTGTTTCCATACACGCTTTCCGTGGAGATCGCTGTATGTGGTCTTGCCCTCTGCTGTTCTTATTCTGCCAAAAGAGCTTGCTTCATATAAACCTTCATACCCCGGTATCGGTTTCCATATTTCCATAAAATCACCCCTACAGTAACTATACTGCAGGGGTGATTAAAAGTCAATGCCTTTTTACCAAGGCAAATCTCCCCCGTCGTCCTCTACGTCAGCAAAGCCGGTTTGCTCATAGGCAGGAGCGGGGGCAGGTGCAGGGCTGGGCGGGTAGTAGGTGGCGGCCGGCGGCGCGATGTCGTCGTCCGCATAGACATCTACCGAGCGACCGCTGCCCCCTTTGTCCCCCGTAAAGTGTACCTGCCGCACTAAAACCTCGGTCGTGGTGCGCTTGTTGCCGTACTTGTCCTCATAGGATCGGGTCTGCAGCGACCCCTCCAGGGCAATCAGGCGGCCCTTGGGGAACCATTGGCCGATAAACCGCGCGGTCTGTTCCCACGCCACACAGTTGATAAAATCAGTCTGCTTTTTGTCTCCATAGCCACGGTCAACCGCGACCGAAAAGCTCATCACATCCTTGCCGGTTTGGGTGCGCTTGAGCTCCGGGTCTGCGGTCATCCGGCCCATCAAGATAACGGTGTTCATTCTATATCCTCCATTTCAATTTTTTGCATAAATATTCATCTAGTCGAATTGATTCGAGGTGATATTTTTTGTCAAATGACTGCTGCCCCACCTGATCCACCTCGCAATGGTGCTGTCTGCAAAGCGGCTGCACCAACTGCCCCAGGTGATGGATCGTCCGCCGGTCGCGGCCCATGCCGACCCGCTCCACCTCGTGGATGTCCGCCTTTTGCCCGCAGATGGCGCAGCGTCGGTTGGCTACACAGGCATATAGGTATCGCTGGATGTCCTCGCAGCGGTTGAGCAGGCTGTCCCGGCAGGGGATGTTGTGCTCCACCGCGAGGTCAATCAACCAGGAAATAAAATCCCGCGCCGTGCTCATGTCACAGTTGGACAGGCTAAAGAGGTTGATGTCCAGAAGCTCACAATAGTGGTACTCCAGTTGATGGCGTACCGCCTCGGTGTCGGTGCTGTCGATGAGGTATAACAACTGCAGCTGCCGCAGCACCTCCCTGTATTGCCGCTTGTCTTTGGCCCAGGTCACCCAGTCGGCAATGTCCCGCACCATCGCAAATATCTTACGGCGCTGCGCGGGGCTGATCTGCCGCCCGTCTAATAGGCGCACCTCGCACTCGGTGATGCCCTGCCGCTCCAATAGCTGCGCCCCCGCAAAGGGGGCTATGATGGTCAGCTCCTTGCCATCATAGCCGCTCAGATACCCTCTAAGTAGCATCCGGCCATCCCTCCACCGCCTTAATCAGCCGGTTGACCTGCTCCTCGGTCAGTTTGTCCGGGGTGTTGCCCATGTTTTTGCTACTCCAACCTGGCAGCTGGTCATCGGTGTAACCCTTTTTGCGCCACAGCTTGTAGAGCTTGTCCACAGCCGCCTTGCTGGCCGTCTGAGGCTGCTCCTGGCGGGTGTTGTACTTATCCCGGTCAGATTGCCAATATACGTCAGCAGCCACGCCCAGCGCCTTGCAGGCCACGCTCAGCGCATCGGTGATTGCCTTTTTGTAAGCCTCATCGTCGGTGTACAGGCCGCTCTTTTCCTTGGAGACTAGCATGCTTCCCCCAATGCCGGGGACGGGCTGCACTACCTCACCATTGATCCGGTAATAGAGCGAGATGCGCGCAAAGGCCGCAATCTCCCCGCCTGCTCCCGCCTCGGTCCACAGGTTGTCGATGGTGTACCACCACCCGTCTCCGCAGGGGCCAAACTGATCTGTCATCGTCTTGATGCGCCACATGGGGTTGATGTCGGTCATCCCTTTGAGCCGCCCGCCGGTGATGGCTTTGAGCGCCTCCGGCGGCGGTGTGCGCACGGCGTTATATAGTGTCATGTTATCGCTCATGTTATTTCCTCTCTACTTTACATCTGTCTTGCTGCTTACAATTTCGATCGATATGCAATCCGCGTCAATTACCTCACCGGTATCCGAGCGGATCACCATACCATCTACGATGCTCAGGCACTTTTTGAGATCAGCCCATTTGATTTTTGGGGTATATGTAACCATATCAGGGTCATGTTCCTGCAGGTACCGCAAAAGGGCAGGCTCATTTTTGACATAGTCCGGATGCTCTAACTTGCGCACAATTTTACCGGATGGCAGATCAAGAGAGATTTGCGTCTTGCTCTTTTTGGCTGGCACCATATCGAGATAGTTATCAAGTGCCCCCATCAAATAGGAGGTCTGACTATCGCAGTCCTCTTTTGATTGCTCGATTTGGTCTTTGAGCTGTGCAATTCTGTTTTCGGCAGCAGCAATATACAGATCCCTTCTCTCTCTGCATTCTTTGATCTTTTCGATTGCCCAGTCTGCTTTTTCCGGGCTGTCACATACCCACTCAGGGGCAGTATTTACTATATTTTGTTCCACTGCGATATCCTCCATTACTTGAGCTTATCTTCCACAAATTCCAAAAAATCCTCTGCATCTTGGCAAAACTCCACCCGGTCGCGGGCTAGCGGCTCAATCTCCACCGGGTCTGTGATGCTTGCCAGATACGCAAGCTTAATACCTTTGAGCTGCTCATCAGCGCTCTGGCTTGTCCACCACCATCCCGCGTAGTAATCCATCTCATGAGCGCCTATGTAATCCTCCACAAAGTCCGCCCCCTGCTCCCGCAGATACCGCACCCGGCACTCCGGGCAGACCCAATCCCCTGTACCGGCATAATAGGTCAAATGCCCCTGCGGCCACATCTCATGGCAGACCGCGCACCGTTGAATCCTGACATCCTGACACTGTGGGTCGTACCGTTCTGCCCCCACAATCATGCCGTTTTCAATCTGTGTCATGTTGACTGCTCCTTTCTAATTCTAAAATTTTCTTAATTACCCGCAGAAAATATTTCGGCTTTATCGGTTGCTGGCAGATCGAGACGCTAAATAATCTCTCCAGCTCCGCCGTCGGCGCGTCCCAGGCTCTCTTAATCCCGGCGCGCACCCGATGCGTCACCGTTGTATAGCATCTCCCGATCCGCTCCCCAACCAGCTGATAATCGTGCTCGATCGGCCGCTCAAGCTCTGGGTCTGTCTCCAGTATCAGTGCAATCGCCTCGCGCGCCAGCTTGTCAAGCACGCCTAGCCGGTCCAGCAGGTCATATAGGCGCTGCCTCTCCTCCATCGCACTCACCTCCTAATAGCGTTTGCGCCCCTGCTTAAGCTCCTGGCACCGCTTGTGCTCATACCGCGCCCGAAATCGCCTGCCGGTCTCTCGACACTCAATCCTGTATATCCGCGCAAGCCGATCGTCCTCCGCGTCGTAGGCCAGCTTGACAATGCAGTTGTCGCATCCGTCGCTCTCCTTGTCCTCGCACCGCTCGCAGACTGCCCGCGCCACCTTTAACGCGCCCATCAGCTCGCCTCCTGGTCATCTTTTTCTTTCAGCCGCCAGACCGACGCTTTGACCTTTTTGCGCTTCTTGACCTCCATCCAGTACGCGATCCACTCCACCAGCAGCCCCAGCGTCCCAAACAGCAACAAGCTGCCAAACAAAAATGCGCTGCCCATGATAAGCGCGATCATTTAATGTCCTCCTTTACGTCAATCCCTGTAATGTCGAAAAATATCTCAGGGTCAAAATTTGGGATTTCTTGAATAATTTTTTTGTTTTTTTTCGTCAACTTACTCCACCAAATTGCGCAGGCATCCTTGTAGCTCCTACATTTCAATTCCTCGTTTTTATCGTCCCAATATGTTAGTTCAAGAGGTTCAGATTGTAAGGCTTCAAAATACTTGCTATTCCAAAATTCTTCAAGACTCATCCCGCTAGGTTTATTAAAAATCCTAATGTCTTTGTCCGCTTGATTGCAAAAGACGCCATTGGAGCAATTGCACGAGTTCCAGTCGCCGCTGTTCCAGTTGCCGCTGTTAAACAGACCTGTATTACCATTGATTTGGCCGATCAATGTTTTTAGCTCATCTCCAACAATTTCGCGGACAAGCTTGATTTTATTGCTGCCACACTTTTCCCCGTCAGTAACTTCTGCCCCTAGTACCTCGATTTCGCAAAATCTGTTATGCTTAGCAGGATCACAGCTATAATAACTGTGTACCTGTTCGATACTATTACAATAGTGAAATACTGTATTGCTGCACAGTTTGATCTCATTATCTTTCGCTCCTGTGTAGTAGGTTTTCCCAACCTCAAACTGCATCCCCCGGCAGAGCAAGTTTTCGTCGAATCCTTTAATCTTCATCGTTTCCCCTCCCTCGGAAAGTACTCACAAATATCCAGCGGCGATATATTGAGCAGGTCGCATACCGCGTAAACCTCGCTCATTGTCCATGTGCCTGGACACCGGAAGCGGTTGCTGATTGTCCCCGGACTAACATCCAATATCCGCGTCAGCCTTTGCTTGGTCATGCCGCACTTTGTCAGGCGACCCTCCAGTTTGTTTATCATTTAGTTTCTCTCCCCTCAATGTTAGATAGCGAAAATCTGTGCTTGCGTACATTCTCCGCCATGTTTTAATTGCCACTCAAGAGCGGATTTAGCATCTTCAATTTTTTCATGCCAGCTAACAGGCACCCATTCTTTTTGAGTAGAATATTCACTGGAAAATCTTATTTTAACGCAATATTTGTGTTTCATTTGCTCCACTCCTCTCCCGCCTTTCCCGACAGAAACAGGTTAACAAAATACACCTGCCCCTTGCCGGTTACCTTCGGCGTCTTGCTGATGCTGGTGTGCCCGTCCGCGTGGACGATGCTGGTCTCCTTGATCTCAAATAGCCCCATCTCCATCGCGCGCTGCGTCGGCATGTTGTAGTCGCTGCCATTTCGGCGAATTAGATAGCCGTTCTGCCGCATCCAATCAAACAACCGGATAGGCCCGATTTTGATGCCGTTTTGTTTGAGGATTTTAGCCAGCTCCCCGATTAAGATCGAGCTTTTGGAGGTCTCCACCGCCCCGGCAAATAGGACCGCCGGTCTCTGTGCCTCTACCTGTTCCTGTAAGGCCTTGCGCTTCTCCTGTTCGTCTTTGAGGTTTTGCGCCAGTTGTATCAGGGTGTCAGGGCTTAACAGCACCTCCTCCAGCTTGTCCGGCGTCATGTACGCGTCGTGTTTGCGGATGGACGGGATAACCTCGCTTGTGATCCAGCGCTTAAACTGCTTTGCTCCCGGTAGCTTTGAGGACAACACCAGGCTGTATAGACCGGATTCGTTGATAAGTGTAACTTCTCTTTTTTGGCCTGCGTACTCGATTTGGGTACGCAGCTTATCTTCATCGTCAACGTGATCTGGCACTGCGTTTCTTGCGTTTGCATACCCCAGTGCCTCCGCCACGTCCTTGCCGACACACCACGGCTCGCCGCCCCGCTCAATCGTGCGGATTTGCCCAAATTCCGGGCTGTTAAAAATCTGTAATTCTTGCATGGTTCCTCCTTATTCCTTCTCTTTTTCCGCCGTTAACTCTTGCATGGCGCTTTTGACAATCGCCTCCGCGTGCCTTGGCTCTCGCTTCCCATTCAAAACAGCACTCAGATACTTCGGGTGCCATCCAATCTTTTCAGCAAGCTGGATTGCCGTAATCTTATGCAAGTGCATTTCACCAACTACATCCGCTGTCCATTGTGCAGGCATACAAAATGCTTCCTCCTTTCATCTTTGTTTGTTGGCACAGGTAATCACTTAGTGCTATTATATAGGTGTTAGATATATTTAATAGCTGATTACTTTCGGAATCTATTTTGATTACGCTGTTCAACTTATGGCTCTATAATAGCATACTTGCGTAATCATTTCAAGCCCTATTTTGATTACGATAGTAATTTTGTTGTTGTGCACAAAGTTATGAGGAGCCATTTGTATGTTTTATGAGAGATTTGAGCAATTGTGTAAGCAAAAAGGAGTAAAACCCGGCAAGGGTTGCACTGATATGGGATTTAGTCGGTCTTTAGCGGCAAAAAGGTAAACTATACTAAAATAGTCGCTCTATTGGAAAAAGCTCCCCCCCGCCGGTCCCCGGACGCTTTAGAAGGAGAGTGATAATAGGGGGGGTGCTCTCAAAAACAAATAAGATGAAAACGAAAATCAAAAGCAGAAAACAAAAAAACCGCCCTCTGTGCGCCAACACAGAGAGCGGCCCAGGTTGCCCCAATCAAGGAGCCTATGATTCAAATGCCCAATTACATTATAGCACTCCTTGCCTGGGCTTGCAATGGTAAAAAAGAAGCTGTCCCCGCCTACATGGGACGAACCCGAATCGGTTTAACTAAAATATTAACAAAACCTATCAAAAAAACCGCACAACAAAGCCAAAATTTTGATACTGCAATCAAAATATCAACAGCCAATATCAAAATATTTTGAGACAAAACCATGTCAAAAACAATGTCAAAAACAAAGCCCCGGCATCATAGCCGAGGCCTATTTTTTTATTCTGCGTCCTTGGTTTATTTTAGTGCTTCCTCGATTTTTTTCAGCCATGCCCCCGGCATCATCTGCCCTTTTTCGATCCGCGAGATAGTCGACTGCTGTGTCCCCACCTTTTCGGCAAGCTCTAGCTGGGACATCCCTTTGGCTTTGCGGCGCTCGGCCAGTGTATCGCCGTATGATTTCCCGCCGGCGGCAGGAGCATTATGCTGTCCTTGCTCATGATAGTATCCCAGCCACCAGGAGGATTGTTGCTCCAGCGGCAGGATCGGTTCCGGCTCTCCTGGCTCCAGGTCAATATCCTTGACCTCGCTCACTAGCTCGGCAATCCGCTTGTTTGCTTCTTCGGTTATTTTGCCGTTGGCGATCAGATAACTGTTAATCGCCGCAAAACCGGACAAGGGTCGCTGCACCGCATCCTGTATTTTTTTTGCTGTGGGGTCGTATTTCGGCCCCGCCAGCATGTTTTGCAGCCCATAGCACCGCCCAAAGATATAAGCGATATTTTCTTTCATGCTCGTTTCCTCCTTATTTGCCCAAAATTTCCTTTTGTTCCTCGGTGGTCGGGACGCTTGTCTTGTATACCGCGCAAATTTTCCCGAAATCCTGCGCCGCATCCCCGCTAAAATGGATGTGCCCAAACAAATCGATGATGTCAGCAGCCCTTTTGGCGTCGTAGATGCGCCCCCATCTTTCGCGGACAAGCGTTTTTGCCTCGTGCTTTCTAATGTCTTGTAATTCATCAAAATGGGATATCGCCTGATCGAAAACCTGCCTAATATTATATTTGATCGCCTCCGCCCACGCGATTTGTTTTTCGCTGCCCTCTAAGGTGCTGTTTCTGACCTCGTACGCAATATTTTCTTCCTTTTGGATTTGCTTAAATTCTTCCTTTAATTCGGGGTGCTCTGTTTCTATTTTTTGGAGTTCATCCCAATAAGGATAGGTTTCATCAAGCATTGCCAAAAAATTCTCGTACGCACTAGGCTTTTTGCCAAGATACTTAATGTACACCTTCCGGTACTGCTTTTTGATCTCTTCTTTGTTTACTTTCATCATAATTTTGACCTCCTTATTTTTCGTTTTGACTATGCTGCAACAAATACACCTGCCAGATTGTCAACGTAACCCAGTTTGTAGGTGGATTTGCGGTTCCAGGCGTTTGTATAGACCCTAATCTCTACATAGGTGCGATTTTTGCCGTACTTAACCCAGTCATTAACGGCCACTTTGGTATTCCAGTTGATTGCGGCTGCTTCTTTTTCGGCCTGCATCATGGCTTTTTCCAGGGCCCAAGCGGATTTCAGTGCGATGCTCATCGACACGTTAGCGGATTTTCTCAGCGCCCAAGCGTTTCTCATGATGTTGGATTTGTTGTACTTTGTCATATTGACCGCCCTTTCTGTTTTGCCTTATCTGTATCTCTTATCTTGATTATATTATAGCATGGCGAATTGCATTTGTCAACATATTTTTGCATATTTTTATTCTAATTTGCATTAATTAAACTTTTTTAAAATATTCTACTGCATTTTGGCAAACACCCTGATATAATATAGCCAAAGGATAAATGCAACAACGCTATATCAGCGTTATCCGCAAAACAAAAAAGAGGGAGACGGTTTTCCGCCTCCCTTTTCTTTGCCCTATTTTACGACATACGCAAAATATTTTGCCAGTTTGTCCTTGCCTGCGTCCTTGTCATCCAAAAACGCTTTTGCCATATCAGCGTAAAATTCTACTGAGTTAACATTGAGCTTTTTGGCCACAGGATAATAGTCAGAGTACATCATATTCATGGTAACGTAAAACTCGACCGGATCACACTGGATGCCGCGCTGCTCCATTACCTGCTTGGTCTGGTCCATGTTCCAGTGCGCGCCCTTGCTGCCGTCCTCGTTTACCATCTTGCGGGTGATCTCCTCGGCCTTTGGCGCGGTCAGCTTGTCAACATGGTCGACTTTGCCTATGTCCAGCTTGCCGTCCATCCGAAACCGATATGCGCCGCCGTCCTCGTCATCATCATCCTCATAGCGCGCACCGGCCTCTCTGCGCCGTCCCATGCGGTCGCGGCTCTCCTTGCCGTAGTCATCATAGTCCTCCGCCTCGCGGCCATACCGGCGGCCCATATTGCCGTATTGGCTCATATCACGGTCATCATATCCCCGTCGGCCATAACGGGAGCCATATCCACCGCCCATGCGATCATAGTCTCGCGGATAATCCTCACGACTCCGATCATAACGGCTTTCGCGGCCCATGCGATCATCATCGTAACCGCTGTTATTGCGGCCCATCCGGTTATAATCGCGGCTATCGTAGTCGCGATCCATGCGATTGTAGTCGCGTCCATAATCCTGATTGTTATCTTTCGCTCTGCTGCCCTTGTTCTTGCCGCTGTTGGACAGCATCATCGCTTTGGTGATCCCTTTACTCATTCTTTTTCCCCTCCCTTATGCTGCTGGTGTGGTCGGTGCAGTGCCGTTAATGCCCGACAGGTTGTTGCTCGGTGCGCAACATGGACGGCCCAACATCTTAAAGCTACCGCCGGTCGCGTTGGTGCTGACGCAGACAGCGTACCGAGTGCGGGCACGGATGCCGCAGGCAGTGACCTGTACACAGTTGCTGGTGGTCAGCGGGTACTGCTCGGTACCGGTGCCGATGGTGATGTATACCGGGGATGCAATGGTCGCGGTGGTTGGGATGCTCTGCGCCACTACGATACAATATTTTTCGCCATTGTTGTAAGTGCCTGCTGGCAGGTTAATCAGCACATTGCCGCCATCATCTGTGACAGCCTGGCTAATAACCAGATGCTTGCACAGCTGGCAAACTGGTTTGCAACTCATAATGATACCTCCATATAAGATAAGGCGACCGCCCGAATGGACAGCCGCCCTATAGTTTAATCGACGGCTCTATCTGCCGGATGATAATAGGCTAGCAGCCACAGCCGCAGCCATTGTTGTAGCCGTTATAGCCGTTGCCATAGCAGCAATTGGGGTTAGGCACAACGTATGCAGGTACCGGGCAATCTCTGCCCAGTCTGCGGATCAGCTCGGCGGTCTGTGCAGCCTGATTTGCGGTGATGTAAGCATTCTGTTCGCTCTGGCTTGCCGCAAATTTGAGCGCCTGGTTCTCGGCCTGCAGGCTGGAAATCTTATCCTGGGTCAGGAAATCCAGAATAGCGCGTGTGGATGCGTTCTGTCCGTCGATGATGTCGCGGGTGCTGGTCTGGATCAGGTTGCGGGTGTCGCAAGCCTGGGTCGCCATGTCATAGCGCACGCCCTGGATTGCGTTGTTGATGCCGCTGGCCTGAGTGGTTACAGCATACTCAATATCTTTCTGTCCGCCCTTGATGTCGCAGCAGCAGGAAGCCATCTGAGATGCAAGGCTGTTGATGCCCTGCTGGGTCTGATAGCCAAGCTGGCAGACCGCGTTGTCGACGCCGTTAAAACCGGACATGATCGCATTGTTGAGAGTATAAGTGCTGTCGCACTGGCCTCTCTCCAGACCACGGATGCCATTGTCTAACTGGTTAAAATTAAATGCGTCGGACACGTCAGAGGTGGTTGCGCACTGGCCGTAGCCGTTGCGGTTGTTGCCCCAGCCAAAGCCGTTGCCACCCCAGCCAAACATGCCCATCATCAGGATGATCCACATCCAGCACCAGCCGCCGCCCATGCCCCAGTCGCCATTGTTGTTGCTGTCCTGTCCCAGCGCGTAACCGGCAAGCATTTCGTTATCCATTATCAAGTCTCCTTTATCAATTATTTCAAGCGGCAATGCCGCATTGATTCGGATTCTCGGTTTTTCTCAAGACCCGACAACTGATAAGGGGGATTGGTCAATCACTCTATTTCGGCAGTTTGATGCCCATCTGCCGGGCGACCTCGTCGAGGGTGGTCCCCCGCTCTTTGGCCATGTTGGCCGCGATGGTGTGCAGCTGCTCCGGCGTCTTGCCCTGGATCAGCCGCATCATCGCCACTGCCTGCGGGTTTTGGCCCGCCATATTTTGCAGATACTGCATCGGGTTTGCGCCCGATTGCATCATCTGGATCATCATTTGCATGGGATTTGTCATGCTTTTGCGCCTCCCCTATTGGTCGTTGGTTTGTCCTGTTTTCCGGCGGTAGCTCTCAACGCCTCAAGCTCGTCCCTAAGCTCTTGCAGTTGCTCGAGCGTTGCGTATTGCGCAACGGGTAAAACAGGCTCCTGCGCTGTCTGCGGGGCGCTGGAGGGCATGTCTATCATGTACCGCCGAAAAATAGCTGATCCGTCCTGCATATTGAGCTGCTTGGAGTAGATCGCGCCGTGCGCCATGTCCGGCAGCAGCAGGAGGGAGCCATCAAATTCCACCGGTCCGCCCCGCGCCTCCTCCTCAGAGGCTACAGGGCGGACCTTGATGGATGGCTGTGGGGGTTGCTGCACTGCAGGGGCCGCCTGCTGCATCGGCTGCGCAGGCTGATTGTATCCCTGCATATACGGCAGGTAAGAGTAAGGTGGATAGGGGTAAGCCATATTTTTACACGTCCTTATGATTCAAATCGGGGAAACCGGCCCGGCGACGTGTACCGCGCCGGTGGGATGTGCTCCCGTTTTCCCCTGTCTTTATTATCTCTCTTTTGCCTCTTTGTTGCGGGGCGAAAGGGTGTGCCTCGGTGCGCTTGTGTGCAGTTTCGTGCACAAAAAAAGAGCCGGGGGTTTATCCCCGGCCCGGTCGCGTTAGTATAGTCTTTTCGCGGTATCCTGCACCTTGGCGATGATGTACGGCAAGCGGCGTGAGATGGTGGATCGGTCGCATCCAATCTCGGCGGCGACATCCACCTGCGGCAGCCTGTCCAGCAGGTATTGCTGTGCGATCAGCGTGTCCTCGATGCCCAGGCACGCCTGATCGATGGACCTTGTCATCTGATCCTTGGTCAGGTGCTCAAGGTCGTCCGGCAGCCTCAGCCTTGCTCTCGCCATCCGCTCACCTCCACGTCTTACAGTGCGGACAAATCCTGCTCGATGCCGTGCAGGTAGTCCCGCACCGCGTCGCACAGCAGTTTTACCTGCTCAAAATCGGTCTGTGTAATGCTGTCTCTGGACATATAGTTGCTGTCCAGCTCGTCCATGATGGCCTGCGCCTTGCGGGTGCGGTGCAGGGCGGAATGAAATCTAAAATAGTTCATTTTGGCTCCTTTCCCTTGAAAGAGGGCCGCCCATCTGCTATAATAGATTGTAGATGGGCGACCATCTGTTCCATAACGGTTACGCTTTACTTCCTACGGTGCGGCGTGACCGTTATTTTTTTATGTCGGCCTTTAATTTTCCTATTCCACGCTCAATCGCTTCCGTTTTTGTGACATTTTCTTGTTCACAATAAGATTCCAGGATTTTTTTGCTTTCGTCATTTATACGGATACTGATTTTGTGTGGTCTCGGATTATCAGTCGGCCTCCCTGTTCTTGGAGACATTCGCTACCCTCCTTTCTTTTGTCTGGCATAATCATAACACTTTTGCCAGACAAAAGTCAAGAGGTTTGCCCGCAATATTTTAAATTATTTTTTTGGACACTCGCGCCCACAATCTGCTGTCTGTTTGGCCTTGTCCAACACCGGCAGCTCGCGCAGATCCTCTACCAGCTTTGTGACAGTACCGTTACCGCCCAGGCTGTGATATTCGGCATACATCTTTTCTACCGCCTCCAACCCGTGCAGAGTGATCCAGCCGCGCTCAATGTAGTGATAGTAAGAGCTGACTAGCTGTCCCCGCAACAACGCCTCGATGCCGTTTTCGATGGCCTTTTGCCGTCTCCACAGATTTTTAGCCGCCCATACTACGACGCCCAGCAGGCCACTAAACAGAGCCTCTAGCCAGTATTTTGTTACCCACTCCACCATGCCCATCACCTCAAATTATCGTTTAAAGTAGTCGGCTACAGCTTCCGCCACCGCTTCCCCGATGCCCTCAACATCCGGCACGCGCAGATAGATCATCGGGCCGTCGTCCTGCCAAAACCACGGCAGGTCGCTGACCTCATCAAAATCGATCTTATAGTTGCCGTTAAAATAAGGGTCCAGCCCCAGCATCTTGAGCGGGTGCTTGTACAGGTGTTTGGCCTCCTGGCTCTTGTCAATTTTGCGGGAGGCGTACACGCCCAACCGCTCCTTTGGCCAGCCGTCCACCCGGCAGGGCTGCACCCGGCAACCCTCCGATCGCTGCACAAAAATGGTGTAGTCCGGCTGCATCTCGCTTATCAGATAATAGCCGGAGTAATTGGCCGGGGCCTGTTTTGCTGCCGCGCCGCTCATGTTGATTGCCTGCATCGCCTTAACGATTTTGCTTGCCAGTCCGCTGTTGTCCAGCCCCAGAACCAGCACCTTTTTGCTGCCGTAATATGCGTTGAGTGCCATATTTTCGCCCCCTGTTAGTCCTTTTTAAATCCCAGTTCTGCCCATGCGTTTTCGATGACGACTTTAATAGTATCCGCGTCAATCTTGATGCCATGCTCAGCACATCGCTGCTCAATGTAGTCGGCCACCCACTCAAATTTGGCCTCACCCTGCCCCTGCGCATTAAAAATAATCTCCGCCGCCTGCACACCCGCATAGGCATAGTTGACAATCATCTGCCACTGCTCATTAGTCATCTTGCTCTTGATCCACGGCACCAGTACAGTGGTCACAATCAGTCCCAGCAGTCCCAGCACTGCTACTACAATCTCGGTAATATCGATCATACTCATATCCCCCTTAAATTGTCGTCACAAATCCCGCAAAGCCCTTGCGGTTAAGGTCGCTGGCGGTCTTTGCCGCCTCCTCTTTGGTCGCAAACTTGCCCACGCACACCCGCAGCGTGCCCAGATGGTCAGTTAGGTAGCAATAATACCCGCGCGCGGACAACTTGTCCCTGAGCGCGTTGGCGTTGTCAGCGCTTGCAAACGCCCCGCACTGTACTGTATAAGGTAGGCTCGCTGTCTCATCCTGCACCGTCTCCGCATCCTCTCCCCTTGCCAGCGCAATCAGCTGGTCAAATGGGAAGTCCTCTCCCGGACAGTGCGGGCGGGTGACAGGGTTAATCTCATAGTGCCCGATCATGTGCTCCCGGTCAATCGGGATCTCTACTCCATAGATACGGTCAATCTCCTCTACAATGTGGCAGGTCAGCCACGCCGCCGCCTGCAGCTGCTTGTCCGTCAGCGCACCGTGCGTCTCGCTCCATTTGCCCTCACACTCGATGGACACACAATAGAGGTTAGGATTGATACCGCTGTGTGCCTTGACGTATGGGTGGGTCGGGTTGTTGACCACGCCCTGCGTCCATGCTGCCTTGTCCAGCGGCACAAGCTGAGCAATCTCGCCGCCCTGCCCCAGCACAAAGTGGCTCGATACCTGGCTTGCCGGGTTTTGCTCCCACGCTACCGTCCCGTTGTATGTGCCGTCCGCGATGTGCCAGACGATCATACAGGGTTTGTACCCATTCCGGCTTGATTGGTTGGTCGTGCTCTTTTGCTCAATTTGATACATTATTTATCACCACCGTTTTTATTTTTGTCGCGTTTTATTTTGGACAGGCTCCAAAGCTCTACAGAGATAAAGCTGTAAAATGCAATAGTCAGCTGCGGTTCGGGGGAAATTCCCTTCGCCCACTGCATCCAAAGGCAAGCCGCGGTGTACCCTACCGCCAGCAGGATACACGCCGCCACAATCGCCTTGGAGTACCGCCCCTGCCGCTTTTTTGGTCGCTGTCCCTGCCTGTCCAGATACTCCCGCAGATCAGCAGCGAGCCTGTCCATTTCATTCTGCTCCATAGATTTCTCCCGATTCGTCTGTGTACCATTCCGGGATATCGATTTCTGTCCAGTTGTGAGCATTATCGGCGTTCCCTATATAGACGCTTTTAGAATATACAGTGCCATTCGTTAGAATTTTCCCGTAGCCAGCAATCAAATGAATCATGCGACCGTCCACCCCTTTCCTGTCGCAATCTGAATCTGCTCCTCGGTCAGTTTCGCCTGGTTGGTGCTGCCAATTGTCACCGTCGTTGGCTCGGTCACCGTCGGCAGAGCGTTAAACATTCCAACTAAGCTGTCGATGGTGAGGTAGCCGGAATTGGAGACGGAAAAACTTTTGTAAATCGCGGGGAAAGTTGCGATGGTAAGGCTTTGGCAATTGTTCCAAGCGTTTTGTAAAGTTGTCACCGCACCCGTATCCCATCCGCTTAAATTTAGGCTGGTAAGGCTGGCGCAGTTGCTCCAAGCGCTTTGCAAACTTGTCACCGCACCTGTATCCCAACCGCTTAAATTTAGGCTGGTAAGGCTGGCGCAGTTGCTCCAAGCGTTTTGCAAGCTTGTCACCGCACCTGTATCCCAACCGCTTAAATTTAGGCTGGTAAGGCTGGCGCAGTTGTTCCAAGCGTTTTGCAAGCTTGTCACCGACAGAAAATCCAAATCCTCTTCCTTTACAACCCAGTTATTTCGCCAGTTGCTGAATTGGGTCATCTCCGGCAAGCGCGCCCGCCTTGCAATCTGCGGCTGCTGAAAATAGGCGTAATAGTCCCCGCCGTCGTCCTCCGCGGAATCGCGCTGACCTATCCGTGTGATGTGGCTGCCGGTCTGGGGCTTGAGCTGATACAAAGCATACCGCCCATCCCCCGCGTCCAACCAGGTGGTGTAAGCGGCACCGCTGTTGACGTTCTGGCTGCTGTCCGCCACAAACTCCCCGCTCTCCACATGGCCGCGGCTGACCGTGTACTGCGCGCCGTTGTCGGTCTGCGCCCAGAGGGAAACAAATTTCGGAACCCCCGCAGTGTCCAGTTTGGCGTCGTATAAAAAATACGCCTCCTCCTTGCCGGTCAGGTCGATGTCCCACAAGTCCCCCGGCCGCACCGATGCCAGCAGGATCGCGTCGGCCATTTCGGCAGGGTAATAGGTGGTGTCCACCTCCCCCAGCTTGCGGATTGCCCCGGCGATGTCCTGATAGTGTTGGTTGTCTGTTGTCACAATCATCAATATTTCACCTCGTCCCCATCCGGCAGCTCCTGCAGCACCTGCTCAACAATCGACTGCTGATCTGCCTCAGTCCAATAATCCACGCCCTTTTCAGGTGTCTTGCCCGGCGCGCCCTGCGGGCCCTTGAGACCGCTGAAAGCAAACGAAAAGGTCCTGTCCTGCGCTGTCCCGCCAAGCTCCACACTGACCTCCGGTGTCCCGCTGGTATCATCCACTGTTGCGCTCGCTCCGCTGATGGTGGCCGCTGCTCCCGGCACACCTTGCGGGCCGGTTTCGCCTTGTGGCCCCGGCTCACCCTGAGGACCGGTGTCACCTTTAAGCCCTTGAGGCCCCTGCGGGCCGGTTTCGCCCCTTTCACCCTGCGGCCCTTGCGGCCCCTGGATTCCCTGCGGCCCC
>ERZ1090869.453-NODE-453-length-22047-cov-6.970717_pt1 | contig 22047 bp, 22 predicted proteins | sample MGYA00478474_ERZ1090869 | MGnify/ENA primary metagenome ERZ1090869 (study PRJEB33644, sample SAMEA5815748) | chicken gut metagenome | biome: Chicken; feature: Gastrointestinal Tract; material: Caecum | place: Ireland | collected 2019-01-01 | study: A study of the... | reverse complement strand
CAATACAACTACCTATTCAAACTGGATTGAAACCAAACAGATCAGTGGTCGACTCAGAGAGATTAAGGGTGTCAATCAGGTATATATCGAACTGGTGAATTTCGGTTGGTTTAAAACCGTGAAGCAATTCGAGAAACGAAAGAAGTATCTGGTTGATATCAGCAAGACGAAAAAGTTGATCGTAGTCAATTGAGATATCAGCAAAGCGTCTATATATTATAGTAATGAATGGAGGTATGAAATATGGATTTTCAAACCATATTGCCCGAGATGATCTCGATTGGTGTCATATTATTCTTTGGCACCGTATTATCAATTGGTGTGATATTACACCTGCGCAAAGTCTACTACACAATTAAGAAAGACATTTACGATGCTCTGCATGAGGAGGCAGAGCTGCATCAAGGAGATGAGAAAAATGAAACTAATGGCGACGATCGTATCAACCAGAGAGACGACGTGGAAGATACGGATCTCGCCGAAAAACACGAAGAGTGACGATGCTTCAATTTATCGGTTCTGGAATACTCCAGGAAGCGATGAGTTGGTTTTGATCTATGACCCATCGATTGCATTGTTAGTCAAAGATCACAGCACCGGAAAGCAGCTATTAATTCCGGTTAATATGCTTAACCGGATCAGAGATGCACTCTACATGATGTATCAGAAATTAGATACCAAGGGACTATTCACCACAGTGGATGGAAAACTATATGTGGACAAAAAAGTTGCAGAAAGCTGTCAACTGAAAACACAGCTGTTTAAAGGTCCGCTTATCTTTGCGCCGACTGTATACACCGATGAGAATGTCCATAAGGCAATCTATATGATGCATCAGGATGTACGCATTATCATAAAGCAGGATGATATCCCATCCATATATAATGTATTAGAGCGGTTAGACGTACATACATATTCACTCATGCTGACCATGTTAGAACGAATGGACGAAATGGATCAAAAACTGGATACGGTTATTGATCTATTGAATGTGCTCATGTCAAAACAGGAACTCAGCAATGAGATGATAAAGCAGTTAATGAAACTCCCAGAGAAAAAGCTGATATTCCCAAACGTATTGCACGGCAGTGGTTTTCGATGGGATGGAGAAAACGAATAGGAGGAACGAACGATGGATACGGGACTGAACGCTGTCGTCGCGTTAATTGAGGGAAAATACTATCGTGTACAGGATTTCCCTTATGACGAAGTGAGTCAAAAAGGTCCAAGAGTATTACGGAAAGGCGTTGCGTATCGTATTGAGACGGATATGACACGCGGGTTATTTCCGTATCGTGGGACCCTCAGTAAAAAAGAGGGGTTCGATCCATATCAACGGCAAGTTGGTATTTATATGCGGGATCTTGGTAATAACCGTTATGTAATGAAGCTTGCAAGACCGCATAACTATCGGGAAGCAGAAGAATACTCACTGGATAAAGCCAGAGATATTGTAGCAGCTACAATTGATCATGAATATCTTCCGGATCAGTTTATGGATGTCAAAGTTCGGTTGGGTGCAAACGGAGAATCGTTCCTGCCGCCCATTTATCCGGATGATGATCCGTTGAATACCATCATGAAGGTTGCAATTCGGAAGAAAGATGCGCCATTTGAACCATATGGAAAACGGCTGGAGGCATTGGCTGTTGATCGAACCAAGGGTGTCGAAGGGATCAATATCCGAAATAATCTTCGGAGAGCTTTGAAGACCAATCACACTATGAGTCCGTCGAAGGCATTGCAGATCTCTGATACCTGGCAGTTTCAGATTGCTATTATTGTAGCAGATGCGCCTGGTGCAATGCATCCCATGTTTACGGATGGTAAGAGCGCGTTGATTATCTATCCGGATGGAATCCCGTTTGATCTCAAAGAGATGGAACTGATCAATGTGGATGACTTGGTCACCCAGGGGATCAATGATACCATTGAAGAGGAACGTATCGAACGGGAACGCAAAACTGGAAACTATGACGATGAGGAGGACGATTCTGATGATTGAGATCTCTGACATTAAATGGTATATCTTGGCCATTGTTGCGATTTTCGTGGTGATCGGATTGATCATGCTTCTGTGGGCAATCCGACTGCTTCAGGCACAGAATACCTACCGCAAGCTTCTGAATGTATCGATTGATAACGAGAAGCGCACCAATCTCGGGATACAATCAGAAAAAGAATTAAATAAATTCCTGTTTGAATTACTGAAGGATTTGGTCAGTCCGGGTGATGAGCAGACTGCATTGTATAAGATCTATAATCTGCGGGCGATCTTAACCATTATGGAAATTGACCATGATCGAATGAAAGCGTTTCATTACATCAGAGATACTCTACACTATCCAGATCCAAACTCCAGTCAAATTACATCCGAAGTACGCAAAGTATTGGGTGTATGTCGAGGAGTCGAGGTTTTGGAACCAGGGACACGCTCTGCCTATGATCGATTCAATCATGCAGTTCGGGCACTCGAATATTTGGATCGTAAAGTTGGCACCGAGATGGATGACACGATCATGTCTGATAAGCTGCTGGATAAAGTGATTCAAACAGATCATCATATCAATACAACTACACCGATTGGAGAGGAACGAACAGAACGAACCAAAGATAAGGTGAAGATTGTATACCGATCGCAAACCGAAAAATGAAGGGAGATTACCTCCCTTCATTTTTTACCTCACATGAGACAGAGGTATAAGGATGTGAGTATATGTATAAACTAATTCGGTTTCAAGCACAAAATGTAATTGGATTTGTCAGTGGGTTATCGAAGAAGAAAGTTGATATTGACCTACGGAACTATACAGACAAATCCATTCTGTGTATTCTCGGTGATAACGCTACCGGGAAATCTACATTCCTGTCATTAATTCATCCGGCTCATGCACCATCGGATGATCGGAGCAAATTCATTGTACCCGGTAAAGAGGGTCTATTGATTCGCACCTACCGGGAAGATGACGGAACGATTTTGATTTCAAAATGTGTATATCATCCAAAGAAGGACTCGGATTCTCATAACACAAGCTGCTATCTCGCGATCAAAAAACCCGGAGATCCGAATGATGATCCACCGTTGGAATTAAATCCCAATGGAAATGTAACCAGCTATTATTCGCTGTTACAGACGTATTTTGGAATCAGCAAAGATTTTATCAGCTTTGCAACGTATAATGATGCAGTCAATAATATCGTAGAGATGACCGGACAGGAACGGAAGAATAGTGTCTCTGCGATGATTCCGAATACAAAACGGTATGACGTTGCATATGCTGTCGTCAATGATAAATATCGGGATCTGAAAAATCAGATTCGAAATGTCTCTCAGAAAATCCTGGCAATTCGAGATGAGGATTCTCTAATTGCGGATAAGCTGAGAATCGAAAAGCAGTTGCAGAAAGCTGAGTTTGCTCGAGATGAGAATCTACAAGCATTTGCAAAATATCAGGGGCAAGTGAATGAGCTCAGTCATGGCGAGGATATTCGGTCACTGATTTCATCCTACGACCGGATGGTAATGAATCTGAAGTCACAGGAAGCTGGACTAAATCAAGCAAACCAAATGATTCAAACCTCATGTGATATGCTTGGTCTGGATCTAACCAGCGAGACAGATTTAGCCACCCGGATACCAAAGAACATCAGCAAATATGAGCGAAAGATCGCAACCGTAGAGGCAACCATTCGTTCCTCTGGAAGCAGATTGGATGAATATCAAAAACGATACTTTCAATATCAGAAAGAACTATCTGAGAATGAGTCGGCAATGTTTAGTGTAGAATCGCAGGATATCGATGAACTGGAGAAGACGAAAAAGAACTATCTTCAGACCATCAAAGACATGCGATATACACAAGTGAAGGATCAATATTCCAATATGAGCTATGATGAGGTGGTTACATTCTCTCGTACGGTATCGATGTTGGATCATATGATTCAAGCGTTGTATGATGAGTATGGAGACCTTGTTACTCAAGTAATTCAAGAGGGTATTGATTCTCCGATTCAGGATGGGACTAAACTCTCTGCTACGATTGAAACTACTTCAGCAAAACGAGATCTGATCTATCGTCAGATGATCGAGAAAGAGCAGTATCGTAAGTTCCAGGATATTCTGGATCAGCGTCCATCCACCTGTCATATCGATAGTTGCCCTTTCATTCAGAACGCATTGAAGTGGCAACGAATCTCCGGTGAGCTGGAGGAACTGAAGCGTCAGTATGAAGATCTCGGGTTGGAGTTATCCAATGCTCAGCGAGATTATACGGATTTGACAAAAAAGAATCAACTCCGTGTAGATATTCAGACAGTTTACAATTTAGTTAAAACTAATGAGGAATTGTTTGTCAAGTATCTTAATTGTGGGTTTGACGCTATTATTAAAGCCATTTCGAATGGAACTTGGCAATCTGTGTTGGACATGATTCGACTGAAAAACATTGCAGCAATTTTGTCGGAGAAAGATCTCTACCTCAGAATCACTACAGTGTTGCTGCCCGATGTGGAGCATTCCATTGAATTGGCCAAAGTATATATCACGAACCGAGATCTGATTCAATCCAGAATGGAACGAATTCAACAGGAGATGGATTTAATCACCAAAGAGAGTGATCGAGTTCAGATGGAGAATGTCGTTTCCACAAAGATGCTGACAGTCTATCAAAATAAACTGGCAGTGTGGAGAAATCTGCAAGAGGCGTACAATCAGAGACGAGAGTTATATCTGAATTGGGATCAGCTCCATGAAGAAGCAGAGACCAAGAAGGATGAAATCGAGAAGATCATGAAGCTTGTTCGGAAGGCAGAAGAAGCCGAGCATGCGATGAACGACGCCAAGGATACGATCAATGAATTAACTCCAATCAAGCAGCAGATCGATATTGAGTTAAATGCATTGAGAAATCTCAAGATCGAGAAAGATCAAATTGAATTGAACTTCCTGACCGTTGAGGTAATCCGTTCCATTATTCAACCGGGCAAGGGTTTGCGGAAAGAACTGATCAATATCTATATGTATGATATCTATCAGACTGCAAATCAACTCCTGTTGAATACGTTCAATGGAAGACTCTATCTGAAGGAGTTTATCATTACAGACAAAGAATTCACAATTCCATATGTGTACAATGGTGCAGAGGGATCTGACATTGCATACGCATCGTCTTCACAGCGGTCGGTGATCGCTATGGCAATCAGTCTGGCAATCCTTGGAAAGATGATGGATAAATACGGTATTGTAGCAATCGATGAAGCAGATCGTGCACTATCAACGGAAAACAAAGCCGTATTTGTTGACATTCTGGCCAGACAGATGAAATACCTAGGCATCACACAGGCGTTTGTGATTACACATAGCTTTGAATTCTACGAGGGATTTGATGTTGGTGTAATTGCATTCCCTGGTGCAAAATTCCATAAGAAAGATACAGATTATTTGGAGGTATGAGAGATGTTTAATGTGAATTCTGTGATTGATTGGCACATTTCGAGAGACATGTTGAACTTAATTGCGTCAAAGGATGATGTTGTCATCTTGACCACACATTTTAATCGGTTCCGAACTGACATGATCAACATTTTGAAGTGTTTACGAGACTATCCGAGATACATGTCGAAGATCGAGAATGTGTTATACACAAAAGCGGATGTAAATATTGGTCGTCCGTGCTCCTCGAGCAATGACTACAAAATCATGTTTGATCTGTTCCAACCCATGTTGCCAGTGATCTCTGGTGATGTTTCGTATTCTATTCGAGTGTATCTGCAGGAGAATTTATGCGATAGAACCATTGAAACGGTTCTCTGCGAAATCACTCCGGTGGAGAAGGATGACGATATCGAAACTGTTGCAGAATATTTTGCTACGATATTCAATACATATCTGCAAACGATCTGTCCTGCCCAGTACAATACCTGGGATTTTGTGATCACTACAGAAGAGATCGAGAAGCTGTATACTGAAAATAATATGGAGGTGTAAGGTTATGGAAACTAATCCCAACATTGTATGGCATGTCCCAATTCAAATCATGAATCAAATCAGCTCAGCATATACGATTCCTGAAAATCAAGCGCACCTGGAGAGACTGAAGGAGGATATGCAGAAGGTCCTGATGTGCTATTCTCAATATGCCAATTTGATGCGACCGCTTGATAATACATTATATTGTAATAATATCGGGCAAGCATATGAAAATGCACGCGAAGGTCTTCCTCTATTTGTATCAGGGGCAGCGATCAAATACGATATCATCACATGGGACAATTGTATTCGTGTATATTTCGAATCGTTTGTTCGAAATATAGATACTCGAGACTATTCGAATATCCAGATGATCTGTGATATCTACCCCGATAATATCAACGAAATTCCATTTCAAGCAAACGATTACGCTATGATCACACTGAGGTACCTGCATACAATCTGTCCGGTTCAGTTTGCGTCTTGGGATTTTGTTACCGACAAGTCCGATTGGAAATACCCTGAATACAAAGAGGACACCGAGGAGTAAAAACTGGAACAAAACTATAATGGATCATATCCTGTTATAAACAATACTTCTATGAAAGTTGGTGTCTACACATGGCTACTATTCCTGTCGCAAAGCTTGGTGTTAAGCTGAATATTGGCGATCCGAATATTGTCATCTATGAGGACGATGTTCTGACCGGTCTGGTATATCAGTCCGGGAATGAGCTGAAGACGATCGATGGCACGGTTCGTGTGATTCATGCTACCACCAAGGCGAACAATACCTCTCCGGATGAGTGTCCTCCGGAGCCCTATGTCCATCGTTATATCGCTCCCACCGCCTTCGTCATCGATAGCTCTGAGCAGTATGATGCTGAGCTGACCCGCATCAACATCAGCAGCATTGTCTCGATCGGTCAGGTCAATGGGGTTGGTGACTTCGCGAATGTGGACGGCACTACCTATGACTCTGTCAACAGTGCGGTTGAGAACGCTGCTGATGGTGCCAATGTCAAGCTGACCCAGGATGCAGTGCTGACGACTCCTCTGGCTCCCAATGGGATTACTCTGGATGGCAACGGAAAGACTCTGATGTTCAACACCGAGAATGGCAGTCTGGCCTCTGATCCTGCTCTGGTGCTGGTGAATGGCAAGACTAGCATGACGATGAAGAACCTGGGTCTGGATACTCGTAACTGCATTAAGCATGCGGTTCAGCTGTATCTGGGTGATGGTGCTGTCATCGAGAACTGTGATATCGTTGGTGGTCCCTACACTGGTATTCTGGTCAATGGTGCAACCAATGTGACCATTAAGGATACTAAAATTGAGGTATCTGATGATGCCTATGCCTGTATCGAGTATTGCATGGGCAGTAATGTCACTACGGTGCCCACTATGACCATTGACAATGTCGTCTTCAACAACAGCAACGGCAAGTATGCGATCTGGGCTGACGCCAGTACCTTCGAGCGTGTACGTGCGGTCCTGGGTGAAGGTACTTCTGACGATGGTGTTCTGGAGTACATCAAGAGCTGCATCACCAACAAGAACGCGACTTCTGTGAAGATGTATGTGGGTCTGCCCAACGGCGGAATCCGTACGATTACTCTTCCTGTCGAGAAATAAGAAATACCCCAGGGGATTTCCCCTGGGGTATATATTTTTTTTTTTATAACTCTTCATCGGGAGAATTGATAAGATCCTGCTCTTCCTGAGACAGTCCACCATTATCCTCCGGGCGATATCCACCGTATGGATCTTCCTGATCACTGCTTGTGACCACACCATCGTTGTTGGTATCAAAGATATTCTGTTGCTGTGTATTCTCCATATACTGCTGGATAAGCTCTCGGATTTTAGTATCCAAACTATCACCCACGGCCTCCACATTCATATCCTTGAGAATCGTTTCAATCTTCGTCCAATCCAGGTTCGTACGATCTTTGACAATCGCATAGACAAACTTCGACCGCATTGCTTCTGCATTCTCCTCATTGAAACGAGGAATGATATCAGCAATAGCCTCGGCAAAGGACTTTGCATTGTTCAGATCATCGATCGTGTTCTGTAGGATCAGAGACTTGGGTTCATAGAAGTGCACTTCAACCTTACCGTTCTTTACAGCGTTCTTGGTGTCCTCGGAACCCATAATCTCAATTACTTCCAGACACATTGCCTCCCAAGAGTCATGCAGATCCTGCTGTTCATTGCGAATCGCATTACAGATCTGAAGAGACTCCATAGAGAGTGTTCTGGCGAACTGAAGATTTCCATTCGTCGCATCGATGACTGCGGAATCAAGACCAAACGAAGAGACGATCGCATTGAGCAGCATCCGCAGGAAATCGTCATCCATATTGACATCCTGTCCGGGAATATAGTCTGTCTCAATATACTTCTGACCGTCTTCTTCGGTCGGAATGATAATATCCGAAGCAGAGTTGAACGGGTTAATGATCTGCTCAAATGATCCATGCAATGTACCAAGGTTATTCTCCGGCATCGTCAGCGAAGCCATTGCATTCTGAATGTATCGCTGTACGGAGGGAGAAGCGCCCAATCTCACAGTATGAATCTGACGGCCTCTGCCTCTCAGAACCTTCGTAATGATATTGTTCAGAAGCAGAGTTGCATACAGTTTTGTGAAAAATACACCATTCGTGAGAATCGAGTCATCTGCACGGGACATATCGAAGATCTCATCTGAGTAATAGAATGTGATCCGCTTATTCCCCTTGTAGATCTCATTGTTCAGCACATAGTCATGCAGCAGATCAATATCCTCGATACGATTGATCCCAATATTCGGATCAAAGGTATTGATGATCTTCTCAGCAATCGTCTTGGAGATTACCTCTTCTGCAGTCTTCTGAGCAGTATTGATATTGGTAGCACGAGTCTTTAAAAGCTGATCCTTCAGAGACTGCGCAAAGTTTACCATGATAGAGGCATTCTCATTGATATCCTCCACATGGAAGTAACCAATTACTTTACCGCCGATTTTGAGCTTAAACACCTTCGCGGGATCAAGCCGTTCAATCATACACCGCTGGAGGTTCTTTTTCCGCATGGTCTGGACAAGCGTCTCCAGGCGAGAGGTATCCACCACCGCCTCATTCAGTGATCCGGTCGATACAAACCGGGTCATAAGCGAAGACATTCGATAGTTCGAGTACGCTTCACTCAGAATCTCAGCCTGTGCATGCTCCACATATTTTGCCAAGGGAGAACGATCAATTTTGATATTCAGCTTATCAAAGTTAAGCGTGATGTTTGTCTCAGTGATAAATTTCTCTTTCTCCGCTTTGGTACCAGTGTATCCAGGAGAATCACTGTTATCACGAGTCACTTGCAGACGGAGATCACAGCTGCATTCATTAATGACACTGGACAGAACACTATATTGATTGTCCAGGTATTCCATGTCACCCATCGTTGCAGTATCCTCATTGATGCGTTTACGCTCCATCATCTCCAGCATGTGATCAAATGTGCGATTATAATCCTGGACGTTGTAGTATTCCCGTCCAAGACGATACCGATTCATATATACTTCACGAAGCATATTATCCAGCTTCATCTCTTTCTTGATCGAATCGATATCATCCTGAATATTCATCGGATCTGATGTTCCAGTATATTTGATCTCAAATGTAGTATCATTTTGAATATCAGGAGAAAGACACTCATTTACCAAGAACATCAGCACACGATTGATTTGAGGGATCAGAATCGGCATAATTTCATAATCTTTGATGATCGTGAAATATTTCCGGTTCTTCATATACAAGCTATCCAGCAGTGTACCAAACCCACCAATATCTCCGGTCTTGGTATCATTGATCATTTCCGAAATATTGGTATAGAGCTCAGAATCTGTCGCACCGTTATTCGATTTGACGGATGCGGCAGATTTTGTATTTCGAAACATATCGTTGGATGTGCGATTTTGCTTTGCGTCATCCAATTCTTTTGTAACGGAACGAACGCTCTGTTCCAGTCGACGTTTTGCTTCATCGGTTAAGCTATGATCAACGCCGTCAAGCAGATTGTTCATAGTAACTTCGTTCATTTATATTCACCTCACAGTGTGACTTCATTTATATCCCTGTTCGAGCCAATCGTTTTCGAGATATATATTATATAGATAGTATAAGAGAAAGGAGTGCTCTACCAATGGGCTATTTGGTACAAGATGATCCGAAGGATAATACCATCTGGTACGAAAATGTTATGACAACTTTGTGGGAGCAGCTTATTCAGCGCGGGTATGCACCGCCGATCCTGCCTCCCAATATGCAGGTAATCCGGAAAACCGGAACCATTAAAAACGGAAAGGTAGTTGACGTGGATGCAGAGAATTATGTAACACGAACACTCGGGTCAATTACCTATGCATTTAAGATGCATCCAACATTAGGTATCAATACATATAAATTGAGTCTGAATATATATCATGACTCAATTCTGTGGTATGTACGACAGCTCTTTCGTAATGATATCACAAAGAGTGCATTTATGTGCATTATCATTCATACAATATTACATGAGCTTATGCACTATGTAAAACTGTATGATGTTTGGGTACAATCTCATGCAGATCCTGCAGAAAATAATATGATCCCGGAGATACCGTATGAGGAAGCTGTGGTCGCGATTGATAAATTCTTTTCTGGTGGATTCGGCAGTGAACCGGATGAAGCGGAGAATGAAAGCAAGACCTTGGATATCATGCTGGATATCCTTGGGGTTGGACCGTCTCATCCGGAATACAAGCGATATGATAAGCATGACATCAAGATCGCGAAAAAGATTGATCAGGGTGAAGTCATTGCCCCAGATCATATGCACTATGTTTGGAATGGACCATATGTCAATCATTATATGAAGCTGCATCCCAACAGTGATCTGAAAGAGATTCTGGCGATGTATCGTATCTATACAACTGATTACAATGCTCGCTTTGTTCATGCGAATTTAACACCGCTTGAACTTCAAGAAGAACAAGACGAGAAAACCAAGGCAATTCGCTACATTCGGAAACGTGCGATCGATAATCCGAGTCGAATCATAATCAGTGATCATCTGTTCGATGACGAGCTTCGATTCTGTACCGAAGATGGCGAATTTGATCTTGAGCATTATCTTTATATGAAATGGAGGAATGAGAACGATGCCGTACATTGAAAATGAAACAAGCATCAGCCCAATCTGGGCAGGAAGTCCGTTTAAGGACTTTGATGAAGTGTTGAAGCTATTCCATCCTGTGGATACCTTCACACTGGAGTTGCAAGTCAATGATCAGAAACCTACGCCGATCATTGAGAAGCATCCTGTGGATGGCGTCTTGGTTTTAGATGAAACACTCAAAACTGAGTATGCAGATTCTATCGTAAAGTTCTTCACCGCGAAACGTACGAAGCGTGGAGATCATAAAATCAAAATTATTTTGGAGGGCTGAACTATGGAACGAAATGAAAACTATATCCACAATGTGGTAACCGCAGAGACTGCTGTCGATCAGATCAGCAGCGAACACATCAATGCCGATGCCAAAGTCGATGCACACGCAACCATCGATGATCTGACAGTGACAGAACGAGCACGTATGATCATGGAAGAGTGCGACGCCCACGATGCGCTTGACGTACTCCGTGTTGTATTGGGCAGCACATACGACAAGCTGCGTTCGTACATGAATTGGGGATGCAACATCACCATTACCGGATCGATCGAAAGTGGTGATATGCGCGTACAGATGTTTGACACGGAGGACATTGGAAGCAATCCGACTGGCTCCTATGTCAACTGTGTAAAGCTATGATTTTACCCAAAGTCGCCGCATTTCTGGAGTCATGTCCAAGAGCCAAACCATCCGGCGATTATACACAAATTAGTTTGGCGTGCCCATTCTGTGGAGATAGCCAGAAACAGAACGACCATGGGCATTTCTCTGTAAAAATAGAGATTGGTTCGCGCGAGCCAATGCTCTATCAGTGCTTTCGCGCAGACTGTGGAAAGAAGGGTGTCCTGACAACGGACACCCTTCAACTCCTCGGTTGTACTGATATGGAAACTCTAATGGAGTTGGCCAATCATAATGCTGACATAGATGTTCGGATTGAGAAGGGATTCACCGTAAAATCTGTGCGAAATTATGAAATGGTGAATCTATCCATATCGGATAACAAAGAGAAACTAAAGTATATCAACCGGAGATTGGGTACCGATTTTGAATACGGTGACCTGAGAAATTTCAAGATCCAACTTGGACTCTATGAATTTCTGAATCTCAATGGGATACGTCGGTTAGCATTCAAAAAGGAGTTCTGTGATCTGCTTGATATGTATTGTATCGGATTCATGAGTATGTATCGTGACTACCTCATTTGCCGAGATATTACAAAAGAGCAGATGACTGGACGACGCTATACGATGTATCGAATCAGCGGTAAACCAAATCCCACCGATATGAAGCTTTATTCTATCCCAGGTAATGTGACGCTGTTGGAACCGACACCTGCAATCATCAATATTGCAGAGGGTACCTTCAGTATCATTGGCGCTTACCTCTACGGTGGGTATGGACATGATGCAGTGAATTCAGTATGGCTGGCAAACTGTGGTTCCGGCTATCAAGAGACTTTGCTGCACGTCGTAAAGCAGTATGGATTGACGGATGTCAGACTTAACATCTGGTCTGATAGTGAGATCAAGATGAGAAAGTATGAACTGTTAGTAAAGTCAGTCCAAAACCGCATGAGATTGAGCGAAGTTAATGTCTTCTATAATGAAAAGGCAGAAGACTTCGGTCAACCGAAAAAGTTCGTGAAAACCAATCGAGTGAGATTAGTATGAGAAAGGATGTATTACTATGACAAGACAGGAAACCTTGGATACATTGACCAATTGTATTCTCATTTCGGTCTGTTCCGATGAACATGAGCTGCAAAACATCGAAGATGGGATTCTGAAGACGAGTCCGATCTCTATGATCCTCAAAGAGCGGCTGAAATTTGCCGACATCGGGGTTGAGATCAGTCCTGTGGTATCGTTCATGATCAGTCTCTGTTGTAACGGGAACCCCGGCATGTCCATCATGCTCACCTATGATATGCTGCGGAAACTCAAGGAGAGAAGAGGTGAGCTTCCGAAGAAGGTTATTGTGGATGATTTCGTGCATATGTTCCCGTTGGAGTTTCCGATCATGTACGACACGGACAAGTACGACACCCCGTATACCGAAACCGGCAGAGAATACTCTGCGATGTGGGGCAACCAGAAGGTATTCTGTCAGTCCGACGAATATCTCAAGAAGCTTGGAATCAAGCCTGGTCCGGGCATGCCCGATAACCTGGTAGATTACAAGAGCTACTGGAAGGAACTGGTTTCCAGTGCGGAAGAAGGTGATGACAAATAATGTATCACCTCTCATTGGATGGGAATCTGACGGAGTTGTCTCCAAAGGTTCCCGGGAACGTAGTAGAGGGGTTGGAGAATACTTCAACCCCTCGCATCTGTTTTTCTCCAACAATCAATGGTTGTCTAACTGGATTGAATACAATATCCTATGAAGACAGTCTTAAAACTCTTTCTGCAATTGAACATATGGTTGGCGATCATCGTAACGCAATGTCTGATGACTACAATCATTGGATCTTTTGCAGCATCGAAGAGTTGGAGGCCGAACTAATCTATCGGAATCTGGAGCGCAGGGTTCAGTGCCCTGATGTTCTGGAGTTTTGGAAATTTCCATACTACTATGTGTACGTTCCCGTTAATGTACCATATGGGAAATTTCAACCTGCGCCAGTATTCGATGCAAAGTACACCCATGAATACTGGTTGACTGAACCATGTAAGGTGAAGAAGGTCGGCGGACTCTACGTCATCGACGACTGTATCGTGGATTGGTTTACTGTCCGGTATACCAAGACTGGGAATACCAAAAAGTTTGTTAAGAGAGTCCCAATTCGGGAATATCTCGTACGCGGTATGCCGGTGGATTATATTCCAATTCAAGAGCGCTATCATAATTTATTAAAAGGAGCTGACAAAAATGAAACAGAAAATTCTGAGTCTGATCATGGTGATATCTGTGATCCTAACCTTGGCAGCGTGTACCCAACCGCAAAGTTCCAGCAACCAATCAAGCACGACACAATCAGCAGTCTCTTCGGAGATATCCTCCATTGAAGATATATCCACGAAGCCGGAAGGGGAAGCTCTGGATGGCCCAGATACTCGTCCGTATGGAACTGAGTCTGGCCTGAATGCAACCTATGGAACTCCAGTCTATTACTATGAGGAGACTGGAGAAACTTTTGACCCGGTTGAGATGGTTATCTGGTCTACGAATCGGGAAGTACATGATAATACTATTGCAGGAACTGGAGATATCTCTGCTGCTATGAGAACCCTCTGTATTCCGGATAGCGTAGTTTGGACTGTTACTCCGACAAGTAATGCTTGCATTCAGTTTGATGTGACAGTAGAAGGTGTTTATACTTCTGACATTGACAATACGTTGAATGGTCAGAGTTTGGTTGTAACGTATCAGGTCTCCACTGACAATGGAGGAGAGACGTTTAACCAGGCGCTGCTTGATGCAACCATTGGCGATACCGATATTCCGAAGGATGAAGAGGGATATCTGACTCCGATGTGGTTAATTGAACGTGCGGATGCTTCGACAAAGTTTACAATTATGTACTATGACTTCAGTGCTCCTGAGCAGGTACTTGCCAATCAGGTGCAATATTATGCCGAGTTTGATCATGACAAATATCTCGAGCTTTGTGATACCTACAACGATTGGGCAGCCAATATGTCTCAAGTCGGATCTGATCCGGCATGAAAATATCCCCGGGGAAATTCCCCGGGGATTCTTTTTTTTATTTCACATAAGCGTCTCCGATATGAGGTACAATCATGTAGTTCTTACCGTTGTGCCAATCATCGACCAGTGCTCTGAATTTAGTAGTGAAATTGGATTTCTCTTCCGGAGAAAGTCCAATCATTGCCTTATAGACCTTCTCGCATTCCTCCAACTTTTTAGCACATTCTTTCTTCATTTCCTTATCTACTCGAGGATCATTCAGATCTTCCTTCAGCTTCGCAATCACATTGATCATACGCTGCTGATTGGAAGTGTGTCCACCCATCGCAAAGCTATATGCCTCCTGCTGGAACCGGGACAGATCGTAGAAGAACTCCAGTACGCCAAGGTCGGTATTCGACTCTGTCATATAGGAAGTCATTTTATCCAATCCTGTGATCAGTTCGGGACCAAACCCATATGCAGCCGCTACACTGTCAGAATACACTTCACGTTTCCGTACAAAATAGTTCTTAAGATAATTGAACGGACTGAAGATCAAATTGGCCGGAATGATTGCAATCAGTGTAAGCGGAGACAGCATCGCATTCAAGAACTTTGTAATATTGAATAGAGCTTTATCCACAGCACGATAAATCGTACCAACGGGGGGAATCCATCTTGTGATATAGGTATCCAGGTTCATCAGAGCCATCAAAACGTCTCTTCCATATTCCTGAATCGCAGATTGGACAAAGTAATTCAAGATCGACTGCGGTCCGGTAAAGATTGCATTGATCAGAGTAAACCACATATCGAAAATGCTGGCAGGACTATAGTCAAAGTTATGACCAATCTCATGCAGAAGAACCGCTGTCAGTTCACGAGCATTCATATCCAGCATTGTCACAAGGACGTTGTCCATCTGAACATACAGTCTCAATACGTGATCTGCATCATACAGACGATCCTGGTTATTACCAAATGCAAGGTTGTCATTCCCGGAGTACAGAATGCGAGCGCCAAACATCGTAAACGGTCCACGACCGAAATCAGGCCGATTCGACCAATGCACCTTGACGCTCTTGAAACCGAATACATCTTTGATTGCAGCATTAAGCGCCTTGCCCTCTTTGAGTTCATCCACGGCAGCATTTGGATTTGCTTTCAGAAGCTTTACAATATCCTCCATTGCATCGAGAATCGGTTTAGCCTTCTTTTCGCCATAGTAAGCTTCATCCAGAATAAAATCCTGGAACGATTCTACAATTGGAACAGTGCGATTATTCGCAAGGGCTCTCATCTCTTTTATTGTCATAGACATAGCAATGCCTCCCGGTATTTATTTATAATATCGTTCTCATAAATATACCTGAACATTTCTATAATGCAGACAAGGAGGTGAAACGCCTTGCAAATTATTAAAAATCAGGATATCCTGAAACGTCAATCTTCTAACTATATTAAGGGAGAATTGTCAAACGTCGCGATGGCAATTCAAAATTCTCCTATTCTGGTAGATTACTATCCCATCAATGTAGATCTATCTCCCACACTCAGTGGGTTCAAAAACGTAGAAGATTTTATCGGCCCGGAATCTCCGGTAGTCTATGATCATATTGAGAAATTCCCTATGGCTGGTATTGACAATCTGACTACCACTGCTCAATTTGATGAGGAGCTCGGATTTGATGAAGATCTTCAATCCTCTGGTATGATTTTCCCCAATACCATCGTAGCAAAACCGTATGATCTGTTCATGATCCCGAACGGGGTAGTTCCTGCACTGTATATCGTGACCAATATCATTCCGACTACAGTGCGGTCCAATCCGTTTGTGGAGATCCAGTTCAGGTTGTTCTCTCGTGATCCGGAAGTCATCGCTCAGATGAAACGCCAAGTCCGTACAGAGTATGTAACAACCGTTACAGCAATCGGACCGGATAAATCGCTGGTCATTACGAAAGAGAATTACTTCCAAATCGAAGATCATATCAAAAGCTACCTTGAGATATTAGATCTGTATCGAACTCTGTTCTGGGATGCTCAGCGATCTGGGTTTATTTTCTCCAGTCTGTATGATGAAACGACCGACTCTCAGATTGAGTACATTGATGTCGTATTGTGGAGATTGATGTTTGATTTCAATATCATCATTTGCGATGATGTGATCACATATGGAATCAACAATCTGAATATGAAAATTCGGCGCACGTACACATCTGACCCGGATAAATATGTGGATGATCACAACTTTAAACGGTCGATACTATATCGACTGTTGACACGGGATCATAAAAATGATTTTGCCGAATTCAAATTCCCCCAGTCCTACTCTCCTGATCCCCGGTATGGTAAATATACTGGACAAAACCTTTACTACTTTGAGTTCTATGATAAGCAGTGCGACTGTAACCTCATGTGCACGCAGATGCCTGTCTGGGATGATGAGTTTGTAGACCGTATTCGAAATAATCAACCATATGAGGAATGCATCCTTGCGCTCTATCTGGAGAAGCAGCAGGAGTCTCCATGCGATGACACCGGCTGTGGTCCAAAAGTCACAGAGTATCCATTCAATCCGTATCTGCGGAATGCAATCATTGCTTGGTACAATGGTACTCGAATTGATTGGGAGAATCTCATCATTGAGGATAAAAAGACCTCTGAGAATTATTTCCTGCTTCCAATCATACTCGGCGCATATAAGCACTATATTGGCAAGCTGCAAAAATAAATAGTCAAAACAACTATATAATTTACAAGAAAGGTGGTTAGTCCACATGTTAGGTGAGATCAATGCCCGCTACATGGAGAAGAAGAACTCCGAGAAGGCGGATCGTTTTATTGTTGAATCTACCCTGGATGTAGAGGAAGTCATCCCCGGCTCTGAGGAAGAGATGGAAGATGTCGTTGATGCGGATTCTATTCCCGATGATGTCTACAAGCGAGTCGACGCTGAGCTGGACAAAATCGTGAACGATCCCAATTTCAATGACGACGATATCGAGGATCTGGTGGACGACGATATCAGTGAGGATGAGATCGATGACGATGCGATTGAAGCCGTCATTGACGAAGCCTGCGGAGCCTGGTATGACAACGAGGGAATCGGTCATCCCAATACTGCTCGGAAGAGTACCAACAGTCCTCACCAGCCTTGGTTCGATCCCAACCGCAAGATGGAGGGTGGCTGCCCTGTGATCAGTGGTTCCAAGACCATTTCTGAGTCCGCTGAGGATAAGTGCCCGAAGTGCGGAAAGCCCGCCTCCGAGTGTACTTGTAAGGGCGGAAAGGGAAAAAAGAACGAGTGTAACGAAGGTGCTAAGACCTGCCCCAAGTGTGGTAAGCCTGTTGAGGAGTGCACCTGTGGGAAGAAGACCAATGAGTGCAATGAGAACGTGACCTTCGCCGAGCTTCGTCGAATGGCTCGAGGAGAGTAATTCATAATGGAGGTAGCGTAATGGATGCACGGAAATACATCATTGTCACTGAGTATAAGCCGCTGTATGCTATGGCGGAATGTTGGGGTCCTACACATGGTCCACTGAATGAGCCCTGCCCCGTTCCAATTGATATTATCGGTAAGCTGCTTTTGCAGACCGGCAAGGACGCCGTCAACATATATGAGGTCAAGAAAGACCCTAAGAGCAAGAAGGGTGATATGCTTCCCTGGGTCAAGCTTACTCTGGATAATTATCGAAAGCCCTATGAAGAGATCGCCGGGATCGAAGAGGAACTGCCTGATACCAGTTTGAAGGAAGCTCCCAAGACAGAACCCGTAAACCCGGTTGAAATTAATACCAAACCTGAGATGGATAAACCTCTCACTTTTGTGGCTCCGGAAAATCCGAATGTTACAGAGACTCCGATCAAGGTAGATGAGATCAAAGAGGGGATCGATCCCAGTGATATCAAAGAAGAGGTTACAGAATCTACAGGAGACGCTTCTGATGAAACTGTAGCCGCTGAGGATACTGAAACTGTTACTGCAGAGGAGGTATCCAAACCTGAAGAGACAGAGGAATCTGTCGATACTACTGTTGATCCTTACGCCGGGATGACAAAGGCTGAACGCAAGCGTGCTCGTCGGGAAGCCAGAGCCAAGCTTGGCGAGGATAATATTTAATCAAAAAAGGAGAATGCAACTATGGCTACTTTCAATCCTGCTCTGATTGACTTCAAGTACATCTATGATGTCTATCAGCTGATGAAGAAGACCCCTGAGACTGAGGATCTGCCTGTCGCTATGGCGAAGCTGGATGCCGAGCGCGGCGTTATCCGTACCGCCGAGGAGCGCAAGGAGATGCTGGAGTTCGTCTGCCGTCCCCAGTCCAAGATGAAGGTTGATGGTCGTTACTATGATCGTCAGCAGGCTCTGGCCAGAATCGAGGACAAGGGTTGGGAGGCTTTCGAGAAGGCCTGCCAGGAGTTCATGAAGGAGGACCTGGAGGAGCGCGCCGCTGACGGCCAGCACACTGCCCGGTAATCCGAAACATGCATTGTCCCCAGTGGTAAACCCACTGGGGACTTTTATCATCAAACCAGGAAGTGATTCATCATGCAACAGAATCGGAAACGGAAATCCTATACCCAAGAACAAGAACAGCGTCGAGACCCGAATAAGCCGAAGATCGTAAAGCGAAATTATCATGTAACTGCTCAATCTGCGTACAACATCCGGAAATTGGCAATGGAAAATAATACGTCAGAAGGGCGGATTATTGATAAGCTGATTCGAAATTATCTGGCTTGCCGAGGGTCTTATAGTACCTGAACATCTATATAAGGCAATTGAAACTGCGAGGGTATTATGTTTTGATTCAATCAAAAACACTATAGTAAAGGTGGGTTAAATATGGATTTTAAGCTTGTACTTTATCCGCGGAATCCGGATGAGTTCATTCTGTATGCGGAGAAGCCGCTCTCTGGTCTGAAGTTTATCGAGGTCGCTTCTGCTTGTCTGAAGCGTAACCTGGATGGCATTACCAATACCAAGCACATTACTCTGGGCAGTATCGCAAAGTATGAGATCTCTGTTCCTCAGAGCATTGCGATTCAGTCCGGTTGGTTCACCGAGAAGTCTGTCCGGTATCTGCCCTGTGAGGCGAATATCCTGTCGGACTATCTGTTCTACGGTGCTGCCATGAACAATGCCTCCGCCTGCCGCAGCGTATATCCCTACTACCAGAACCAGGTTGTTCTGAACAGCTATGTGGATGAGCTCGGCTTTATCCAGGCTTGGGTTGATCGTGGTTATCCGGAAGAGATGACTCGCAAGCTGGACAGCGACGTAAATCTTCCGATCATTCCTGATTCTGACAAGGTTGAGGGCGCTGAGACCGGAGATATCGTCCTGGACGATTTGATGCGTTAACAATCGATCTATATATTATATAGGTAGAAGCAATAGGAGAGTGGGCTTATTATGGTCCACTCTCCGTTGTTTTATTTCAACATTTGAAAGGAGTCAAAAACAATGTTACACTGGAATTTTGGAGAGGCCAGCGCAGAATGCTATGGTTACATGAAGGTGCTGGAAAACGTGTTTCTCCCGCCGGACACATACCGCAATGTGCTGATCCATATCACTCATACAGATCTGGATGGTTACGGTTGTGCGGCTATCATGAAGTCGCATGCGAAATTGCTGGAAGGCAATTGTATTCCGTGCTACAAGGAGTACGATGATGTATACCGCACTCTGACCAATCAGCTCGGTAGCGCGGTATATGCGGTAATCGATGAAGCGCTGAGGACTGCACTGGATGAACAAACCGCATCATACTTCAAAGTATCTTTCACGGTGCTGATCACTGATATCGGCAGCATTAGTCTCAATGAAGCGGTTGATCGGGTCAATGCTATCATGGAGGAGTATCATTCGAAGTATGAACTGTCTCAGTATTTCGAGCACAAGGTAAATGTGGTGATTGTGGATCACCACAAAAACCCGCATCATCCGCGCTTTAATAATGGATCGATGCCTGGCACAATCGATGACAGTGCAATCGATTGCGCCGGATGCCGGCTTGATTACGCCACCGGATTATACGTAAGCTGCCAGAATGTAAGTGCCACCTATTTGTTGAACTATTTGTTCTCTCATATGCTGCACAATACATACAACGACTTCATTGATGAAGCGGATGTTCTGACTCGTTCCGAGGAAGTGGCCGGTATCATCTCTCGGTATGATACTGGTAACTTTGGCCGTTGGCGTTTGCCTGACGAGATGGTGAACAATCCGGATACTGCTGCAATCCTCAAGTATGTATCCGATGAGACCAAGCTGAATACCGCTTTGTACAAGATGAAGAACGAGGAGTATGCTAAGGGGAACAGGGAAGCATACGAGTTCTATGATATTCTGGCCAAGTATATCGTAGAAGGCGAGTCGTATCGGAAGCGTCTGTATACCGAAGAGCTTGCCCAGAATCTGCTCACTACTACGATCGAGTACAACGATTTCGTCAGCAATCTGCGTTATGTTGACATTCAGTTTAATAAACAGTGTGAACTTGGTAACGCTGTGATCGGCGATCAGCGCGTGCCCGTGGTATTACAGTTGCTGGCACCGATCGACCATATTTACGTTGCATTCGATGAACATAGACCTGATACCAAGGGCTATCCGTTCTTCACGTACGCAAAGGAGTTCATGAGCAGCTTCCGTGCTGAAGCTGCCAAGCAGAATACAAAGTTCAGTGATATTCTGGTGGTTCGCGTCAATACGATTATCGACGAAGATGAGAAAATCAAAAAGATCATCGTCAGTCTGTGTTCGGATGGTAGCGTGGATTGTGTCAAGCTTGCTACCCACAACGGCGGTGGCGGACACAGAAACGCTGCCGGATTCACTGCATACGAAGCACCGAAGACTGAGGACAACTGATGTACAAAGCCCGGGTGAAATATCCCGGGCTTTCTTTTTTCTATTATTTTTTGATTAAAAACGGTACAATGTAATAAGATTTTCAGGCCCATGTTACAAATTAAAAGAAGGTGACATAATATGGACTTCAGTTCTCAGGATATTCTAAATATCGCAAGCCAAGATATCATCTTGGCCAATAGCACCGTCGAAGAGCAAGTGGATTTTATTTCTGAACAAATTGAGAACCCATTTGACTCTGGCTCTTCTAACTTCTTCAAGAAGCTCAAAAAGAGCGTCAGCAACCCAGATAAGTTGGATGAGATCTGTCTGGAACTCCTAGGTAAAATTGAGGATGTGTATCCGGATATTGAG
>ERZ1090869.451-NODE-451-length-22162-cov-14.924911_pt1 | contig 22162 bp, 19 predicted proteins | sample MGYA00478474_ERZ1090869 | MGnify/ENA primary metagenome ERZ1090869 (study PRJEB33644, sample SAMEA5815748) | chicken gut metagenome | biome: Chicken; feature: Gastrointestinal Tract; material: Caecum | place: Ireland | collected 2019-01-01 | study: A study of the... | reverse complement strand
ATCCCCCATTTTTTTTTTTTTTTTTTAATTATTATCCCCAGCCCGGGGGCCCTCCTAAAAAAAGGCCCCCCCGGCCGCGCTATACTCCATTAAAGTAAATTGTATCAGTCCCCTACAATATACCCCCTGCCGATACGCCATGCCGCCGCACTGCTGCTCACCGCGCCTGCGTAAAGCAAAGCGCAACGCCCAAAGTCACCGCACGCGCAGTTTTACCCTGCCGCAGAGTATTTCGGAATAGGAATATGCCGTTTTGCCCAAAAAGTTTTTATCTTCGGGGCTTACGGTGAACAGCGAGGGATATACCCCGCTGACCGTGGCGGGAAAGGTGACAAACTTGTTCCTGCCCAGGTTGAGCTTTACCGTGACGGGCTTTAGGTATACGCCCTGCACGGCGTTTTTTATTTGCTGTACGCTTGAAGTCGGTTTTATCATATACTGCCAGTATTGCCCTTTTGCGGCAAAATTATGCGCGGCGGCTGTTGTGTTAGTCAATTCTATAATTGTTTATCTGAGATTTCTCCACGCACTACGCTTGGTTTGCGGTTTCCCGAAGAGACCTCTCCGCTTTGTCTTTGAGATTTCTCCGCTCGCTACGCTCGGTCGAAATGACATCAGAAACATTACGGTCGTAAGGAGCCGCAGGCGACGGAATAGCGTAAGGAACGGAATAGCGTAAGGAACGGAATAGCGATTGTTGCGCATAGCGCCAATCGCGTCTTGTTGCGCATAGCGCCAATCGCGTCTTGTTGCGCACAGCGCCAATTACGTCAATGGCATGATAGGTTTTATGTCATCTCGACCAAGGGCAAAGCCCGCGCGGAGAGATCTCTTCCGCAATACAGGCTCCCCTGCCTAAGCGGGAGCTGGCAGGTTGGAGCGTTAGCGAAAACCTGACTGAGGGGTTTAGCTACGCAATTTGCGCCACACTGCTCGTACCCCTCCTTTTATTCCTCCCCTTAGGCAGAGGAGGCCTGGCCGCGTTTATTAACACCTTATATTTTCAATGCCACAACATTTTAGCCTCCATTGCTAAGAGAGGTGCCGCGACCATAGGCCGCGGCGGCAGGATTACGATTTTATACAAAAAATGCGGGGGCGCCGAAAAGGCGCCCCGCGCAAAAAATGTCTGTTCAAAAAGGTGTGGGGATATCAGAAGATGTCGTCGTCATCATCGCCGTCGCCTTCATCGTCGTCTTCGTCGTCCTCTTCATCGTCGTCAAAGTCGTCGTCGTTGAAATCGGCAAGGGGATCGTCGTCCTCAAACTCTTCGTCGCTCTCCTCGTCGTCGAAATCATCGTCAAATTCGCCGTCAAGTTCCTCCGAAAGCTCCTCTTCAAGCGTTTCGTCGTCCACGGTGAGGTCTTCATCGTCGTCGAGGTAGTTCTTCCACTCCTCGTCGGTGTCCATATCCACGTCCTCATCGTCCTCATACTGGCTGGCCTGTTTGCAGGCGTCGCACATCTTTTCGCCGTAGCGCATGGTGTTCACGCCGCAGATGGGGCAGATTTCAGTCTTTTCTGCGTTTTCGTCCAATTCGTCGTCGTCAAGGTCGGCAAACTGAAGTTTGTTGCCCTTCATTTCGGCGATGCAGACATCGCAATACTCCTGCTTTTCAGGGTCGATATAGTTAAGCTCGCATCTGGGGCACTTGATATACTTAATCATGGCAAGATCTCCGTTCAATAAAAGAAATTCCGCCGGGCCAAACCCTCATTTTCCCGTGCATTTGCCAGCTAAAGCGACGGCACGTTCGGGCGGCAGCCGCAGACGGCGCCTTAAACGCCCGCATATGCAGCGGCATATGTCACAGACGGATGCGCCGCATACCTGCAAGTCACTTTACCTGACTAAATTGATCTGTTAAATCAATGGTAACATTATATTAGCATTTGCCTTATTTGTAAACTGTTTTACAGAATAAAAAACAAATTTTTTTTACGGGTTACATATTTTTTACAAAATGCGCGCATTATCGCCCTGCGGCGGCGCGGCTGTCCCGCTTAAAGCAGCCATATTTACGGCACAATTGCCGCCATACCATGCTTTGGCGGCGACATATATCTATTCCGTTTTAAAGGCCTGCCGGCAAGAAGAAGCAGACACAAAAAAGCGGCGGAACTTAAACGTTCCGCCGCCGTGCATACGGGGCAATGCCGCGCATGCTGCAATTATTTACTTTTCTTCGCCGTCGGTCTCGGAAGAGTCGGTAGAGTATACGTCGATATTCTTGTCGTCGGTGGTGTCTACCTTGATACGCGCCTTCTTATACTGAGGAAGGGTCTTGCGCTTTTTGCGGATGACGAACAGGGGAATGAGCACGGCTGCCGCTATTACTATAAGGCCGCCTGCGCACACGCCGATTATAAAGCCTGCCTTGGCGCCCGTTGAAAGGCCCTGGAACCACGTTGTTTCGCCTTCGGCGGGTTCAGACTGCATGTAAGTGCTGCGAAGCCCGTCTATATATGCCTCTCTGTCTTCATCGGTCATTTTGCCGAGCACTGCGTAGTAGTAGTCGCGCGAGGTGGCGTATACCGTAACATTGTTTACCGTTTTGGAGTTTGCGCGGAACTGTTCAAAGTCGCTGCCTTCGGTGGCGTCTATGAAGTCCTTATACATCTGAACGGACTCTTCGGAATAGAGGTACTCCTCGTCTTCGCCGTCATCCACCCACAGCTGAACAAGCTCGTCTATATATTCCTTATCGCGCGAATAGAACGCATAGCGGAGCGCCTGGGGAAGGTTTTCGAACTCCGTATCGTCTATGTCGGAAATGACGCTGTCCTCGCCGCCGATGACGCTGTCGAACAGGTCGTTTATCTCCTCAATTTCGGCGTTGGACATCGTGACATTTTCAGCCGAGGAACCTGCGGGGCGGAGATCGAAGGTCATTATATATTCATAGTCCATCATGTCGGTGTTTTCGGACGCGAAGAAGAAGTGTCCGGCAACGATCTCCGGCATGTACCAGCTGGGCGCCACGTCGAGGTCGAGTATGCGCGTATCGCTGTAATTGGACGTTGTGTCGTCTGCGGGGAACTCCTCATAGTCGGCAGGGTCGCCGCCGAGCGCTATGCGGTGAACGGACAGCGAGTTGCCCTCGCCCGATACGCCGTAGTAGAGGAAGGTAAACTCCCCGGTACCGGTCTGGCCTTCGGTATTGCCAAGGCGGGCGGTTTCATGCGATACGGAAAGTATGGTCACCTCGTCTGCAGCGTCTGCAAGGCGGACGGCGTCGGAGACAACTCCGCCCGAAAATACCGCATACATGAGCATGCTGTTTTCGGTATATACAACGCCTTCGGGCACGCCCTCGGCGTCGGTTATAAAGGTGTAGCCGTCAAGCGACGAGCCGTTTAAAAGCAACATTCTGTTGCCGTAATTATCCGAAGCTACGGGGTTGCCCGAAACGGGGTTCCAGCTTTCGCCGAAGTCGGCATCCTTTGCGTACAGAAGAACGGGGTCGTCGTCTGCCGTGGTGCGCGTGTAGTAGAGCGTACCGTCTTCGTAAGAAACAAGTTCGTAGGTATAGCCCGAAACGGTTTGCGGTTCAGCTTGTGTATCTGAATTGTAACCGTAGTTGAACTGTGTTTTATCGTTCAGCGCGCCTATACCGTCGAACACGAACTCGCCGAGGTTGATATACAGGGGGTCTTCCTCCGCATCGTAGTCCTCTATATAGCTGAAGTCGTATTGCCTTGCACCCTCTTCGGTGGCATCTGCGCTTACGCGGTAGACCTGGTTATAGTCGGCGTCCACTTCGTTGTCCGTGCCCAGGTTATACGCTACGTCCATCGTGTAGTACACATAGGGGTTGGTGAGCGTGTCCTCATCGAACAGGTAGCTTGAAACGTTATAGGCAAGCAGCGTATTTTCACCCGATTCAAGGTTTATGGAATGTATATTGGTGTGCGCCGTTTCGCCGTATAGCGTCTCTGAAACAGCATACATGAGATACACCTTTTTGTTTACCTCTACAAAGCGGTAGTCAAGGTCGGTGCTCTCCGACTGATAGTAGTAGTCAGTCATCGTTTCGGTGCCGTCCAGCTTGGTGCGCCTGAACTCAAGGCGGCTGTTGAGCACTTCGCCGCTGCTGTTCCTTTCGGACGAGGGCGTGCTGTAGTACACGTAGTCGCCGTATATGAATATGCCGCCGTCGTAGTTGCCCGAATACATTATAAGGGGAACTACCGTCTGCACGTTTTCATAGTTGCCGGAAGAGAGATCGGCTTTGGCAATACGCTGAAGCGAGCCCTTTTCCACCTCGCCGAAGCTGTTTGTTGCGGTATTGCTTTGTATGCCGTTGATAAAGTAGATATAATCGCCCTTTTCAACCACAAAGCCGCCGTTGGATACAACTTCGCCCGAAATGTCGCCATCGAGCTTGTCCGACCTGTAATACCCGCCGCTGCATGCCGCGGTGATAGTAAGCGCTGCCGCAGATACGGCAACTGCGGCGCATACAAGCGCCTTTTTTACCTTATTTTGCATTTTTTACCCCAATACTGTAATCAGTAGGTTGATATACCGAGTATTATAAAAATAAGTATTATAAAAAATAAAGCCGTTTGAGTAAAATACCAAAAAGCAGTTTTTATTATATACCAAAACGGCGCTTTAAGCAATTAAAAACAAGTTGTATTTAATGAAATTTTGATAAAAGGAGAACAAAACGACGGACAGATTTGCACTTTTTGACATTTTGAAGGCTTTGGGCGGCTTTGAGGGCAACGGCGCCGCGCACAGCGCCGAAGGCGACGGAGGCGAAAAACCGCAGACGAACGCACAGCAGGGCGACCGCGGAGCGCCGCAGGGCGGCGCGGACGAGAGGCAGAGAGAACAGACGGGCGACGAGGGCGAGCGGGCAAACATGCTTGCAGCCATAATAGAGCGGCACGAAAGAATTTCAAACAACATAAAGCGCAGGCGGTGAAGCCTGCGCTTTTCTTTTTGAGTTGTTGCCGGAAAGGGCACGCGGCGTGCAATAACGGCCGAACAACGCCGTTTACCGCAAACGGCCCCTTTACTTCTTTAAAATGAGGTGCCTGGGAAGGCCGTCTACCCACAGGGGTGCTATCTCTGCCTGAATGAGCGGGCGGATATAGTGGATGAGGGCGTCCTCTACATACGTTCCGTCGGGGGTGATCCACTCGTCGGGCACCTTCTTTTCCACGTTGGCTATAAAGTGAACGTCTGCAGGCTCGGTTATGCACATATAGGGGTCTTCGGATACGCGCTTCAAGGTTATGACCTGGCCGCTCATGCCCTCGAACGCCGCCTTCACGGCCGCGCCGCCGGCATTGAACGCCTCGGTCACGTCTATGCGCGAAGTTATGTGCGAGGCGCAGCGCTGCAGGGAAGAAAGTTCTATCGCCCTGGTCTTTACGCCGTACTTTTCTGCAACCTTTGCGGCGAGGAAACGCGCCGTGCCGGCAAGCTGCTTGTGGCCGAACGCGTCCACATAGTCCACGTGGTCGGCAAGTTCGCACACATATCTGCCGTCGGCTATCTTTACGCCCTCGGAGACGGCTATCACCACCGAGCGCTTCTGTTTGTATAGCTCGCCCACCTTTTCAAGGAATTTATCAAGGTCGAACACGCGCTCGGGCAGGTAGATGAGGTCTACGCCCTCGCAGTCCTCCCCCTTTGCAAGCGCCGCGGCGGCCGTGAGCCAGCCCGCGTTGCGGCCCATCACCTCTATTATCGATACAACGGGGTAGTCGTACACCAGGCCGTCGCGTATGATCTCCTTGGTGGTGGACGCTATGTACTTTGCCGCGCTGCCGTAGCCGGGGGTGTGGTCGGTTATGGCAAGGTCGTTATCTATAGTCTTGGGCACACCCATAAAGCGTATTGGGCTCTTTATCTTTTCGCCGTAGTCGGAGAGCTTTTTGATGGTGTCCATAGAGTCGTTGCCGCCTATGTAGAAGAAGGCGTATATATCCAGCTCTTTGAGTATCTTGAAGATCTCCTGATAGGTCTTTTCGTTGCCTTCGATATCGGGCAGCTTATAGCGGCAGGAACCGAGGAAAGAAGAAGGCGTGCGCTTTAAAAGATCCATATCCAGGTCGTTTTTGATCTGCGTGGAAAGGTCTACTATATTTCTGTCAAGCAGTCCTTTGATGCCGTGCACCATGCCGTACACTATGTCCGCGCCCCTGTCTTTGGCGGTCTTGAATACGCCCAAAAGGCTGGAGTTGATTACGGCGGTAGGGCCGCCGGACTGTCCGACGATTACATTTTTCATGGCTTTACCTCTTTATTTTTGTTAATAAAGGAACATCCCCCTAAATACTTAGGGAATATTTATTCCCTTCCATGTTATTGTAACACATAGGCATGTAAAAAGCAATAGCAAAAATTACACAAAATAACATGAATGTGAAAATTTATTGCAATATTTTTTCTCAAACAAAAAGAAATCCCCCACTTTGCCCAAAAATTACTTGCTCGCACAATGGAATAAGGTAAATTTATAATTGTTTTGTTGTATTGCTTTTATCAGTCAGTTTTTGTCCGGCAGGTAATAAAATCATACCCGCTCACCTGCCTTTCAACGCGCCTCTTCAGCCTTTCGGTCACCCGCCCCCAAACGGAATCAGCTAACCTATACCGATAACTTCTATAAATTCTCGGGTATATTTTTACAGAAATTGTCTTCCCGTCTTTCAAACAGGCAAGAATTTGAGCTGAATAGCAATCCATTTTTTTCACCCAACGAAAGACGATTTCCAGATTTTTGACTTGGTCAAGCGCGCACTGTTCCTTTTTTATACCCGCCTTCATTTTGAATAAATTATGCTTGAAATCAATAATGACCTCTTTTCGGAAAGCAAAGTACAGCAAAGCAGCAATCAATCCAGCACATATAATTGCAAAGATACAACCGACAGCGATAACACCGTCAAAAAATGCAATTCCTGACACAAAGCCAAAAACGATTGCAACAACCGAAAGCCACAGAATAGTTCCGCTTTTGCTTTCAAAACGTAAAAGGATGCGCTTCATAAAATATCCCTTGTTACATAATTGTGTTACATGCATTATATCATAACAAAAAACGGAAGGAAAGCCGCTGATGCGGCAAGTAAAATATAATGCAGTGTTTTTATAATAACGCACCAACTATTTTTCCTGCCGTTGGCGATAAAAATAAACACAAAATCCTCCATGGCTCTTTTGGCAAGCCTTCTCCCCCCTTAGCAAGTGAAGCAAATATGAGTATCACTTTACGCAAGGGCGCCTTAACAGTTTTAAACCGCCCTGCCGCGGCAGACTTATATCGCCTCACATTGGCGCAAACCATGCATAACAGCATAAAAAAACGCACGGCATAGAGCCGTGCGCATAAAACATTGTGTTTTTGTTGGCCGAAAGACCGCGGCGATCATCTCTTTGAGAACTGAGGTGCGCGGCGTGCCTTTTTGAGGCCGTACTTTTTGCGCTCCTTGACGCGGGGGTCGCGGGTGAGGAAGCCTGCCTTTTTAAGTGCAGGGCGGCTTTCAGGCTCTGCCTGAAGAAGAGCGCGGGATATGCCGAGGCGTATAGCGCCTGCCTGACCGGTGAGGCCGCCGCCGTATACGTTTACGAATACGTCGTATTTACCCTCTGCGGCAAGCAGAACGAGGGGCTGCATTACATCGTAGCGAAGAACCGACTGGGGGAAGTAATCTTCGAAAGCCCTGTCGTTGATGGTAATAGTGCCGCTGCCTGCGGGAATGAGGCGAACGCGGGCGATAGCCTTCTTTCTCCTGCCCGTGCCCCAGAACTGAAGCTTTTTCTTTAAAGTTGCCTTTGCCATATTTTTACCTCACATTCCTTAAAATAAATTGAGCACTTCGGGCTTCTGCGCTGCATGGTTGTGTTCTGCACCCTTATACACGCGCAGCTTTTTGATCATTGCCCTGCCCAGTGAATTTTTGGGAAGCATGCCCCTTACCGCCTCGTAAACCGCGAGGTCGCTCTTTTCGGCGAGCATCTTTTTGTAAGATACTTCCTTGAGTCCGCCGATATAGCCGGTGTGATAGCGGTAGAACTTGTTTTCAAGCTTTTTGCCGGTGAGCACCACTTTATCGGAATTGATGACTATGACGAAATCGCCCGTGTCTACGTTAGGCGTGAAGACGGGCTTGTTTTTGCCGCGAAGCACTGCCGCCACTTTGGACGCCAGCCTGCCTAAGGGCACGCCTGCGGCATCTACAACGTACCATTTTCTTTCTACTGTCTGGGCGTTTGCCATGTAGGTTTTCATTGCTTGTAACTCCATTAATAATGTATAAAAACGATTACCGCGGGGCGCGGTACCTATTGCCTTTGTGCAATGTAGACTTATTTTATTATTTTATAAAATTTCTGTCAAGCTGTTTTGTGTTGCGTTTGGAAAGTTTTTAAAAAATAATTGTAAACTTTTTGCCCGCGCCGCTTTTTGCCCGTTTTTAGCGCATTTTTGGCGTATTTTGCCCCGCTTTGCCCATTTTTTGCATAAAAATGCACATGTCTGCATACATGCCGGCAGCCTTTGCCATACTTTTTGAAAGGCCGCGCGCCGCCTCCGCCCGGGGCACGGGCATATGCGTTTAAACGTGTTTCTTACGCGCGCTTTGCGCGCCCGCATGCACGGCACAACTGTAATTATACAACCCGGCGCCCCACAGGGCAAGCCGTTTTGCACCGCGAACGCAAAGCGGGCAAAATTTAAGCATACAGCACAAAATTCGTTTTCAGTCCGCCGCAAACTTTGCGCGCGATACAAAGCGCGGCAGGGCGGCGCCCGTTTGTTTTACTTTTTTCGGCAACTGTTATATAATTGTTGTATAATAACGGTTTAAAGGAAATTACCATGAAAAAAGTCAGGATAACCGTGATGAGAAAGGCTAGCTATACAGACCTTATGGAAAAGTACGAAAACCCCATTGCCCACGCCTGCGACATGCGCGAGGGCGACGTTTTTATTGCCAACGGCTGGCAGAAGCCGCAAGGCCTATGCCAGAGTGCGTGGGATAGCATGTCGGCATTTGTTATGGCGCTTGCATGCGGCGGCGGGGACTTTTACGACGGCTGGATGAAGAACAAAAAGTCGGCGATGATATCGTGCAACGACGGGTTCCGCCCCGTAAGCTTTCTGCTTGAAGCCATGGACGAAGACGCCGAATAACGAAAGTTTATAACGTAAATGCCCGCCGCGGCTTAACTGCCGCGGCGGGCATTTATTATGCTGTTTTATTATACTATTGTTATTGCAGGCTTACAAAAAATTTCAACCCTTTATAAGCACTGCCTTTATGCGCTTTACGCCCGCGGAGACATTCTCCTGCTTGGCGATTTTAAAGGTGCCCAGAACGCCCGTGCGCTCTACGTGGGGGCCGCCGCAGATCTCCTTTGAAAAGTCGCCTATGGTGTAGGTTTTTACCATTTCGCCATACTTGCCTTCAAAAAGGCCGGTAAAGCCCTCGGCGCGCGCCTGCTCAAGCGGCATTTCGCGCATTACCACGGGTTCGTCCTTTGCGATTTCACCGTTTACAAGGTCTTCTACCTGCTTTACCTCTTCGGGGGTGAGCTTGCGGGGGAAGTTGAAGTCGAAGCGCAGGCGCTCTTCGGTGATGTTGCTGCCCTTCTGGTTTACGTCATCGCCGCACACGCGCTTTAAAGCGGCGTGCAGAAGATGGGTGGCTGTGTGCAGTTTGGTGGTCTCCTCCTTGTGGTCGGCAAGGCCGCAGGCAAACTTCTGCTCGCTGCCCGCGCGGGACTTTTCCTGATGCTCGGCATACGCCTTTTTATAGCCTTCCTCGTCTACGGAAAGGCCCTTTTCGCGCGCCATCTCCATGGTTATCTCCACGGGGAAGCCGTAGGTATCGTACAGCCTGAACGCCGAGTGGCCGTCTATCATGCCGCCCGCGGGAAGGCTTGCTGCGACTTTTTCAAACTCCTTAAGGCCCTGCTTTAAGGTTGCGGAGAACTTGTCCTCCTCCTTGTTGAGCTCCTCGGCAATGCGCGCGGCGTTGCGGGTGAGTTCGGGATATACGTCCCTGTACTTTTCTATTATCGTCTTTGAAACTTCGTTCAAAGCACCCTTGGGCAGGTTTATGTTGCGGCCGTAGCGCACCGCGCGGCGGATGACGCGGCGGAGGATATAGCCCTGGTCGGTGTTCGAGGGAACTATGCCGTGGTCGTCGCCCAGCATGAAGGTAGCCGTGCGCACGTGGTCGAGCACTACGCGGAAGGCCTTGGTCACCTCCTCGCTTTCGCCGTACTTTTTGCCCGTAAGCTCCTCTATCTTTGCTATTGCCTTTTCAAAGATATCCGTTTCGTACACGCTGTCTACGCCGTTTAAGATGCACAGCGTGCGCTCCAGGCCCATGCCCGTATCTACGTTGCGCTGCTTTAAGGGTTCGTAGGTGCCCTCCGCAGTCTTGTTGTACTGCATGAACACGTCGTTCCATATTTCAAGGAAGGTACCCTTCTGCGCCCTGTCGAAGTCGTAGGGGCCGAGCTTGTCCGCGTCCTCGTGGTTGCGGATTATGTGCATTTCGGTATCGGGGCCGCAGGGGCCTGTGGTGCCGGCGGGGCCCCACCAGTTGCCCGACTTGGGCAAAAAGAAGATGTGTTCGGGCTTTATGCCGCACTTTGCCCAAAGGGAAGCGCTCTCTTCGTCCTTGGGGCAGTCTTTGTCGCCTGCAAAGCAGGTTATGGCGATATCTTCCACGGGGATGCCGAGGTATTCGGGCGAGGTTAAAAATTCGAACGACCAGGGGATCATCTGCTCCTTGAAGTAGTCGCCCAGCGACCAGTTGCCGAGCATTTCGAAGAAGGTGCAGTGCGAACTGTCGCCCACCTCGTCTATGTCGCCTGTGCGCACGCACTTCTGCACGTCGGTAAGGCGGTTGCCCGCGGGGTGCCTTTCGCCCAGAAGATAGGGTACGAGCGGATGCATGCCCGCCGTGGTGAACAGCACGGTGGGGTCGTTTTCGGGAATGAGGGATGCCGATGGAATTACGGCGTGGCCCTTTGACTTGAAGAAGTTGAGGTACATCTCCCTCAACGTTTCAGAAGTAAGCTTTTTCATTGTAGCACCTTATTTATATACTTAAATATTTATTCGATATATTGTTTTGTGGTAAGAAGGCAAGCGTTTGAGATTTCTCCGCTGCACTCGCTCCGCTCGATGCGGTCGAAATGACAATGTATAGCAACAAAGTTCTACAGGGCGGTTATTTTTTAACTACCTCGTAGCCGTCCTTGGCGTCCTTTACGGCAAAGCCGAGGGCGTCTATTTTAGCGCGGAGCTCGTCCGCAAGCGCCCAGTTTCTGACCTTTTTGGCCTGCCAGCGCTCTTCGGCGAGCGCCTGCACCTCTTCGGGGATCTCGGTGATGTTCTTTGCTGCGACTTCGGCAAAGTAGTCGGCGCAGCTCTTTTTGAACAGACCCAAAAGCGAATATGTTTTGCGCACCTGCGCGGCGTCGTCCGCGGCCGTTTTATCGCCCGCGGCAACTTTTGCAGAAATGCCCTTGAAAATGCCGAACAGGTTTGAAAGGGCGAGCGCGGTGTTGAAGTCGTCGTCCATGCATCTGTCGAAAGAGCCGTCTATCTCCCCGTTGCCGCCCTGCGCGGGGCCGAGAGCCTCGGCGCGTTCAAGCACCCTGTAAAATTCGGTGAGGTGCCTTTCGGCCTCGGGGAAGAGGTTGTCCGTTATGTTTATATCGTTGCGGTAATTGGTCTGCAGCAGGGCAAACTTTATGGCCTCGTTGGTGTACTTTTTTAAAAGGTCTTCCAGAAGAAGGCTGTTGCCCAGCGACTTTGACATCTTTTGCCCGTTCACCTTTATAAGGCCGTTGTGCGTCCAGTACTTGGCAAAGCGCTTGCCCGTGAGACTTTCGGACTGAGCGATCTCGTTTTCGTGATGGGGAAAGATGAGGTCGCGGCCGCCGCCGTGAATGTCTATCTGGTCGCCGAACGCGGCGCGGTTCATGGCCGAGCACTCTATGTGCCAGCCCGGCCTGCCCTTGCCCCAGGGCGAATCCCAGCAGATCTCGCCCGGTTTTGCCGCCTTCCACAGCGCGAAGTCGGCGGGGTCGCGCTTATCTTCGGCGTTCTCTACGCGCACGCCGTCGAGCATGTCCTCCACTGTGCGGTTTGAAAGGCAGCCGTAGCCGGGGAAGGACGCGACGGAAAAGTATACGTCGCCGCTCGCCGCGGCATATGCGTGCCCCTTTTGTATGAGCTGAGTTATAAAGTCGATTATGTTGCCTATATTTTCGGTGGCCTTAAGCCACACGTCGGGGTCGTCCACGCCGAACTCGCGCATGATTCTATCCGTCTTTTCTATCATCATGGCGGCGTACTCGTCGGCGGGGATGCCCGTCTCTTTGCTCTTGGCTATTATCTTGTCGTCCACGTCGGTATAGTTGCGCGCGTACTTTACCTTATAGCCCTTCTTTTGCAGGTATTTGCGCATTATGTCATAGATGAGCGCCTGAAAGCCGTGGCCTATGTGCGGTTCGCCGGATACGGTGATGCCGCAGGCATACATCTTCACCCTGCCCTCTTCGAGAGGAACGAACTCCTCCTTGCGGCGGGTGAGCGTGTTGTATATCTTCATTATAACACTTCCTTTTGGAATGGCCCGCCCTTTTGCGGGCCTTTTTTATGTATATTGGGTAAAATTTTTAATTATTTTTTGCATCGGCGCCGTTTTCGCCTGAAATATTGCCGTCTGAGCCGTTCTTCGGAGCGCCGTTGCCGTTTGCCGCCTCAGAGGGCTTGCCGCACTTTATTTCGCTGATGAAGGCCTCCTCTTCGGGGGTGTACAGGGGGAACTCCTCCTCGCCCACATACTTGCGCAACACGCTTTCGAGGTGAATGACGCGCTCGCGCAGGCGGCATATCTCCTTTGCGTAGGGGTCGGACTTCTCCTGGTACAGATCTACCCCCTCCTTGCTGCCGCCTATGCGCACCACGCGCGCGGGAACGCCCACGACCGTGGCGTGCGGGGGGACGTCCTTGAGCACCACGGCGCCCGCGCCCACCTTGGCACAGTCGCCAACGGTTATGCCGCCCAGCACCTTTGCGCCCGCGGATATAACGCAGTTTTTGCCCACCGTGGGGTGTCGCTTGCCGCACTCCTTGCCCGTGCCGCCCAGCGTTACGCCCTGGTATATAACCGTTCCTTCGCCCACTTCGGCGGTTTCGCCTATAACTACGCCCGCGCCGTGGTCTATGAACACGCCGGGGGCTATTTTTGCGGCGGGATGGATCTCTATGCCCGTAAAGAACTTTGCCATCTGGCTTATTATGCGGGCGATGAGCTTAAGTTTTATGCGGTAGAAGAAGGCCGCCGCCCTGTGCCACGAAAGGGCGTGCACGCCCGAATATGTAAGCCATATTTCGAACTTGCTGCGCGCGGCGGGGTCGTTTTTTCTGGCGGCGTTTATGTCCGCCCTTAGCCTTTTGAACATTTAAAACTCCTTATAAGCATGCCGTTGAACACCGCATATATGCGGGTGAATTGCCGCATGCGCGGCATCTGATTTTAAAGGGAAACCGCAAAACCCGCTGCGGCGCCTAAGTTGCGGCAATAAAAAATCCGCATACCAACAGGGTATGCGGAGACGCTTTAATTTGTGCGTGGTTCCACTCCGTTTCCGCCGCAAAGGCGGCGCTCGTTGCGCCCTGTAACGGGGGCAGGCCGCGGGGGCATTTCCTCCCCCGACCTTGAACGCGGCGCGTTCAGACGGCGCATAGTCCGCGCGCGCCCTGCGGGATTTTCAGCACCCTCCCTGCTCTCTTAAAGGGCATATGCGCGGTTTTTTCCGTCATGCGGATCTTTAAATTGTTTTTACGGGTAAATTATAATATACCGCGCCGCCGTTTGGCAAGCAAAAAAAGTTATTTACCTCGAAAAATATTTGCATGCGGCCGAAACTTTTTCCCGCCGGGAAGGAAGAAATACAGAAAAAGAAACTTCTCCGCTGCACTCGCTGCGTTCGTTCCGGTCGAAATGACAAGGATCCCGTTTATAACGGAATTGAATACGGGAAATTTGCTCTTATCAGCTGTTTTTGGCGTCCAGCTTGAATACGTCGCGCGATTTGCCGATGACGAGGATCTTGTCGTCAGGCTTGAAGCGGTAGTCCGGCATGGGCGTGGGGTCGAGCATTTCGTCGTTTTTAATGGCGACTATGTTTATGTTATAGCGGCTGCGCACCTGAAGTTCGGCGATAGACTTGCCCACCCATGCCTTGAGCACGGGGACTTCGAATATGGCGTAGCCGCCCGTGAGCTGGATATAGTCGAGTATGTTGTTGCCGCCCATGCGCATTGCCAGCCTGTCGGTGGCGTCGCCGTCGGCATAAACTATTTCGTCTGCGCCGACCTTGCGCAGAAGGTCGCACTCTATGTCGCTGCGAGCGCGCACCACAACATACTTTGCGCCCAGGCGCTTTAACAGCATGGTGGTTATCATTGAAGATTCAAAGTCGTCGCCTATGGTTATGCACACCACGTCGTAAGAGGCGACGTCGAGCTCGCGGAGCACGTCTTCGCTGGTGAAGTCGCCCACCTGCGCGTCGGCAAAGCGGGTGGCAAGCCTTTCAATGCTGGCCTCGTTGCGGTCGAATATGAGCACGTCGTGCCCCAGATCCTGCATTTTTTCGGCGAGATGGGCGCCGAATTTACCCATACCTATTATTAAAACACTCTTTTTCATAAAAAAATTACCTCACAGATTTTACGGCTGGTGCCGCCGTAAAATCTTCGTGATTTGGGGAAGCTTCTCCCCCTTGCCCCAATCTTAAGGGCTCTCATATACTATAATTGGGGCAATTCCCCCTTTGGTGAGCCTGCTGACCGCAGCAAATAGGGTCTTTCTGCGGCGGGAAACCCGCCTTGAAACATAAGTTTTTGAATGCTCACAAATTTTTCGTTTTGGCCGAAAACGAAAAATTTCGTGATTTTGAGAAACCAAGTTTCTCTGGCGGCATTTTTTAGTGCCCACTTTTATAGAAATGCCGCCATTCACTTCCGGTGAGCCGGCTTTCGCCGCAAATGTTGTCGCGCTAACGGCGGGAAACCCGCCTTGCGCTCGTAAATTATTTATACTCACAGATTTTGCGGCTGGTACCGCCGTAAAATCTGTGAGCTGCTTTTTTTACCCTATCATCAAATGCTCCGGCATTCTGGTTATGGCGGGGGGACGGCGCGTCTCCGAAAAGACGAGCACAAGCGTATATCCGCCTACCCTGCCGAAGAACATCAAAAGTATAAGTATTACCTGCGAAAGGGCGGAAAGTTCGGCAGTTATGCCCAGCGTAAGCCCCGTTGCGCTTATTGCCGAAATCACCTCGAACAGTACGTTTTTAAAACCTATAATATTGGGTATCTCCTGCCCCGCCACCACCGTGACCGAATTGCCGTAGTCGCTTACGTAGGGCTTACCGCCGTCTGCCCCGCAAATAACGAATACGCTGAACACAATGGCTATGACATACAGCATTGAAACGGTTACGGCGTTTACTACGTCGTCCCCCTCTATGCCGCGTTTTAAAAGGCGAACCTGCTTTTCGCGGCGGCACGCCGCCACCATTGTGACAATCACCACCACAAAGGTGGTAGTTTTTACGCCGCCCGCCGTTGAACCGGGGCTGCCGCCCACAAACATTAAAAGGTTTGTGAGTATATAAGCGCCGTCTGAAAAATAGTTCATGTCAACGGTGTAGTGCCCCGCCGTTCTGGGCGTTACGGCAAAGAACAGGCAGTTGAGTATTTTATCGCCGGCGTTCATTTTGCCTATTGTGCCCGCATTGTTCCACTCGAACGCCATGAACAGCGCCCAGCCGAGCAGCAGTATGGCGCCCGTGGATATGAGCACCACCTTTGTGTGCAGCGAATAGCGCGAGGGGTGGAAACGGTTGTGGATGACGTCGTACCACACATAAAAACCCAGGCCGCCTATGGTGATGAGCGCCATTACCGTTAAAAGGAACAGCGGGTCTGAGGCGTAGCCTGAAAGGGAATAGTCGCCGCCCGCGCCCGTGAGCGAAAAGCCGGCGTTGCAGAATGACGAAATCGATGTGAACACCGCCTGCCATATGCCCAGCCCCCAGCCGTAGCGGGGGACAAAGCTTATTGCAAGCAGAACAGCGCCCAGAAATTCAAGGGCAAAGGTGCCTATGAAAATATACTTTAAAAGTCCCTTTACCCCCGCCATTTTAAGGCCGCCCGCCGACTGCATTGCAAGCTTGCGGTCTGAAAGGGTGACATCTTTTTTGATATACAGCATGAACAGGGATATTATGGTTATAAAGCCCAGGCCGCCTATCTGAATGAGAAGCAACATCACGGCCTGCCCGAATCCCGTGAAATAGGTATACGGGTCTATGACCGTATGCCCCGTAACGCAGGTGGCGCTGGTAGCCGAAAACAAAGCGATGAGGAAATCCGGCTTGCCGCTTCTTACCGCAAACGGCAGGCATAAAAGGCCTGCGCCGACAAAGATTACTATCACAAAGCTTGCAACCACTATGCCTATGGGGCGGAATTTGAATCTTTTAACTTTCATATTCGCTATCTTTTAAATGCGCCGCGCCGTTTTTTTTGCGCGGAAGCATTGCAATTATAACATACTGCAATACAAAAAGCAAGAAATATATGTATGTTTGGGCGCTGTGCAAACGGCGGGAAACTTGTTGAAATTTTTTAACACGCAATTGTGTGAATTTGTTAAAAATGTTAATATTTTCCTTGACTTTAAGGGCAAAGCATATTATAATAGTTACAAACATTGGTTTGGTGTTAAATTATAACAAAGGAGTTACGCATAAAGTGAAACGTGAAAGATTGGAAGAAGTCGCCGAATTACTTGACAAACGCGGCAAAATGACGCTTGAACAGCTTGAAGAAGCATTCCCCGACGTATCGCAGATGACTCTGCGGCGCGACCTTTCACAGCTGGAAGAAGACGGCAGGGTGATCCGCATACGCGGCGGCGCAATGTCAGTCAAGGAAGTGCAGAAAGTTTCGGGCGAGGCGTACACCAAAAAGACGACCGTGAATATGGACGCGAAGATAGTTATCGCGCAGAAGGCGTCGACCCTTATTGACGAAGGTACCAGCATATTCATTGACGGCGGTACCACGGCAATGTACCTTTCAAAGGAGATGCCCGACATAAAGTGCAACATATTCACCAACGGCATTGCCGTTGCAATGGAGCTTGCGCAGAAAAAGAACGTTGAAATAACCGTTGTGGGCGGACAGCTGATGAAGGACAACCTTTCAACCTCCTCCCCCGCGGCGAAGGAATACTTCAACAACACCAACTTTGAAATTGCAATAGTTTCGGCGCTGGCGTTCACGCCCGAACACGGTTTTTCGTGCAACAGCCAGACTGAGAGCGACCTTTTGAAGCAGGTGTTCCGCAAGGCGCGCCACGTTTATATGATGCTTGACAGCTCTAAGATAGGCAAAATAAACCCCTACACCTTTGCCCAGCTTGAGGACATAGACGTGCTGATAACAGACGACGCCTTCCCCCGCGAGTACAAGGCGCTGTTCGAGCAGAACGACATAGTTGTTATGTAAAACAGTTGTTATGTAAATTTTGCCATGCGCGGCATGCCGTGCGGCAGCTTATTTAAAAAAATTACGCCCGAAGCAATTCGGGCGTTTTTTATACTATTCGCTCCACTTTTTTATGGACAGGGTGCGGTCTTTTACGTCGTCGTGCTCTTCAAAGTAGCGGCGGCGGATCTCATCTATGCCGTCCTCGCTTTGGGCAAGGCCGAGCATGTCTTCAAGCTCCTATTCGGTAAAGTCGGCGGGGTTGAAGCTGCCGTCGAAGACGGAGGAAAGCTTTAAAATATCCCACTTTGTTATTGCCATATATATGCCCCTTTTTAAGCGGGCGCGCCGCGGCGCGCCCGCGCTTTTATCTGTTCAAGCCTGGTTTTTATGCATTTTCTTTGGCGGCCTTGGCCTCTTCAAGCATTTCAAGTTTTTCGGTCATGTCGGTATCGGTTGCCGAATAGCTGTACCACACCTCGTTCTGCGTGTCGGCGCTGCCGCTGAACACAAGCATAACGGTGCCTTCCCACTTCTCTTCCATCTTGTAATACTTCATAAGCCCGTTTTCCCAGATCTGGAAGGTGATGACGGGGCCGACTCCGTTTTCGTCGGCGCCCCATTCGCACTTACTGGCGTTCATGTTGGCGTGCTTAAGCATCTTCTGCGAAGCGTCGTCGGCATTTGCAACCGCGGAATCTATCTGCATGACTATCTCGTACACGGTGTGGCCGCCCAAGGTGCCTTCGGTTATTGTGGCGTTTTTGACTATGTTGTCGGCAAGTATGTTTATGTTGCCGTGAATTACGGCCTCGCTGTTGTCGATATCGTCGGCGATGGCTATTATATCCTGCTCTATCTGCTCAAGGGTGAGCTTTGTGCCCTCGCGCTTTACTATGGGAGGGTCGTCCGTGCCCCAATCGTCGCCCGTCTTCCAGTCGCAGGTGAGCATTTCGGTATCGGCGCCCGTAGCCGCGTCTGTTTCGTAGCGTATATTGTCGCCTTTGAACCTGTAGAGCTTGTTTGTATCTTCAACAAACCTAAGCTTAGCGTCCTCAAACTGATCTTTAAATGTGGCAAGCATGCCTGTGGCATTTTCAACGTGCTTTATCGTATAGTGATATTTATAGCCGGGCTGATTTGCCGCCTCGTCGCCGTGGATTATGAGTTTGTAGTTCTGGTTGGTTACCGAACCGCTGCCGTTGCCGAGCGAGGTGGAACCGGTCTGCGAGGAGAAGTATACGTACTTGTCCACATACTCCTCGTTATAGCAGGCGTAGGCGTACAGCTCTGCGGCGACGGTCTTTGCCACCTGCGCCTTATCTGCCGAAGAGGCATTCTGCCAGCGCGCTATTGCCGCCTTGCTCTCCTGCTCATAGGGGGCAGCCACGGCGGGGAACACGCCGTCGTCCTGCAGGTAATAACTTTTATTTGCGCCTATGCTCTGGCCGCCGTCGCCGCAGGCGGCAGCAGATAATACCGCTGCAGGCAGTGCAAGAAACGCCAGAATTTTTGCAATTTTAGCCTTCATACATTCTCCTTATAATTAAAACAGGGGCGCCTGCCCGAGTTGAACAGATTATAGCACGCGCCTGCCGCCCGTGGCAAGCCCTTTATTGCCCGAACAAAATAATAATTGCACGGTGCATAAAATTATCTTTTATATTTAATTATTTTCAATTTTCAATTTTTTACAAAAACATATTGCGGGGCAGACAAATTGCCGCCCCGAATATGCGTTATTTAAGGCATATATGCGGGGAAAATTGTGTCATCCCACACTATTCGCCCTGCACGCCGTCGTAAATAAACGCCGTCTGCCACTGCTCAAGGCCGAACCTTTTTGCTATGTGCAGGCATTTGCACATGAATATATAAAAGATATTGTAGCCCTCGCCGTACAGCGTTTCAAGGTTGCCCAGACCCTTTGAAATTATAACGTTGCTATCTTTAAACAGTTTTATTACGCGCGGCGGAAGCTCCTTTAAGTATGTGCCGGGAATTGCCTCGCCGCTGTCCTCTACGGCGGCATATTCGGCAAGGCCTATAAAGTCTGCATCGCGGCGGGTGGCGTCGTTGATTATCTCCCCTCCGCGCACCAGCGAAGTTACATTGACCCGCGGATATAGCTGTTTTATTACCCTTATGACTATTTTATCGAACACTACCTCGCCGCAGTTGTCGTGCACATACAGCAGGGTATGTGCGCGCGCAAGCCGCTGTTTGAGCAGGGCGAGAGTACTTTCGGAAGGCCGCGCCCTTCCCGCCGCCTGCTCCACGATGGAGAGACTGTCCGCATTGAGGTCGGATAGTTTGGCAAAATCTATGTAGTTGGCCGCGGCGGCGTACTTTATTGCGCCTGCGAGCGGATCGGCCGACTGCATGAGCGTGGAAAACAGCCCCTGCTCCATACTCAGCACCGCCGAGTTGAACATGGCTTTTTCGGCAGAGTAGTCTATTCCGCTGCCGAATATATCGCGGTGAACGCCGTCTATGTCGCGCATGAGAAGGGGCGCGCAGTAGGTTACGGGCGGGTTTTCGCACAGTTCGCGCACGCGGGCGCGGAACTCGGCGAGCTTTGCGCCGTTGTTGCACTTCCGCTCCACTTTTTTCATCTGGCTGTTGTAAAGGCAGTCCTTGCACTCTTCGTCTAATGTCACAATGTGCTCCTTTGCGTGCCGCGGCTACATACGGCTATCACATTATAAGTATACCACCCCGCGGCGGCAAATGCAACAAAGTTGATATGTGCGGCGAATTGATACGCTGTATTTGCGCGCGCCGCAGAACGGACTTGGTTGCCGCAGACAATCCGCGTGTTTTGAGATTTCTCCACTCGCTTCGCTCGGTCGAAATGACATAAAAGCCACTAATACGCATCAAGTCCTCAATGGACATCAAAAATTCGTGCTGCTTTTACCTGTTATAGTCGGGTGCACCGCTGTCATTTCGGCTAAGTGAGCTTAGCGAGCGCATGGAGAAATCTCTTTACTGCACGCGCCCGCGGATATTTATTACAAACTTATTACAACATCGGGAAAAATTTTTAAAAAGATTAAGGTATACTGTAAGGGAATAAAACGAACCCGCCTTTAAATGCGTCTTTTGCATGCCTTAACGCTCATCCTCATTGCAATACCTCAGTGGGTATTGCTGCTTCGTCTGTCGCGCCAATCCACCGCAAAATGCGCTATTTAAAGGTGCAAAGCAATTTAAAGCGGGTAGATTGCGGCAAGAGCAAGGCAAAGCCCGCAGGACGTGCCCGGTGGCACGTTCAAGGGATTTAACGCAGCTGCTGCCGTGATATCCCCGCTTTAAATCGTGTTTGTATTAATCCCTTACAGTATAATATCTTAAGAGAGACAAAAAGGAGATTTTTTGATATGCCTTCTACATATGCGCATTACAGGCTGGGCCGCGACGTTGAAAAACTGCTTACGGGCAATACGGCAGACATTGTAAAAAACAACTTCAGCTGCTTTGCCCTGGGGCTTCACGGGCCAGACCTGCTTTTTTATTACAGGCCGCTTACAAATAACAAGACCAACGCCATAGGCTACGCCATTCACGAACATTTTGCAAGCCAATTTTTTAAATCGGCAGCAGAAACATTTAAACTGCGCGGCCAAAGGGGCGCGGACGAGGCCTACCTTTTGGGCTTTTTGTGCCACTTTGCCTTAGACAGCGAGGGGCACCCCGTTGTCAACGCCGAGATGAAGAGCAAGAATATCAGCCATACCGAGATTGAGTCGGCCTTCGACAGGTACCTTTTAGAGGGGGACGGCAAGAACCCGTTCGGCACCGACCTGACCGCGCACATACTTGCAGACGGTAAGAATGCAGACATAGCCGCGGCATACCTGGGCGTGACGGGAAAGAAGGCAAAAAAGGCGCTTAAGTCTATTAAATTTTATAACGGGCTGCTCAATTCACACAAAAAAACCGTGCGCGGCACCGTTACCGCACTGCTTAAAATTTCGGGCATGTGGAACATTATGCACGGCATGATGATGCCCGTTGAAATGCTGCCCGTATGGAACGACGGCATAGCCGGGCTGGAAAAGGCATACGGCGCCGCGGTGCAAAAGGCCGTGCGGCTTATAGAAAACTTTGACGGATATCTCGCCGGTAAATGCGCGTTGAGCGCCGAGCTGAACAGAGATTTCGAATAACGGCACTATGTGCCTGAACTGAAGGTGTTAAAAATGGAAAATCAGACGACTGCCGCAGTCGCCGCGGGCGACGGAAAGGCGGAAAAGGCGGCGCTTAATGCCGAGGCAAGGCAAAGGCGCGCAAGGGAGAGAGCGGAAAAGAGGAGCAGTCCGCTTGCAAGACAGAAGAAAAGGGAGTTGCCCTGGATACTATACGACGTGGGCAATTCGGCGTTTACGCTGCTGGTCAGCGCCATACTGCCCATCTACTTCAACGCGCTGGTTACGGGCGCGGGGCTTTCGGGCACAGACGCAACTGCAATATGGGGCTATGCCGCAAGCGGCGTAACGCTGTGCGTGGCGGTGATATCACCCATACTCGGCAGCTTTACAGACTATAAAGGGCTGAAAAAACCGTTCTTCTTTTTCAGCGCGGTGATAGGCGTTATAGGCTGCG
>ERZ1090869.447-NODE-447-length-22225-cov-5.409382_pt1 | contig 22225 bp, 19 predicted proteins | sample MGYA00478474_ERZ1090869 | MGnify/ENA primary metagenome ERZ1090869 (study PRJEB33644, sample SAMEA5815748) | chicken gut metagenome | biome: Chicken; feature: Gastrointestinal Tract; material: Caecum | place: Ireland | collected 2019-01-01 | study: A study of the... | reverse complement strand
CTCCGCCATCTGATAAAAAGGGGTCCACGGCAAGGCAAATCCGTCCTCTCTCATTGAAAATATTTGATGGATTGATGGATGCAAAAATCGCTGCAAGCCGCCTAAAGGCAGAGGTCAGGAAACCTGGCCTCTGCCTTCGGCGGAAACTCTGAAAAACTGTTGAAAGAGTTATAATCAATCCAAAATGACGGAATCCTGCAGGCCGTAGGTTGTGGCAACCTCCAGCACCGTGCCGTCTGCAACTTTTTCTGCCCAGAACTCGTTGAACGCGTCCGTCAGGTCGGAACCCTTGCGGAAGCCGACGCCATATTCCTCATCGGGCAGGTTCTGCATCTCGTTCAGGTTGGCCACCTGCGTCAGGTCGGCGTAGCTTGTCCCCTCGCCAATCATCGCGCCCGCCATCAGCAGGTCGATCACGGCCACATCGGACGTCTGGGAGTCAACCTCCATCAGCGCCGCGGCCTGCGACTGCACCGGGACGGTGGTGGCGCCCAGCGCCGTGGCGGCTTCCTCACCGGCGGAGCCGGATTCCACCGCAACGGTGAGCCCCTCCAGAGAAGTCAGGCTCTCGTAGCCGGCAGCCTTGTCGGCCGGGGCCACAAGCACCTGTGCGTTCAGGCAGTAGGGTTCCGAAGTGCTCATGGCGGACGTCACGTCGTCGGTGAGCGTCATGCCGTTCCACACCACGTCGATGGCCTTGGAGTCAAGCTCCTCCACTTTGTAATCCCAGGTGATCTCGCTGAACTCCACGTCCACACCGAGGCTTTCGGCAAAGGCCTTTGCCATATCGGCGTCGAAGCCGACCCACTCGTCGCTGCCTTCCTCTTTATAGTCCATGGGGTCAAAGTATGTAATGCCAACCACAAGCGTACCCTTGTCCTGCACATAGGCAAGGTCGCTTTCCGTCTCGCCGCCCTCTGCGCTCTCCGCATCGCCGCCTTCTGCGGCTGCGGTAGACGATTCATCGGCGCCGGAAGCGGTGCCGGCCGTGCTGGCGGCCGGGGCGGATGTGCAGGATGCTGCGCTCAGCGCCATCAGACAGGCAAGAATAAACGACAGTGATTTTTTCATGATCACGGTACCTCCAGAAATGTGCTGGCCGGTTTCGCCGGCCGCTGCGTACTTCTGAATTTTATCATGCTAATGCGCTGTTGTAAAGAATTATTTTTCGGTTCCCTCATTTTTCCCAAATATTTTTGCTAAAATACTGTTTTTTTGCGCTTTTCATGGAACTTTCATGGTATAATACCCTCACGGGCTAAGCGGAACGCAAAGAGTTCCGAGTCCTGCGAGAACGAGATCTATTTCGGCTATGTGCGGCTGCCGGCTTCCTTTGGCGGCCCGGTGGAGCTCCCGCATGCGCGCCGTTTCAGTCGTTCCAGCCATACCGAATCATTCGCCATGCAGGCAAAAAGGAGGACCATTATGATCAACCATTTCTGCAAAACGCCTCTTTGGGAAGCAGCCCCCACGCTGGCGGCCGTGGCCCAGGGAAAACGTCCGGCCGACGCGGTAATCCGCGGCTGCACACTCGTCAACGTCTGCACGCATGAATTACAGGGGCCGATCGACGTCGCCCTCAGCTGCGGCCGCATCGCTCTGGTGGGCGACGGCGCGCCCTGCATCGGCCCGGAGACGGAGGTCATCGACGCCGCGGGCCTCTTCCTGGCTCCCGGTTTTCTCGACGGCCATCTCCATGTGGAGTCCTCCATGGTTTCGGTGGGCGAATATGCCAGGGCGGTGCTGCCGCACGGCACCACCGGTATTTTCATGGACCCGCACGAGATCTGCAACGTGCTCGGCCTGCCGGGCGTTTCCTGCATGATGGAGGATGCCGCGCGCACGCCGCTCAAGGCCATGCTCACAACGCCCTCCTGCGTGCCTGCCGTGCCGGGCTTTGAGGACACGGGCGCCTCCGTCGGGCCGGAGGATATCTGCGAAACGATGAAGTGGGACAGCGTGGTCGGCCTGGGGGAGATGATGAACTTCCCCGGTATTCTTGCTTCCGACGCGCGCACGCACGCCATCGTGGGCGAAACGCTCAAGGCCGGCAAAATTGTGACAGGCCATTATGCCATGATGGAAAACGGCGCCGGGCTGAACGCCTACATCGCCGCCGGCATCCGCTGCTGCCACGAATCGACGCGCGCGGAGGACGCGCTGCAGAAGATGCGCCTCGGCATGTATGCCATGCTGCGCGAGGGGTCCGGCTGGCGCGATCTGCACGAGGTGGCCAAGAGTGTGACGCAGCACGAGATCGACACGCGGTTTGCCGTGCTCGTCTCGGACGACGACCACCCGCACACGCTCACGGCGGAGGGCCATGTCGACCATATCCTCCGCCGCGCCGTCGAGGAGGGGATCGATCCCATCACTGCCATCCAGATGGTCACGATCAACTGCGCGCAGTGCTTCCAGCTCGATCACGAGCTCGGTTCCGTGACGCCCGGCAAGTGCGCCGATCTCGTCCTGCTGCGCGATCTCACCTCCATGGAGGTGGTGCGCACCTTCATCGACGGCGCGACCGTGGCAAAGGACGGAGAAATGACGGCGGAGCTGCCGGAGTACCGGTATCCGCAGTGGGCCACCGGTTCGGTGCATGTGGGCAGGCCCATCCTATCATCGTCCTTCCGCATCCCCGGCAAGGGGGATCGGGCGCGCGTGCGCGTGATAGAGGTGGCTTCCGGCCGTGTGGACAACCGCGAGGGCCATGCCGTGCTGCCGGTGCGGGACGGGGCGATCTGCGCGGACCCGGATCAGGATGTGATGAAAGCCGTTGTGTTTGAGCGTCACCACGAGACAGGCCACACCGGTTTCGGCTTTGTGAAGGGCTTCGGCATCCGCTCCGGGGCAATGGCGTCCACCGTGGCGCACGACGCGCACAACCTGCTCGTCGTCGGCGTCAACGACGACGATATGGCGCTTGCCGCAAACACGCTTGCCAAAGAGGGCGGCGGCATGGTTGTCGTGCGGGATGGGCATGTGCTGGGCCTTGTCCCGCTGCCCATTGCCGGGCTGATGAGCGATAAACCGGTGCGCGAAGTGAGCGCGCTTGTGGAGCAGCTCGAGGGCGCATGGCGCGAGCTTGGCTGCACCATGGTGTCGCCTTTCATGACGATGGCGGGCCTTTCGCTCGCCTGCCTGCCGCAGCTCCGTCTCACGGACCGCGGCCTGGTGGACTGCACATCCTTCCGTTTTGTCCCGCTTGAAGCGGAGGACGAAGCGTAACCTTTGTTTTCATGCAGCAAAAGAGCGGATGGCCCGCGCGGCCATCCGCTCTTTTTGCGTGCTGTTATTTCTTATCGAACTCGGGATTGAAGGCGTAAAAGTTTTTCGAGTCCAGCTTGTCGGTGGTAAGACGGAGCGCTTCACCGAACCGCTGGTAGTGCACAACCTCTCTCGCGCGCAGGAAACGGATCGGGTCGCGCACGTCGGGATCATCGCAGTATCGCAGGATGTTGTCATACACCGTCCTGGCCTTCTGCTCCGCCGCCAAATCCTCATGCAGATCGGTGATGGCGTCGCCGGCGACGGCGATCGCCCCGGCGCTGAACGGCATGCCGTTGGCGTCGGCCGGGTAAATGCCGGAGGTATGATCCACAAAGTAAGCGTCGAAGCCCGCCTCCTGGATCTGCTGGGGCGTCAGGTTGCGCGTGAGCTGATAGACAATCGTGCCCACCATTTCCAGGTGGCCGAGCTCCTCGGTGGCGATGTCCGTGAGGATTGCCTTGAGTTCGGGGTACGGCATCGTATACCGCTGCGAAAGATACCGCAGCGAGGCGCCGAGCTCGCCGTTCGGCCCGCCGTACTGTGCGCAGATGATTTTGGCCAGCGCGGCGTTCGGCGTCTGAATGCGAATGGGGTACTGCAGCTTCTTTTCATACACCCACATCAGCCGTCATCCTCCTCTCCAAGCTCCCACGGCCACGGCCCGGTGATCCAGGCCCAGCGGCTCGTGTTTCCGCTCGTCTCGTTTAGGGGGCCGTACTGCTGCTCGTATTCTTTCACGAGCGCGGCCGTTTTTTCCTGGTATTCCGCCAGCTTCTTGGCGGCGTCACAGTCGTTCGGGTGCGTATCGAGGAAAATGTGCAGTTCCCATTCGGCGAACTGGCTGGCGCGGATGCGCCGCAGCAATTTTTCCTGGTCGCTCATGCCTTGACCGCCCCCTTTCCGCGGAGAAACGGCTTATCGAGATCCGGGAAAAGCGTTCCCGCCATCAGCGCCTGTTCCGGCTGGTAAACGGCGCCGTATTGCTGAAACGGCACATATGCCATGGCGGGCACGGTCACGGCCGGCAGCGGCGCGGGGCTGCGCAGGTCGCAGGATTGGCCCTCCAGTTTTGTCTTCATCGTGTCCATCTCCTTTCAGAGCGGGGGAAGATCCCCTGTGCCCATCATATGATCCGTTCTCCCCGGCGGTCACAGCCAAATCCGCGGCGCTGTCCTCCGGTTTCCTCTGCACCGGCTGCCACTGTTTTTTTGTTTCTGCCCTTGACAGGGAAGCTCGGGAAAGCTATAATAACAGCAAATATTATGTATTGCATAGTATTATAAAAAAGGGGGGAATGCGTTGGATACCCAGAGAAAAAAGGGGATGCTCGACGTGTGCGTGCTGGCTGCCCTGCTCGAGGGGCCGTCCTACGGCTATCGTCTGGTGCGCGAGGTCGGCGCGTGCATGCCGGTGTCGGAATCCACGCTCTATCCCATCCTCAAGCGCCTGGAAACGGCGGGCTGCCTTGACACATACCGTGAGGCATACAACGGCCGCCTGCGCAAATACTACCGGCTTACGGCGCAGGGGGAGGAGCGCATTTGCGGTTTCCTGGCAGAATGGGAAGAGATGGAGCGCATCTATCAGTTTGTGAAAGAAAAACGGGAGGGAACGTCAAGATGAAGCAGGCAGAGTTTTTGCAGAAGCTGTTCGCCGCACTGGAGCCTCTTTCCGCCGAGGAACGGGAACAGATCCGCGAATATGTGGAGGAAATGTTCTGTGATGCCATGGAGCAGGGCCTGAGTGAAGAGGAATGCGCCGCGCAGTTCGGCTCGCCTGAGCAGGCCGCGCGGGAGTTCCGCGAGGGCGCGGCACAGCGCGAGGAGGAGCGGCAGAACGGCCTTGCCGTCGCCGGCCGCGAGCTTGCATCCCGGCCGGAACGGAAGGAAGGCGGGAAGTCGCTGTTCCGGCCCGATCACCCGTGCACGGCTCTGAAACTGGATGTGCACAATTTCAGCCTGCACGTTTCCCCCTGGGACGGCCCGGAGCTGCACATCCTGTTTGAGGTGAACGAGGAGGAAGACGAGATCCGCAGCGAGCGCCGCGGCGATGTGTGGGTGTTCACCTGCTTCCGCAAGCGCCGCGGCTGGCGCATGTTCGGCGCGCTGTTCGGGAGCCGCACGCGGAAAATGGAGATTTTCGTGCCGCGCACATTCCGCGGCCGGCTTTCGCTCTCCACCACGAACGCGCGCATCGCCATGGAGGGGTGCGAGGCGCTTTCGTCCCTCCTGCTCAAGACGACGAATGCATCGGTTTCCCTGCAGCACTGTTCCGGCGGGGAGCTCTGCTGCCGGTCGTCGAACGGCGCCCTGCATGTGGAGGATGTGCACGGCGATACGCTGCAGGCTGTGACGTCCAACGCGCGGGTGGAACTGACCTCGTGCGTGTGGCAGGGGGCGTGCGGTGTGCACACGAGCAACGGCTCGATCAGCGCGTCGCAGGTGGAGGCCGGGAGCCTTTCCCTGCAGAGCAGCAACGCGCGGATCCATGTGGAGCAGGTGCGCGCCTCCGGCATTACGCTTGCCACAAGCAACGGTTCGATCGGCGGCACGGTGGTGGGAGATCCCGAGGAGTATACCATTACCACGTCCACGAGCAATGCCTCCTGCTCGCCGAAAACGCGGGCGATCCCCGGCGCGCAGAAGGCTCTGTCTGCCTCCACCTCAAACGGAAGCGTGGCGCTGCAGTTCGTTTCCTGAGCGGTTTGTCCGCCTTTTGCGGCGGCCTGTCCCGGTTTCCTGCCGGGCAGGCCGCTTTTTGCTGCCGGAAACAGATTTCACAAATAATGATTGAAATTGCACTCTTTTTGTGGTAAAAGAGGATGAAAGGAAAAAAGGAAAGGAAGATAATGAAGTCGTTTTCAAGAGCGCCAAAATTTTTTGGGAGACGGCACAAAGAAATGGAAGAATTTGATAAAATTTTTCCTGTTCGCAGGCGGGTTGCCGCCTGTAACTCATCTACAAAGGGGGATCAGCATGCAGTTTCCGCAAACAGACGAACGCTATCCGTATCACATCAGAGACGTACACATTTCCGATCCCTTTATTTTAGCGGATCGGCCCAGCGGCAAATATTACACTTATGTGCAGTTCGTGGACCGCGACCGTTTCCCGGAAGCCGTGTGTGACGAGCCTTGCTTCTATGTGCTGGAAAGCGAGGATCTCATCCATTGGTCCTGTCCGGAAATCTGTTTCCGCAAGGGGGATTTCTGGGCGGATTCCGATTATTGGGCGCCGGAGTGCCATGTGTGGAAGGGGAAGTATTACCTCATCTCCTCGTTCCGCGCCCCTGGCACCTACCGCCGCTGCCAGTGTCTGGTGTCCGATTCGCCGAAGGGGCCGTTCCGCCCCGTGCGGCCGGAGCCCGTCACGCCGGAGGGCTGGCACTGTCTCGACGGCACGCTCTATGTAGACCGTCACGAGAAGCCGTGGATGGTGTTCTGCCACGAGTGGCTGCAGGTATATGACGGACAGATCTGCGCCATCCCGCTGAGCGACGATCTCGGAGAGGCGATCGGCGATCCGATCGTGTTGTTCCGTGCCTCCGACGGGCCGTGGACGGCCAAGGCCAACAAGGGTTCCCCCTCCGGCGGCTATGTGACGGACGGGCCTTTCCTTTACCGCCTCAAGAGCGGCGTGCTGCTCATGCTCTGGTCCAGCTTTTCCGCGTCCGGCGGCTACACCACGGCCTATGCCCGTTCGCTCAGCGGCGAGGTGCAGGGCCCCTGGGTGCACGAGGCCGAGCCGCTCTATGCGCTCGACGGCGCGCACTCCATGCTGTTCCGCACCTTCGGCGGCGAGCTCATGATGTCGCTGCACTGCCCGAACCGCCACGATTTGAAGCGCATCCTCCTGTTTGAGATGGAGGAGGGCTTCAGCAGCCTGCACATCGTGAACGAGGTGACGGGAAACTGGTATAACCATGTGGGCGGCGTGGCCGCGCGCTATGCCTACCGTGCGCCCGTGGTGGAGGAGCCGTGCTTCCTCAAGGACCCGCGCCTGCACGCGGCAAAGCGAGAGGAGGAGACAAAATGATTACGAGGGAGAAACTGGTGATCCCCACGTATGAGATGGAGGAAGCAGATCCCTCCCCTGTTTTTTACGACGTGCGCAACCATCAGGGGACGCGCGGCAATGTGTACCCCATTCCCATGCGCGACGTGTTCCGCAGCGAAAAGCGCGACAGGGAATATGATTCCGTCCGGCTCGAGAATGATTACATCCGCGTCGTCGTCCTGCCGGAGCTCGGCGGCCGCATCTACGAGGGCTACGACAAGAAGGCGGACTACCATTTCGTCTACAAAAACCAGGTGATCAAGCCGGCGCTCATCGGCCTGGCCGGCGCCTGGGTGTCCGGCGGCATCGAGTTCAACTGGCCGCAGCATCACCGCCCCACAACGTACATGCCGGTGGACTGCCGGATCGAAAAGGGGGAGGACGGCTCCGAAACGGCCTGGATGGGCGAATATGAACCGCTGTTCGGTATGAAGGGCATGGTGGGCGTCACCATCTGGCCGGACAAAGCCTATGTGACTGTGCGCACGCGTCTTTACAACCCCACGAACGCCATGCAGACGTTCCACTGGTGGGCGAACCTGGCCGTTTCCGCCAACGAAAATTATCAGCTCAAGTTCCCGCCGGATATCGACTACATCACCTATCATTATAAGGACGCTGTGTCGCCCTTCCCGATTGTGAAAGGCGAGTTTGCGCGCTCCTGGTTCGGCGACGGCACCGACATCACCTGGTTCAAGAACATTCCCTCGCCGGCGTCGTTCTTCATCCTGAACTCCGATTACAACTTTATGGGCGGCTACGACCATGGCCGCCATCGCGGCACCGTCCATGTGGCGGATCACAACGTTTCGGTGGGCAAGAAATTCTTCACTTGGGGCAGCCGGGAGTTCGGCGACGTGTGGCACAGCAACCTCACCGACGAGGACGGCGCCTATCTGGAGATCATGACGGGCTGCTACACCGACAACCAGCCGGATTTTGCGTTCCTCGCGCCGGATGAGACGAAGATCTTTGAACAGACGTGGTACGGCCTTACCGAGCTGCCGGATCTGAAAAACGCCGAAAAGGACGGCGCGCTCGGGTTCACGCTCAGCGGGGAAACGCTCTCCGTGGGGGTGAACGTCACGGCCGAGCAGCCGGACGCGCGCCTGACCGTGTGCGTGAAGGGCGAGCCGGTGCGGGAGGAGACGATTTCCCTCACGCCCGGGACGGCATACCGCTGCGAGGCTGCCGTCCCGGCGGGCACGGAGGAGAAGGACGTCTCCATCCTGCTGGCAGACAGGGAAGGCCGCACCGTGATCGGCTATGCATACCGCAAGCCTTTCTTCGAGGGCCGCGAGACGCCGGAGGCGCACCGCCCGGCCCGCCGTCCGTGCGAGATCGAAAACCAGGAGGAGCTTTACCTCGAGGGCCTGCAGGTGGAGCAGTACCGCCATGTCACGCTGCGGGCGCGGGACTATTACGCCGAAGCGCTCCGCCGCGATCCGGACGACATCCGCTGCAACGACGCGATGGGCCGGCTCCTCATGAAGCAGGGGCGCCCGCAGGATGCGCTGCCGTATTTTGAACGCGCCGTGCGCCGCAGCATGCTGCGCAACTGCAACCCGCGCGACGGTGAACCGCTTTTCCATTACGCCTGGGCGCTGGAGCAGACGGGGGACGAGGCCGAGGCGGCCCGGTGGTACCGCAAAGCCGCGTGGAACGCCAACGTGAAGGCGGCCGCTCTCAAGCAGGCCGCGAAACTGGCGCTGCGCCGCGGCGATCTGGCGGAAGCCGACGCCTGCGTGAAGGAGGCGCTGCCCTGTGGCGCCGAAAGTCTGCAGCTCCGCTTCCTGTCCGCCTATCTGGCCCGCAGAACAGGTGGCGCAAAGACGGCCGGCGAGAAAAACGGGGAAACGCTGCGCTTCGATCCGCTCGATTACGGCGCGCTGGCAGAAACCTGGTTCCTCTCCGGCGAGGGCGAGCCGGAGGCTCTTCTGGCCGTGCTGAACGGCCGCCCGCTTGCATGGCGCACACTGCTCGCGCAGTATCTGGAGATCGGCGCCTGGCAGGAGGTGCTCGCGCTTTCCCGCTTTGCCCCGCAGGATCTGCTGCTGCACTTCTACACGGCTTATGCGGCCGAAAAGCTTGGCAACACGGAGCTGTGCGCCGGGCAGGAGGCGCTGGCTGCGCAGGCCCCGCTCGCCTATTCCTTCCCCTACACGGACACAGACCGCGCGGTGCTGCTTCCCTTTGACCGCGAAGGCCCGGCACACGGCCGCGTGTGCTATCTGCTCGGCTGCCTCTCCTACGGAAGGGACGATCGCAGGCAGGGCATCCGCCGCTGGCAGCAGGCCGTCGTGTGCGACCCCGAGCTGTGGCAGGCGCACCGCTGCCTGGCGCTCGGCCTCATGGACGAGTGCGGCGATCTGACCGGCGCACGCCGCGAGATCGAGCGAGCCTTCGCGCTGGAGCGCAGCCAGGGCGGCGCGCAGCCGAACGGCCGCCTGCTCCTGGAGCTGCTGCAGATCCGCAGGAAGAGCGGCGTGCCTGTGGAGGAGCTGCTCGGGCTGCTCGATCGGTTCCCCGAGACGGTGGACAGCCGAGAGGATCTGGCGCTGCAGCGTCTTGTGCTCTGCAACGAGGCGGGCCGCCCGGAAAAGACGGTCGAATACCTGCGCAGCCGCATCTATCACCCGTATGAGGGCGGCGAGGGCATCGTGGTGCACGCCCACATCCTGGCCTGGCTGCAGCTTGCGCGCAAAGCCCTGGCGGAGGGAAATCCGCAGCAGGCCGTCTCCTGCTGTGAAAAGGCACTGGAATACCCGGAGAACTACGAGGAAGGCCGCGGCGTGAATGCCCGCGAGGCCGCCGTGTACTATCACATGGCAAAGGCACAGGAGGCCATGGGCCATGCGCAGGACGCCCGCGCCTGGCTGGAAAAGGCCGCGAACTACCGCACCGGAAACCTGGACGAGAGCGATTTCTACACCGGCTGCGCCATGCGCCGGCTGGGCCGCGAGCAGGAGGCCGCCGCGCTTTACCGCTCCATGCTGGAGCAGGCGGACCGGATCCTGCGCGAGGAGGACAGCCTGCCGTATTTCGGCGGCTTTGTCTCCAACCTGCCGGGCGAACACAGCGTGCGCATTGCGAATCACCGGCGCGCGCATCCCGCAAAATTCTATGCGCTCACCGGCCTGGGCAGGCCGGAAGAAGCGCGGCGTGAAAAGGAACAGGCCGCAGCCTGGGGAGCCGAACTGAGGTGGCTTTCCCTGATTGAAACGGAACAGGAGGAATTGATCCATGAAAGCTTCTGAAAAGATCAAGGGCATTGTGTTTGCTTACAATACGACCGGAGAATATGACATGGTGCGCGAGCTGGGCGTGGAGTGGATGCGCCTGGGCATCGCCTTCCCGTGGAAGGACAAAATGTTCGGCACGCTGAGCGAGCAGTACCTGGAGGATCGCGAGGAGATCCGCCGCACGCACGATGCCGGTTTCCAGATTATGCCCGCCACGCCGTCCATGGGCGGCTTCACCTATGACGAAGCGCTCGGCAAGGCCTGCTGGCACGACAGCTTCCCCGATTTTGTAGGGGAAAAGGGCACGGAGGAATATTATGAGAACGTCCGCGAGGCCCTGCGCTTCATCTGTGAGGATCTCGGCGACGATGCCGGCATCTACTGGCAATGCATGAATGAGATCGATATCCCTACCTTTTCCCACGATTACCCGGACGATATCGTGGCGAACACCGCCCGCGCCTGCGCCGAGGGGATCCGCCGCGCCAGGCCGGACGCCCGCTGCGGCGTCAACATTGCAGGCTACAACGAGAATGCCGTCCATATGCTGGATCTGATTTACCGCGAAGGCCATTCCTTCTATTATGTGGGCGTGGATCAGTACTTCGGCTCCTGGCAGCCCGGCGACGTGGAGAACTGGAACGGCGTGATCGACGCGCTCTATGAGCGCTATCATCTGCCCGTGCTGGCCAATGAGTGGGGCTATTCCTCCGGCGGTGAATACACGACCGAGCACCCGGACATGACGAATGTGCCGGCCGGGTTCCCCGACGTGTGCGTCGTGAAAAAGTGGTTCCACGAGGTGGAGGGCGGCCATACGCCGGAAGTGCAGGCCGATTACTTTGACCGCGGCCTGAAGCTCTTTGCGGAGCACCCGCATTGCATCGGTTCGTTCATGTTCTGCTGGCGCGATGCCTACCACTGCTACCACTGCGGCGAGCCCGATTGCCCGGCCGAGTGCTACTGGGGCATCGTCACCACCGACTGCAAACCGAAGCCGGCCTACTACGCCGTGAAGGAAGCGCTGAAAAAATACTACGCCTGATTTTCCCTTTCTCAAAAAGCGCAGGCAGCCCGCGCGGGCTGCCTGCGCTTTTTCTGTGCGCCGTCTCCGGCGCGGTGTGTTCAGAACACCTGGATGCTCTTGAGTATGACGCTGTCCCGGGCGGCGGTGATCTGCACCGTCAGCGAGGAGATGAGCTCTTCCGTGTCGTCTTCCAGGGGATTGCGGTCCGCAAACGGATCGCGCAGCGCGCAGATCCGCTTGTGGCCGATGGTCGTCCCCTCATAGGAGGCGTACGGTTCCCCGTTTTTCGTGATGCGGAAGCCTTCCACACGCTGGCCCTGCGCAATGTCCTCCGCGAGCACAACGTATTTCACGCCGGCGAGCGGTTCGGCAAAGTGCAGGCGGAAGGCGGGCTGCATGTCCGGGCTTCCGGCCACGCGCTCGCAGGAAAAGGGGATCGGCGTGCCGAACTCGCGGCGGAGCAGATCGCCGTATTCCTTCAGCCGGGCGACATCTCGCCGGTCGAGCAGCCCTTCGCGCGTCGGCGGTACGTTCAGGTTGAAGCAGGCGTTCGCGCCCACCGACGTCAGATAGGTGCGGAACAGCCGTTCCAGCGAATGCGGCTCCTCCTCCTCGTGCCAGAACCAGCCCTTGCGGATCGACATGTCGATCTCGGCCGGCAGAAAGGCGAGGCCGCGGCTGTAGGCAATCCGCTCGCGGCTGCCGATGGCGTCGTCCGAAATGTACGCAAAGCATGTCCCCTGCCCGGCGAGCGGGCCGGGGCCCGTCTGCACGCGCGCGAACGGGCTGACCTCCGCCGGCACCACGGCCCACTCGGCGCAGCGGGCTTTTCCCGCCTCGTTGCCGCACCAGCGCACATCGGGGCCGTTGAAGATCACAGCGTGCGGCTGGAGGCGGTGCACCAGCTCAAAATACCGCTCCCAGTCGTATTCCTGCCGCTTGCCGTTCGGCCCTTCGCCGCATGCGCCGTCAAACCAGACATAGAAGATTTCGCCGTATTCCGTGAGCAGCTCCGTGAGCTGGCTGCAGAAATAGTCGTTGTAGGCCGGCGTGCCGTAAAGAGGGGAGTTCCTGTCCCACGGGGAAAGATAAAAACCGAATTTGAGGTTGCCCCGCCGGCAGGCCTCGGCGGCTTCGCGCACCACATCGCCGCGGAACGGGCTGTTTTTCACGCTGTGCTCCGTGAAGGCCGAAGGCCACAGGCAGAATCCGTCGTGGTGCTTCGCGGTGAGCACCATGCCGCGCATCCCGGCGGCCTTGATCGCTTCCACCCATTGGTCACAGTCGAGCTTTGTGGGGGCAAACACCGATTCCGGTTCCTGGCCGGTTCCCCATTCGAGGCCGGTGTAGGTGTTCGGACTGAAATGGATGAATGCGTACGTCTCCGTGTCGAACCAGTCAAGCTGGTTCTGCGTTGGGCGGACGTGGGCCGCCTCCTTCAGAAAATCTGGCATGGTGCCGCTCCTTTCCGGTGTGACCTTGTGTTGTTTGGGCGGAATGTTTCTCCCGCACTGGTTTCATCATAGGGGGTTCCCGTGCCTGCGTCAAGCGCTGCCTGCAAAAAATTTCCTTTTGCCGCAGCGTGTGGGGTGAAAAACATTTCCTTGATTCGAAAGGACAAGATGTCTATAATAGGAAAAGCGGGGGATTCTCAGCCGGGCTTAGGCCTGCCATGACGCTTTCGCAAACACGCCGCGCAAACGCGGAACGGAGTGAGACGAAATGATCAAATGGTTCTGCCTGCCAGAACTGCTCTCCCTGTTTTTTCTTGTGCTCATCTATGTCTATTACCATGAAAAAAACGCTGTCCTCACGTTCCGGCGGCGCGTGTTTCACTGGATTTTCCGCCTTTCCATCTTCTCCATGGCGCTCGATCTTCTGTGCGCCAATCTGCTTGCCAGGCCCGCGGTCGTGCCCCAATGGGTCAACGAAGGGTTAAATGAGCTGTATTTTATCCTGATTGTAATAAACGAGAGCGTCATTGCGCTCTATGTATATGATCTGCTCTGCGAACATGGCCGGAGAAAGCGGGATTACCGGCTGGCTGTGGGCAGCCTGGTGGGATTCAACGCGGGATTTGCCGCCGTGGCGCTCACAAACAGCCTTACCGGTGCGCTCTTCTCCTTTTCAAAGGACGGGCACTACACCCGCGGCCCGCTCAATAAGCTCGGTTATGCGGTGATGGTCGCCGAGCTGGCAATTGCCCTGGCTTTTTACATGCGCAACCGCGCCATGCTGCCGGGCCGTGTGAGCCATGTGATCTGGACGCTGCCGCCCGTGGCGCTGCTGCTCGGCGGTCTGCAATTTCTTTATCCGGAGGTTCTGCTCAACGGCACCATTCTCACATCGGCGGTGTTTGTCCTTTACAGCAATTTTCAGACCTGCCGTGTGGAGCAGGACTCTCTCACCAAGCTGGGCAACAGGCCGGCGCTTTTCGAGGATATTTCGCTGAAGGTGCGGCGCGGCTTCCGTTTTCAGGTGGTGGCGGTCACGTTCAAGACGCTGGGAGAGATCAACTGCCAGATGGGCCACAATGCCGGGGACGAGCTTCTGGTGCATGTGGCGGAGTGGGTGGCCTCGCTGCCGCACTGCACGGCCTACCGCTTTTCCAATATCACATTCGCGGCCGTTTTCCCCTTTCGAGGGGCCGGCGAGGCGAGCGAGAAATTTGAGCTGTTCCGCACGCGGTTCGGGAAACCCTGGCGGTTCGGCGGCACGGAACTCACGCTCTCCGTCGTCGTGTGCGAGATCATCTGGGACGGGCGGGAACTGGAGCCCTCCACTCTCGTGGAATACCTGGACGCCATGGCGCGTCCCTCCTCCGCGTCCGGCAGCGAATGGATCCGGTTCAACAGTCTGGCGGCCGCGCGCATGGAGCGCCGCCAGCGGCTGGAATCCGTGCTTCGCCAGTCCGTGCATGACGATCGCTTCACGGTGGCCATGCAGCCGATGTACCACTGCAAAGACGGCACGTTTGCGAGCGCCGAGGTGCTGGCGCGGCTGTGCGATTATGAGGGCACACAGCTCCCGGCCGGTGAGTTCATCCCGCTCGCGGAGCAGACGGGCCTCATCGAGGACATCGACTGGTCCGTGCTGGAGAAGGCCTGTGCGTTCTGTGCTTCCCACCGGGATCTTCCTCCTGTTTCCTTTTCCATCAATGTGTCCGTGCAGCAGTTTCTGGACGCCCGCTTTTCCACCCGTGTGTGCGAATGTCTGGAGCGGTATCATCTGCCGCCGTCGCGCCTCAAGCTCGAGATCACAGAGCGCGTGATCTCGCAGGATCTGGAAAAGGTGGGGCGCATGATGGCTGCCCTGAGCGAAAAGGGAATCGGCTTTTACCTGGACGATTTCGGTGTGGGATACTCCAATTTTTCCATGCTTCTGCGGCTGCCGTTTGAGAGCGTGAAGATCGATCGCAGCCTCATCGCGGGGATTCTGGACAGCCCGGAAAACAGGCTCATGGTGCGCAGCCTGATCTCGCTCTTCCACAGCTGCGGGTTCACCGTGATCTGCGAAGGCGTGGAGACGGCGGAGCAATGCCGGGTCGTGGAGGAACTCGGCGCGGACTGCATCCAGGGCTTCTATTATGCCAGCCCCATGGAGCCGCGTGCTTTTTCCGCTTGTCTGCGGCAGGCCCCCGCGCGCCAGGCGGTTCCCGCCGCGGTGCGGGCGGAAAATTAGGCTTGCGCCCCCGCGCCGGATGTGATAAAATATGTGACGTTCCCCTGAATGGGCGGATGACAGTTTGATCCGGTTTCGGGGGCCATTAGCTCAGTTGGTCAGAGCAGCCGGCTCATAACCGGTCGGTCCAAGGTTCGAGTCCTTGATGGCCCACCACAGCAGACAAATCCGAACCTTGCGCTAAACCGGCGCGAGGTTCGGATTTGTTGTCACAGCGCCATTTTCGCGGAAAGGGGCGGCCTTTATGATTCTGGATATTCACACGCATATTTTCCCGTTCGAAATCGCCTCCCTGGCGGTAGACAAGCTCAAGCGTGCCTCCCGCACCCGCCCGTTTACGGACGGCACCTCCGCCGGGCTCGTGCGTTCCCGGCAGGAGGCGGGCATTGACCTGTGCGCCGTGCTGCCCGTGGCCACCAGCCCGCAGCAGGTGGTGCGCATCAATGACCGCGCCATCCTCACCAACACGCTCACGGAGGAGACGGGCCTGTTTTCCTTCGGCGGCATGCACCCGGATTTTGAGGGTTGGAAAAGCGAGCTGGCGCGTATCGCACATGCCGGGGTGAAGGGCATCAAACTGCACCCCGTCTTTCAGCGCGTCCGGCTGGACGATCCGCGCTATCTCCGGATCCTCGACTGCGCCGCCGGGCTGGGCCTGGTCACGCTCGTGCATGCCGGCCTTGACGTGGAGGAGGGTGCGGAGGTGTTCTGCACGCCGCAGATGATCCTGCATGTCTCCCGGGAACTGGGGCGCATTCCGCTCATCCTGGCGCATATGGGCGGCTGGCGGCAGTGGGACGAGGCGGAGGAGGTGCTGCCGCAGACGCCGTTTTACCTCGACACCTCCTACTGCACCGGCCCCATTGCGCCGCTCGACCCGGAACAATGGGAGGGCCCGGTGGACACCATGCCGGGCGGGCAGTTTGTGCGTTTCGTGCGGCTGTTCGGCGCCGATCGCATCCTCTTTGGCAGCGACAGCCCGTGGCAGGATCAGAAGGCCAGTTTGGCGCGCATCCGCGCGTTCCCCCTCACGGAGCAGGAGCTCGAGGGCATTCTGGGCGGGAATGCGGCGCGGCTGCTCGGCATTCCCGCCGGGCGCGCCGGCTTGATCTGACTCTTTTTCGGGCAAACGGAATCCCCCGGCACAGCCTGTGCCGGGGGATTTTTGCATGGCGCCCCGCGCAGGGGCGCCTTTTCGGTTTTGGATGCGGCCGCTCAGTAGAGGCTGCGCATAAAGTGATCGACGGAAGCTTCATCCGTGGGATTGACCCCGTTGCGCGTGGGGAAGAGGGAGAGGTTCTCCACATGGCGCACGCCCTCCCCGGAGTTCACGATGCAGATGGGGCTAAAGGAATCCAGCTCGGCGCAGGCGGATGTGACGCGCGTGCGGAAGGAGCAGCCGTGGTGCGGGTAAAAGCAGGCTTCATCGTGCACATAGCGCTTGATGAACGTCGCCTCCGGCAGCACATAGGCGGCCCAGCCGGTCACGTTGTTCGTGCCCATGGCAAAGGGCTTTTTTGCCGTCTCATCCTGCACGAGGGTGAAGTAGCTTTCCCCCGCCCAGAGCCGGTGATCCGTGAGCGTGGAACCGGGCCAGAACGCCAGGACGCGGTTCGGGGCCAGGCCGCCGCTGTCGCCGTTCTGCGGGATGATCTCCACGCCGCCGGGCCGAAGGGCGGTGGAAGACCACACGGAGAGACGCTTCCGCTCATGGGAGACGTTCTTTACGCTGTGCACCACCATCATATCGGAAGCGCCGTCGCCCAGCAGAAGCTCCGTCGTGCACTTGAGCCCGTCCGTCTTTTCCCGCAGCATAATGAGCGAAACGCCGTCCGGCTTGATGGCGTAGACCACGGGTTCGTTGTCAGGAAAGAAGCTTTCCGGCATGCGGATGGGCGCCAGCGAAGAAAAATGGCCGCCGCGCCGGTAGAATGCCGCGCCCTTTCCGTAGCGCTCCTCCAGTTCCGGGCCGGAAACGGTGGGCTCCGCCGAACTGTCCTCAAAAAAGGTGTTTTTCCCGCCCTCAAAGCGGAAGGACACGATGCGCGGGCCGTATTCCACGGTGACAATCGCTTCCAGGATCCCGTTCGTCAGGCGCAGGCAGCGCCCCCACGGTTCGTAAGAAACTTCCTTGATTTCAATGGACAAGCCAACCAACCCTCCAGATGAAACGGATTAACGGCAGGCGCTCACAGGCGGATGACGCCGTGCGAAAGATCCTGCCCGCACGGCGCGGGGAAAGGGCAGAAGAGCGCGTGCAGATCGCAGCCTTTTCCCTCCAATTCAACCACAATTCGGCCTGTTTTGTCAAGGTGCAAAAGATCAGAGGAATGGGTGCAAAACGGCAGTTTTCCTGTTCTTTTTGCCTGCCGGAGCAGGGGCGCGGCCTCTGCGCGGAAGCCCAAAAGCCGAAGGTAAGGCGGCAGGCCGGCGGCGTGCTCCGCGCGCAGGCCGAGCAGGGCGCTGTAGGCGATGCGGCGCAGCCTTGCCAGCGGATACCGCTTCGTCTTTGCGAGCCGGAAGAATGCTTCGGCCGTGCCGGCTTGCCGGGATGCCGCGAACAGGCGGTTTTCCAGCCCCTCGCTCACATCCGGCAGGCGGGCGAACGCGTCGCGCGGCAGCGAGCGCAGGCAGGCGAGCAGCGCCCGCTCCATGCGCGCCGGGTCGGCCGGGGCGGCGCCGCGCGCCAGCTCACGCTGCGCGATCTCCTCCGCCTGCGGCATCATCAGCCCGTGCCAGTTTTCGCCGCGGAGCATGCGGCCGCGGATCGCCGTGGCGCTCGCCAGGCTGCCGCTTGATGTTTCGTCGTGGTGGCCGGGGCCGGTGCGTGTCACGGTGAACGGCTGCATCGCAAGCCCCAGCCTGCGGCAGGCCTTCAGGTATTCCACGGCCAGCGTGTTGTTCGGTTCGCGCAGCAGGTCGGCCGCGTCATTCCCCGCCAGTGCGCGCACTGCCCGCTCGCGTGCGGCCGCAAAGGAGAGGCCCTTCGCCAGCTCGCGCTTCACGGCGAGGGAGAACGGCTCCGAGAGCAGGAGCTGCGCGAGCGCGCCGAGTGCCTGTGCGTCCCCGCACTCGCTGCCGAAGCAGATCGTGCCGCAGCCGATCTGGGAGAGCAGGAAGGCGCCGCCCTCCGCGAACCGTTCCGCGCCGGCCATCGCCCACGGCAGCGGCAGCTCGAACACAGCGTCCGCGCCGCAGCGCAGCGCCATCTCCGCGCGCGCCCATTTGGAAAAGAGGGCAGGGCCGCCGCGCTGCACGAAATCGCCGCTCATCACCACGGCGATCTGCTGGGCGCCCGCCTGCCGCGCGGCGTGCAGGAGCGCTGCATGGCCGCGGTGGAAGGGATTGAATTCCGCAATGATGCCGAATATGCCGTTCTGCTGTGACGCCATGCGCGCCCTCCTTCGTAAAACCCGCCGAAAACGGGGGCAAAATCTTGCAAAAGCACCGGAAATGTACTATACTAATTCTGTGATGCGCGCCCGGAACCTGCCGGCCGCGCGGGGAACGAACCATCCCCATTATAGTGGATCGCACAGCCGGCCGCAAGGCGCGCGGCCCGGGTTGCAATAAAAAAGCAAACAGGAGGATATTATGAAAGTATTGGTTATCAATGCGGGCAGCTCTTCGCTCAAATACCAGCTCATCGATATGAACAACGAAGAGATGCTTGCCAAGGGAAATTGCGAACGCATCGGCCAGGAAAGCGGGATGTTTACCCATAAGACGGCGGACGGCCGTTCCATCAAGAAGCGCGTTGTCATGAACAACCACATTGAAGCGTTCCAGATGGTGACGCAGGCGCTCACGGATCCGGAAGCCGGCGTCATCAAGAAGCTCACCGAGATCTCCGCCGTCGGCCACCGCGTGGCGCAGGGCGGCTCCATCTTCCGCAAGTCCGTTCTGGTGAACGACGAGGTGCTCAAGGGCATCGAAAGCCTGATCCCGCTTGCGCCGCTGCACAACGGCCCTGAGCTGGACGGTATCCGCGCCTGCCAGCATGTATTCGGGCCGGATGTGCCCCAGTGCGTGGTGTTTGACACCTCCTTCCACTCCACCATGCCGCCGAAGGCTTACATGTACGCCATCCCCTATGAGTACTACACGAAGTACAAGATCCGCCGCTACGGCTTCCACGGCACCTCCCACCGCTATGTGAGCAAGCATTGCGCCCACCTCATGCACCAGCCCCTCGAGGACATGAACATGATCACCTGCCACATCGGCAACGGCTCCTCCATTGCTGCCATCCGCGACGGCAAGGTCATTGATACCACGATGGGCCTCACCCCGCTCGACGGCTTCATGATGGGCACGCGCAGCGGCTCGCTCGATCCCTCCATCGTCACGTTTATCATGGAGCAGGAGGGCCTCACCCCCGGCGAGATGAGCGACATCCTGAACATGAAGTCCGGTATGTACGGCATCTGCGGCTACAGCGATGACCGCGACGTTACGAAGGCCGAGATCGAAGGCGATCCGCGTGCCATCCTGGCGCACGACATGCTCTCCTATCAGATTGCGAAGTACATCGGCTCCTACATCACCGCCATGGGCGGCCTCGACTGCCTGGTGTTCACCGCCGGCCTCGGCGAGAACCAGCCGCACCTGCGCTACAGCGTGTGCCGTTACCTCAAGTATATGGGCGTGAAGATCGACGGCGAGCTCAACGACAAGATGGTCGGCGGCCGGGAAGGCAAGATTTCAACCCCCGATTCCTCCGTGCCGGTGTGGATCATCAGCACGAACGAGGAACTGATCATTGCCCGCGACACGAAGCAGATCGTGGAAAAGCTCAAGTATGCTTCCACGGAGGATAAAACGGTCGTCGATCCCGAGGATATTTGAAGGGAAAGTCCCTGAATCCGGGAGGAGAATGACATGGGCTGTCTGGGAAACGCGCTCTGGTTCCTCTGCTGCGGCCTTTATCAGGGCCTGGCCTGGTGCCTGGCGGGCGCGCTGTGGTGTGTCACACTTGTGGGCATTCCGGTGGGGCTGCAGTGCTTCAAGCTGGCGGGCCTTTCCTTCTTCCCGTTCGGGAAGGAAGTCCGCTATGGCGGCGGGGCAGGATCCTTCCTGCTGAACCTCGTGTGGGTAATCGTGAGCGGTATCCCGCTGGCGTTGGCCGCCGTGCTGAACGGGGCGCTCCTCTGCGTCACGGTTGTGGGGATCCCGTTCGGCCTGCAGTGCTTCAAGCTGGCCAAGCTGGCGTTCATGCCTTTTGGCTCCGAGATTGTCTCCTGAGGGGACTGCAAAGATAAAAAGGCCTGCCGCACAGGCAAAAAGCCGTGCGGCAGGCCTTTTTTGTGTTTCAGCCGCTCATTCCCGCGCCGGTGCGGGCGTGCGGTGATGATTGATCAGAGGGAAAAGCAGCGTGCCCAAAAGCAGCAGCATGCTGATGATCTGCGAGGTGGAAAAGCCGAACAGAAAGCCGCGGTATGCGTCCCCGCGCAGGAATTCCAGGAAGAAGCGCCCCACGCTGTAGACGCACAGATAGACGGCCAGCAGCCGCCCGCGGCACAGCCCGCGATGCAGCAGGGCGAACAGGGCAAGAAACAGCAGCAGGCAGAACAGCGCCTCCAGCAGCTGCACCGGGAAGCGGCGCACGCCGTTTGCCTGCGGGATGGGATTCTGTGTGTAGACAAAGCCCACAGGGCACTCGATGCCGTAGCAGCAGCCGCCCAGGAAACAGCCCACGCGGCCGAAGGTGTGGAACAGCGGCACGGTGACAGCCATCACGTCCACATAGCCTGCCGGCAGCTTCTTCTTTTTCCAGTAAAGTCCGCCGGCCGCCATGCCGCCCAGCAGACCGCCGTAAAACACGGAGCCGCCGAACACGAGCAGCATCCCGCTCCAGAAGTCGCCGGAAAGGCCCGTTTCCGGCACGCGGGCGAGCACCTGACCGAGCAGCGGCAGGTTGGTGATGCCATATAGGATGTGCCCGCCCACCAGCGCGCCTGCCGCGCACAGCAGCAGGGCGACGATCATGTCGTCCACGTCGAGGCCGCGCTTTTTCGCCTGCGCGCACGCAAACAGCCCGCACGCGAAGATGCCGATGATAGCTATAATTTGATAAAATGAAATTTGTTTTCCCAAAAAATCAACAGATGGAATCAATGTTATTCCTCTTTCTGAAAAAAATCATGACAAAAAATGCTATACACCATAACGGTGTATAGCATTTTTCACGGTCTGCTGTCAATTGCTTTTAAGAGAGAGCACCTGCAGCAGCTATGCCGCCGAGAGCGCCAAAGCAACCAATTGCACAGATGGCCGCACCGATCACAATGCCGCTGATTACAACACCGATAATGCCGAGCACCATGCCGGCAGTTGCCATGCCCTTCTGATTCTCCTCCGAAAGTTTGCGGCCTTTCACGCCGAAAACAATGCCAAGGATCGAGAGAACAAAAGCGACGTAGATGAATCCTGGAATAGCCATCAGGAAACATGCTACCAAACCGACGATGCCGCACACAAGCGCCGCAATGGAAGCGTTCTTTGCGTTCATGAAATACCCTCCAGTCAAACAAGATAAGAACGTTATCCAATAGGACAACTTCATTCTATCGTATCTTGCCGCCTCTTGTCAATAATTTCGGAAAAATTGAGATAAATGACGGATTTTTACACATAGTTTTATAATTTTCATACAAAAACAAACTTGTTCTCTCTTCCGGTGAGGGAATCTGGAACGCGCTTGTATTCATATTTTGGGAATGCTATAATGGGGGGAAAGAAGCGGCACCGGAAGCGTGCGGCGAAACAGACGAAAGGGGCGCTGAATATTGCCCAGAGTGAGTGTGATTGTGCCGGTCTACAATGTGGAGCGGTACCTGAACCAGTGCGTGGAAAGCCTTCTGCGCCAGACATTGCCGGATTTCGAGCTCCTGCTTGTGCTGTCTCTTATACACATCTCCGAGCCCACGAGACACTGAGCGATCGCGTAT
>ERZ1090869.443-NODE-443-length-22333-cov-13.632687_pt1 | contig 22333 bp, 21 predicted proteins | sample MGYA00478474_ERZ1090869 | MGnify/ENA primary metagenome ERZ1090869 (study PRJEB33644, sample SAMEA5815748) | chicken gut metagenome | biome: Chicken; feature: Gastrointestinal Tract; material: Caecum | place: Ireland | collected 2019-01-01 | study: A study of the... | reverse complement strand
GACCAGCACCACCACCCCCCGACCCACTCACCCACACCAAACAGCGAAAGGCCATCGTGTATGACACGAAGCGCCATACTGTGATTTGTCTCGAAACGATTGGGCTTGCCATTCTCTAGGAAGTCAAGGCATCCTGTAGCAATTGAACATGCGGTTAGCAGTATGGTCACGGGCTGCCAGCTTCCCCAGATGGGGTAAGTGATGTAGGCCGCTGCCGCGAATGCGCCTGAAACTGCAAGTAGCAGCAAGAAACGTTTCCATCGAACAGAGCGTTCTTGCTGCCACTGCTTCAGACGAAAGGCTTCCTCTGCAACAAGTTCCTCATATGATAGCGTCTCCAACGGTCTGCCGTATTGAGATGAGTCGTTGATGTTGACGATACCGCTGATTCGATTTCCATTGAAGTCGCGCATCGCGGTCTCCTAGCGCTTTGCCGACGGGCGGCGACGCCACCGGCGTCCATCTTCTTGCGTAGGGGGAAGTCTGTCTCCTGGGTCGATATGCACAATGCGGGGATTGGGCACTGCGCCGCCCCGCGGGCCTACCTCCACATAGATTCCAGGACGATGATTGTCTTCGCCGGGCTTGAAATAGTCAGTCATGCTGACTCCTTCCGTTGATCGGGAGCCCGTATCCGTATTGGATGGTCATCCCATACGGTAGACTGGCGCAGTCGTTCTTCGAGGACGCGCGAGTCTTAGGGCTCGGTTCTGTGCCCTGGCCTGCTGCAACAGGCCAGGGCCTTTTCTTTGGCTCCGTAACGGTGCCTGCGATATAACATAGCACCTGAGTCAGAAAATGACAAGTAAATTGATATTTGGGACACAGGTGCCCGTAAATAAGTGTATAATCGAGTGCATGGAAAGATGGTCGATATAGACTGTGAGGGCGTATAAACCATGAAGAAAAAAGACGTGCTGAATCTGATTCGGTACCATGCCGAGCATAATGATGCGGCCTTCCGCAACATAGCGTATGACATCGCCAAAGACTTCGACCGCTCCGGTGATGTGCAGTTGGCGGCATATATCATCGCGCTGCTGTCCGACGCCAACACTTTTGTGTCGCAGAGCGTGGAACCTACCATGCAGTCGGAGTTCCTGGTAAAACGTCCCGTGGTGAAAGCTTCATTGCCTCTACCGGAAGTGGTCACGAATGACATTCAAGGTATTCTCAATGCAATCGGGCGAAACGTGGGCATTCACCGTTTTCTATTCCACGGCCCGGCCGGCACTGGTAAGACCGAATCTGTGAAACAGATCTCGGCCATCCTGCAACGGGACTTGTATGTGGTGGATTTCAACTCCGTCGTTGATAGTCGTCTGGGGCAAACAGCCAAGAACATCTCGAAGCTATTTGCAGAGATCAACGGTTTTACGCATCCGGAACGGATGGTCGTACTGTTTGACGAAATTGACGCTTTGGCACTGGACCGTATCGACTCTCATGATGTGCGTGAGATGGGTCGGGCCACTTCCGCATTGCTGCGTCAGATGGATGAGTTGTCGGAACAGGCCATGTTGTTCGCCACCACAAATTTGTTCGCGAAGTTCGACAAGGCGTTCGTGCGCAGGTTTGATGCCGTCATCGACTTCGGTCGATACACGCGTGACGATTTGATTGAGGTGTCTGAAACCATCATGAATGATTACGCTGGGCAATTCTCATTCATCGGTAGGAATATGAGACTGTTCCGCAAGATCCTTGTTTTAGCTGAACGATTGCCGTATCCGGGTGAAATGAAGAACCTGATACGCTCCGCTATAGCATTCAGCAAGCCGGATGATGAATACGACTATCTGCGGCGTCTGTACGTTGCACTGGTTCCCAATGGGTCCGTGACCGTTCGAGATGTTCGAGCTCTTTATGGTCAGGGATTCACAATACGCGAAGTGGAGATGCTGACTGGCGTTTCGCGGAGCACTGTTGCTCGGGAAGTGAAGGGTGATGGCAATGAATAAGACATTGAGGCTTAAGGGCAAGCTGCAGACCAAGGGGGCCCAGCGGCCAGGGGCGCCGACACTGCCGTCACGCGCAACCGTCACCACAGCTAATGTTGAAGACAAAATCACGCAGCTGAAGGAGGTTCGTGCCTTTTGGCAAAAAGAGAAAACTCCCGTCAGCCCGTTGGTTGAAGTCCATTACAGAACCGTGGTCGCCAAAAGTAATCGTATACGGCAATTGCTGGCTGGCCCCAAGAAAAAGCCTAACGACTATATTGTTGGAGCGTATTTCGAAACAGTAGATGGCCGCCAGTGTCACGTCATCACGTACTACGTGACCATGGAGATCATAGATTCCACGTTGCGGGATCTGGAGGCATGCCGGAAGATTCTGGAAAACCATGGCGGCTGCATCGATGCAGCCGGATTAGATTCGATCACCAAAGGTGGGCTTGGTCAGATTGGTGTAACGGCCCATCTGACCAAAACAGCCTTTGCGCAGATTATCCGTGATGTCTACTATGTCGCCCGTTTCGATGTCAAGCGCCACGTAGAAGAACAGCCGGAGCGTTCTTTGATTACCATTTACGATACAGGGCGTAATGTATCTCAGACGGTGGCGTTGTTGAATTCTCTCGGCGTGGATGTGATTTCGGCGAATCTGCTCGATCCTACCACCATCAACATGATTCCGGACCAGTACCGTAGGCTTGCCCAGACTGCACCATATCTCGTGGCTATGTCGCTTAGGGACACATTGGAATTGGAGTTTGAGCCTGATACAACGCGTGACGAATATACATTAAGCATTCCCGAACCGGGCAATGAGCCGGTTATCGGGGTTATTGATACACGGTTCGATGAAAGCGCGTACTGTTCCGACTGGGTGGAGTACCACGATAAAATAGCCCCCGAACTGGGAGATGATCCGGGGGATTACGTGCATGGCACGGAGGTCACGTCGCTTATTGTCGATGGTCCAGCACTGAATCCTCGACTTGACGATGGATGCGGACGTTTCCGGGTGCGGCATTTTGCCGTCGCCAAAGGAGGACCAAACAGCTCGTTCAGCATTCTGTCTGCGATACGGCAAATCGTCAGCTCAAACTTGGACATCACCGTCTGGAACCTGAGCTTGGGATCCGTCTCGGAATCTCCTGAGAACGCCATCTCTCCGGAAGCGGCTATCTTGGATGACCTTCAGCATGAATACGGAGTGATCTTTGTCGTCGCTGGGACCAATAAAACAACTGGTGATGATCCCAATAAATCCAAGCGAGTTGGCGCGCCCGCGGATTCCATTAATGCGTTGGTCGTTAACGCTACTTCCATATTGAGGGAACCGGCAAGCTACACACGTGAAGGGCCGGTGCTGCATTTCTTCCGCAAACCGGATATCTCGTGCTTTGGTGGGGACGATACTGAACAAATGGTTGTTTATAAGCCGGGCGGTATTGTATTGGCTTCCGGCACATCATTTGCAGCACCCTGGATTGCACGGAAAATGGCATATCTTATCCACGTCATGAACTTGTCTCGCGAAACAGCCAAGGCGTTGCTGATTGATGCTGCGTCTGGATGGGGAACGATGTCAGCCGATAATGTCCGGCTTGGCTATGGTATCGTGCCCACGCGTATTGAGGACATATTGACTACGCCGTCCAATGAGATACGGTTTATCATAGAAGGCACCGTCAATGCTTTTGAAACGTTCAATTGGCGTATTCCTGTGCCAATCGTGAACGGCAAATACCCTTATATGGCCAGAGCCACGCTTTGCTATTTCCCGAGATGCAACAAAAACCAGGGCGTCGATTATACGGATACCGAGTTGGATTTCCACTTCGGCCGCATGCGTTCACAGGGTATTGACTCACTGGATAGCAATGTGCAGGACGATCCGACTGCGCGAACATACGAGGGGGATGCCCGTCGACTGTATCGGAAATGGGATAACGTGAAGCATGTCAGTGACGTTGAGAAAACCCGTTTTGTCCCTCGTTCCACTCATGGGCAACGATTCTGGGGATTCAAAATTCGGAAGACGGAACGTTTCGACCCGCCAATCGACGATAACGGCGTTATCGGCAAGAATGCAGGCGACGGCATGCGTTTCGGAATCGTGGTGACACTACGTGGCATGGACGGACGAAATCACTTTGATGAGTTCAAACAAAGATGTCAGCTTCAGGAGGAGCCGTGGATTGTCGAGGAAATCGACATGCAGGCCAATATTGAGCTCTATCGCGAAGCAGATGTCGAAATCGACTTTGAAGATGATGATAACGGCAGAGGCGGTTCATGGTGATAAACCGATATGTGAGAGCATCAGGAGCAAGGGAGGCGCGGCAATGTGGTACGACGTGGTGAGTGCCATCAGCAATTTAGTGATGGCCGCGTTCGCGGTGATTGCCGGTATCTATGCCAAAGGGCAGCACGACGAGGACAAGCAGCAGCGCGAACTGGCGTTACGGCAGGAAGAACAGCGGTATGAATAGGAGCCATCGCCGACTGTGGCGAGGGTGGCACGTATCCCGCGGGCGCCAGCGATGTCGACGCTTCCATTACGTTAAGCTGAATCTTATCAATCACATCATGACGAGGAGCATGGAATTCATGGTCGACCAACCCAGCAGCAAACCGATCGCCACCAATCCCATCCCGGATCTCAACACCATCGCCTTCGCCGTCGAAGGCCCGGCCTACAGCAGCGAGAACGAAACCCATGTCGCGTATCGCCCCCAGTCGCTGTATCTCATCGGCACTGACGGCGTCATCGCGGCCGTCCTCGCCCCGGACGACCCGCAGTACCACGCCATCCGCGCCGAACTGGCCCGACTCAACCGGCTCACCAGCCTCGCGGACGGCCAGGTCCTCCTGCCCGGCTTCTCGGACTTGCACCTGCACGCCCCGCAGTGGGCGCAGGCCGGTGCCGCGCTCGACGAACCGCTCGAACGCTGGCTCGGCCGCTACACGTTCCCTACGGAGGCCCGTTTCGCCGATCCGGCGTACGCCGACCGCGCCCATCGCCATCTCGTCCAGGCCACGCTCGCCCGCGGCACTACCAGCGTCCTGTACTATGACACCATCGACCGCGCCGCCGCCGTCAACCTGGCGCACGTTTGCGCCGAACTCGGCCAGCGCGGCTTCATCGGCAAGGTCGTGATGGATGACCCGGAATCCAACCCCGAGTATTACCGCGAGGACACCGCCACGGCCTTGGCGGAAACCGAACGGTTCATCAACGAGGTGCGTGAGTTCGCGCCTGACAGCGGTCTTGACACGGCACCGCCGATCGTCCAACCGGTCATCACCCCACGGTTCATCCCCAGCTGCACCGACGTGGCTTTGGAGGGGCTGGGCGAGCTGGCGGCCCGCTACCACTGCTTCACCCAATCGCACTGTTCGGAAAGCGATTGGGAACACCACACGGTCTTCGACCGCTACGGACGGTCGGACACCGAAGCGCTTGACATGTTCGGCCTGCTGACGGATCGTACGGTCATGCACCACTGCGTGTACCTGTCCGAATCCGATGCGGATCTGTTCGCCCGTCGCGGTGCGGCCGTGGCGCACTGCCCGTTGTCCAACGCGTACTTCGCCAACGCGGTGGCGCCGGTGCGACGGTATCGTCGCCAGGGCGTGACGGTCGGCCTGGGCACCGACATCTCCGGCGGCTACGATCCGAGCGTGCACGCGATGGTTCGTCTGGCGGCGATTGTCTCCCGCAACCTGGAATCCGGAGTGGACGCCTCGCGTGGGGCGGCGGAACGCGGGGGAGTGGCGGACGCTCTGGTCACCCTCGACCGGGCGTTCTACCTGGCTACCGTCGGCGGTGCGGAGGCGTTGGGCGTGCGCGCCGGACGCCTGGAAGCCGGCTATGCGTGGGATGTGCAGCTGCTCGACGTGCATGCGCCGGGCAACGACCTGCCGATCTTCGAGAACGATGAGGATCCGGCGATCACGTTCCAGAAGATCATGAACCTCTCGACACCGGCGAACATCCGCGCCGTGTGGGTGCAGGGCCTCCTTGCCCACGGCACCCTGGCGTAAGACCGTGCCCGATTCCGGGTTGAACCGGGCACGACGAGGCGGATTTACTCCTCGGCAGGAGCCAGGGCCTTGACGGCGACGTCGAGATCGTTGGTGGCGGCGCGCAGATCGTTCGCATACGCCTTGATCTCCTCTGTCGCGGCCTCGATGTCCTTGGCCGAGCCGTCGGCCGGGCAGACCGGCATTTCGCCCAAGGCGTCGACGGCCTCCTGCGCGGCTTCCAGATCTGTGAGCGCGGCCTCATCGGCGCCATCCAGATCGAGCGCGTCGGCCTGCTCCTGCACGGTGGCCAGCGAGTTCTGATGCACCTCGAGCGCGGCGGCGTTGCGCTCGCACACTGACAGGGCCTCTTCGGCGTTGCCACCGCCCTGGTTCATCATCAGGAATGCCGCAATCGCGGCGATAACGACCACGACGACCACGATGGCGCCGACGATCAGCGGGGTCTTGGACTTCGCGCCATTCGATTGTGTCGACTCGGCGGAGGTCTTCTGCTCTGCTTCGGTCATGGGATGTTCTCCTATGGTATGCAATCGGTATGCATGGGTTATGCATTGGTTGTTTGCCGAAGCGAGTATACGCCAACCGTTGACGTTGCAAGGCTTACATGATTATGTGCGTGTCGCGGGCACGTGCGGCGGTATACAATCTTGTGCATAAGGATATGCGGGGATATGCGTGGCTGGCTGTGCAGCGCCGATGATGCGTCAGACAGTATCAGACAGTATCAGACAGTATCAGACAGTATGGGGTGCAGTTGACGTAATATCACCGGCGGCTTGATTGACATGAAAAATGCACCTGATCAGTGGCAGGTGCTTGATCAGGTGCATTTTTGTTCGAGCTTGTGTCGATAAAGCTGCGGTGGTTTACGCGTAGATGTTGCGCGGGCGCATGTCCTCGGGCAGGCCGTTGAGCAGCGTGCTGACCGAACCGGATTCGAACACGGAGCGGATGCCGGCGGCCAGCAGCGGCGCCACGGATAGCACGGTCATATTCGGCAGGCGCTTGCTCTCGGGCACCGGCACGGTGTCCATGAGTACGATCTCGCGCGCGCCGCACTGGCTCAGGCGTTCCACGGCCGGACCGGAGAGCAAGCCGTGCGTGGCCACCAGGGTCACGGAGGCGGCGCCGGCGTTGTTCAGGGTGCGCACGGCCTCGCAGATGGTGCCGGCGGTGTCGATCATGTCGTCCACCACCACGCAGTCGCGACCGGCCACATCGCCGATGATGCCATGTGCCTCCGCGCAATTCGGGCGCGTGGTGTCACGGGTCTTGTGGATGAAGGCCAGCGGCAGTCCGCCGAGCTTGGCGGCCCACTGTTCGGAGACCTTGATACGGCCCGCGTCGGGGGAAACGATGGTGGTGTTCTCCAGCGGCAGATGGCCTCGCACGTAGTCGAGCAGCACCGGCATGGCGGTGAGATGGTCGACGGGGCCGTTGAAGAAGCCCTGCTCCTGCGCGGCGTGCAGGTCCACGGTCATGATGCGGTCGGCACCGGCGGTGCGGAACAGGTCGAAGATCAGGCGGGCGGTGATCGGCTCGCGGCCCTGATGCTTCTTGTCCTGGCGGGAGTAGCCCATGAACGGGCAGACGGCCGTGATGGAGCGGGCGGAGGCGCGTTTGAGCGCGTCGATCATGATGAGCTGCTCCATCACCCACGTGTTGATCGGTTCGGTGTGCGACTGCATCACGAACACGTCGGCGCCGCGCACCGGCTCGGTGAAGCGGATGTACATCTCGCCGTTCGCAAAGTCGTAGGCGGTGGTTTCGAGCACGGTGGTACCCAGGTATTTGGCGGTTTCCTCGGCTTGTTCGGGGTAGGCGCGTCCCGTCACCAGCGCCAGTCGCTTATCCGGTGTGCCTTCGAGAATCGCCGACATGTTCCGCCTTTCTCCGTAGCCTCTATGTGGCCTGTGCGGTTGCGCGGCCCAGTCTGACGTATATGTTCTGGCGTCGCCGCGTTACAACCGTATCCAATATACAGGCAACCCGCCACCCAGGAGCGGATGGCGGGTTGCCTGTTACGTCATGGATTGTGTGAGTCAGACTCGGCTGCATGGTGGGTGCCTGCAGCCGGTCATCCGAATCAGTACGTGTCCATGGTGACGTTCACCTGGTCACCGTCGATCGTGAACGATCCGTAGACGTAGATGTAATCGGTGTAGTCGTCCGGTTCCCAGCTGTCGTCGTACTGACGATACTCGTAGGTCGCGGTGGCTTCGCCGCCGCTGGTCATGAACTCGCCGGAGCCAAGGTCGATGTAGTCAACCTCGGGCGATTCGGTGATGCTCCACGTCACGTTACGGTAGCGATCCTCCGAGAACGTGTACATGCTGAACGGGCAGCCTTCCGGTTCGAATTCGGTGGAGGCAGCGCAGGTCTGCAGTTGTGCGTCGAGCCCATCCTGAACCGCCTGAACGAGTGCGTCGGTTGCCTCGACGCTCGTGTAGGCATAGGTAGAGCCGTTCGTGCTTACGGTGGCCGGTCCGTCGCCGGATTCGGTGATGAACTCGGTTTCCGTGACCGCGATGCGGTAGGTGCCCGGATAGACCTTGAACACCAGATCCGAGCCGAAGGAGCCGCTGACGGCGTTCTCCTCACCGACCTCAACGCCGTTGATGGTCAATCCCGGTGTGGCGGCATCGGTGGAGACCGTGATCTCCTTGAGCAGCGGCGTGGTGACGGTCCAGTCGCGGAAGATCAGGAACTGCGAGCCGGACGGTGCCATGGTGAAGGTGTCGTTCACCGGTTCGCCGCCGATGGTGTAGGTCACGTTCACGAGCTTGGAGCCGTCCGCGCTGTCGGTGATACCGGTGACTCGGGCGTTGGTGATGGTTGCGTTCTCGGTCTGCGCGGCCTTGTTCGTCAGCAGCAGACGCTGGTCCTGGTCGAGCTGCGGGTCGGCGATGTTGTTCGCCTCCTCGTAGTCGCCGCTGGACAGCGCCGCCACGTAGCGGTCGGCGACAGACTGGGGGCTGAACACCGTGGCATTCAGCACCGCATAGGCGATGCCAAGCACGGCGATCACGCCTACCACAAACGCGCCGATGATGATGCCGGTCTTCTGCTTGGCAGTCAGCGGCTTACCCTTCGGCGCAGCCGGAGCGGCCGGCGGTATGACGGGCGGCATCTGCGCAGTGGCGGACGTGGTGGGCGGCACCTGATCGGTGGGCGCCGGCATGGCGGCAGCTGTCGGAATCTGCTGTGTCGGCGTTGTCTGCTGCGCAGGTGTTACCGGAATCGGTTGCGTCGCGTTGGCGGCATTGGGGGTATCCGGCCCCGTCGGGGCGGACACTGGAACAGCAGTCGGGGGCTGCCATGTCTGCGCTGTGGCTGCGGCTACCGGCGTGGTTCCGACGGAATCGACAGGAGCCTGTTCCGAGGCGGTATCGGATTCGGTCGGCTGCTGCAGCGGCTGTTGCGCGGCGTTGGCCTTCTTCGGCGAGCAGGCCGCCACATAATCCGCCACGTTCTGAGGCGTCTGCTGCACGGTGCCACCTACGAACACCTTCCATAGGCCCGGCATGGAAGTCACCAGAGTCGGACCGAAGGTCAGTGCAACCACCTCGACCAGGAAGGCCCAGATGGCCGCCACCAGGAAGAACCACATGGCCGGGCCGAACGCCGCCGAGAACGAGCCTTGGGTCGAAACCGAAGCCGTGACGTTCATGGATGCGACGGCGAAACCAATCACCAGCCAAGCGACCAATGCCGCGACCGGCGACTTCCAGGAATGCTTCCAATCGGCGTAGGAGCGGTCATACATGTTGCGGGCGGCGGCACGCAACGCGATGTACAGTGTGGCGACGATGAACACGACTACGAGTGCCACGAACACCCAGCGCGCATTCCCCATGCCGGAGGCGAATACCGAAATGCCGGTAGACTGCTGGCCGGTGATCGTTACATCCAACGATCCGAGAGCGCCGATGACGAAGGTGGCGATCGGCAGGAACGGGAACAGGAAGAAGACCAGCGCCAACGCGGACGGATCCTTGCCGGAGATGGCCATGGCAATCAGTGCAATGACGCCGATGACGGTGAACACCACAGCGTACACCATGACGGACTCCGCAATGGTGCGCACGAAGCCACGCGTGCGGTGCATCCAACGCCAGGCGGCGATGAACACGTTGCTGGAATCAGGGGCGAACTGGGCCAGCGCGTAGCCGGCCAGTGCGCCGAGTCCCGCGATGAGGAACGTCATCAGGAAGGTTCGGAAGGTCGCACCCACCAACGAGGCGGAAGCGCCGTATCCTCCGCTGGCCACACTGAGGCTGAGCGGGAAGACCGCACCCAGCACCAGATACAGGATGGAGGTCACCAGGCCGACGGCCGCGGCGCTGATTGCGCCGGTCCACGCGAACCGGATGCCGGATTTCCGGGCGAACCAGTAGGCGCCGAACGCCGCGCCGACCATCAGGGCGACGCCGGACAGCCCAACGGGCATGGACAGGGAGACATTCGCCAGTGAATCCAGCGAGATTCCCGCGGCGGACGCGCTCAGGGAGAACGCGCCGGAGACGCCCATAATCAGCGACATGACCAGCAGCTGGAAGAAATTCAGACCGGAGACCATCGAACCGAGGTCGCCCATGCCGCCATACGACATGACGGAGGAGAACTGGCCCATGCCGGAGAACGCCTGACTGGAGCCGGCCAGACAGACAATGGCGCTGATCAGTGCGATGACAACGGCCGACCCCAGGCCGATACCGAGGGAAACGCCGGCGGTCTGCAGCACCGCGGGAGCAGTGAGCTCCTTGACCGTGGCATTGGAGGTAATGGCCTGCGTGTTGATAATCGGTGTCTGGGTCGGCTGAACGGGTGGCACCTGCTGAACAGGTGGCACCGGTCCGGCGGCGGACTGGTCTTGGAAACCGGGGGTCTGCGGTGCCTCCGGCTGCTCGGGCGCGGGCTGATAATTCGTCTGCGTCGGCTCCGTCTGTGTCGGCTCCGACGGCATCGGCTCTGCTGGCATGGGTATGGTCATGGTCGGCTGCTCCGGGACAGGGATTGCCGTTGTCGGGGCGTCATCGAGGGCTGGGGCCTCTGCGGGTTCGTCAAGGGGAGTCTGCGGAGTGGCCGTGGTGCTGTCCTCTGCATTGTTCTCGACTGCGGGCTCGACATTCGACGCCGGTGCGGGGGATTCACCGGCCTCAACGAATCCGTCAACGGGTGCCGGCACCGCGACGCCGGCCTCGGCCGCCGTCGGTTGCGCTGCTGCCGGCTCTTCTGTTGTATTGGTAGGCGAGGCGGCGGGGGCGGGGAGCGTGGGCATCGGCTGGCCACATTGCGCGCAGAACCTTGCCCCCTCCCTCATTTGCGCTCCACAGTGAGGACAGAACATGATGACTCCCTTCGGGAATGGGTTGTTCTCTTCTTGTATCCCATGCTAGCCACACTTTTCAGGAGACGGTACATATCTACCGACATGAGAGAAGCGGTCTTATACTGGCACCGTCAGCCGGTGGACCATCGGATGAAAGGGGATGCAATGATGCCATGTCAATCCTGCGGCGCTCCCATGGGGGAGCAGGATAAATTCTGCATGCGGTGCGGCGCTGCCAGACAGGAGCCTGCTCGGCCGGCGGCTACGAATCCGTCTACGGTCTGTCCGGCGTGCGGTGCCGCGATTGATGATTCGATGCGCTTCTGCATGCATTGCGGCGCGAAGCTGTCTCCGCTTCCCGCTGCGGTTGCTTCGGCGGTCCCTGTCGAACCTGAACCGCAGCGGAAACGCGGAATGACTAAGGGTGCCGTGACGGCGATCGTGGCTGTGACTGTGGCGGTTATTGCGATTGCCGCATTCGGCGTCTGGTGGTTCGTGCTGCGCGACGATGCCTCGGCACAGTCCGGTGCCGTCGGAACACCGCTGTCCGGTGAATCATCTGAATCGTCGGACTCGAATGATGCGGGGGATGCGACCGATTCCGGTGACGACGATGCACGGGGGCACGCTTCGGCGGAGGACGAATCGCGGACAGCCGTCTGCACAGTGCCGGATGCGTCGCTGTCGGATGTGAGACTCAGCGGGACCTCGCTGATCGCAAGCGTGGACTTCGAATCGGAATCTTGTGAAGACTCCTCGTATTCCGCCGCTGGGGTGCAGGTCACGATACAGGATGACGGCAACGTTGTGGCTGCAGCCGTCTACGACTTTGGAGACGCTCCACTGGAATTCGATGACGGAACGGCACAGGCCGATCTGGCGTTCACCACGGTGCAGTATTGGCGTCCGTATGATCAGATCGATGCTTCAAACGCGAGCGTTGAACTTATCGAGGATGCTACGGCGTCAGGTGCTTCCGCGGCTGCCGTCGAAGGAGCGTTGGGCGGGGCGAACGTTGCGGACACGGATATCGAACGGTATGCGCAGCTGGCCATGAGCTGGCAGCTTGATCATGACAAAACCGCGGCGAACACCTTCTACTCCACGTTTACCACTCAGTTGTCCAGCAAACAGTACGGCATGCAGGTGGAAGGGAAAACCTGGAAGTATCGGGATATCTACGAACAGTTCCTGCAGCGGCGTGCGAAGCATCCGAATGCGCTGTTCATCTGGTCAGGCGACTATCCGACCTACCAGGAGAACGGCACCACGGACTTCTACGTCATTCTGTCGGGCGAAGGATTCGGCAGCGCCGCGGACGCCACCGCATGGTGCCCGGCCAACGGGTACAGCACCGATGACTGCATAGCCGTGGATCTGCAGTAGCCGGTGGCGCGCTATGCGGAAGCAGTGCGGGGAGACTGGTATCGGGCATGCCTCAATGTCTGTGCCGCGGGTTATCCTTGCACGGTTGCCCGCAGAGTATCTGCGGATAACGCGTAAACACACTCCTGCCACGGAAGGTCCGTGGCCGAATAGTCCGAAGGAGGTGGGTGATGTCTGCGCATAAGTACGAACTGATGTTCATTGCCGATCCTGAGCTGGATGAGCGCGGTCTGAAGAAGCTGACCGAGCAGTATCTGGAGATCGTCACCAACGAGGGCGGTTCCGTCGAGAATATCGACATCTGGGGCCGTCGCAAGCTCGCCTATGAGATCGCCGGCAAGACCGAGGGCAACTACGTGGTGGTCAACTACACCTGCGAGCCCGCCACGAACGATGAGCTCGATCGTGTGCTCAACCTCAACGAATCCGTGATCCGTACGAAGATCCTTCGTAAGGACGTCAAGTAAGTCGTCAATACGGCGCAACCAAGCTGGAATATAGGTACTAGGTAAGAAGGCACGACATGGCAGGCGAGACCGTCATCACCGTCATCGGTAACCTCACCGCGGATCCCGAGCTGCGCACCATCGGCAGCGGCGCTTCCGTGGCGAGCTTCACCATCGCCTCGACTCCGCGCACGTTCAACCGGCAGTCCGGACAGTGGGAGGACGGGCAGGCGCTCTTCATGCGCTGCTCGGCCTGGCGTGAACTCGCCGACCACTGCGCCCAGTCGCTGACCAAGGGCATGCGCGTCATCGCACAGGGCCGTCTGCAGCAGCGTTCGTATCAGGCGAACGATGGCACCAACCGCACCGTCGTGGAGATGCAGGTCGACGAGATCGGCCCGTCGCTGCGCTACGCCACCGCCCAGGTCACCCGTCAGAGCTCCGGCTTCTCGGGCGGCAATCGTGGCGGATTCGGCGGAGGCAACAACGGCGGATTCCAGAACAACGGTGGGTATCAGGGCGGTGCCGGGTACTCCGGCGGAGCCTCCTACCAGAGCGGTGGGTACCAGGGTGGCGTCTCTTCGGCGCCCATGGCCGCACAGTCCGGTCCGGCCGTCGATCCGTGGAGCGATGCCGGTTCCGGCTCCTCCTTCTCGTCATTCGGGGCCACGTCCGATTTCGGTGGCGACTCCGAGGAACCCGAGTTCTAAACCGTACCTTTTCCAATACGCATCATTGCGCTGAATCAGTTGTAAGGAGAACATCACAATGTCACGCAAGAGGCCGCAGCCGCCGGTCAAGCCGTTCAAGAAGAAGCCGAACCCGCTGAAGGCTGCCAAGGTTACCGAGATCGATTACAAGGACGTTGCGCTGCTGCGTAAGTTCATCTCCGATCGCGGCAAGATCCGTTCCCGTCGTATCACCGGTGTCACCGTGCAGGAGCAGCGCGAGATCTCGAAGGCCATCAAGAACGCCCGCGAGATGGCTCTGCTGCCGTACGCCACTTCGGGTCGCTGATCTGGATTAGGAGGATTGCATCATGGCTGAAACCAAGGTTATTCTCACCCAGACCGTCTCCAACCTCGGCCAGTCCGGTGACGTGGTCACCGTCAAGGCCGGCTACGCGCGCAACTACCTGATCCCGCAGGGCATGGCCTTCGCGTGGACCAAGGGTGCCGCCGCCCAGATCGAGGCCATGCGTCGCGCCCGTCTGGCCAAGGCCGTCGCCACCCGCGAGGATGCCGTCGCCGCCAAGGCCGCCATCGAGGGCACGACCGTTGAGATCGCCGCCAAGGTGTCCGAGTCCGGCAAGCTGTTCGGTGGCATCTCCGCCGACGCGATCGCCAAGGCTCTGGCCGACAAGGCCGCCGTCGATCCGAAGGCCATCGAGGTCGAGGTCATCAAGACCACCGGCGAGTTCCCCGCCACCGTGGCTCTGCACCCGGAGATCACCGCGTCCTTCACCGTGAAGGTTGTGGCTGAGTAAGACCCGGTCACCAGGCTGAAACGAGTCTGAGCTTAAGCATTCGACCCCGCTGTTCGCCGCTTTTGCGCGGCGGATGGCGGGGTCTGTCGTTATGGCGCGTGCGGGGTTGCGGATGCGTCGACAGGCCGGTTTGACGCGGCATTTGATGGCAAATCATGAAGCGCGACACGCCGAAGCTTGCGAGTCGGTGAATTCTGAGTATAGTAATCACTCGGCTCAAGAAAACAGAGAGCCGCTGAGCAAGCCCCTTTAGCTCAGTTGGTTAGAGCAGCTGACTCTTAATCAGCGTGTCCAGGGTTCGAGTCCCTGAGGGGGCACCCGCAAGGTCCCGACCGTTCGCGGTCGGGACCTTTTCGTATTCATGTACCATACGAGCCCTGGGCTCTCGTCCAACATGAGTATGAGCAACGTGCGGGCGATGGATTGGAGCGTCTATGAGCAGACTTGTGGATTGGCTGGTGCGGGAGCGCAGCGAACGGGTGTCTCATGGGTTGTACTACAACACGCAGATCGCCATGGGGTACAATTCGAACCACATGGAGGGCTCCACGCTGACCCCGGAGCAGACGGCCCAGCTGTTCACTACCGGTTCGGTGCTGGCGGATGGGCCGGATGACATCATCCGCGCCGATGACGTCATCGAGATGGGCAATCACTTCCGCATGTTTGACTGGATGCTTGATCATGTCGACGATCCGGTTGATAAGACCATGGTCTGCACGATGCAGTCGATCCTGAAACGTGGCACCAGCCAGGAATCGAATCCGGACAGGAATATCGGCGGATACAAGATTCTGCCGAATGTGATCAGTGAGATCGAACAGATCCATACCGTTCTCCCCGCTGACGTGCCGGCCGCCATGAATGTGGTCTACGAGCTATACCGGAATCTTACGGATGACCCCTATGCGATCGCGAAGGCCCACTGGATGTTCGAATCCACGCACCCGTTGTCGGACGGCAACGGTCGCGTCGGCAGGATGATCATGTTCAAGGAACTGCTGCGTATCGATACGGTGCCGGTTGTGGTTCGCGACTCGCAGAAGCTGCTGTACTATCGCGGTCTGCGTAACTTTTCTGGTGAGCCTGGCTATCTGGTCGATACGCTGCTGTCCGAGCGCGATTACTATCGGGACCGATTCATCGAGCAACTTGCCCCCGGCCGCATCGAGTACACGTATGTGGACACCTGGGATCGGACTCCCATCGAGCGGCGTCATACTGCGCAGCCGGCGCATAACCCCTTCGTCAAGGATCACTGGGATACCGTTGATGTGTACCAGCGGGTTGACCCGTCTTCCATCGAGCCGGATGCCGCCTGACGGCCAGGTTGTGCCTCGTACAGCGGGCGAGGTAAGGTAATCGATGTTCTTTAGGCGCCGAACGAAGTCTCGTCGCCTGTAATACGAGAGTATCGAGAGAAGACAAGGGATCCGCATGGAATACTCGCTCTTTACCAAATTGGCAGCCGAATTCATCGGCACGGCCGTCCTCATGGTGTTCGGCAACGGCGCCGTGGCGAACGTGGAACTGAAAAACACCAAGGGCCATCATGCCGGCTGGCTGACCATCGCCATGGGCTATGGCTTCGGCGTCATGTTCCCCGTGCTCATGTTCGGCGGCGTCTCCGGCGCGCACATCAACCCGGCCATGACGCTGGCCCAGGCCATCAACGGCATGTTCCCCTGGGGCGAAGTGCTCCCGTATATCATCGCCCAGCTGCTCGGTGCGCTTGCGGGCCAGCTGATCGTGTTCGTGACCTACTACCCGCACTATCGCGACACCGAGGAGGCGGACGCCATCTTCGGCACCTTCAGCACCACCGACGCCTATAACTCGAAGGTCAACTATTTCGTCAACGAGTTCTTCGGCACGCTGATGCTCGTGCTCGGCGCGCTGTGCTGCCTGAGCCTGCCGTGGGGTGCTGCGAATCCGGCCGCCGCGTCGATTGTGGTCGGCTTCATCGTGTGGGGTCTGGTGACCTCGATGGGTGGCCCGACCGGCCCCGGCCTGAACCCCGCTCGCGACCTGATGCCGCGACTGCTGCACCAGCTGCTGCCGATCCCGCACAAGGGCTCCTCGCGTTGGGGCGAGGCCTGGATTCCAGTGGTCGCCCCGATCCTGGGCGCGATTGTCGGCGCGTGGCTGTTCTGCACGCTGTTCGCCTGATCGAACCGATTCCTGTTATGGTGGCCTGGCGGGGCTGCCGCGCTAAATATGCGTTGTGCATTTAGTTGCGGCGGCCCCGCCGGGTCTTTTTGATGTAGGACTGTGGTTGTTATGCGGGCTCTTCCGGTTTTCGTGTGTGACGGGTGTGGGGAGAGCCTGTAAAAGGCGGTGTCGCGATCGGAATGCGGGGCGTATGTTCTTCCCGATTGAGGCTATATTGGAGATAAGGATAAAAGGAGGGGACATGTTGGTGGTCATCATTGTTTTTCTTGTCATCTGTTCGGCGTTGATGTTTTATCTCTGGTGGATTTGCCGCAAGGATGGTTTGGCGTTGAATGCGGTCGCCGGTATCAAGACCATGCAAACGATGGCTTCCGAGGAGACGTGGCTGTACATCCATCGCAAGTACTGCGCTGTGTTTTGCGTGGATGGCGTCATCGTCGCAGTCATGTGCGTGGCGCTCGCGGTATATGCGCTGGCGACCAGCGACGTCAACGGCGGACAGGGCAACCTGTGGTGGATTGCATTGCTGGTCGGCTGTGTGGCGCTGCTGGCGACTCTGATTCCAGTCGGGATCGTGGCCGATCGTGACGCGGCACGATACAACAAGGAGCACGGGCATGCCCCCTTGCGATGATCGACGACCGCGTATCCGGAAGCCGTGACGGCGATTGGCGCAGCCGTTCGTCTGGCGCAGCCGTTCGTCGCGCTTTCCGGGACGGTGGTCGGTCATCTTGGATTTGAACGATTCAAGGCCTATGGGAACCGGATGTGATGTTTTCGATGGTGCTGGAGACCCGCACCGGAAAACTCATAAAGGACCGTAGGGAAAACCGAAACACCCGTCACACACGAAAACCGGAAGAGTCGTTATGCGTCAAAAGGACCTCTGGACCTGCTGTAAAAGGTCCTTTTGATGCAGGTTGTGCGGCATTGCGCGTCAAAAGGATCATAGACCGCATGCCAGCGAGCGGACGTCTATACTGGATTCGGCGTGAGAGTTTCGAGGAGGTGTGTGGCGTGAACGCTGACAAGCCTGCAAATGGAGGCGGCAAGCCCAGCCTCAACGCCGTTATTCGAGCTATCCGCGATTGGTTCGCCGGCGTCCTGCATGTGCTGGCCCACAAGGTGTGGCCCGCCGTCCGCTCCTTCACAACCCGCACGGTCGACGCCATCGGTCGCGCCCTGCGACGGGGAGCGGCCCAGCTGGGGCCGATCGTAGTCCGTGCGGCCAGGGCCATCCGTTCCGCCGTGATCCGTGCGGCCGACACCATCGCTCGCGATGCTCGACACATCGTCTCGCTGGGATCTCAAGTGATTAGGGACCTGCGTCCGTCGGCCACGTTCGCGGACCCCGCAGCCACGTCCGATGGTGTGGCGTCCGCCGGTAATGCCAAGTCGTCTGCTGCCAACAACGCCGCCAAATCATCCGCCGGCACGGCGCACGTCTACCTGGTCCGCCGCATCGTGGTCTTCGGTTCGGCCGCGCTGGTTGTTCTCGCCATCGTGCTCGGTATCGTCTTCGGCGTACGCGCCCTAGCCGGAAACGGCGGCGCCGGTGCCGACGATGCCGGATCTTCAACGCAGTCGCAGGCCGCCGGTGGCGCGGGCGACCACGGCTCCGGTTCCGGCAAGGACGGAGCCTCCGGCAAGGACGACGCCGCGGAATCGCAGTCGGATAACACGGACGGCAAGGACAACGCAGACAACAAGAACAACGCGGGCTCCTCCGACCAGCAGTCCGCCCCCGAACCGCTGACCGACGACGAACGCGCCGCCATCCTCTCCAAAGCCGAACAGACCGCCACCGAAAGCGGCAACGAGCTCATCACATACACGTACTGCGTCGCTTCCAAAGGCGAGGTCGGCGACCTGACCGAATTCTCCGACACGGTCTTTTCCACCCTCAACGACCCCCGCGGCTGGCCCCGCGCCGGCGCCGTCTTCCAGGAAGCCGACGGTACCGACCCCAACGCCTGCAGCATGACCCTCACCCTGGCCGCCGCCGACCAGATGACGTCGTTCTCCACCGAATGCAGCGACGAGTACAGCTGCCGCGTCGGCAACGACGTCGTCATCAACGTCGATCGCTGGAACAACGCCACCGAGGGCTGGCTCAACGCCGGCGGCACCGTGTCGCGGTACCGTACGATGGTCATCAACCACGAGGTCGGCCATCGCCTGGGACACCTCGACAACGAACTGACCTGCTCCGCCGTGAACCAGCCGGCCCCGCTCATGCAGCAACAGTCGATGGACCTGCTGGGCTGCACCCCGAACGAGTGGCCGCTCGACGAGGAACTGTGGGTGAGCGAGTGACCGCCGCCCCCGTAACCGGTCGTCTGGCCCCCTCGCCGACGGGCCGCATGCATCTGGGTAACGCGTATGCGGCGCTTGCCGCCTGGCTGGGGGCACGCGCCGCGGGAGGGCGCGTGCTGCTGCGGATCGAGGATATCGACGCCCCGCGCGTGGTCAAGGACGCGGACCGTTGGATCATGGACGATCTGACGTGGCTCGGTCTGGACTGGGACGGCGACGCGGTCTACCAGTCGCAGCGGTTGGATGCATACGAGGAGGCGCTGCGGCGGCTACGGGAGATGACGTGGGATGGTGATGTACTTGGCGGTGACCCCACGCGATGCGGCGAGGGGAGCGTTGCGCATCCGTTGATTTACCCGTGTTTCTGTTCGCGTGCCGACATCCGTGCGGCGTCCGCGCCGAACGAGGGCGACGGGTTCCTGATTTACCCGGGCACCTGCCGTCGGCTGCCGGAATCCGAGCGACGGGAGCGGATCGCGCGGGGGAACCGGCATTCATGGCGCATCGCCGTGCCGGATGCGAACGCGCCGGAGTCGGAACGCGTCATGCGGTTCGACGACCGTGTGTTCGGGCCGCAACGTTTCGATCTGCCGCGGCAGTTGGGCGACGTGGTGGTGCGTCGTTCCGACGGGTTGTTCGCCTACCAGCTGGCGGTGAGCGTGGATGACATGGCGATGGGCGTCACGCAGATTGTGCGCGGGCGCGACCTGCTGCGGTCCACGGCGATTCAGCTGTATGTGCGACGATGCCTGGGGTCGGCTGATACGCCGGAGTTCGCACACTTGCCGTTGATTGATGCGGCCGATGGACGGCGGATGGCGAAACGGTTGAACTCGTTGGATCTGGGGGCGATGCGCGAGCGTGGCGACGACCCGCGCGCGGTGGTCGGCTACTGTGCATGGCTGCTGCGATTGGTGGCCAAGCCGCGTCCGATGACGCCGCAGGAGCTGCTGCCGCTGTTCTCCTGGGATGCGCTGGCGGCGGACCCGGCCGATCGTGTGGTGGATGCCGATACGCTGTTGAACTGATCATTGCGCGCTGTGCGGTTGAGACCGTACTGCATCAACGCGCCCGGCCTGTGCGGACTCTGACACTTTGTGACTCTGATACATTCCGTAAACCGTTGAAAACGGGGGTGGTGACGGAAAGTGGTAGTGCCCGAAAAGTTGCGCACTTTGGATCGTGGCCGTCCATGGCGCGATAGTCAGTTCGCTTCCACGAGGTTGTCACCGAGCCGGGACATGTCGAGATAGCGGCGGGTCGACCATTCGTTCGCGGTGACGTGACGGATGCGGGCGCATATGAGCATCAACGCGCTGTTCCCGTCGGGGAAGCCGCCCACCACGCGCGTGCGCCGGCGGATCTCCCTGTTCAGCCGCTCGATCATGTTGTTCGTGCGGATCCTCCTGCGGTGCCCGTCCGGGAACTCGTCCAGCAGGTAGGTCGTCGTCTCGCCGACGCCCTCGCGCAGGCAGTTCGCGGCGGCCTTGAGCCTCCTGGATTCCATCTCCGTGGCGACCTGTTCGGCCTTGGCCAGGGCGGATTCCCGGGATTCCATGGCGAATATGGCCTTGAGGGCGGCGGACGCCCATTCGCGGTGTGTCGGCGGCGTCTTCGAGAGCACGTTGCGCATGAAATGCACCATGCACCGCTGGTATCTCGCCTTGGGCAGCATCGAGCCGACCGTGGCGACGAGTCCGGCGCACCGGTCGCCGACCACCAGGCGCACGCCCTTCAGGCCGCGTTCGATCATGGAGCGGACGAACTGCTCCCAGCTGTCCCTGTCCTCCTTCATGCCCTCGGCCACGCCGATCACCTCGCGGTGCCCCTCCGCGTTGACTCCGATGGCGACCAGGACGCTGACGTTCTCCACGTGCCCGCCCCATGAACGCTTGTGCCACACGCCGTCCATGAACACGTACGGGTACTCGTCCTCCAACGGCCTCGTGCGCCACGCCTCGATCTCCCCGTACACCTTCTTGAGCTTGTCGCTCAGGGTCTGGGACGGCATCCTGTCGCCCCACAGCAATTGGCTGATGTCGTCCACCTGCCGGGTGCTCACGCCGGCCAGGTACATGTCGATGAGGGCCTCCTCGACACTCTCCTCGCGTCTCCGGTATCGTTCGATGACCGCGGACTCGAAGACCGCGCCCTTGAGTTTGGGCACCTTCAACGCGAGCCTGCCGGCCTTGGCGGTCAGGCTCCGGTCGTAGTGGCCGGCCCTGTACGCCTTCCGCTCCCCGGTGCGCTCGTACTTGGCGGCGTTGGCGATCTCGTCGGCCTCGGCGTCGAGCATCGCGTTCAATAGCTCGGCGACCTTTTCGGCGACCAAGCGGTCGAGCCTGGTCTCGAGCAGGTTCTGGTCGATCTGTATGATGTTCTCGGGCATGGTTCCGTCTCCTGGCTTCCAATCGCGGTTTTTTGTTTTGGCGAATGAAAATCGTACACAGGACGCGGGCCATGCCCTCTTACGTCAGACCCGGAATCCGAAAGTGCGCAAAAAATCGGGCGTTATCCGGAAAGTTGGACTCCTTGGTGTGGAGGAGTGTGGTTTGTGGCGTCGTATACGTGGGAGCAGAAGGTGCGTGCGGTGGAGCGTTATCTGTCGTGCGGCGGCCGCGCGTTGGACGTGATACGGGAGTTGGGGTATCCGGGGTGTGCCGGGTCTCTGCTCAGGTGGGTGCGCGCGATGGCGCCGGGAGGCCGGGAGGCCGTGCGCCGGCGTCCGGTGCCGCGGGGCGTGCGCGAGGCGTTGCTGGAGGCGTGCGCGAGCGGGGCGATGACGCAGACCGAGGCGGCGGGTCTGGCGGGCGTGGACCCGTCGGCCGTGGCACACTGGAAGCGCAGGATGTCGCTCGAGGGACGGGAGCCGGTGATGCGTGACGGGGATGCGCCCATGGACGCGCGCGTCGAGTTGGAGCGGGTGCGCGTCGAGTTGGAGCGGGCGCGTGCCGAGCTGGAGCGGACGCGGGCCGAGCTGGCCGCGCTGGCCGCCGGTCTGGAGCGGGACCGGGCCGAGAGCCGGGAGCTGGGGATCGAGCTGGCGTTGCGCCGGGGCGCGTTGGAGCTGGTGGGAAAAGGGCGGGGCGCAGACCCGGAAAACCTGACCAGAAGGGAGAAGGCGATACTCGTCAGGGGGACGTGTTTTTAGTCAAGTTGGTGTTTCGGTTTTCGTCAGGTATTTTTTTCGGTTTTG
>ERZ1090869.442-NODE-442-length-22335-cov-7.437208_pt1 | contig 22335 bp, 16 predicted proteins | sample MGYA00478474_ERZ1090869 | MGnify/ENA primary metagenome ERZ1090869 (study PRJEB33644, sample SAMEA5815748) | chicken gut metagenome | biome: Chicken; feature: Gastrointestinal Tract; material: Caecum | place: Ireland | collected 2019-01-01 | study: A study of the... | reverse complement strand
CCCCCACCCTGGACAAAGGAGGCAGAATCGTTGCCATGGCCTCGGCGGTGCGGCAGCTGCACAGCAAGCTGAAAGCCTATGCGTCGGTGGAGACCAAGCCGGAGTTTTTGCAGGGACTGCTGGACGGGGTGGATGTGTTCAAACGCTGCTGTATCACCCCGGCGGACTTGATGGCAGCCTCCGCCCAGACCCAGGGAAGCCTTGCCCAGAAGCTGGAGGAGCTGTCCCTGATTCTGGAAGCCTACAATGCCATCTGCCAGCGGGGGAAGATGGACCCCCGGGATCTTATGACCTGGGTGCTGGAGGAGCTGGAAGCCAGCGACTTCGGGAAGTCTCACCGGCTGTATGTGGACGGCTTCCCGGACTTTACCCGGCAGCATTTGGCGATTCTGGAATATTTTATCCGGCAGGATGCCCCGGTGGTGGTGAGCCTTCCCTGCGACACACCGGGAAGCACCGCCATGGCCTTTGAAAAAGCTGGCGCCACCGCCAAGGAGCTGCTGCGCCTGGCCCAAAAGGCTGGAATTGCAGTGCAGACAGTAACGGTGCCCCGGGAGGAGACCCCCACGGCGGAGGTGAGCCGCCTGCTGTTCCAGGGGAAAATCCAGCCGGGGCAGGGAAAGAACTGCCTTACGGTGGTCTCCGCCCAGAGTATTCACGCAGAGTGTGTCCTGGCGGCGGAGCGGATTCTGGAGCTGGCGGCCTCAGGCTGCCGCTACCGGGACATCAGCCTGGTGTGCGCCGATATGGGCAGCTACCGGGGAGAGCTGGAAATGGTGCTGAAGCGCTGCCACATCCCGGTGTATGTGGCGGGCACCGAGGAAGTGCTGGAAAAGTCCGTGATTACCACGGTGCTCTCCGCCATGGATGCAGCCCTGGGCGGGCTGGAGCAGCAGGATGTACTGCGTTACATAAAATCTGCCCTGTCTCCTCTGTCCCTGGAGGAATGTGACCAGCTGGAGGCGTATGTGCGGCTGTGGAATATCTCCGGCAGCCGATGGCTAAGCCCCTGGACAGGCCATCCCAAGGGGCTGACGGATGTATGGACGACGGAGGACGAAGCCCTTTTGGAGGGGCTCAACGGCTGGCGGCAGCAGATTACCGGGCCCCTGGACAACCTTCGGAAGGCGTTTTCAAAGGCCACTTCCGTTGCCCGGCAGGTGCAGGCTCTTTATGCCTTCGTGGAGGGAATCGGCCTGGCAGACAGGCTCAACCGGCTGGCCAAGACCCTGGATGCCCAGGGGGACAACCGGGAAGCCCAGATTCTCTCCCAGCTGTGGGAGATTCTCCTGGGAGCCATGGAGCAGCTGTACGATGTGCTGGGAGAAACGGCCTGGGACTCAGAAACCTTCACCCGGCTGTTCCGGCTGCTCATCAGCCAGTACGACGTGGGCACCATCCCCCCGGTGCTGGATGGGGTGACGGCAGGCCCGGTGTCTGCCATGCGGTGCCAGGAAAGCCGCCATCTGATTCTCTTAGGGGCATCAGAAGGCAGCCTGCCGGGGTATACCGGCAGTACCGGCATTTTGTCCGACCGGGAATGTGATGCCCTGCGGAGCCTGGGAATGCCCCTCACCGGCGGTGCCATGGAGGGCATCCAGGCGGAGTTCGGAGAGATTTACGGGGTATTCTGCGGCTGCCGGGAGACCATGTGGGTCTCCTGCTCCGGCGGACAGCCCTCCTACGTCTGCCGCCGACTGGCGGAGTTGGCCGGGGGCATGCTTACCCCCGGGGAAGGCCTGGGGGCAGCCCTGACAGACCCCCAAGAGGCCGCCGCCTACCTGGCAGGCCGCAATGGTAAGACCCAGGCACAAGACCTGGGCCTGACGGAGGATTATAACCGGGTTTTGCAGCAGCTGTCCTTCAATTTGGGAACGGTGAAGCGGGAGCAGATTCAGGGCCTTTACGGAAAGAGCCTGAACCTTTCTGCCTCCCAGATTGACTTGCAGGCCCAGTGCCGGCTGGCTTATTTTCTTAAATACGGCCTGAAAATCCGGGAGCGGAAACCTGCCCAGGTGGACCCGGCGGAGTTTGGCACCTATGTCCATTGGGTGCTGGAGCAGACGGTGAACACCGTAATGGAGCGAGGCGGCTTCCATGAAGTTTCCCTGGAGGACACCCTGGAAATTGCCCGGGAGGCAGCGGAAAGTTATGGCAAGACCCACTTCTCCCAGCTGGACTCACAGCGTCTGCGGTATCTTTTCCAGCGGAACGACCAGGAGCTTTTCTGGATTGTCCGGGAGCTGTGGGAGGAGCTCAGGGCTTCGGCGTTTGCCCCGGCAGGCACGGAGGTGGCCTTCGGCGGCGACGGGGATTTGCCTCCGGTGCCGGTGTCCGGCAGAGCCATGGAGGCACAGCTGCGAGGCTTTGTGGACCGGGTGGATGTGTGGCAGGAGGGCCCCAACCGCTATTTCCGAGTGGTGGACTACAAAACCGGCAAAAAGGACTTTGACTACTGCGACATCTATAACGGCCTGGGACTGCAAATGCTTCTGTACCTGTTTTCTTTGGAGGAGCAGGGAAAATCCCTTCTGGGGGACAACCCCCACGGGGTGGGAGTGCAGTATTTCCCCGCCCGGGCGCCCTTAATGACCAGTGACGGAATGCTCACAGACGAAGAAGCCCGACAGCAGCGGGAAAAGCTCTGGAAGCGGAAGGGACTGCTTCTGGAGGACATGGGGATTTTGCAGGCCATGGAGCCGGAAACCCCGCCCAAGCGGCTGAGCTATAAATGCAACAAAGAAGGGGAGCTTTCCGGGGACCTTGCCTCCCGGGAGGACTTGAAAACCCTCCGGGACTATGTATTTTCTCTCGTAGGTCAGATGGTGGATACCATCGCCGCCGGAGAGGTAGCTCCCAACCCCTACACCCGGGGAGAATCCCACAATGTGTGTAGGTTTTGTCCCTACGGTGCCCTGTGCCACCCGGCCCAGGTGGAGGGCAGAAGAAATTATAAAGCCATTTCCTCCAAGGAATTCTGGGAGGCGGTGGCACAGGAGGTGGAAAAACATGGCTGAGACCCTGACCCCCCAACAGAAAATGGCGGTGACAGACCGGGGCGGAAAGCTGCTGGTGTCGGCGGCCGCCGGTTCCGGCAAAACCAAGGTGCTGGTGGACAGGCTCCTGAGCTACCTCACCCAGCCGGAGGACCCGGCCAACATCGATGACTTCCTGATGATTACCTACACCAAGGCGGCGGCCTCGGAGCTCCGGGGAAAAATCGCTCAGAAGCTGACAGAGCGCCTGGCTGCCGACCCGGGAAACCGGCACCTGCAGCAGCAGATGCAGCGGCTGTACTTAGCCAAAATCTCCACTGTCCACGCCTTTTGCGGGGATATTCTCCGGGAATATGCTTATTCTCTTGACCTTTCCGGGGATTTCCGGGTGGCAGAGGAGAACGAATGCCGCCTGTTGCAGCAGCAGGTGCTGGAGGGGCTCCTGGACAAAGCCTATGAGGAGGGGACGGAGGCCTTCCGGGCCTTCGTGGACACCCAGGGCTTCGGCCGCAGCGACAGAAGCGTTCCGGAGATTGTGCTGAAGGTGTATAACAGCGCCAGATGCCACTTAAACCCCTCCGCTTGGCTGGAACAGTGCCGCCGGGAAATCCCGGTGGGAGAGGATGCGGCAAAGACCCCCTGGGGGGAGTACCTGATGGGGGAATTTTTAAGAAGCGTAGGTCTTCACCGGGCCGCCCTGGAGCGGTGCATCCAGCTGGCCACAGGTCTCGATGGCAGCGAAAAGCCCCTGGCCCTTCTGGAGTCCACAGTCCGGCGGCTGCGGCAGCTGGAAGGCTGCCGGAGCTGGGATGAGCTGTACCACCATCCCGGGGTGGACTTTGGCAGATTGAACTTTCCCAAAGCCTTCCCGGACGAAACCCTGAAAGAGACCATCAAGGCGGTGCGGGATGCCTGCAAGCTGGCCCTGGGGAAGAAAGATAAGATTTTCTCCGATTCCAGCGCCCAGGTGCTGGAGGATCTGGAAAAAACCCGGCTTTCCGTGGAAGGTCTGGTGGGCCTGGTGGAGGAATTTTCCCAGGCCTATGACCGGCTGAAACGAAGCCGCCGGGTGATGGACTTCGGCGACTTAGAGCATAAAATGCTGGACTTGCTCCTGGGCAAGCACCGCAGCGGCCCCACCGCCCTGGCCCGGGAGATTGGAGAGCGCTTCCGGGAGATTATGGTGGACGAGTACCAGGACTCCAACCAGGTGCAGGATGCCATCTTCTCCGCTCTTACAGCACAAAAGCAGAACTGCTTTATGGTAGGAGATGTGAAGCAGTCCATATACCAGTTCCGGCTGGCTGACCCGGGGATTTTCCTGGAAAAATACAACCAGTTTGTTCCGGCGGAGGAGGCCCAGCCGGGCCAGGGTCGGAAGGTGCTTCTGACCCGGAATTTTCGCTCTGCCGGGCAGGTGATAGCGGGAGTCAACGCCGTGTTCGGCTGCTGTATGTCCCCGGAAGTTGGCGGCCTTACCTACGGGGAAGGGGAGAGGCTCTACGAGGGCATTCCCCATATTCCTCAGAATGAGCCGGAGGTGGAGCTGTACGGCATCCAGGTGCAGGCAGACACCTACCGGGAGGAGGCGGCCTTTACCGCCCGTCGCATCCGGGAGCTTTTGACGGAGGAACACTTTGTCCGGGAGAAGGACACCCTGCGGCGAATCCGCCCGGAGGATATTGTGATTCTTCTCCGGTCCCCCGGTTCCGTGGGGGGAGAGTTTCAGTACGCTTTGGAGCAGCTGGGCATCCCCTGTGTCACGGGAAATGGAGAGGACTTACTCCAGTCCCGGGAGGTTTCCACCCTCCGGGCGCTGCTGCAGACCATCGACAACCCTTTGCAGGACATCCCCTTGGTGGCGGTGCTGGCAAGCCCCCTCTTTGGCTTCACAGCGGACGACTTGGCCCAGATTCGGAAGGCAGACAGAAACGCCCCCTTTATCCGGGTGATGGAAAAAAGTGAGCGGCAGGACTGCCGGGCGTTTCTGGAGCTTCTGGGGAAGCTCCGGGCCCAGGCCAGAATGAACGATGTGAGTAAGCTCCTGCAGGATATTTTCGCCCTGACCCGGATGGACAGCCTGTACGGTGCCATGGAGGAGGGGCAGCCGGAGAACCTGCAAGCCTTCTGCCGGCTGGCAGAGGACTATGAGCGAAACGGACATAAGGATTTGGGACAGTTTCTGGACTACTTGCAGGCTTTGGAGGAAAAGGGCGTCACCGCCCCGGCCCAGGAGGGCAGCTCCGGCGCCGTCACCATTATGAGCATCCACAAATCCAAGGGACTGGAATTTCCGGTGGTATTTCTGTGCGGCCTCTCCCGGAGCTTCAACCAGGAAAGCGCCCGGGATCAGGTGCTGTGCCACAAGGAGCTGGGCCTGGGCCTGTCCTGGGTGAATACGGACCAGCGGGTGCGGTACCCCACCATTGCCAAGCGGGCCATCTCTGCCAAGATTGAGGACAGCACCGTTTCCGAGGAAATGCGGGTGCTGTACGTGGCTATGACCCGGGCCAAAGACCGGCTGATTATGACCTACGCCCAGAAGAATCTCTCAAAAGAGCTGACCGGCCTTGTGCGCCGGATGGACGTGACAGACCCCTTGCTTCTGACCTGGGATGTGGATTGTCCCGGCACTTGGGTGCTGTATACAGCCCTGCACCGGACGGAGGCGGGAGCCCTGTTTGCCTTAGGGGGCAAGCCCAACTGCTCCCAGGTTCAGGAGATTCCCTGGAAAATCCAGGTGGTGGAGGGGGAGAACCTGTCCGCCCAAAGGGAAACCCAGAGCGGCAGCATCCAGGAAATAGAGCCGGAAATCCTGGGAAAAATGGAAAAATTCCTTCATTTTTCCTACCCCTATACCGCCGCAACCCAGACCCCCTCCAAGCAGACAGCCACCCAGCTGAAAGGCAGACCGAAGGATCAGGAGGTGGCGGAGGCGGCGCAGGTGCGCCAGCTGGAGCGGGTGTGGCGCAAGCCCAGCTTTGCCGGGGGAACCCCCCAGGGGAAGGACTATGGCAACGCCGTCCATACCCTCATGGAGCATATCCGCTTCCAAAAGGACATGAGCCTTGATTATGTAAACTCTGAAATCGCCCGGATGGAGGAAGAGGGCTTCCTCACCCGGGAGGAGTGTATGGGAATCCGCCCGGAGAAGATTTATGCTTTCTTTGCAACGGAGGTGGGCAAAGCCCTGTGTGCAGCCCCCAAGGTTCTCCGGGAGTTCAAATTCTCCATTCTGGTGGATGCCCAGAGTCGGGAGCCTTCCATGATTGGGGAGAAGATTCTCCTGCAAGGCGTGGTGGACTGTGCCATGGTGGAAGATTCCATCACGGTGGTGGATTTCAAGACCGACCATGTAACGAAGGATTCTTTGGAAGCTGCCACCCGTCGCTATGCCCCCCAAATCATGGCCTACGGAAAGGCCATGGAAAAAATCTTCCAAAAGCCGGTAAAGAAAAAGCTACTGTACTTTTTCCACCTGGGAGCTTTTGCAGAAGTAACGGAATAAAAATTTTGCCGCCGGGCTTTTTCCGGCGGCAAAATTTTATTTCTGGTTCTGAGACTTGGTGCACTGTTCCTTGGTGTTCTCGGCACCCTGCTGACGCTTGTTCTGGGACTGATTTTGCTGCTTGTTCTGGTTGTTCATGATGAAAATCCTCCGATTTTATACTGCGGACTTGTCCGCAAGGATAGCTTACCCGGTTTTTCAGGATTTATCCCTGGCCCGGAAAAAGAAACTGGCAAGAAGTCCTGCCACCATGGCGGCGGTAATACCTCCGGCACAGGCGGCCAGTCCTCCGGTGAGAATCCCCAGAAAGCCCTGTTCCTCCACGGCTTTTCTCACACCGTTTGCCAGAGCGTACCCAAATCCCGTCAGGGGAACGGTAGCCCCGGCCCCGGCAAAGTTCACCAGGGGCTCATACAGCCCCAGTCCCCCCAGAATCACCCCGGTCACCACATAGGAAACCAGGATTCTGGCTGGGGTCAGCTTGGTTTTGTCAATAATCACCTGGGCGATGGCGCAGAGGAACCCGCCCACCAAAAACGCTTTTACATAGTCCATATTTTCAGCCTCCCTCGATGGATACCCCGTGACACACCCCGGGGATGGGCAGCCCCTGCTGGGTGGACACGGGGGAAAGAAGGGCTCCGGTTCCGCAGAACAAAATCCTTCGGAGCTCACCCTTTTTCACCTTGTCCAGCAGATACCCGCACAATGTAACGGCGCTGCAGCCGCAGCCGGAGCCTCCCGAGTGGACATCCTGCCGGGTGGCATCAAAAATCATGGTGCCGCAGTCGGCGATTTTTCCTCCCAGAGAAAGCCCCTCCTCCTGTCCCAGCATGAGAAGGGCGTCCTTTCCCAGCTGCCCCAAGTCTCCCGTGACAATCAGATCGAAGTCTTCCGGTGTGCGGGAAAAATCCTCCAGGTGGGCACGGATGGTGGCAAAGGCCGCAGGTGCCATGGCAGCGCCCATGTTGTTGGCATCCTGAATCCCCAGATCCCGGACGGTACCGATGGTGCAGCCGGTGATTCTGGGCCCGGACCCCGCTTCTTCCACCAGAGCGGCACCGGAGCCGGTGACCGTCCATTGGGCGGTGGGAGTGCGCTGTCCGCCGTAGCCCAGGGGGAAGCGGTACTGCCGCTCCGAGGAGGCAAAGTGAGAGGAGGTCATAGCCACGGCGTTTCTGGCAAAGCCGCCTCCCACGGTCATAGCTGCCAGCAGCAGACTCTCAGACATGGTGGAGCAGGCGCCGTACAGTCCCAGATGGGGAATGCCGGTGTTCCGCAGGGAGAAGGAGGAGCCGATACACTGGTTCAGCAAATCCCCGGAGAACACCAGGTTAAAATCCCGGGTGGAGATGCCGGCCTTCTTGGCCAGGGTTTCCAACGCCAACTGCTGCATTCGCTTTTCCGCCTGCTCCCAGGTTTTCTGCCCCCAGTAGGGGTCCTGGCCGGTCACATCAAAAAAGCTGCCCAAAGGCCCCTGGGATTCCTTTTTCCCGGCAACGCTTGCCCAGGCGGTAATCACCGGGGGATTGGGAAGGCGGAAGCTCTGCCGCCCCACTTTATAATTTGCCATATGGAGTTTCACCATCCTTTTTCCTTCTTAGTCTGTGCAAAACCCCTGAAAATATGAAAAAAACTGCCGCCGGTAATAAACCGACGGCAGAAAATCCTTTATTTACCGGCCAGAGCCCGCTCCAGCCAGACACAGCCCACATCCAGGGCGTTGTAAAGACCGGGCTTTTCGCTCTTTTTCACCACCCGGTCCCGGCTGCGGGCGGAGGGGTCGGTGAGCTGCAGCTGCACGCTGACCCGGGTAGCCACATCCAGATCGTTGACCTTCTTGGTCTCCAGCACCTGGAGCATGACAATGTGGCTGTCGGCCATGGAGCCGTAATAAATCAGATTATCTTTCCGCATCAGCGGATGTCCCTTGTAAGTGAGAATACCCTTTTCCTCAGCCATAAAAACCTCCTGATAATGGTGGAGGCTTTTGCAGGGCAAAAGCCTCCTGTGAATGCCTTACGCCTTATCGAACAAGTAGCACCGAACCAGCTCCTGCAACAGCTCGTCCCGGTCAATCTTGCAGATCATGCTCCGGGCGTTGTTGTAGTTGGTGATATAGGTGGGGTCCTCCGTGAGAAGATAGCCCACAATCTGGTTGATGGGATTGTAGCCTTTTTCGGTGAGGGCGTCGAACACACTGCGCAGGACGGCACGCATCTCATCCTTATCTTCACCGGGAACCTTAAACTTAATGGTACTTCTGGAATTGTCCGTCATGGGAACGACCTCCTTCCGAATATTGGATACATTATACCCGAAAAAAGGGAAAGTGTAAAGGGTTTTTACGGAAAATTAAAAATTTCTTACCGCAATACTGCTCCCAGCTGGCTTTCCAAAGCACTCAGTACATTTTTGGTGACGGTTTCGGAATCGGTGTCGGTGAGGGTGCGGTCATCCGCCCGCAGCTCCAGGGAGAAGGCCAGGCTCTTCTTGCCTTCCGGCACACCGGTACCCCGGTACACGTCGAAGAGACGGATGTTCCGCAGGAGCTTTCCGGCGGCCTGGGTGATGACGGCCTCAGCCTCACCCACCGTCACTTCCTCCCGGCAGAGGATTGCCAGGTCACGGGTGACAGCAGGGTACTTGGGCAGGGGCACATAGGTGGCCTCCGGCAGCTGCAGGGCAAGGAGCTTGTCAAACCGGATTTCAGCGCAGTATACTTCACAGTCCATACCGTAGTTGCCAGCCACCAGGGGATGAATCTGACCCATGCAGCCCACATCCTCACCGCCAATGGTAATCCGGGCACACCGGCCGGGATGGTAGGAGGGATTGGCAGTGTCGGCGGTGTACTGGGCTGCCGGCAATCTCAGAGCCTCCAGCACTGCGTCCAGCTCACCCTTCAGGGAGAAGAAGTCCTCCCCGGCACCGTAGGTGCCCAGCATCAGATACTTGGGCTCCTGGGGCAGCACCTGGCCCTCCACCGGCAGATAGACCTTTGCCAGCTCATAGAGCTTGGCGGCCTTGTTGTGGTTGGCGGAGTTCCGGGCCAGAATGTCCAGCATGGAGGGCAGAGCGGTGGTCCGCATCACAGAGGTATCCTCCCCCAGAGGGTTCTGAATCTTCAGGGTGTTCCGCAGGGGAGAGTCGGCACCCAGGCGAATCTGATCAAAGATGCTGGGGGACACGAAGGAGTAGGTGATGATTTCGCTGAAGCCCACGGCACGGCAGGCAGCCCCGGCCTTGGCCTCCAGAAGCATCTCCGGGGAGTAGCCGCCCTGGGTGGCGTTCTTGAAGGCGGTGATGGGAATCTCGTTGTAGCCGTAGGAGCGGCCCACTTCCTCGGCAATGTCAGCCATCAGGTTCAGGTCAGGCCGCCAGGAGGGGACATGAATGGTGTTGCCCTCCACGGGGATCTCCAGCAGGTTCAGATACTTGACCATGTCCTCTCTGGGAATGTTGGTGCCAAGCAGGGCATTGATCTTCTCCGGCTCCAGCTCCAGAGTCTTGGGGGCGGGGACATAGTTGAGAATGTCCACCATGCCGTCCATCACATCGCCGCAGGAGAGCAGCTCCACCAGCTCGCAGGCCCGCTGAACCGCCGGAACGGTCATCATGGGGTCCAGATTCTTTTCAAACTTGCCGGAGGACTCGGTACGCATACCCAGAGCCAGGGCGGTCTGACGGATGGAGGTGCCGTCGAAGTTGGCAGACTCAAAGACCACGGTGGTGGTGTCCGGCAGAATTTCGGAGTTCTCGCCGCCCATGATGCCGGCAAGACCGATGGGCTTTTCTTCGTCCGCAATCACCAGCATACCGGGCTTCAGGTTCCGCACATTGCCGTCCAGGGTGGTGAGGGTTTCACCCTCCCGGCTCTCCCGGACAACGATTTTGCCGGAGCCTACATACCGGTAGTCAAAGGCGTGCATGGGCTGACCGTATTCCAGCATCACATAGTTGGTGATGTCCACGATGTTGTTGATGGGCCGCACCCCGTTGGCACGAAGCCGCTGACGCATCCACTTGGGGGAGGGGCCGATTTTCACATTGGCCACCATCCGGGCGGTGTAGCGGTTGCACAGGTTTTCCGCCTCCACCTCCACATCCAGCTTGTCGTACATGGAGCCGGCATCGCTGCCCTTTACCACCGGCTCGTGGTGGCGCATGGGCTTGCCGAAGGCGGCGGCAGCTTCCCGGGCAAGACCTATGATGGAGTAGCAGTCGGGACGGTTGTTGGTGATTTCAAAATCCACAACCGTGTCGTCGTTGCCGATGACCTTGTTGATGTCGTCGCCGGGCTGGCAGTCCTCCTGGATAATCCAGATGCCGTCCTCAATGGCGTAGGGGAAATCCCCCAGGGTCAGCCCCAGCTCCTTCAAAGAGCAGAGCATTCCGTTGGACTTTTCCCCCCGGAGCTTGCCCTTGGTGATGTGAATGCCGCCGGGCAGCCAGGAGTTGTGGAGGGCTGCAGGCACCAGATCGCCCTGGTGGACATTCTGGGCACCGGTGACAATCTGCACAGGCTCATCCTGTCCCACATCCACCTGGCAGATCCACATATGGTCGGAATTTTCATGGCGGACGATGGAAACCACCTTGCCCACTACTACATTCTTGATTTCCTTGTCCATGGGCTCATAGGTTTCCACCTTCTGTCCGGAAATGGTCATTTTCTCCACAAATTCCTTGTCGGAAACGGAGGAAAGGTCCACAAATTCTTCGTTAATCCATTTTCTGTTCAGCTTCATCCTGGTATCCTCCTTAGAACTGATTCAGGAATCTGACATCGTTTTCGAAAATCAGACGCAGGTCGTTGATTCGGGTGCGGCGCATGGCCATCCGCTCCAGGCCCATGCCGAAGGCAAAGCCGGAGTACTTCTCCGGGTCAATGCCGCAGCCCTCCAGCACCTTGGGGTGCACCATACCGGCACCCAGCAGCTCAATCCAGCCCTCGCCGTGGCAGGTGGAGCAGACCTGACCGTCCACCTCGCCGGTGCCGTGGCACTTGTGGCACTGCATATCCATTTCGCAGCTGGGCTCTGTGAAGGGGAAGTGGTGGGGACGGAACCGCATCACCGCCTCCTCGCCGTAGAGCTTCTTCATGAGGGTCACAAGAGCACCCTTCAGGTCGCCCATGGTGATGTGCTCGTCAATTACCAGACCTTCAATCTGGTGGAACATGGGGGAGTGGGTGGCGTCTGCCTCGTCCTTCCGGTAAACCCGGCCGGGAGCCAGGATGCAGATGGGGGGCTTGGCGTTTTCCATCACCCGAATCTGCATGGGGCTGGTCTGGGTCCGCAGGAGGACGGAATCGTCATCGGTGAAGTAGAAGGTGTCGGAACGGTCCCGGGAGGGGTGTCCTTCCTCAATGTTCAGCTTGGTGAAGTTGTAGTCTGCCAGCTCCACCTCCGGGCCGTCCACAATCTGATAGCCCATGCCCACAAACAGATCCTTGATCTGCTGCAAAACCTGATTCATGGGGTGGGCATGGCCCAGCACCACGCTCTTGCCCGGGATGGTCACGTCCAGAGCTTCAGAGGCCAGCTTGGCCTCCAGAGCGGCAGCCTGGGCAGCAGCCTTTTGCTTTTCCAGCATTTCCTCAATCTCCGCCCGGACGGCGTTTGCCAGCTGTCCCATAACAGGACGCTCCTCCGGGGAGAGCTTGCCCATCTGCTTCAGCACTGCGGTGAGCTCGCCCTTCTTGCCCAGGAACCGAACCCGCAGATCCTCCAGCTGGGCAGGGGTCTGGGCCTGCTGCAGGGCTTCTACAGCCTGCTGCTTGATTTGTGCCAATTGTTCTTTCATTTTCTGATCTCCTTTACATTGAGATAAAACATTTGGGGTAAAAAAAGAAACCCCCGTCCCACTGGGGACGAAGGCATTGACCTCCGCGGTACCACCCGCAATTCGCCGTTCGGCGCACTCTCGGTGCTGCTACACCAAAGACCCATAACGGAGTCACCCGGCACACCCTACTTATCTTTCAGGCGGCAGCTCCTGGGAGAAGGCCCGTCCGCACCCCCAGGACGGCTCACACCAATCCGTCCTCGCTGTATGGGAGTTACCGCCTGGGGCAGCCCATTCATAGCCATTCCATATCAACAAAAATAGTACCACAGTCCGCCATAAAATGCAAGTCCTTTTTGAAATCCGGGGAAAGAAGGCGCCGTTTTTCAGGGCCTGCCGGGTGCTTTGTGAACGAAATGTAAAGATAAAGCCGTTTTTTGTAAAGAGGAAAATAGGATACCAGGCAGGAAAAAGGAGAAAAACCATTCTGAAATCATTTTGCAGGAAATGGGGAAATGCCTGCTGTTTTTATGAAATACCGGAAAAATGAAAAGGAAAAAGTTTTGAATTTTGAAAAACATCAAGACGGTGCTTTCCGGTGAAGAAGTGAAAAAGAAAATTTAATTACATTTTACTGCCGCAAGATAGAGAAATTTACATCCCGCGGCTATACTCATAGGCGTGTGAGCAACACCACAAACATTAGGAGGAATTCTTGTATGAACACTGTTTCAAAAAATGCTACCACACAATCCCAGAAGCTGATGATTTTTGTGCTGACCATGTCTTTGTATGGTCTGTCCACCCTCTTTACAGAGTTGATTCCCAAATTCCAGGTGGGTTTGGTAGAGTTTTCTGTTGAGTACTTCCTGTTTATCCCCCTGACCCTGGGTATGCTGTTTGACCCGCTGTCCGCAGCCCTGGGCGCTGCCACCGGTGAGCTGGTATTCAGCGAAATCATGCTGGGTCAGTTCGGCGGCCTGGGTGAGCTGGAAAAGTTTTTGACCGTGACCATCGGCGTTTACATCGCCGGACGTATGGTGAAGAATCCCAAGAACCATGTTATGGTAGGCGTGGCCGCTCTGGTGGGTACCGCAGCCCAGCTGTTTATGGGTATGTTGGTGGACATTGCCAAGGTGCAGTTCGCTGTGGAGGATTTTGAAGCCGTTGCCGGTCTTCCGGAGAGCGTCTTCGCTACCGAGGGCTTTGCTTTTGCCAATGACCTGCTGTTCTCCGGCATCCTGTTCTGTCTGCTGCCCACCTTGTACCTGGTGCCCCGGCTGTACGGCAAGATTGAGCCCCTTCTGGGTATGGCACCCCGTACGGCAGAAAGCCCCGTTGCCGGACTGAACGCAAAGGTTTGCATTGTGTGCGTACTGGGCTTTGCCTGTGCCGTTGCCGCTGAGATGCTGGCCTCCTCCGGCACCCCCCTGATTGAGTGGGAAGCCGAGTGGGCAGAAAGCGAAACTGCTCTGACTGTTGGCATGGTGGTAGCCGCCGCCCTTGCCGTGGTTGCCATTGTGGGCATCCTGGTGAAAAAGAATCGGGAAAAGAGAGTAGCGTGCTGATATGAATGCGGTTGAGATTCAGAACCTGACTTATACATATCCAGGTGCCTCTCAGCCAACCCTCAAAAATATCTCGCTGGAAATTACCAAAGGAGACTTCCTTGCAGTGGTTGGCAACAACGGCTGCGGGAAGTCCACTTTGTGTAAGGTGATCAATGGGCTTATTCCCCACTTCATCACCGGGGATTTTCAGGGAGAGGTGCGAGTGGATGGACAAAATACCCTGGATAGCCAGGTGGGGGATTTGGCCCGGAAGGTAGGCTATGTGTACCAGGACTTTGAAAATCAGATTGTCCGGCCTACTGTTTTGGACGATGCTTCCTATGCCTGTCTGAATTATGCTTACCCGGACTATCTGGAGCGGGGTAAGACAGCCCTTCGTCAATGCGGCCTGGAGGGACACGATGCAGAGTATATCTGGCAGCTGTCCGGCGGACAGACCCACCTGCTGGCACTGGCGGGAGCGGTATCCCTCCAGCCGGATGTGCTGATTCTGGACGAGCCCATTGCCCAGCTGGACCCCATGCACGCAGACCGGATTTACGAAGTGCTGCGGGAGCTGAACCAGAAGTACGGCAAGACCATTGTTGTGATTGAGCACCACACCGAGTATATTGCGGATTACTGCAAACATGTGCTTTTGATGAAGGACGGAGAAGCCCAGTGGCTCCTGCCCACCCGGGAAGCGCTGCAGCATGTGGAGGAACTGGAGGCCTGCAATATTTTTCCGCCCCAGGTAACCCAGGCGGCCCACCGCCTGCAAAAGGAAGGGGTGCTGCCCCGGGATGAAGCCTTGCCCACCACCGTGGAAGAAGGGCGCAAAACCTTTGGAAAGCTCACCTATATGCCCCAGCCTGCGGAAGGGTATAAAGGAAATGACAGGGAGGCAACAGCAGTTTCCTTCCGGGATGTGTCCCTTGCCTATCGGTCGGTGAAGGGAGAGCCCAGGACCATTTTTGATGGGCTGAACCTGGACATCCGGGAAGGGGAGCGGGTTGCGTTCATTGGCTCCAACGGGGCGGGCAAGTCCACCCTGATGAAGCTGATGGTGGGGCTGCTGAAACCCCAGTCCGGCACTGTTTCCCTCTTTGGGAAGAATGTGTCTGATAAAAAACCGGAGGAGATTTCCCGGCAAATCTCTCTGGTATACCAGAACCCGGAGGAAATGTTCATCAAGGACTCCATCCGGGGGGATATCTCCTATGCCATGAAGGTGCGGGGGGTTCCCCAGTGGGAAGCACGCACCGATGCCCTGCTGGAGCGGTTCCGCCTCCGGGAGCTTCAGCACCGGGACGGCAGGCTTATGTCCGGCGGTCAGATGCGCAGAGCCAGTCTGGCGGTTGGGGTGGCGCTGGAACCGGGGATTCTGCTGCTGGATGAACCTACCGCCAATCTGGACATCGCCACCCGCCGGGAAATTCTGGGGGTGCTGGAGGATATGAAGGATATTATCAAAACCGCCGTGATTGCCACCCACGATATGCAGCTGGTGTGCCAGTGGGCAGAGCGGATTATTGTGCTCAGCGGCGGCAAGGTGGTGGCAGACGGCAGCCGGGACGAGATTTTTTCCCAGACCCGGCTGACCCAGCTGGTGGGCATCCGTCCGCCGGAAATTTTCACCATGGCTCAGGCTCTGAATCCCCAGGCCCTGTGCTATACCATTGATGCATTTATCCAGGCATTTCAGGAGGCAAAAACATGCGTAAGATGAAGAAAAAACTCTCCGAAAACATATTGGAGAAGTTCTCTATGGACTTTCTTCGGAATCAGGTGCTGAAAAACGCCTATGGCAATGACGATACGGTGATTGCCGGCCTGGACCCCCGGGTGCTCATTGGATGGTACCTGTTTTTCGGCCTGGTGCCCTGGTTTGCCAACGACCTGTATTTCCTCCTGGGAAGCTTCATCCTGGTGATGGTTACTACCATTTTGGCCCATGTGGCGGGCCTGGTGCTGTTTCTGTTTGCTTTGGGTGTGTTTTCCCAGACGGGCTACCTGTTTTTGGTTACCCTGGTGTTTGGAGGAGACGCCTCTGCCATTGTACCCCTTCTGATTCTGACATTGAAAGTGGCTACCATCTCCCTGGCCTCTGTGACGGTGTTTTCCGGACTGGACCCGGATAAGCTGTCCAACGGCCTGATGTGGTACGGCTGTCCGGAGCGGCTGAGCTTTTCCATCTCCTATGCCTACCGGATGCTTCCCATGCTGATGGAGGAATTTCAGAATGTGCTGCTGTCCTATCGCTTGCGGGGCAATCCCCCTGCCCGGGACACCTTTGGGGGCAAGGTGCGGTATCTCATCTATGAAATCAAAATCATTATGGAGTCTTTCTACCCCCTGATGCTCAATACCGCCAAGCGCTCCCGGACCACGGTAGAGGCTCTGGAGCTGCGGGGCTATCGGTATGCGGCCACCAATAAGGCGGTAAAGAGAATCAAACTGTCCCGCCTGAAGGTGACCAGCAACGACCTGCTTTTCCTGGCGGTTTCCTTTTTGTGGGTGGTTCTGTCTATTCTGTGTTCCACTTTGTTTTGAAAGAAGGTTTTTCTTTGCGACTTGATTTTCATACCCATGGCAAGCTTGCCAAGAAGCTGCCCTTTTCCACCACCTATACGGACTGGCTTTTTGCAGAAGCCCGGAGAGCCGGGCTGGATGCTCTGTGCCTGACGGAGCATTTCAACACCTTGCAGTTTGGTAGGCTTTATGGCTACCTGGCTTCTGTCAGCAGCCGGGTCGGGGACTGCCTGGAGCTGGAAAACGGACTGCGGATTTTTCCCGGCATGGAAACGGATGTGGAAGAAGGGGGACACATTCTGTCCATCGGCCCTCTGGAGGCAATTCTGGAGCTGAACAGCCGCCTGGAGCCTCATAAAGAGAAGGGGAATTTTCTGCCCTTTGAAAGCCTTATGAACCTCTTTGACCAGTACCCGGTTCTGGTGGGCTGCGGTCATCCCTATCGGGCACCGGGTCATGTGCCTCAGCTGCCTCTGGAGCAGCTTCAGCGCCTTTCCTTCCTGGACCTGAACGGAAAGGACCTGGCCCAGGACCGGGAACGGACGGAAACCCTGACCCGGGAGCTGGGCAGGAAGCTGGGAATCCCGGTGGTGTCCGGAAGCGACACCCACCAGGCGGTGCAGTATGGCTGCGTCAGTACGGTGTTTGAAAAGGACTGTACCTCCCTGGATCAGTTGAAAGCCCAGATGGATGGGGGCAGCTATGAGATACAGCTTTCTCCCACGGCTGCCTTCCAGGTGCGCACCGCAGGCCTTTTGAAGCGGGCACTGAAGGAGATTCATGCCCTGGGAGGAGACTATGTTTCCGTTCTCACCCGGGAGGGAACAGAATGAGCCGCCTGACCCCTGTGCTGATGGAGCAGGTGGCGGAGACAGTGAAGCAGACCGGAAGGCTGCTGACAGACCCCTGCTGCCTGGAAAGGGTGGAGGCCAAAAGCCCCACGGACTTTGTAACCAATGTGGACTTTTCTGTGCAGCACCGGCTGGAAAAGGCGCTTTTGCAGCTGACCCCCTGGGCCCAGTTCTGGGGGGAGGAGGGAGAGAAAATCCCGGTGGATACCGCCAAACCCTATTGGCTCCTGGACCCGGTGGACGGCACCACCAACCTGATTCACAGCTTCCGGCACAGCGCCATCTCCCTGGGGTTGGTGGAGGAGGGGCGGGTGACCTTTGGCCTGGTGTACCAGCCCTATACCCATGAATGCTTTGCAGCGGTGAGAGGAAAAGGGGCATACTGCAACGGAAAGCGGATTTGTGTGAGCAAGGCGGAAAAACTGTCCCAGAGCCTGCTCTCTGCCGGAACTGTCCCGGGTCGGAGAGATCTGGCGGATCTGGCGTTCCGGCAGATGCGCCGGCTGTATGACTGTTGCCAGGATGTGCGCCGAACCGGCTGCGCTTCTCTGGATTTGTGCTGGGTCGCCTGCGGACGTCTGGAAGGCTTTGTGGAGCTGTCCCTTCAGCCCTGGGACTATGCCGCCGGAATGCTCCTGGTGGAGGAGGCCGGAGGAATGGTGACCGGGCCGGAGGGGAAACCACTGTCCCTGCAAGCGGGCGGGGGCGTGCTGGCCTCCAATGGCTTGCTCCACAGGGACCTGCTGGAAATGCTGAAATGAGGTGTAATTGTGGTACTTTCCCTGAACGTGCCTGCGGCAGAGCTGACCCGGGCGGAGCAAAAGATTCTTGATTATATCAACACCAATCCCGACGGTTTTCTCTTTTCTTCCATCGGACAGCTGGCCCAGCGGCTGGAACTTTCCGATGCCACTGTTTCCCGCTTCGCCCGCCATGCAGGCTGTGCCGATTTCAAGGCCCTGAAAGGCATGGTAATGGAGCAGGCCTCCGGGCCGGCAGCCAAAATTGCCGGAACCCTGTCCCAGGATGGGGCCTTTTCCCCGGCAGCATGGCTGGAACGCCAGAGATTGTATCTGGAAAAAACCGCACAGCAGCTCCGCCCGGAGGAATTTGACCGGGGGGTGGAGGCACTGATTTCCGCAAGACGGATTTTCCTCCACGGCAAAAACGCCTCCTGCTCTTTGGCTCAGATGCTGGCATTTCGTCTGCGGCGGCTGGGCTTGCCGGTTGTGCTGCTGCCGTCCGGCGGCTCCGAGCTGTTGGAAGGCCTGGTGCAGGCTGGACAGGGAGATCTTGTGGTGATGTTCAGCTTTTCCAAGCTGTCCCGGGAGGGACGGATTATCCTGGAACACGGGAAGGATGCGGGCTACCAAACCATGGCATTTGTCAGCCGTACCATCATTCCTGCCCGGGAGCGGACGGATATCAGCCTGTTTGTGTACCGGGGCGAGGAGAAGGAGTATCATTCCCTGACTGCCCCGGCAGCCATGGTGGATGCCCTGGTGGTTGCCGTCAGCGACCGACTGGGACAGCGGGGCACCGAGTCTTTGGAAACACTTCACCAGATGAAGAAAAAATACTTTCCGGAAAAAGGCTGAATCCCAGCGATTCTCCATAGCAAAACACCCCCACAGCTTCCAGACTGTGGGGGTGCAGTACTTTTGCAGAAGCTACCGGCATTGACATTGTGCTGTATCAGTCTGAAATGGATGCAAGTGGGAATTTCCAGGGCGCCCAGGGCCGATTCAAAAGAGGCGAACCCGGCACCATTTACATCGACATCAACGCAGGCCTTAACGGCAAGCACGATGTTGGCAATCTGGCAAAATATACAATGTTGCGCACTTTTGCCCATGAGTTCACACATTTTATTGAAAAGTGGAACCCGGTGCAGTACAATGAATTCAGAAAGGTGGTTTTCGATACCCTTCGTGAAAGAGGGGAGAATGTGGACGACCTGGTGGAGGCAAAGCAGGCAGCCGGCCTTTCCTATGACATGGCAAGCCGGGAAGTAGTGGCGGAGGCCATGACGGATATTCTGCCGGACAGTCATTTTGTTCAGAATCTTGCGGAAAAACATAAGAGCATCTTCCAGAAGTTAATGGAAAAACTGAAGGAATTTGTTGAGAGCCTGAGAAGCTATTTCGATTCCCTGGGAAAGAACCGTTCCAGAGAGGCAAATGCCTTGAAGGAGCAGGTGGGGGAAACTGTCCGCTATGTGGAGAACATTGTAAAGATGTTTGACCAGGTTGCCGAACAGGCGGTGGAGAATTATCAGCTGACTGCTGCAGCCGAGCAGACTGCTGAATTTTCCCAGGAACAAAACAGAGGAAATTCGGAGAGAGGAGAAAGGTATGACCAAGGAAGAATTAACGGAAATTTGCAAACTGATTCATCCAGATTGGACAGAGGAAAAAGTCCGAAAAAAGGTAGAGACGGTTTGGGAGCAACATCTTCAGAAAAAGAATGGAGCACACTCGACAGAGAAAAACAACAGCAAATCATAAACCAACTGGATGCGTACACATATTCCAGCGAGGAAGCTGAAATAGTCCTTCCTTTGTATGTGGAAGGGGATATTTCCAATGAGGACATCCGTAGAGAAGCCGTTACGGAAATGGCTCGGCAGTTCTATGAGGCCATGCAGGGAGACCGTGTTTTGCTGGAAAACGATGGTCGGTTCAGATGGCTGGGAGATATGGTTGGTCTTCTGATTGAAGATGTGCAGGCAATCCAGGATGGCACCTTTGTTGCAGATGAGCTCTGGGAGCAGGAGCAGCGCAGAAAATATCAGAACCCCAATGAGCCCAAAGGAGCACGGGAATGGTCGGTATTTAACCGTTCCCTTGCCAATAAAACCAGCAGCTTAACACCGGGACAGACGAAAAGAATTGTCATAAGTACAGCAAATCATATCTATCTTGTGGAAGCAACCGGGTATATGTCTTATGGCAAGATTGAGAAATATAAGATTGCTGGCAATGAGAAATACTTGCGGAAGTTACGAAAGGAGTACGAAAGTGGAGCTTACACCGGCACAGAAACATTTAGTCAGATGGCTCAAGATTATGGGTTGCAGCGAGGACGAAACGATTGGGATAATGTTGGCGATGGATACGCCAAAGAAGCGAGACCGGCTGATGTCCTGGATGGCGGAGAATCGGAGGGCGACACCGCAGGATATCTTGATGATTACTATGGATTTGGCAGCGGAGAAGAACTAAGCGAAGCCATTCGGGGCGGTGCCCTGGTCTTGGACGATGACGGGAACCTCATTCAGCTTTTGGATGATGAGGTTCAGGAGCAGCGCCGGGACTACATTGATGAAGGATATGCCACAGATTCCACAAATTGGGCTTATGAAAATTTCATCATTGATGAGACGGATCGAGCCAGATTCTATGAAGTGATTGCAGACCTGAACAAGCGCAATTACAGTGTTCCCCGGAATAAAAATGGCGTATATATGATAGAACATGAGAATAAAATCATGTTCACAGATGGAGATTTTAAGGCGCCAACCCTGAGCAAAGTAATTGTGTTTGATACAAGTTATGAGGCCAACATGGCCCATGTGAAAGGACGGATTTTCGATGAAGAAAGGCGTACAGCCGGGCACGGAGAAGCGGTTGAGCTTCTCAATCGCATGTACGGAGATGGGTTTATCCATGAGTACAATGCTAGAAATTACCAAAGAGATGATTGGCAAGACAGACGAGGAGAAGGAAGCAATCGCCGAAGCACTGGAAAAGCGGGTTCGGGCCGGAGAATTTTCAAAGGACAATACCAAGAGCGAACCTCCCCTCTGACTGACCGGGATGTTCTGGAAGCTGCTGCCAATGATATTGGTATTTCCGATATGAGCGATGCAGAACAGGCTGCGCTGCAAACCTTCAAGGACCGCCTGACGGAGCTTCACGAGCTCCAGGAGAAGCGTGCAGAAGCCGGACGGCTGTATAAAGAACAGCAGTTTGGAGCCAATGTTGACAGGCAGGCGGCCTCTGTTGTAAATTATCTCTGGGAGCAGGAACAGCGCCGGGATTACCAAAAGTATTCCTATAAATGGTTTGTAGCAAAGCCTTGATCGCAGAGAAGAAATCGTAGGCCCGGTTGTGGAGCGTGTTGGTGATATACTGAAAAATGCAATTCAGATAAACGAACTGCTTCCTCGTTATGAGCATATCAAAGATTCCTATATCCTGATGTCTGCCGCAAAAAATAAAACGAACGAGCATTATGCCATCTCGTTCGTTGTAAATCGCTATTCAAATGAACTTGCGGATATGGATGTTATGTACTCCGTAAACGCAAAAACGGAACCAGCCGGGAGCTTATCCCCAAGCACTACGGTGCAAAGCACCGGTTACTTTACTGGTTCCACTATCAGTATAGCGAATTATCTGGATGTTGTCAATAAGTTTTTCCCAGATGTTTTGCCGGAGGATGTGCTGAAGCACTATGGCTATGAGCGCAGGCCTGACGGTGTACTTGGCGAAGATACGCTATGATAGCTGCGGCTGTCGGCGGTGTTTCGGGTTTGGCCGCAACTGGCCTGCACCAGGCGAAAAAGCAGTTGAGCGAATAATGCGCAACCCCCTCCTGGACTATCCCGGCCTGGGAGGGGGCAAAAATATGCCGTTGTCATTTCGTCGTCATTTTATGGGATAGATGTCCCATATATGAAACATCCGTTTCAAAAAGCAAATAACAAAAAGTTGCGAAATCCCAGAAAAATCAAGGAAAACAAGAAAAAACAGAGCAGATTAAACTTTCTGCTCTGTTTTTTTAGTGTCTAAAGGCGCTGTCCTTAATACACGGTCACAAAAGGGAAAGCAACGCAAAAAAGAAAAGGGTGTGCCTAACTTGGAACGCGGATTTGTCCGCCCCAAGTTAGGCACACCCTTAGTCATGTAAATACCAGCGAAGCAAATCCTCCCGGCCATCTTCTCTCAGCCGTTCCACAGAATAGCGCAACCATTCCTCTGGGGTGGGGACATCCCCAGCGCATGGTATCCGTTCCCATTGCGCCCGGCGCTCCGGGTCAGGGTCATGTAGGCCCTCCCATATCCGCTTTGAGATTTTCTCTTTGACCTTTTCCACGGTCGTAT
>ERZ1090869.439-NODE-439-length-22400-cov-10.411367_pt1 | contig 22400 bp, 17 predicted proteins | sample MGYA00478474_ERZ1090869 | MGnify/ENA primary metagenome ERZ1090869 (study PRJEB33644, sample SAMEA5815748) | chicken gut metagenome | biome: Chicken; feature: Gastrointestinal Tract; material: Caecum | place: Ireland | collected 2019-01-01 | study: A study of the... | reverse complement strand
GATGTGTATAAGAGACAGATTTATAAGAATGTCGGATGGCTAATTTGATTCCTGTGTGTTACTCTGAATAATGCCGAAGACAAAAAATATATGGGAATTGCCGAGTCCTCACTTAGTTGGCAATCCCCAGATATCATAATGTATATTACATTATATATGGTGTGTTTGTCTCTTTTAATGCAGCTATTAACCTTTCATCTCTAGCCTTAACTGTTACTGAACATCTGGTAAACATTCTATAAGTATTAGCCTTAGGGTTAATCTTCCAATTAGATAAGTCTAATATATAATCAGGCCGGCCATTACCATAGAAGTCTTTGAATGTATACTGAAAGCCAACCACATTAGATACATCCCAGTTGTTTAGGCCAACCACTGCACAACGAAAACCAGCAAAGGCAAAATTTAAGTCCTCTAAACTCCTTGTGTTTCAAGCAGATAAATCGAGGATAGAAGCAAAATCTATATAGCCTAATCCTGGCTCATCATAATCGATTTCCCTCCAAACTTGAAGACTTGTATCATGGAATATACCGCTCATTCCTTTAATGTTGGATGTATCTAATCCCTCAAGGCCAATAACATCTACCTTGCTTTTGCTAAACAAATCATTAGCATTAGTTATACGGCTTGTGTCAAACCCCCTAAAGTCTAAGTAGCAACCCTCCGTAATCATCATGTTACACATCATACAAATTGAAGTTATATTAGCACGGTTTAATGGAGCAAAGGGTATATCCTTTGTTATAGTTCGATTTTGACACAATCCTATTACGCTTGTTGCGTATTTTGCTAAGTCTGGCCACAAATAGAGTGTAGATGGCTCTATATGTACATGCCCGTTATAAACGGATAAGTATGGTTCTAAGTCTATCCGCCCTTCTAACTTTCTTATGAGGTTTAGAATTTTATCTGATGGGTCTGTCTGAGTTAGTTTAGCTTTAACCCTTATTTTAGCTAGCTCATTTTGATAATTGGCTGAAATGAAATCTTCGCTACCTCCATCTTCCTTAAGTAATGAATCGTATTGCACTGTTGGGAGCTTTCGTAAGTCCGTACCTTTACCAAAAAGCAATCCCCCACCTTGACTTGTACGAGCATTTATAATTAAGCCTTGTTTAGCTAGCTTAATAGTATCTGCTTTAGTAAGCCTGCAAACCTTAAAACCTGGTGCTTGGACCACAAAGCCAACTGTTGAATTTCCTTTTAGTATACGCTTTAATATCAAATAATCCATGTATCAACATCTCCAAAGTATTCTATTTAAGTAATGTTCTAGATTTAGAGATTTCAGCTAGTATCCTAGTGTCATTAGCTTTAACATGGGCTACACACCCGTTAAACATTCCTGTTGTGTTTGCTTGAGTGTTTATCTTCCAATTTGATAAGTCTAGTGTGTGCTTGATAGCTTTAGATGGCCTATACCCTCTGAATATGTTCTCAAAATTAAGCACATTTGAGACATCCCAATTGCTTATACCAACTATATCATAGCAAGTGTGAGCAAAAGCCCATTGCATATTTTGCACATTATGAGTTGACCAGCCACTTAAATCAAGTCTTACCTGTTTAGTCTTATCTCCAATACTCATGGAATCATCATATTTAAGTGAGTACAATAGGTTTCCAAAAGCTGACCTCAGTCCAGAGTATTTATTGTTGGCATTATCTCTTTTGTATTGTGCAGCACCTAATAAAATTTCAGAAATATCCGTCATCTGCTGTGTATTCAAACTCTCTATCCCGTGGACTTCCCCTATACAATCTTTGAACATCTTAGATGCATCAGTAACCATACTTGTGTCTAAGTCAGATATATCTAAGTAGGAGTCATCAGCTATAGTGCAGTTCTGAAAAGCAGATGCAGAGGATGTAAAGTAGTTCTTCATTAAACCAGTTAAACTTAACTTCCCTGTTATAGTTCTACCGTATAGTAAGTGGTCTAAAGATGTTATGTATTTGTAATACTGTATATTGGCTAATATGTTTGCATCGTGCAAGTTTATTACCTGCACATTCCCATTTCCATAACTGATATGCTTTCCAGCGTCTATGGTTCCTTCCATCTTGTCTATTAGGGATACTATTGAATAGAGTGGATTTACACCAGTTAACTTTGCTTTTACTCTAATTTTATCTAAAGCACACAAGTATTTATCCTGTGTATATCCGTAATATCCATCAGATATGTTTTTATTCCTAAAGCTATTAAGTTTTGATAATTGTATAGATGGAAGTGTTCTAAGGTCAATGTCTATACCTATCAGTGCATCTTTATTACTGTTAAGTTTTGCATTTGAAATACAGCCTCTATTGGCAGCGGAAAGTGTATCTAGTTTTGATAATCTACGAACTTCACCATCTTCAGAGGCTAACTCATATCCTATTGTTTGGCTACCCTCTAATATTCTTCTAGTAATTCTGTATTTCATTACTGTTTCCTTTTAGTAGTAGGTTTACCTAAGATTGGCACTCCTGCTTTCTTCGCCTCTGCTATGATTCTTGGGTCAGTCGCTCTAACCCGTATCTGACAGTTATAAAACATATTAGTTGTATCAGCTCTTGGGTTCAGCTTCCATCCTGATAAGTCTAAAACTGGTAATGGTCCGTAATCATCATCAATAGGAGCATAACATGCAAAGGTCTCTTTGAAATTAAGTACATTTGACACATCCCAAAAGTCTAGTCCACTTAATTTAAGATTACAATTAAAGAAGGCTCTCTCCATGTTTACTACTTGTCCGACTTCCCAACCCTTTAAGTTCATAGACAAAATTATAGGTTCATCTTCCTCTTCGTCTAAGTCATCATCGTAGACTGAGTCTAAATCTCTGTGTTCATCTTCATCATAGTCTATATCATCTTCATCATAATCTATATCAGCATAGCTATAGCTATGTTCTCTATTCGGCTTAGCTTCTGCGAGTTTGATTCGAGAATTCTCAAAAATATGAGATATATCTCTCATACTGGAAGTATTCATTGTGTATATCCCACTAATTGGGCATCTGCACCCGGCAAACATCCAAGATGCATCCTTGACACTAGAAGTATTTAAGTCTTTAATATCCACGCAAGCCCATGTCTCTGATTTTGTATTGCGAAACATTTCCTTTGTAGATTTCAAGTATTTATATGCTAGTCTGGGAAATATTATTGTATCTGGTACATAATTATCTTTGAACAACCCTTCAAAACTTGTTACATATTTTATTAGGTTAGATTTAGACTCTATGCCTGCCAAAGTTATACAAATGTCTCCGTTTCTTGCGTATAAGTAGCTTCTAACTATATCTGACTTTTCTCTCTTTTCTATAAAATCAAATATAGCTTCATACGGGTTTACTCCTATTGCCTTTAGCTTCAACCACATGTTTTCTAAATTTGGTACGTCATCATCGGGAATTGCCCTTGTATTAAGTGACTTCTTTTGTGCCTGTTCTTTTTTAATACTGTCATATTGTACAGTTGGCAGCTTTCTCAAATCCACACCAACACCGTGGAGACTGTCTGATTTTTCGTCAGCAGTAACATTGGAAATCCAGCCATTTTGGGCAGCCTTTATAGTATCATACCTACTCAAGTACTTTACATCCCCAAGGTCAGATGTAACCTCAAAACCAACTGTATTTGTTCCCTTTAATATTCGCCTTGTTACTTTACATGTCATACTGTACTCCCCACATTTGGTCTAGTCTGTCAGCCTTGAGCGCTTTTAGCAGTGTCGGATCTGTAGCAATAACATCTGCTTTGCACCACCTAAACATTCCTTGTGTTTTGGCTGTTGGATTTAGTTTCCAGTTGGATAAATCTAGCACACCGTCAATAGCTGAGCTTGGTTTATAGTCACAAAAAGCTTCACTAAAATCTACAACTCGTGAAACATCCCAGTTTTCCAGCCCTACTAAATCATAATGGCAATTCTTAAATGCCTTCTGCATAAAAATTACATTTCGAGTGTTCCAATGGGATAAATCCAGAGTATCATATACATCATCATCAGCAAATGGTCCCGCATCTAAAATGTCAAAATCAGATTCAGCACGGTCAACCAGCTCCCAATCATGAAAGTCTATAGCCGGCCCAGCTCCACATAAAATTTCACTGATATCAAGCATATTGGATGTGTTTAACTTCTCGATACCGCCAATGTTTCCTATGCACCTCTTAAACATTTTGTCTGCATTGATAATATACTGTGTATCAAGCCCGGATATGTCAAGGTACCCATCTCCCATGATTAAGCAACCACAAAACATACTCGCTGTAGATTTACAATTTGGTATGCTTATTCCGTCAAGTCTTATATCTTGCCTAAATATATGCTTATGGCACAATCTCTCAAGAGATGTGACATATTTTATGTATTGTGGTGCTTCACTTAAGCCGAACGCTTGTATACTTATTGTTCCATTATAATATTCTAGATAATTGGCCGCTCCTTCACAGCCCTCTATTCTGTCAATTAGCTTAAATATAGCACTAGAAGGGTCTGTCCCTACCAATTTCGCCTTAGTTACTATCTGCTCTAATAATGGATGATAGTCAGCATAAACAAACCTTCTGTTGTTCTGAGACTTGTGACCTGCTTCTACTGGTTTATTTTGAGTTACATTATTTTTAGAAGCTAAAATTTCATCCTTTTGTATAGATGGGATTGTTCGTAAGTCTATACCTAATCCTCTTATATTATTAGTTCCTCTCTGCAGTGTAGCATTGATTATAAGACCTTGCTTAATAGCCTCAACTGTTGTATTACGGTCTAATCTTTTTATCTCATTTCTATCTGATAGCACTTCGTATCCTATAGTATGCGTGCCATCTAATATTCTGCGTATTATCTTAAGTTGCATGCATGTCCTCTCTCCCAATCGTATAATTTATATTATATTAGTTTTTGGTTCAGCCTCTTAAACCGGCCCTACGTAACTCTGCTTTTAGTGTGGGGTTAGTAACTAATTTCCCTGGTATTAAATTATGCATTTATATTTTCCCTAATGTGTAGACTTTTATCAGGTTAAATCTGACCAATGAGAGTATTTAGCTACAAGCCTAAATCCCAATTTCCTAAACTCCCCATCACTCTCCAAAAAATCTCTCTCAAAAATATAAGTCTAAAATCGCCTGCTGTATACCTAATTTTTCAGCTATGTATACCCCCATTTTAGCCCCACTGCACCCAAAATTTTTCAATTGAGTTAGAAATCAAAATTAACAATCACCACTTGCTTATCAAAGATTTTTATTTTATCAAAAAGTTAGTGGCCATTTGGAATGCTATGAACTGTATCAATCCAAATGGCCACTGTATACCCTTTAATTTTTGGCCACGCTCAATCGAAAAACTTTAAAAGCTTATTATCTCCGACTAAACATGTTTCCTAACTTGAAAACTCCGGCCAGACCCAATCCAATTACGCCACTTGCTATAGCGAATGTTCCAGCCAAAGACCCTCTGATAAAGTTGTTATTTTTGAAGTTTGACTTGCAGCTCTCCCAAGCTGAGCCTCTAAACGAATTGGCAGCATTTACGACCCGAGCCTGATTTACAAAAGATGTCTTTCCAAGTCTGGGGTTATTGGAAGCTGCTATAGTGTCAATACCTCTCTTCAAACGGGCACGAGCATTTTCCACCTGCATTTCCTCATGCGCTGCTTGAGAGTTAATAGTCTGGCGATTGTATGTCCTTGGTCTTTCAGTACAGCCTGGTTTCCATATACTAAGAGTTGTTAAAGAACGGAATAGATTAAATAGGGCTGTTTCTGGATAATCCCCTAGTTCAAGTATAGCAGACTCGTAAATGTCATTGTCTATTGTCAGAGAACGGATGTTACGAAATTTCTTTGCCAACGCCTTAAACCCAACTACATCTCGTACCTCTACCCCATCTATTCCACCCAGTAAACCCACACAGGCTATCTGCCGGTTATTGAATACAAGTGCATCGTTGAAAATAACTACTGTAGTTATGGTGTCTGGGTTCTGCTTCCGTGCTACAGCATTTAAGATACTATCCCAACGAGACTTGAACTCATACTGTGCTCCCTTAAAGAACTTCATGAGTTTCATAGATTTAGCGGATGGCCTATGGTCTCGAACCCTAACAACCGTTGAGTTCTCATCAGTTAGATTCAGTATGGTAGCAGTTCTTTCAGATGTAAAGAAGGTAACCCCATAATCTGCTCCAGTTCCTTGGCTAAATGACCTAGAACCAGAATTAGTAATTTCCTCTGGACTAGGGTTCACTCCATAAGTATCTTCCCAGTCAGACTGCCTCTGGGATGACCCATATAGGTCGTCATCGCTAATTTCCTGCTGTTGACGAACTGGTCTCCGCTGTTGGAATTGTGGTGGCTGCTGTTGATAAGCTCTCCCACGATTAAACATATCTTCGTTGTTTCGAACAACTCCACCATCAGGTGTTTCCCAGCTCATCTGCTGGGGCTGTTGCCACTCTTGGGTAGGCTGCTGTTCCTGCTGGGGCTGTTGTGGCTGTTGTGGCTGTTGCCATTGAGCTGACTGATATTGTTCTTCTTCCTCTTGATATTCTTCAAAAGAAGATGCTTGCTCATTTGTCAACTGGTATCCACCAGCCTCTTGCTCTGGCTCATCTGTGATGATATCGTCTCCACCATCAATATCAATGTTATACTTACCAGTATCAGAGGAGTCATCATCATCAGATACATAAGAGCTAATCAGAGTAAAGTCAGATACATTATAGACATAATGAAGTAAATCCTCAGATACCCCATGCTGTCTGATGAAAGCATCTGCATAATTGAAGCCTTCTTCCAGTCTCTCTGCCGGGCTTATCCCATAACTGGAAAGTAGCTTTGTTACATATCCCTCAAACCCTACTTCGGGTATCACCGTACCATCAGGGTTTAAGGAAACTCCAATTAGGTCATTCTCACTTAAACCCGATGCCTTGGCGTTCATTATGATTTTATCCGGTTGGTTTGCGTCCGTATAAACATTGAATGGCCGAAACACCTTCGCTTTTCTGATGTCAGTACAAATACCAAAGTATCCACCTTGGTCTCCCTTGAACTTCTCATCGTACCATTCCATGTCCCCAAGCGTCGAACCATTACCAAAGTTACTTGAGCCACCCTGCTCAATAGCACCTCTACCTATGATTTTAACTATCTTACCACTAGATTGCTCTATAACTTTGGCTAGTGGGGATGAGGATACATAAGCTTTTGGGAATTTAGACGATTGCCAAATGAAGAAGATGGATATATGGGCCAATCCGAAAGCTGACTTAATACCCTTAAAGAACAGGGTGCCTATGTCATCACGCCACCCACGGTATTTATTGATAAACACACAAGCTGGGTCTTTAGTGATATCAAGCTTTTTTCCATCTGGCCCTGTTAACTTTTTACGAGTATTGAGTACATCTTCAAGCCAACCATCTACTAACTTATCCTGCTCGGCAAACTGCTCGCACTCATCAAAGACTGCAACAATCCAGTCGTCCATTGTTACATTGTTAGCACGGGCAGAAGCCAAAGCTGATACTAAGCCTAAGCAACGATAGTAATGAATAGTCAAGGCTAAAGTTTTACGACGGTAACTGTCCTCAAAGAGTGTTTCAGGAATATTACCAAGGTCATAAAACCTATCAATCTGTCTAATACACCCATTGGATTCAAGAGCAACTCCAGCATTGAGCTCAACGCCATTAAACGCAAAGACATCTCTGCCATTTTTCCAGGCCATCTGGCCTAACACGGATGCCATATCTGGTTTTGCGTCTGTATAAAGAACCTTACAGTTGTCGGCTAACGCACTGGCAAGTAGGTTTAATGTCATAACGCCTTTACCGGAACGGCTACCAGCATATATACCAAATGTGGTTGCTTGGTCAGTTTTGAAGTTATAGGTCATTATGTTACCATCTAAACTCTTGCCCATTACCACATTATCCCAAGATGGTTTAATCCCCTGCTCAAGTAGGGTGTCCGTTACCTGATAGGCAAATAGGGCGTCTTGGCTGTATGCTTTATCGTTATATATGATATTTATATCATATACACCGTTTTTAGGAGGCGTAACCTGCTTAACCACTATTGTTTGGGCTGTACCTACATTTAATCCGCTCTGTAGGGTTCTCATTATAGAGTCTATGTTAAGAGCACTGTCTGAGCAAATCTTCAAATGTGTATTAACATTTGGCTTACGCTCAACTACCACTATCACATTCTTTATACAACGAGAAACCGTAGCATTTATCTCATCTACTAACTGCATGGTCCCCTGGGTTACTTCGCTCCCAATTCCCATCTTCCTGTAACTCCGATAAAACATGTTTTCAACATGCTCACGAATATAACCGGACATATCAGAGTACTTTACCATCTTAGTTGTAGATTTATTATTTATCTTATGGTCTGTTATGTATTTACGAAGACTATACTTTCCAGTACAGAAGCTGAAATGACCAAAGATATTACGAATATGGAAGTCCGAAAATACAACAGGCTGCTTTGTTTGCATAGCCGTCATAATGTCGAAGTCCTCATCGTGCTGGGTAAACTTCGTAAACTGGTTTCCAGTTACTTCAACGATTTTATTATATAGTTTTATGTCTGTTACAGGATTTCCTGTAGTATGAACACTTTTATCGTTGCTCTTGGATTTTACAATACCCACATTGGTAAGTATTCCAGAAGGAGTAATCAAGGCATAACCTGCTGAATACAAATCCTTCATAGCATCCATGATACCAGAGACCAATGGGGCTAACTGCTCTCCCCAAATTTTCTTGAGGTCACTATAATCATCTGGTGTTGTGTCCTCTGGTTCCTCTGGCTGGCTGGTTGGTTCTTCTGTCTGGTTGGTTGGTTGCTCTGCCTGGCTGGTGGGTTGGTCTGGTGTCTGTTCGGTAGGAGTAACATCCCCATACCCCGCTAACTCCTTGTCTACATCATCATCAAAAATATCATCTTCTGGGATGCCACTATCAAAAATACCCGTGTTTTCTAGTTTATCTACGAGGTCACTGTCGGTAAGTTCCTGGGCATCTACATCAGTGGCCTCTGTGAGGCCAAAAGTGCTGATTGCTTTGGCTACATCCATGTAGCTCTTAACCTCTGGTTCAGGTGTAACCTCTGGGATGTCCTTAAGTATCTTACCTATGTAAGTTTGGCTTTCAGGATTAAGAATAGCATCGAGCTTTGGATATTTACCCTTGCTTCCGTTCATGTTACCAGAAGCATAAGTGTAAGTTGCGTAGGTAATAATGGCTGGATTAAAAAGATACTTATAAACATTTTTGTTTTGTGTTATGGCTCCACGCCCAGCGGAACCAAGGTAAGCTTCACCAAGCTGTCCATAACACATAGCTAGTTTATCTACAAATTCCTGGCCTCCCTGACGGAGTTCCTCGGTTAATTTCAATGTTGCTATTAGGTTATTGGTGTCCATGCTTTCCACCTCCCTAGATTAGCTACGAAGTATATCCCCATAGGCACTCTTTCCATCTGGGGTCAAAGACTCATAAATCTCATTGCACTTAGCTGGCGGGATAAGGCCAATAGATATTCTTAAATCTATACGGGCCTCATCAAGTCCGTCTTTTTCTTTTATTCTGTCTAACTCTTTCTCAAAAGGTGTTTTAGAAGCTTCCACCTGTGCCTTTCTAGTTTCCTCTGCTGTGCGAATAGCATCAAGGCGGTCTTTCTCAATTTTCCGCTTCCAATTAGCTGAATAAGGAGTTAACACCTTACTATCGAAAGTATAATAGCTACGAGTTACAAGCTCACCATTCTCAATAAACTTTAGATTTGGTGTTAACCAGCTCGCTACTTTGTCTACCTCAATCAAATTGACTTGCTTGGCATATAATAAGAATAGATTACCAAATTGACTTAGGTTCTGCCCTTCCATGCTTTTGGCAACTATTAGAGCATCAAGATTAGGGATAAGAGAAACTGCACGAAGTCTTGGGAATGTTTTGACAAGTTCCTCGGGTGTTGATACCCCAAATATCCTCGCTACAATAGGAGCAACATTTGCTCTGATGGGGTTAAAGTTCTGCTTAGATATCATATCTATCACGAAGTTATAACCTATTGAAGGGAATACATCTTCAGATATTAGGGCAGTAAAGTCAATGCACACTTCCTCCAAATTGGAAAGAACCCAAGGACTACGGGTTCCAGCTAGCATTGCACCAGTAATACGCTCCTTAGCAGATTTCCCAGCATAGGCTAAGTCAGTAACTCCTGAATAGGCAGTAACGCACTTGTCTTTAATGGCCTGAAGTAAATTCTCTCTAACTGCCCGTATCCTGAATTTTCCCTCTGAACTTGGCTGCCCCTTTAGGATGAAAGGAGTATAAAACTCCAGACAAACATGGGAGTGGCTAAGGTATACCCTTCTAACATTTGTGGGAGAATTATAACTGTGGCTCGAAGTTTCAATCCACAGTGGATCACGGTTTAATCCCCGTGCTGCCTCAGCAGCCTCACGGCTATCAGTAATAGCATAAAGAGGGCTCGTATTAGTAGGAGATTTAAGACGAGGGACATTGATTAAATCTCTATATATCGTAGATAAGGAATAATTCACAGTGTTACCAGCCATTCCTACCACCTCAAATAAAAATTTATTTCATTTGTCATTAGGGCATCTTAAATAGTAGAAAGCCTGACAATACAACGCAATAGGTTGTACTATCAGGCTTTCTACTTAATTATTTCATGTCATTTGTTTGTTGGGTCAGTTTACTCTGTTGTTGTCGATTCAGTATTGCTATTGGCATCATCTACATTTTCTGAGGTGTTACCCTCATTGTTGTCAGAAGCAGCTTCAGCACTTTCAGTTGTGTTATCTTTGGTATCCTCTGTAGTATCCACTAAACCTGGTATTGCTGTAACTGGCTTAACGATAATAGCATTAGGAAGACGGACACCATTAGAAGCATAATCAACAGCCTCTGTCACATTTCTTCCGTTCCAGTACATCATTGTGCGGCTACCACCAGATAGACAAGTAGCATTTACTGCTCCATAGTCCTGAAGAATCTTCATCGCTTCGGAAGGAGTTATGCCAAGATTTGACCCGTAAACGCTGCCGGATGCGGTTAAGATTAAGGTCTTTCCATCTGCTGTTTGGCCTACAGCAGACAGTGCATATCTATCTTCACCCTCTGTTGGAGTGTAAACTGCTACACCGTCTTTAATCAAAATAGGTGTTGTCTCCCAAGCGTTATATAGTGAATCAGCATTTGTTCCAACGACCAGGGTTCCATCTGTAGTGAACCCGCTCACTTCAGTAGGTTCTACCGCTTTACGATACAGTGTATCATGATATTTTAGAGCGCCGAACAGAACACCATAATTGCCTCTTTCATTCCAGTTATAAGTAGAAGCGTTTACAGCCAAGATTGCACCAGTATTTTCTGCATGTACCTCAACACGGTCCCAGTAGCTAAGGTCCTTAACTAAGTTCACATCTAGCTGAGCTTTATTATCCACAATTGCTAGCTTAACCTTAGATGTACCAGAAGCAGATACCACATCACGGCCAACTATTACGATACCATTTAGGCTATCAACTGCTAATACATCGTCTCCAAGCGTTGACTTAATCCCAGTTGGAGTATTCAACAAGTCAACCTTGTCTATGAATAATCTCTCATAGCCATTCTCGGCCACATCTGGGTTAGCTTCAATGTAAGTACGAAGTGAGGTTGAGTCTACCAATTTTAGCTTAGCATAGAAGTCTGTTTCGCTCTCATCTTCCACCTGTATATTATCGTCCTCGATTATGTCCTCAATAGTATCATAGTCCCCAACGGGTTCGTACCCTGTACGATTCCTCCATTGGTCCATGATTTCAAGAGAAGATTGAGGAATCTCGTAATTGTAACCCAAAGCCTCCATAAACGGTAAACTTAATGGTGCCTTTAGAACAGCTACCGAGCCATACAGGGCACCAACTGCTGTAATCAATACCAGTAGTACTGCAACTATGTACGGCCAAATTTTCTTAAGTACCTTCAACTTATTGCACGCCCCTTTTCATCAAATGACAAAGATAATGACCGAAATCTAGATTTGTCTAATGGTTCCTCATCTATGTTAGCTAGTCTTTTATCGTTTACCTCTTTTAGGTGTTGGATTCTAACTGACTTGTTTATCTTTCTAATTTTACGCTTTTTTAGAAAGGCTCTAACCCCTAATACAGTAATCAATAGTAGAAAAGTGGGGATAAGGAAATAAAACACTATTGAACTAGCCGATAATGTTGCTAGTATAGTATCTAAATCCAAAACTGTAGCATCATACATGCTTAAATCACCACTCAACTAGCCTTCATATAATCAAAATTAAATAAAATTTATTGTGTTACATTAGCAGTAAAGTATATTTACTAGACTACCTATAAACCTTCATTGGTATAAAAATCTGGTGGAGCTGGTTCACACCTCCACCAGAGATTTGTGTCACATTGAGAATACTTTCTGCATGTTCTTGCCTAATCGGTAGTACTCAACTAGTGCATCCACCATATTAACTGCTGAGTTAAGGTCTGTGACCCTTATAATTCGGTGCTTACTCGGGTCTACTCCGTAATTCTCATATTGGTTATATGGCATATCCACTAAAATCTTAATGGTAGTTTCGGGGTATTTGAGCATATTCTCAAGACTATCCTCGACTATAATATCTGTTCCAACAAACACTGGCTTTTCATGAGTTCCACTCACCAGGTTTATATTAGTTCCCTTAAGCCCAGGAATTGTACTAGTGAGTCTCTGGTATTTTAGGTCAGCTATTTCCTGAGTCAAAGATGTTGAATGGATAAAGACTTCTGCTTCACCACTTGCTTGTACATCACAAATCCTAGTTGCCCCAGGATTAAAACGGGCTAATTGGAAGGTTTCCACCCGTGCATAAGCCTTAAGCATACGCTCTTTTTCATCATCAGATAAAAATGGACATTTCTTAATCTCATAAAGAGTAACAGTGCTAAGGGGAATTTTCAGCATGTCACATACTGTATTATTGAGGTTAATTAGCACATCATCCATGTCATATACAATATTTAACATCTTATCACCCCCTGCTTACAGAGCCATCACAGTATTACTATCACTTAAGCTGGCACTATCAGAGATTGGACTAGCCACAGCATTAGCATCAGTCAATTGACCCTCAAGTTCCTCCTGAGTTTGGTTGTCATCAGATTCGTCCTGAGCAAGTACAAACCTTTCTTTAGTATAACCGGCTCCGTATTTGTCGCTCTCAATATTGTTCAGGTAAACTCCTTGTTCCTCAAGGTATGTCTCCTTTACTTTGGACACATCCCCCGACATTTCAAGGTAATATACCTTACTTCCCTTAGGTACAAACCCATGGTCATTCACGATGAACTGGAACCCAATCTCTGTAAATGCCCAAAGGATATCACTAATAATCTTTCTGCTGTTAACAGATAGTCCGCTGATTACCTCGTCCATCACAAGAATTCTACGACTATTAGTAATAACGATAAGAGATAGAATGCTCAAAAGGGAAACAATCTGCGCAATTCCATGACCACTATCAGCCTTAAGGGAGCGAACGGTTCCTCCTGCTGTCTCAAGCTCAATCTCTAGCTGAGGGTACTGACCATCACGAGTATACTCTCTAAGATGAATTTTACGAGTAGTGTTAGCAAACATCCTGGCTAGACAATTATTGAGGCTATCTTCAAGGAAACGGTAAGCATCAATAACAGCCTTATCGCTCACCTGACGAAGAAGATCAATAGCCCCAGTTGCAATAGACAAGGCTTCTCTATTGTCTTTAGCCTGGGCGGCTAAGTTTCTAATCTCCATCTCAAGGCGTTCCTTAGCCTTTTCCTCAGCTTTCTGATTGATTTCAATTTGATTAGCCTCTCTGATAAACGATGCTATCTGCCCTCTCAATACGGAAGTATCAGTATACATTTATTCGTTTCCCTCCAGCTTTTGCTCAGCTTTTAACCTATGTTCAACTCTAACAAGCAGGAATAGATGAAAAAGACTATATAGTACAGTGCCTACAATAATAAGTAATCCACAACATTTAATCACGATTGTGATGTAATCAGATAGCATTGAGCTATGAGTAATAGGGAAGCAAATAGCCAAAATCGCAAGAATGAAAGTAACAAATACTGTTCTAATCTCAAGGTTTCCTTGCTGCTTAAATACCCTATGGCCAGCATCATGCTTCATAGTCCATACCTTATACTCCATGTGTTTCATGCTTAAGTATGGAACTAAAGCCAGCATAGCCCCGAGAATAAGGAAGATTACTCCAAAGAAATTAGGCATATAAACACCTCTCAAATTTTAATTTTATACACCTCAATATTTCAAGGTTAATGGGCATGACTGACCTGCATTTATTATGCACACTTCAATCATGCCCATTGTCTAATTAGTTTTTAGTTAGTTCCTCGGTAAATACCTGAGTTCCATCCTGGAATATGTTCAGCTGGCTTACAATACTTAGTCTGTTGAACTTAATTCCATTTAAGCTATAAGTCATATCATATCCGTATCCAAGAGCATTAGAAGGAGCCTTACCCATAAAGAAGTCAATGGTAATGATTCCCTCTATACCAGGAGTGAATGGCTGATAAATATGAAGGTAAAACTTAGTTAAGTCCGTTGTATCCTGGGATACTTTAGTGATTAGAACTGTACTTCCACCGAAGTTACAATCAATTACAGCTGGAATTGGTCCATAAATACGCATCTTTTCGACCAAATCCTCGATGAAGAAAGTGTAACCACCGTCCTGCTTGTATTTATTGATGGTCTCGAATAAACTTCCGCTATAATTGAATTGGCTTAAGTCCAATAGGTCAATCAATGGCTTAATATCAATTTCTTCAATTTCATTTATAGAACCAGTGTTTATGGCTTGAGTTAAATCAGGAGTAACCACAGGAGCCAATGTCGGTTGGACCGCCACCATGCCCTCTGGGATTTCTGCTCCCTCTCTCATCCACTGCACAGATGCTACAAGTTTTTGGTCAAAGGCACTAGTGAAAGCCAGCTTACTTAGAAGAGATGCTCCAAAACTGTTACTTGCATTGGTATAATCACTAAGCCCAACGCCAACCATTGCTCCATTAGTGGCCAAGTCAAATCCGGTGTCTACCAAAATAGTAGCTGTTGCTGTGTTAGCCTCGCTTGCTGCAACCCCATCTGTTCCGGCTTGTGCGGTTGTTCCAGCTGTTCCGGCTGTTCCGGCTAGTGTGGTTTCCCCAGTTGAACCTGTACCATTTGCTGTACCAAGCTCACCCTCTACCGTATTCTCCCCAGTCCCACTCGCTTGGATTGTTCCAGAGGTGTTTGATAGATTTACAGTTGTCGTAGACCCCGGTAACAGAGAGCTTGTTAAAGCTGGGATAAGTGATTTGGCATCATTCGCATTTGACAACACATAAATTACTGCGTCGTTCTCTATATCTGCCATTGTACGAATATCTTTTGCGTTGTCTCCTACTAGGATAAACTTGGTTTGGTAAAACTCAAAGTTGTCTATCATGGATATTAAATGAGCTACCTTAGATAACTGAGTATTAGATAGTTGGCTAACATCCATGATAATCAATGCTAACTTCTGGAATGTCTTTGTGCGGTCTCGGTCCAACAAAGACTCAATAGCAGCTTGCACAGAAGAATTCGTGTAATCTCTTATAAACCTTGTTCCGTCCTTGTTCAACATAGCAGTGTTTCTGTACCATGTTAGAAGATTTAGCTGAAGCTCAACTTGAGATTTTTCCTCTGCATCATCAGAAATTCTGTTAAGTAGTTCGGTATAAAACTCAGTACTTAACTGACTAGCTGAATCAGCTGGCTGAAGACTGGGTTCCACTGCGAGGTCATCGGTTAATATCACATCAGTATCATAGAGTTCAAGTATTGCTATGTCATACTGAGTAATTAGGTTGCTATTATCATAATAAGTGGACCGAAGCATGTAAACTCCGTCTTGGTTAATGTTCACCGCTAGCTTGCCATTAGAATAGGAAACATCACTACTCGTAACTGTGGTTATCTTCCCATTTCTGTATTTAACAGCTACCCAATTTTCTCTGTTAGTGCCTTGAAGGTCGAATAACAATCTGGCACTGTGTACATTATCCCAATTCCCGGATACCTGAACTGCATAGTCATTAGCGAAACTCTCTGGCAGATACATTGGGTATCCCATGCTCAGACTATATACCTGAGATTCAGTGGTTTCCAAAGTGATTATTCCATTTCTAAATTTCTGCTCGGTTAACATTGTCCCGTTGCCATAGTCTACATTATTGTAGTTGGCTTTCACTATATCAGACATATCCTCAGCAGAAGTTGCTGTAAAGGATTCACCAGTCGAGTACCATCCCTCTCCATAAGGAGTCATCATAGATAACATGGTATGCACTTGGTCGGTATCGCTTATGCTCTTGGATAAATCTACCGAGTAAGTCACGCTATCTTCACCGTTAGTAGCTACAAGATAATTCAATCCCCACTGCAGCAAATCTATATCAAGCATGGTTGAATTTGAGCCTTGGCTTATTAGAGTGTTGTTCAGTGTCCATACTGTATTAGCACTAACATCTCTACGACTCTTATTGGCCACAGTAAACTCCATCATGGATAGCTCGGAAATTGTTTTCCCGGTTACGGTGTCCTCCATGTTAGCCTCAATGCCAGGCTCCTCAAATAGCCCAACTGTTAAATTTACATATGTTAGACTGACCATAATGGTTATTACGAGTAACAGGGCTACAGATTTGATTCCCCAACCCTTACCCCCTGTATATGTAGGATTTACCTGTGCTGGACCTACATGGGATGGTCCGCCCTGACTTTTATTGGGCTTACTCTTCTTTTTTCCTTTGCCAAATAACCCTTTCTTTGGCTCTGGCTCTTGAGCCGGTCCCACCATAGGAGGCTCAGGCATTGGCTTTCTTTGTGCCATTCTCTGGTTGTTGGGCTGTCCACCATTGTTATATCCCTGCCCCCAACCATTTCCATTAGCCATTACTCTCTACCTCCTCGCTGCTTTCAGTGCTATCCGGTGTATCTGTTGAAAGTGCCTCATCTTCGGCTACAGGTGCTTCCTCACTTTCAAGGGTTCCATCCTCACTTTCAAGGGTTCCATCCTCACTTTCAAGGGTTCCATCCTCACTTTCAAGGGTTCCATCCTCAGTTTCAAGGGTTCCACCCTCAGTTTCAAGGGTTCCACCCTCAGTTTCAAGGTTGCTAAAGAAATCGTCCACATTTTCAGAAATCTTAGCAGCCTCTGCACTTCCCATGTCTATAATTTCAGTTAACTGCTCCTCGTTATTAACATCTACTGATAAGAAGTCATAGGTGTACCAGGATTCATCTAGTTCCCAAGGGTTAATAATGTAATACTGGTTAAACTGCCAAATGAGGAAGATGTTGTTATCTTCTGTAGCTCGGGGCTTAACTTCGTCTCCAAAGTACAATAGGTAACCACCACAGATTATTCCATTATTTTCAGAAGCTACTATAATAAATCTTAGGCTTAGCTCATCGGTACTTTCTCCAGCTTCCTCTACATAATCAAGAAGTTCTTCATCTCCAGCAATCCCAGTTCTGAAGTTCTCAACCATACTAGCTCCGTAGCCTTCTTCTATCTGGTCATAGAACTTAGAGATATTATCATATCCATTGATGTCTATATTAAACTCATAAATATCCCCGCTGTTCTCGATGATATAATCCTCATTTGCTGGGTAAACTTCCCAATTTGCATAGTCCTCATCTGCACTATCTATTGCTAGCTTTAATACAGCAAGTGGATTAAGCTCAGTCGCATGAATTAGATTATTGCCAAAATAAACACATTTGTCGTTGTCATAATAAATGGCTACATCCTGGTTTGCATACTGTACAAATGCCTCTCCAGCAGGGTTGTGAATAATTACATCATAAGTATCAGCTGTCTTGTATAGAGCTGTGTAAATAGTTCCCATGTTTAACCAAGAGTCGTATATGTAACTAAGATATTCCAAAGTGTTATCAAACTCAACCTCTGCTGCATCAGAGCCAGCTTCATCTGCTGGTCCATTACTTTGAGAAGCGTTATATTCAGTATCTTCGTTATCTTCTGGCAAACTTCCAGTTGCCGAGCTTTCTCCACAAGCAGCAAGGGATAATAAAAGGCAAATGGCCATAATTAAGGAAGTTAACCTCTTAAATTTCAACATGTCTATTACACCCCAACTTTAATTAAAAATTATTATACTCATATTGGTTATAAGTATAAAATAAGAGTGTACCCCGTTTTTCACAGGGTACACTCTTTATCAATCAATGCTTCTGCGGAAACCACTTTGTTATAGAAGCACATCTTGTTGCCAATCTTAGTGTCAGTATGATAGTGCCCGAAACACCACATTTTATATTTCAAGCTTTGCGGACTAAGCTCTACGAATCTGAAAATTTCTGAGAGCTTGTCAGAGTCTGAACGGTATCTAGTAACTCTGTTGGCAATGTTAGTAGCAGCACAATGAGTAACAATGAAGTCTACATCAATAGTACCGCTCTGAAGGATTCTTCGGAGTTCTGCCAACTCTTCTTCGGATGGCATTTCTTCTTTCCACCAGGATTTATGGTCAAATCTGACAGCCATATGAGGAAGCTCTGAGTATCTACACACAGAATTCTGGAAACCCAAAGGTGAGCCATAAGGGAAATAGAGCTTTGCCATCTTAATGCCACGCTCATCCTTATAAACCTCTTGGACAATTCCTCCGCTGATATCATGGCTCCGAGCACCACCAAAGGTGAACATTGTATATCCCTGAATGGTGTAAAACTGGTTCCGCATGAGGTGATAGCACCTTTCCTGCACCTTGTGCACCTTTCCGCCCCACTTCTCTGTTACTGGAAGGGCGTTAAGCCTATCAAAGTTCTCATGGTTTCCATCTACAAAAGCCACAGTAAAGGGCTTATCCAGTAGCCACTTCAGCCAATAGTGCTCATGTGCTGAATCGTCCCAGATTCCACCAAAATCGCCACAGATGATAAACACATCATCCTTAGTTGGCGTAATCCCCATATTGGACAGAACCTTATTAGAGAAACGGCTGAACTCGCCATGAGTGTCACCTGTAAAGTATACCATGTTAAACCTCCACTGTCTCTTTGATATTAGCTCTGTCTTGGACTACTTTCCGAGCTTTTGCTCTAGCTTGCTGCTTTGCTCTATTTTTCTTGGATTTAGGCTGATAGTACCGAATGCTTACGCCATGCTTGTACATCCTAGTGTTCCTGGTGGTCTCGTTGGCTCCCCCAAATACCATGCTATCTCTCAGATGAATAGGAGCGTCAATGAGTAGTTTGCTCATGTTATTTTTCCCAATGTACTCAAGGGCCCCTGTATCGAGATGAATAACGCTCTCAGGAATGTATACATTAGCAAGATTAGTACAACCAGCAATACTATCGAGAGGAAGAGTAGAAATCCCAGAAGGAATTCTCAGGCTGGTAAGAGCGGTGCATCCGTAAAACGCTCGGTGCCCGATGTAGCTCAGTCTACCATTGAAGGTAATCTTCCTAAGATCACTATTCCGGCAAAGCGAGTCTCTACCAAGATGAGTGACAGAAGAGGGAATGTTAAGCTCCTCCACATTACAGAAGCTAATGCCGTCGTTGTCGATAGACTTAAGTCCGTTCGGAAGGACAATCTTGCTCACCGTACTGCCAGCAAAGGTTCCGCTCGGAATGTTCTTCAGCTTTCCAAGGATAGTAACGGACTTAATAGAAGAGTTAGAAAAGCAACGATAGCAAAGAGACTCTACAAAAGCAGGGACTGTCACATCAGCGTCCATCTTAAACTGTCTGTCATTGAACAAAGGAGGAAAATAGGTGAACTGCCCGTCCACAATCTCCACATTTCCAGCAGAAGGTCCAATGAGCTTGGCCTTTAGGTTATATGCCATAGCCTGCTTAAACTTCCTTGTGTTCTGGTTATCTTTCGTAGAGAAATGAACATTATTGTTCTTATCAAGAGACGCATTGATAAAATAGAACGAAGACCTCTTAAGTCTTTTCCAGGCATTTCCCAGGCTATACCCAGAGTTGGTATGGTTAATCAGCGTCTTTGGAAGGTCAAATACAAGTCCAGATGCGGAACGCACATTGACCACAGTGTCAGTCTGACCAACTACTTCAAAAGCCACCTTGCGGGTACAATGAGTAGATGGAGCAATCAAAAGGTCAAACAAATAATAAATAGGCATAGAACTCATACTCATCTTCCTTCCCCACAAAATTACAACTAGTAATACTGGGAAGTCTATAAAAAAGACAACTAGCCTAAATTAAGTATTGGTATTTTCAAATTCTATGCTGTAACTTTGACCGTTAACCGATAAACGATACGGTTCACCCTGAGGTGAATAAGGGTCAAAAATGTCAGGTGGAGTGTCAGATTCGGGTTCCCCTGCCTTAAAGCCAAAAAGATAGGACGAGATAATCCCTGCTCCGAACCCTATTAACACCAACGCTATCACTATGGTTTGGAGTGTAACTACCACTATTAGTGTATTACACAGCTTGATGAGCTTTTCTAATGATTTCTTAATTTCTTCGTAATGCTCCATTTCACACCCTCCAGTATTTAAGTAAATGTTATATTGATATCCTCAACTCTAGCTTCCTCTAAGGCTTCATACAATTCTCCCATTAAACGGCTTGGACAAATAATGTTTGTATGGTTGAGGAACGCTTTCCTTCCATTAGTTCCAATGGTTACAAAAGTATGCCTTGGAATGTGTATACAATCTCTACCAAAGTCTATTAACTTAAGATTACGAAGAGCCCCCAGAGTAAACTCTCCAAGCTCGTATGACCCAGTTGGTGGAAATACCACTTCCTCTAGCTTCCCACATTGGAAAAAGGTGGAGTCTCCTATAAGGAGTGGTTCGGCCCTATCCGATAAGGGGCTAAATGTTGCTTTGGTTAGCTCATAATTACAATGTAAAACGGAGTCTCCAAGTGCTTCAATAGATGACGGAAAGCTAATCCGGTTTATACTGTTCGTTGAGAAAGCATAATTATCTATGAACTTTATTCCTTCAGGGACGACTAAATCCTCAATATTAGTATTACCAAAAAGGTCCTGAGGTAAATACACTATTTTGTTAGGGTTTCCCCACCTAACTCCTTTGTAGATTACCAGTTCATCAGCCGCATCCATTGGGTATATCATATCCGCTTGGTCCGGAATTATCAAATAATCTGAACTCCTGTTTTTATTGGGTATAAACATAATTCCCCTTCGTGTTGGAACCAATATTCCATAGTTCAATCTGGTCAATTTGGTTTTGATATTAAAGTTTAAGCAGGTTTTGAACATTTCCAAGTATTCTGGCTTATTCGCCCAGCGGATGCTGAAGTCTTTCGTGTTAATCTCTGCATTAGCTAATATGACCCGCATTGACCATTTTGCAGCGCCGTCTGCACTAGTAGCAAATATCACTTGGAGAGTATCCTCAGTTATTGAAAAGATATACTCCGTATTTGTTTTACCAGTACAATCAACATAGGTTATAAACCCAAGTCCAAGGTCTACATCTATGTCCTCAAGCATAACTATGCGCTCATAAGCTGTGTTGCCTTGCTTGTATCGGTATTTATTCTTTATGGCACTTATCCTGCTTAATAAGTTACTGTCCCCCATGCTTTATCACTCCGGTTGGTCATATACTACCCGTATTACATCGTTTCCATAATGTTTAATTATCTTGTTAACTTCGCTCTCCATAGATTTAGCTGTGTGTATTGTGATAGTTTTATTAGGGCCATCAAGCCCAAATAAACCTTGTTTTGCTATGGTGACCCCTGATGGTATGGTTAGGCTTGTTAACCCTATGCACCCTTCAAATACACTCTTGCCTAAATACATCAACCCTTTTGGTAATTCCACATTATTTAATAGCCTATCATGGGCAAAAGCACTGTCCCCTATTATCTCAGGTGCTCCTAAAAATTTGACTGACATTAGCTCTCCTAGCATCGAAAAGCTATGCCCAGCTAAAAATCGTAAAGATTTAGGAAGTGTTATATTATGTATTGAATTACTCCCTGTAGCACATCTGCGCTGTATAGCTACAATTCCCTCTGGGATTGTTAATTCTTTAAGTGATGAATACCTCAAAAAATCGCTCGGCAGTATTTCTATTTTTGTCCCACTGAATGTTATTTCCCTTAAACCACTCGCTGCTACTGAGTAGCCTATACTATTGGCTAGCTCAGGAACAACTAATCTATATGTTTCACCACTTAAATTAGATGTATCTGCCAGCATGTTATAGAAACTAATTTCTGATAATGCTGGAATAAGTGCCCCAGATATATAATTAAATATACG
>ERZ1090869.438-NODE-438-length-22442-cov-8.174208_pt1 | contig 22442 bp, 19 predicted proteins | sample MGYA00478474_ERZ1090869 | MGnify/ENA primary metagenome ERZ1090869 (study PRJEB33644, sample SAMEA5815748) | chicken gut metagenome | biome: Chicken; feature: Gastrointestinal Tract; material: Caecum | place: Ireland | collected 2019-01-01 | study: A study of the... | reverse complement strand
GCAGCGTCATGTACTCCCGCACGGTGCAGGCCAGATCGGTGGCTCGCTCACAGGCTCGTTCCCGTTCCGGCGTCGCTACATCCTCCTGCCAGTAGCGAACGCCTCCGTCCGCTGTGATCCGGCAGAGGGGGAGACCATCCCACTCCACAGGAAGCAATTCATCCTGTTCCGGCTGCGGAGTGAATCCCTCACGGTGGAGAGCGGTGCGAAGCTCCTGAAAAAACTGTTCTCGGTTCATTTACTACCTCCTGATATTTAGTGCCCTTTTTGAATTTGTCTGAAAACAAAAAGGGCGCCAATTCGATGGCCCGTCGTGACCAACAAATTGACGCCCCAAACTTTGTGTATTCTATTGGCAGAAAAATAGCGCCCTTTTTGAAGCATCAATTTTCAAAAAGGGTGCTACATGGTTTCTGGTGTTGCCAACCTTCGAGAAGAGGGGGTTCGAATCCCACCAGTTAGGGGGAAACAGCGGTTGGCATCTATGGAATCATCCGTAAATTTTCGAGCTGAAAAAGCCCGGAAACGGTTGATGCCACTGGCTTTTCGCCAGTGGCATCTATACCGTTTTGATTTTATGGTGACCCGTCGGGGATTCGAACCCCGGACCCACTGCTTAAAAGGCAGTTGCTCTGCCAACTGAGCTAGCGGATCAAATGGCTGGGATGGCAGGATTTGAACCTACGAATGCCAGAGTCAAAGTCTGGTGCCTTACCGCTTGGCGACATCCCAATACATGCGGCCCGACGCCGGACACACAGTGTAGTATACCACAATTCCCTTGGAAATGCAACAACTTTTTCCGTGATTTCCCGGCTTTTATGAAAGAAAAGGATTGGATTGATTCAAAAGCCACACACCGGCGTTCAGATACCCGGCAAAGCTCACCCAAATCAGGTAAGGAATCAGGAGCTTTCCAGCCAGCGGGGAGATGGGGAAAAACCGCCGGATGGTGATGAAAATGGCAATCCACAAAAGCACCAACACCAGAAAAGCGGCGGCAAAGCGCACCAGGCCGAAAAACACCACCGTCCAGAGGAAATTAAAAAACAGCTGCACAAGGTAAGCCCCCAGGGCAGGGTATACCACTGCCTTCTCCATCCCGGAGGTCCACACGAGATAAGAGGCATAGCCCATAAGCAAATACAGAATTGTCCACATCACCGGAAACACCCAGCCGGGAGGGGACAGTGGGGGCTGAATCAGCTGATCATACAGGTCAGAGCCGCCGCTGACCAGGACGGCCAATCCACCCACCGCCAGGGGCAGGGCAAGGCAGAATAGAAATTGCAAGCGTTTGTTTTTCATGGTTACATCCCTCCTGAAAAAAGGATAGCAAAGTCCCCGGGGGCTTATCCATCGAAAAAAGGCTTGAAGAGCCCGAAAGAAAGGGGTATAATAAGGGAAACTTTCAAAAGGAGAATGACAATGGGAAATCCACATTCCTGCGGGGGCTGCGGCGGTCATTGCGGCGGCTGCGCCGGCTGCTCCGCTTCTTTGGAGCTGACTGCCGGCGAGGTGGGGCTTCTGCAAACCCTGGGGCAGTATTCCTTTTTGCCGGTAGCCCGCCGCCGGGAGGATATGATACCGGTTTATCTGGAGGATTCCGCCCTTTCCCGGGAGGAATACAGCCTGGTGCTGCAGTGCCTGGAAAGGCGGGGGCTGATTGATATTTCCTATGATGCGCCTCTGAAAGGTGCCGATATGAGTGCCTATGGGGGGTATCCCGTCCATGGCAGCGTGGGTCTTACCCAGCGGGGGCAGCAGGTATTGGAGCTTTTGGAAATGCAGGGAATCGATGAGCATGGAGAATGAAAATCGAAAGTCAGGTATTTGACGATACAATTTGCAGGATGCAGCGGCGGCAAACTGCCGGCTGGGCGGACGGGGAATCCCCCTGAAGGAGCGTCGCATTGCCTCGGTGAAGAACCCGGCAGCGGGCAAAATCCAGGCAGACTCCATCGGTCAGATTATTCTGGAAAACTCCGTGGTGGAAAACCATTGTGAGATTATTGCCAATCAGACGGAAGCAAAGGTATAAAAAAAGCTGGAATTGGGCTTTCCCAATTCCAGCTTTCATTTTTCCATATGCAGGTGCCGCTGCAGTGCCTGGAAGGTTTCGTCGCTGATGGCGTGCTCCATTTTGCAGGCATCCTCTGCCGCCTGCTCCGGACTGACACCCAGCTGAATCAGCACCTTGGTCAAAAGGGTGTGGCGCTGATAGATTTTCTTCCCGATCTCCAGTCCGGTTTCCGTCAGGAGAATGGAGCCGTCTGCCTCCACCTGAATGTAGCCCCCGGATTTCAGGATTCCCACCGCCCGGCTGACGCTGGGCTTGCTGTAATTCATATATTCGCTGATGTCCACGGAGCGGACATGGCCTTTTTGCTGGGTAAGAATATAAATGGTTTCCAGGTACATCTCCCCGGATTCCTGAATCTGCATGACCATCCCTCCTTCGCCATTTCTCATAGTTTACCACAAAAATATGGATTTTGCAAGGGAGATGCCTTTGATATTGGACGCCATTCCTGCTATTGTATAGGTATATCGTTTAGCTTCCCCCAGGAAGCATGGAAAGGAGCCATGGCAATGGCGTGTAAACGACTGTATTTGAAGGACGATTTCCCCCAGCTTTCAAATTAGGGGACAAACCCCCGGGTGGATGTGTACCTGCCGGCACCTCTGGAGGAGATGGGCCGAGAGGGACAGAAACGCCCGGTGCCGGTGATTTGCCCCGGGGGAGCCTACCGCTTTTGCAGCCGGCGGGAGGCAGAGCCCATCGCCCTTCACTTTCTGACAGACGGATACTGTGTGCTGGTGCTTTCCTATTCCGTTGCTCCTCAGAGGTTTCCCCGGCAGCTGCAGGAGGTAGCCGGGGTGCTGGAGCTGATTTGCCAGAATGCAGAACAGTGGCATTGCGATACGGAGAAAATCGCCCTGATGGGCTTTTCCGCCGGAGGACACCTGGCAGCCCACTACGCCAACGCCTATGACATTCCCCAGGTGCGGTGGGCTTTCCCCATAGCAAGGGGGTGCAGGCCTCCTTGCTGTGCTATCCGGTTATCAGCAGCCGGGAGGATTTGCGCCATGCCGGGAGCTTCCGGAACCTGACGGGAACGGAGGATTGGGCCCGGTGGGAGCAGGTATCCTGCGAAAAACTGGTGACGGAGAAAACACCCCCCACCTTTCTGTGGCACACGGCGAAGGACAATGCCGTCCCGGTTGCCAACACCCTGGTGTACGGACAGGCCCTGGCTGAACACGGCGTACCTTTTGAAATGCACATCTTCCCGGAAGGAGCCCATGGGCTGGCCACGGCGGATGGGGTGACCAACGACTCCATCCCCGCCGGGGTGGGGAAGAATGCCCTTTGGCTGCCGCTGGCGAAGGAATGGCTCAAAGGAATTTTCGGGAATCAGACCCGGGAAAACTCGTAATTTTCAAACTTCAGGGAGTCCCCGATGTCCGCCCCAAAGGGTAAAAGGGCCAGAGCCACCTCAGACTCCACCCCGGTGTCGGTATAGCGGACGATGGCGTAGTCCCCACGGATATCTACAACTGTACAAAGCATAAACTTCACCTCTTAGAAAAACCGCCCCTGGGAATGCTCGGTGGTCGTAAAACAGTAATATTTGAATTTCTTGGAACAGGCATGATTTCGGTCATGCCTGTTCCGCTTTTATCAGTTCATCCACGGGAATGTAGCCAACGAGGTCATATTCGATATGTACCTTCTGTTTGCGCTTACCGCTGGATTTGTCGGGTGCCTCCACATAAACCGCCTTTACAAGCTCTCTGAGGGCGTATGGCGTGAGTTCTGTGAGTGTGATGTATCTGCGTACCCGCTGAATAAACTGTTCAAGGTTTTCTATCTGTCGTTCCTGTACTTCGACTTCTTTTTGCAGATTTACGATTTCAACTTTAAGTTGCGCCTGCTCGTCCTCGTAGGTCTTGCTCATCATGGCAAAGCGTTCATCGCTCAGATTGCCTTTGGCGTTGTCCTCGTAGATTTTGATAAACAGGCGGTCAAGCTCCCCTATACGCTTTTCTGCCTGTGTCAGACGCTTCTTGTATACCTTTATGGTTTCCTCGCTTTGCAGACGGAGCTTTTGCTCCATTTCCACCCTAAAATGCGCTTCGTATTGGCTCACGAAAGAGATAACTTCTTTTATGTGTTTCCAGACCACATCCTCCAAGACAACAGCACGAATATAGTGTCCGCTGCACTTGTCCTTATTGGCTCGGTGGGTGGAGCAGATGAAAAAGTCCTGCCGTTTTTCAAAGTAGTTGGTGGTGGAGTAGTAGAGTTTCTGTCTGCAATCAGCGCAGAACACCAATCCCGAAAACGGACTGCTCTTGCCCGTTGCCGTTCTCCTGTGTCGCTGCTGACGAATTTCCTGCACCTTGTCAAAGACTTCCTGTTTGATAATCGCAGGATGGGTGTTGAAGAAAATCTTTTGATTTTCTTCAGGATTCTCCCTCTGCTTCTTATCCCAAATGGAATTGGTGTAGGTTTTGAAATTGACAGTAGCACCGATGTACTCTTTACGTTCAAGAATATTGACGATGGTGCTTTCGTGCCAGCGATAAGGATTCTCCGGCTCGGTATGTGGTGTCTTTACGCCCTGCTTGGTTTTGTATGCGGTGGGCGTGAGTATCTTTTCCCGTTCAAGCTGTTCTGCGATTTGGCTCGGTCCACGTCCATTCATGCAGAGCGTGAAAATCTTTTTGACCACCTGTGCCGCTTCTTCGTCGATGATCCACTTGGTCTTGTCATCCGGATCTTTGCAATAGCCATACGGCACATGGACGGTCAACCTCTCGCCACGCTCGCCCTTTGCTTTCTGCACCGCACGAATTTTTCGGCTCGTGTCCTTTGCGAAAAACTCGTTGAACCAGTTTTTGATACCGGCAATGTCGCTGTCGGTGCTGTTGGGATTGATACTGTCAAAGTGGTCGTTGATGGCAATGTAGCGAACATCATTCTGTGGGAAAGTGTAGTTGATGTACAAGCCTGTCAGCGAGGAATTTCGTCCAAGTCTTGAAAGGTCTTTCGTGATAACTGTGCCCACATTTCCTGCTTCAATTTCCGTAAGCATTTTCTGAAAGCCTGGGCGGTTAGCGAAGTCCACACCACTGTAACCGTCGTCGATGAAAAACGTCGGGTGGGGGAAGCGGTGGTCTCGTGCATATTGAAGCAGAATGGCTTTTTGATTCTGTATAGAGTTCGACAAATCTTCCTTGTCGTTCTTCTTATCCTCTTTGGTGTCCTCGACGGACAATCTGCAATAAAGTGCGGTGATTCTATCTGTTGCCCATAACATTTCGTTATCCTCCTTCGGTTGGGCAACTGTCTGTACAGGATTGGATTCTTGGATTATATCAAAAGAGGTGTCGTTGTTCATTCGCCATCCTCCGTGATACCTGATTCATCATCGGCAGCGTTCTGCTCCATAATGCGGTGGAGCTTCTTGTCAAGAGTTTCCGTACCCTCGTAGCTGCCTGTAACTGTGTATTCCGTACCGCCGATCTCGTCCACGATTTTTACATCGGGCAACCAAAAGGCAGACAGATTCTTGACAACGATGTTGCCCTTTTCATCGAAAGTAAACTCACGTTTGGGGGCATCATCGAGGCGAGGCTCGACCTTGGCATACGGGTCGGGATTAGAGAAATAGTATTCGGGAACTTCCTCGTCATACTCGCCGCTTGCAAGCTGTTCCTCAAACACAAGCTCATCAATTTCATCGGCGGTGAGCTCGTGGATTTCTTCCTCTTTGCGTTTTTCATCCATGGTGTCGAACCTCCTTTTCTTTCATTCGCTTCGATTCGTTTCTTTCAAAATATCATAGGGGTAGCAAAACGGACAAACGCTGTCAATGGTCAAGATGAACGGCTTCGCCGCCATTGACAGCGTCCGTCCGTTTCGCTTTTGGGCAGACAAGGCGGCGGTTGCCGCCGATTTCCATTTAGGAAATGGCACTTGCTATCATGGAAAACGAAGAATAGCAAGCACAGCAGGTGTATGTACACTCTGCGATTTCAGACTTGGCAAGCAGGGCACGGCGGTACCCACTTTGCATACTTGCCATTATGTTAAAAACATACTTGGCAAGCAATGCACGTGTGGACACACATTGTGCTTTTTGCAAATTTCAGCGTTGCTGCCTTTTGCAAAAACTTGTTGGGCAACATCCCAAACCCTTCAACGATTTTTTCAAAATCGGCTACGCTCCTGCGGAGCTGGATATCACTCTATCTTGGAAAGTGAAGCAAGGATTTTTCGGATTCCCTCGTAAATTTCTTCTTGGTTCTTTTTGATTTCTTCAATATCTGCTTCGTAGATGTTGCCGGTGGAATTGACACGCTTAGCAATTTGATTTTCGCTATTGGAGATGCTTTTCATCTTGAGGGTCAGCTCACGAAGTTGGGGCAAGTCCAATTTCACAACGTATCCGTCAATTACCATTTTGCGGATATAGGCACTCATGTTCTCAATGCCCGCCAATTCCATTTTCTTTTTTATCAGAGCTTGCTCTTTCTCATCTACGAAGAACTTAACCTGTATCGGTCGCTTGCGATTTCTGTTATCTGGCATAAATTATCTGTCCTTTTCATGATGCATCGACAATCAATTTAAGCGTACATGCCCATCCAATATACTCATTTTGCTGTGCAGCTTCGATGTATGCACCTTGCCAATTTACAACAAATCCAACGTAGTATTCTCCTGCATCTAACATGGACAGATCAGAAACATTCATTAGAGAATCTAACTGATTGAAATTTCCGTCATACAACAATATACGTTGAAGCGTTACACTATCTTCAAGTAATACTTTGAAATCATCTGAATAATGGATTTGAGGAATTACGCCGTCTGTTTTAAGTTGCGGCAGTTTTGATAACAAATCAACCCCATCAGCACAAAGAAAACCATTTCCGTCCCAGCTTCCACTGTATAAAAAGTGGCGATATGGAATTATGCTTTCATCGTTTGCTGTAATTGTGATTGGGTACTCTGGTGCCATAATTTTATCTGATTGCTCGGAAATATCAGTAACTACATTACCACCAAGCGTTCCATATTTTTCGAGTAAAGAATTAAAAGTTTCTCGTTCTACATTATTCAAGACGAGGCAACGATGAGCATCTATATCGTTAATGATCCCATCAGTAGATAAATATTTCAGACATCTTCCATCGGCAGCAGTTAGCGTAACATCGGATACGCAGTCCATCAAATCATCAATCCACAGTTCCGACAAAAGCATTTCCTCTAACGCTTTGGCATCGTCTGTAGATAAGGATATGCTATTATCCGAATTGCCGTCTGCAAAATCGACATCCCATATTCCGACTCGTACTTCATTGTCTGTTCCATTGTTCGGATTCTCTACTTGAATGGAACTTCCCGTGCCGGTATTCATCAGTTCGTTTGCATAGCTATCGCTGAGTTTTCCGTTAATCCACACATCATCATTGCTCTTAATAACATCTCCCATCTGGACTTCAAGAAACAGATGCCATTGAGCCATATCGTCTGTACATACTTCGGGAACAATGCTGTCGATGGTTATATTCCAACCAAGTGAATGACCATTTTCGTCCCAACGATTACGAACATCCGTAATTTCATGCCGAATAGAGCCACTACCTTCTTCAAGAACAATCAACACCAAATTCTGCCTCTCAAAATAGGTGGCATCATATTTGTCGCAGGCATCCAGAAAACCTATCGTAGTGTCCGAGTAGACTTTATCTTTGCGTTCCAAGTCAAAAAGTCCTTTGTTAGCTTCATAGTAGGCATCAAGTTCTTCTTTTGAATTGATTACTACATGATACGGATAGCTTCTTTCCTCGGAATATCCGTTCGTGCGGATATATTGTGCTTCAAACGCATAGGCTTCTGGTGCTGCACCATGATTAGGGGAAGTGTTTGAATTGCAGGCACATAATCCGAGTACGCAGACAAGGGCTAAAACTAATGCTATGTATTTTCTCATACAAACTACCTCCTTGTAGATTAGTTTCTTATTCATATAGACGGGAAAACACAGAAAAAGTTCCAATTTATTCATGTGTGTACACACTTATTATACACATTTTTCGCTGTTTTTTTCAAGATGGTAGGGCACAATTTATCACATTAAAGTGTAACTTTTTTGAAAACACGCCCCGAGATGACCTTGGGGCGTGAGAAAATCAATCAAGTGGTTTGTATTCTGTTACTGCCTTTAGGTAAGCTTCGGGGTTGCCGTTGAGTATCAGATCGGCGTATGCAATCGGGTCATTGTAGATAAGATAGTCAAGCTCAGACCGCTGATATATATTGTCCGCCACCTCATTTTCAACCGCAATGGTATCAATGGCAATCATAGTGCCATTTGAGAACTTTAGTTCCACGCAGACCGTATCAAAGTTAAACTCGCAAGATAATAGGCGTTTCATGGTAAAACCTCCGTAATTTCAATGATTTTTAGATAGAAAAAGAACGATGTTAAGTCTTTCGACTCGACATCGTTCTTTTCGTAGTTGTTTTTCCAACCCTGTCAGACAGATGCCGTAAATAGTAATTTTTTAGAATTACTGTCTTACGAGCACCCGTCTAAACCAGGGGCGGTTTGCGATTGTTGTGGAATTAGTCCTTGTAGACCTCAACCAGCTTCAGCAGATGCTCGTAACGCTCCTTGGCAGCAGCCTCGTTCTTAGCGAACAGATCGGTTGCACGCTCGGGGAACTCACGGGTCAGACGGCTGTAACGGGCTTCGTTCATCAGGAACTCCTGATAGCCGCCCTTGGGAGCCTTGGAGTCCAGAGTGAACTTGCCGGTCTCCTTGGTGGGATCGAACCGGAACAGGTTCCAGTAGCCGCAGTCCACAGCCTTCTTCATCTCGGCCTGGCAGTTCATCATGCCGCCCTTGATGGAGTGCATCTCACAGGGAGCGTAGCCGATGACCAGGGAAGGTCCGTTGTAAGCCTCAGCCTCGGTGATGGCCTTGATGGTCTGAGCCTGGTTAGCGCCCATGGCAATCTGAGCCACGTACACATAGCCGTAGGACATGGCAATCTCAGCCAGGGACTTCTTCTTGGTCTCCTTACCGGAGGCAGCGAACTGAGCAACCTGGCCGATGTTGGAAGCCTTGGAAGCCTGTCCGCCGGTGTTGGAGTAAACCTCGGTGTCGAACACGAAGATGTTCACGTCCTTGTTGGAAGCCAGCACATGGTCCACGCCGCCGAAGCCGATATCATAGGCCCAGCCGTCGCCGCCGAAGATCCAGATGGACTTCTTGGACAGGTACTCCTTCTGGCTCAGGATGTCCTTCACGGTGTCGCAGCACACGTTGGCTTCCAGGTTGGCAACCAGTGCCTTGGTGGCAGCCTTGTTGGCCTCGCCGTTGTTGAAGGTGTCCAGCCAAGCCTGGCAGGCATCCTTCCGCTCCTGGGAGGAGGTGGACTCCATGACCTTCATAACCTTGTTCTTCAGGGACTCACGGAGAACTGCCTGTGCGGTGTACATACCCAGGCCGTGCTCAGCGTTGTCCTCGAACAGGGAGTTGGACCATGCAGGACCGTGACCCTCTTCGTTTACGCAGTAGGGAGAGGTAGCAGCAGGACCGCCCCAGATGGAGGAACAGCCGGTGGCGTTGGAGATATACATCCGGTCGCCGAACAGCTGAGTAATCAGGCGGGCGTAGCTGGTCTCGGCACAGCCGGCGCAGGAGCCGGAGAACTCCAGCAAGGGCTTGCGGAACTGGCTGCCCTTCACGGAGTTATCCTGCAGCTCGGGCTTCTCGGAGACCTTGGAGACCATGTAGTTGAACACATCCTGCTGGGCAGCTTCCTGCTCCTGGGGAACCATGGTCAGAGCGCCTACGGGACATACGCCAACGCAGACACCGCAGCCCATGCAGTCCAGGGGAGAAACGGCCATGGAGAAGGTGTAAACACCCTTGCCCTTGCCGGCCTTCACAGGAACGATCTTGGCACCGGCGGGAGCGGCAGCAGCCTCTTCCTCAGTCAGTGCGAAGGGACGGATGGTAGCATGGGGGCAGACATAAGCACAACTGTTGCACTGGATACACTTGGTCTCGTCCCAGGTGGGAACGGTCACGGCAACGCCGCGCTTCTCGTAAGCGGAAGCACCCAGAGCAAACTGGCCGTCGGCGTAGTCGGTGAAGGCGGAAACAGGCAGGCTGGAGCCGTCCATCTTGCCCACGGGGGTGAGGATGTTCTTGACCACCTTGACGGTGTCCTCCCGGCCTTCCAAAGCGTGGTCGTGAGCCTTGTCCTCGGCAGTAGCCCAGGAAGCAGGCACGTCCACCTTCACGAAGGCGGTAGCACCGGCGTCGATGGCGTCCCAGTTCTTCTCAACCACATCCCGGCCCTTCTTCAGGTAGGAGGCCTCAGCAGCGGCCTTCATGTAGCCGATGGCTTCCTCGCTGGGCATAACCTTGGCCAGAGCGAAGAAAGCGGACTGGAGGATGGTGTTGGTACGCTTGCCCATACCCACCTTGATAGCCAGGTCAATGGCGTTGATGGTGTAGAGCTGAATGTTGTTGTTGGCAATGTAGCGCTTGGAAGCGGCATCCAGGTGATGCTCCAGCTCCTCCATGTTCCACTGGCAGTTGATCAGGAACACGCCGCCGGGCTTTACGTCCTGCACGATCTTGAAGCCCTTGGTGATGTAGGAGGGGTTGTGGCAAGCCACGAAGTCAGCCTTGTTCACGTAGTAGGGGCTCTTGATCACGCTGTCGCCGAAGCGCAGGTGGGAAACGGTCACGCCGCCGGTCTTCTTGGAGTCGTACTGGAAGTAAGCCTGCACGTACTTGCCGGTGTGGTCACCGATGATCTTGATGGAGTTCTTGTTGGCGCCAACGGTGCCGTCGCCGCCCAGACCCCAGAACTTGCACTCGATGGTGCCTTCTGCGGCGGTGTTGGGGCAGGCCTTCTCCTCCAGGGACAGGTTGGTCACGTCGTCCACGATGCCGATGGTGAACTCGTGCTTGGGCTCAGCCTTAGCCAGCTCTTCATAAACGGCAAAGATGGAAGCGGGGTGAGTGTCCTTGGAACCCAGACCGTAACGGCCGCCGATGACCTGGATGCCGGTACGGCCGGCCTTGGCCAGAGCCATAACCACGTCCATGTACAGGGGCTCGCCCTGGGAGCCGGGCTCCTTGGTGCGGTCCAGCACAGCAATCTTCTTGCAGGTCTCGGGGATGGCAGCAATCAGCTTCTCGGGGCAGAAGGGCCGGAACAGACGGACCTTCACCAGACCCACCTTCTCGCCGTGGGCGTTCAGGTAGTCGATGACTTCCTCGATGACGTCGTTGACGGAGCCCATGGCTACGATCACCCGCTCAGCGTCGGCAGCGCCGTAGTAGTTGAACAGCTGATAGTTGGTGCCCAGCTTCTCGTTGACCTTGGCCATGTACTTCTCCACCACTGCGGGCAGATCGTTGTAGTACTGGTTGCAGGCCTCACGATGCTGGAAGAAGATGTCGTCGTTCTCGTGGGAACCACGCATGGCGGGGCGCTCGGGGTTCAGGGAGTGCTTCCGGAACTGGGCAACGGCCTCCATGTTGGTCATTTCCTTCAGGTCCTCGTAGTCCCAGATAGCGATCTTCTGAATCTCGTGGGAGGTACGGAAACCGTCGAAGAAGTTGATGAAGGGAACGCGGCCTTCGATGGAAGCCAGGTGAGCAACAGCGCCCAGGTCCATAACTTCCTGAGGATTGGTTTCGCACAGCATGGCGAAGCCGGTCTGACGGCAGGCGTAAACATCGGAGTGGTCACCAAAGATGTTCAGAGCCTGAGCAGCCACAGTACGGGCGGACACGTGGAACACGCAGGGCAGCAGCTCACCGGCGATCTTGTACATGTTGGGGATCATCAGCAGCAGACCCTGAGAAGCGGTGTAGGTGGTGGTCAGGGCACCGGCGGCCAGAGAGCCGTGAACGGTACCGGCAGCACCGGCCTCAGACTGCATCTCCACAACATTTACGGTGTTACCGAAAATGTTCTTCCGACCGGCAGCGGCCCACTGGTCCACATAGTCGGCCATGGGGCTGGAGGGGGTAATGGGGTAAATGCCAGCTACTTCCGTGAAAGCATAGCTGACATGGGCGGCAGCAGTATTGCCGTCCATGGTTTTGAATTTTCTTGCCAAAATATAATACCTCCTAAAGTACTCAAATTTTGTCGGGTATATAATACCACTTAATTCTTCGTTTGTAAAGGAAAAAAGCCGCTTATGGGGAAAAATCCCAGAGAGGTTGGGGAAAGGAGCGGCGGGACGGGGAAGGGGAAAATAATCTTTGTTTTTTTCGGGTAAATGTGATATGATAGGAAAAATAATGGGAAAGAAGGGAAGTGAAAGTCGTGATTTGCAGCATTTGCACCCTGGGGCTCCATGGCATCCACGGAAGCCCGGTGACGGCGGAATGCTATATCTCCAACGGTCTTCCCGGCTTTGACATTGTGGGTCTGCCGGATGCGGCGGTGAAGGAGGCCCGGGAGCGGGTCCGGGCGGCAGCCAAGAACAGCGGTATGCGCTTCCCCACAGGAAGAATCACCGTGAATCTGGCCCCTGCCAGCATGAAAAAGGCCGGAACCCACTACGATTTGCCGATTCTGCTGGGTATCCTCTGCGCCAGCGGCGCCATCCGCCGTCCCCAGGCGGACAGTGCCTTTTTGGGAGAGGTCAGCCTGGACGGGCAGGTGCGGCCGGTGAGCGGTGTCCTGCCCATGGTCATTGCCGCCAAGCGGGCTGGCATCCGGCGGGTGTATGTCCCGGCGGAGAATGCTCCGGAGGCAACCCTGGCCCGGGGACCGGCGGTCTACCCGGTAAAGAACCTGACCCAGCTGGCCCAAGCCCTGAATGGGGAAGGGGAGATTCCCGAGGAGCCCATGTGGGTCCCCGGGGAGAGCGGCGGAGAGCCTTTGGACTTCAAGGACGTGCTGGGGCAGGAGAATGTGAAACGGGCTATGGAGGTGGCAGCCGCCGGCAGCCACAACATTCTGCTTATCGGCCCGCCGGGTTCGGGCAAAAGTATGCTCAGCAAGCGGCTGCCCTCCATTTTGCCGGACATGACCTGGGAGGAAGCTCTGGAAACCACCCAGATTTATTCTGTCCTGGGGGTGCTGTCTGCAAAGCACCCCATGGTCCAGACCCGGCCCTTCCGCAGCCCCCACCATACCATTTCCAATGCAGGCCTCATCGGCGGCGGCACCAATCCCCGGCCGGGAGAGATTTCCATGGCCCACAAGGGGGTGCTGTTTCTGGACGAGCTGCCGGAGTTCCGGAAGGACACCCTGGATCTGATGCGCCAGCCTCTGGAGGATGGGCAGGTGACCATATCCCGGGTCTCCGGGGCGGTGACGTATCCTGCGGAATTTATGCTGGTGTGTGCCATGAATCCCTGTAAATGCGGCTGGTACGGGGACCCTTCCGGCAGGTGTACCTGCTCGCCTCTGGCGGTGGAGAGCTACCGCAGCCGGATTTCCGGCCCCCTTATGGACCGGATTGACATGATTGTGGAGGTGCCTCCGGTGCAGTATGAGCAGCTGCGGCAGCGGAAGGAGGCAGAGCCCTCCGCAGATATCCAGCAGCGGGTGAATGCTGCCCGGAAGCGGCAGCTGGAGCGGTTCGGGGAGCGCAGCGGTATGTGCAACGCCCGGATGGGTCCCAATGAGCTGCGGCGGTTCTGCCGGCTGGATGGGGAGTCCGACCAGCTGATGCACATGGCCTTTGATTCCATGGGCCTGACCGCCAGAAGCTATGACCGGATTCTCCGGGTAGCCAGAACCATTGCAGATTTGGAAGGTGCGGAGGATATCCAGCCGGAGCACATCGCCGAGGCCATCCAGTACCGGAAAGTCAACCTATAATTTAATGTATAAGTGAGGATAAGCTGTGAAAGAGATTCTTTTGCTGAAACTGGGAGAAATTGTCCTGAAGGGCGCCAACAAGCGGCAGTTCGAGGATAAGCTGCGGCAAAATGTCCGCCGCCGGATGAAGCCCTACGGAAATTTTGACGTATACATCATGCAATCTACCGTGTATGTGGAGCCGGAGGACGAGCTTGCAGATGTGGACGGAGCCTGGGAGGCCTGCCATTCCATTTTCGGCGTGGTGAAGCTGTGCCGGTGCCGTCCCTGTGAGAAGGATATGGAGGCCATCTACCAGGCGGTGGAGGCCTACCTGGGGGACGATCTGGAATGTGCCGAATCCTTCAAGGTGGAGACCAAGCGCTCCGACAAGGCCTTCCCCTTGCAGTCCATCGCCATCTCCCAGGAGATTGGGGGACGGCTGGCAGAGGCACATCCTGCCTGCCGGGTGGATGTGCATAACCCGGCGTACACTGTATTTGTGGAAATCCGGGACCTGGCTGCCTATGTCCATGGGCCTGCGGAGCCGGGTGCCGGCGGCCTGCCCACCGGGGTAGGCGGCAGAGCTATGTGCCTCCTCTCCGGCGGCATTGACTCCCCGGTGGCTGCCTATATGATTGCCAAGCGGGGCGTGGAGGTGGAGTGCGTCCACTTCTTCTCCTATCCCTATACCTCCCAGCTGGCCAAGGACAAGGTGCTGGAGCTGGCCCGGGTGGTCACCCGGTTCTGCGGCCGGATGACGGTGAATGTGGTGGGCTTCACCAAGATTCAGGAAGCCATCCGGGACAACTGCCCGGAGGAGTATTTCACCCTGATTATGCGCCGGTTTATGATGGAGATTGCCCAGCGGATTGCCAAGCAGGACGGCTGCGGCGCCCTCATTACCGGCGAGAATCTGGGCCAGGTGGCCAGCCAGACCATGCAGGCCATGGCAGTCACAGGAGCCGTGGTGGACATTCCCATTTTCATGCCCCTGATTGGCATGGACAAGGAGGAGATTGTCACCATCGCCCGGAAAATCGGCACCCTGGAAACCTCTATTCTGCCCTATGAGGACTGCTGCACCGTCTTTACCCCCAAGCACCCCAAGACCAAGCCCAACCTGGGCCAGGTGGAGCACGCAGAGCGGAAGCTTAATCGGGAGGCCCTGATTGCGGAGGCTCTGGAGTCTGTGGAAAAGATTACGGTGAAGTACCATGATGACCCTTTGCTGTGAGGTGCTGCAGGCCCTGAAGGGCAAGACCCTGGTAACGGCGGAGAGCTGTACCGGGGGCGGCATCGGGGCGGCTCTCACGGCGGTGCCGGGAAGCTCCCAGGTGTATAAGGGCGGCGTCATCAGCTATACAGACTGGGTGAAGGCCCATGTGCTGGGGGTGCCGGAAGGGCTCCTTCAGGAAAAGGGCGCTGTGTCCCGGGAGGTGGCGGCAGCCATGGCCCAGGGGGTGCGGCAGCGCCTGGAGGCGGATGTGGCCGTGTCGGTGACGGGACTGGCAGGCCCCGGGGGAGACGACTTCGGAAACCCGGTGGGTACCGTGTTCATCGGCTATGCCCGGGAGGGACTGACGGATACCCGGGAATTCCATTTTTCGGGAAACCGGGAACAAATCCGGCAAAAAACCCTGGAAGAGGCTCTGAAAATGGTAAAAGCCCACATCGGATAAGAGAAAATACAAATTGCCCCCTTTTGCCTGATTGTGCAAAAGGGGGCAATTTTACCAAAAAACCTTACCATATTTTTACAGAATCCCCGTATAAAATTGTTTCTATTTTATGAAAGATATTGTAAAATAAGGGCATAGGAGTGAAACCCATTCCGTATTATAAGAAGGAGGCTTAATCATGCGAAAGATCCTTGCAATGCTGCTGGCTCTGGTCCTTGTGGTGGGACTGATGGCTCCGGCAGCTGCAGCGGCTTCCAACACGGAGGACATCGTCATCCTTTACACCAACGATGTGCATACCTACATCGATGGGGATATGGGCTACGATGCCGTGGCGGCGCTGAAGGCAGAAATGAAAACCCAATATGAAAATGTGCTGCTGGTGGATGCGGGCGACCACGCCCAGGGCACCGCCTACGGCTCCATGGACAAGGGCCAGTCCATCATAAACCTTATGAATGCAGCAGGCTATGATGCGGCTACCCTGGGTAACCACGAGTTTGACTACGGCATGGAGGGCTGCGAGAACCTCCGTTCCTGGGCAAGCTTCCCCTACCTCTCCTGCAACTTCTACCACGAATCCGCCGGAGTCAGAGGGGAGAATGTGCTGGACAGCTACAAGATTTTTGACTTCGGCACCAAGAAGGTAGCTATCATCGGCATCACCACCCCCGAATCCTTCACCAAGTCCACCCCTGCTTACTTCCAGGATGAAAACGGCAACTACATCTACGGCATTGCCGGCGGCTCCGACGGCGCATCGCTGTACGCCGATGTGCAGAAGGCCATCGACGCAGCCAAGGCCGAGGGCGCTACCCAGGTCATTGCCCTGGGTCACTTGGGTGTGGATGCTTCCTCCAGCCCCTGGACCAGCACCGAGGTCATTGCCAACGTGTCCGGCCTGGATGCTTTCATTGACGGACACAGCCATACCACCATTTCCAACCAGGTGGTAAACGACAAGGACGGCAATCCCGTCACCCTGACCCAGACCGGTGAGTACCTGAACGCCATCGGTAAGATGGTGATTTCCGCCGACGGCACCATCACCACTGAGCTGGTTACGGGATACGAAGGCTCTGACACTGCTGTGAAGGAGCTCCAGGACAGCTGGATGGAACAGGTGGATACCCAGCTGGGTGAGAAGGTCGGCTCCACCGCCCTGACCTTCGACAACTACGATGCCGATGGCAAACGCCTGGTTCGTTCTCAGGAGACCAACACCGGCGACTTTGCCGCAGACGCCCTCTACTACCTCTTTGATGATATGGGTCTGGATGTGGATGTGGCTGTCATGAACGGCGGCGGTGTCCGGAATGAAGCCATCACCGGCGACATCAGCTACAAGACCTGTAAGGAAATCCACACCTTCGGCAATGTGGCGTGTTTGCAGACCATCACCGGTCAGCAGCTGCTGGATGCCCTGGAATGGGGAGCCCGGGATGTGGGCGTTGCCGAGTGCGGCGGCTTCCTCCAGGTTTCCGGTATTACTTACGAGATCAACACCGCCATCTCCAGCACCGTTCAGAAGGACGACAAGGGTGTATGGACCGGTGCACCTACCGGAGAATACCGGGTTCACGATGTGAAGGTCTACAACAAGGAGACCGGCAGCTGGGATGCCCTGGATTTGAAGGCTACCTACAACCTGGCTGGCTATAACTACACCCTCCGGGATCTGGGCGACGGCTTTGCCATGTTCGCCGGAGCGGTGAATGTGCTGGACTATGTGATGGAGGATTACATGGTGCTGGCCAACTACATCTCTGCCTTCCCCGGCGGTGTGGTAGAGGCCACCAACTCTCCTCTGGCTTCCAAGTATGAGAACTTCACCGTGGATTACGGCACGGTCTACGGCTCCGGCCGGATTACCGTTCAGGCCATTGAAAAGTCCGACGACATTGTGATTCTCTACACCAACGATGTCCACACCTACATCGATGGGGACATGGGCTACGACACCGTGGCCGCTCTGAAGGCCGCCATGGAGCAGCAGTATAAGTACGTGCTGCTGGTGGACGCCGGCGACCACGCCCAGGGCACCGCTTACGGTTCTCTGGATAAGGGCAAGACCATCATCGACCTGATGAACGCAGCGGGCTACGATGTTGCTACCCTGGGCAACCATGAGTTTGACTACGGCATGGAAGGCTGCCAGAACCTCCGGAGCTGGGCAGCGTTCCCCTACCTCTCCTGCAACTTCTACCACGAGACCGACGGCAAGCGTGGAGAAAATGTGCTGGACAGCTACAAGATTTTTGAAATGGGCGGCGAGAAGGTAGCCATCATCGGCATTACCACCCCCGAATCCTTCACCAAGTCCACCCCGGCTTACTTCCAGGATGAGGAAGGCAATTACATCTACGGCATTGCCGGCGGTTCCGACGGCGCAGCCCTGTACGCCGATGTGCAGAAGGCCATCGACGCAGCCAAGGCAGCAGGGGCTACCAAGGTTATCGCCCTGGGTCACCTGGGCCTGGATCTTTCCTCCAGCCCCTGGACCAGCGCAGAGGTAATCGCCCATGTGACCGGCCTGGATGCCTTCATTGACGGCCACAGCCACAGCACTGTGGAGTCCCGGCTGGTAAAGGACAAGTCCGGCAAGGAAGTGGTGCTGACCCAGACCGGTGAGTACCTGGGTGCCATCGGCGGCATGATCATCAGCGCCGAAAGCGGTGCCGTTTCCACCCAGCTGATTACGGAGTATGAAGGCTCCGATGCGGCTGTGAAGGCGCTTCAGGACAGCTGGATTGCCCAGGTGGACGAGAAGCTGGGCGTGAAGATTGGCTCCACCCAGCTGACCTTCGACAATTACGACAAGGACGGCAACCGTCTGGTCCGTTCTCAGGAGACCAACACCGGCGACTTTGCCGCCGATGCCCTGTACTACCTGTTTGACAACATGGGCATGGACGTGGATGTGGCCATTATGAACGGCGGCGGCATCCGGAACCAGGCCATCACCGGGGACATCAGCCACAAGACCTGTAAGGAAATCCACACCTTCGGCAATGTGGCGTGCCTGCAGACCGTCACCGGCCAGCAGATTCTGGACGCTCTGGAATGGGGCGCCCGGGATGTGGGCAACGCCGAGTGCGGCGGCTTCCTCCAGGTATCCGGCCTTACCTACAAGATCAATACCACCACGGAAGACACCACCCAGAAGGATGAAAAGGGTGTGTGGACTGGCGGCCCCACCGGTGCCTATCGTGTCCACGATGTGAAGGTTTACAACAAGGAAACCGGTAACTGGGACGATCTGGACCTGAAGGCCAAGTACAATCTGGCGGGCTACAACTACACCCTCCGGGATCTGGGCGACGGCTTTGCCATGTTTGACGGCGCTGTGAATGTGCTGGACTATGTGATGGAAGATTACATGGTGCTGGCTAACTATGTATCCGCTTTTGAAAACGGCGTGGTGGGAGCAACCAATTCTCCCCTGGCTGCCAAGTACAAGAACTTCACCGTGGACTACAGCACTGTGAACGGCTCCGGTCGTATCCAGATGGTGGAGGACATTGTGATTCCGCCCACCGGTGAAGGCGACATGATCTTTGTGTTCGTGGGTCTGACCGTTGCCGCTGTCATGGGCATGGGCATCACCCTGAACGCCAAAAAGAAAATCGGATAATTCCCTGTAAAAAAACTCCCTTTCCTTTTGGAAAGGGAGTTTTTTCAGGCGGCTTTTTGTCGCTTTTCCAGGGTTTTCACACACAAAATGCTTCCGGGAATCAGGAACAGATCTGCCAGAATCCAGGCTATCGGAGAGGCGTAGCAGGCGGCGCTGTAACCGAACACCGGCACAAAGGCCAGAGCTACCGCCGCTCTTCCCACCAGCTCCAGAAGTCCGGCAGACATGGCAGGAACACTGAAGCCCATGCCCTGAATGGAAAACCGCAGGCAGTTTACCAGGGCCAGGGGGAAGAAGAAAGCGGACAGAACCCTTATGTATTGGCTGGTAAGCTGCACCAGCTGGGTCAGGTTCTCTTCCTCCGGGTCGAGAAACAGCATGGTGCACTGGGGGGCAAACAGCAGCATGGCCGCAAAGGCGACGATAGAATAGACAAGACCTATCAGGGAGCTGTCCCAAAGTCCCCGGCGGAGCCGGGAAAAGGCACAGGCGCCGGCGTTTTGTCCGCTGTAAACCGACATGGTGCTGCCCAGGGCATCAAAGGGACAGCCCAGCAGCTGAAACAGCTTGGAGCCGGCAGCCACCGCTGCCACATAGGTGCTGCCCAGGGTGTTGATGGCGGTCTGCAAAATGGTGGAGCCGATGGCGGTGATGGAGTATTGCAGCCCCATAGGCAGTCCCATCATGCAAAGCCGGGTACAATGGACCAAGGACAGCTGCCGCTCCTGGGGGGTAGCCCGGAGGATGGGGAAGCGCTTGATCATAAAGATGAGACAAGCCAGCCCGGAAATCACCTGGGAGGCCACGGTGGCAATGGCAGCGCCTGCCACACCGGCCTGGAACCAGAGAATCAGGGCGATGTCCAGAAAGACATTGAGAAAAGCGGAAAGGGCCAGAAAATACACAGGGGTTTTGCTGTCCCCCAGGGCCCGGATAATGCCGGACAGATAATTATACAGGAAAATACCGGGAATCCCCAGGAAGATAATGAAGATATACCGGTAGGCATCCACAAAGATATCCTCCGGCGTCTGGGTAATGCGCAGCAGATCCTCGCAGAAAAAGGCAGTGACGGCGGTGATGACAAGGGTAAAAAACACAGACAGATAAGAGCCGTTGAACACATACCGACGCACGGCGGAAGGGTCGTTTGCGCCTACCTGCTGGGCCACGGGGATGGAAAAACCGCTGCAAATGCCCATGCAGAAGCCCAGCACCAGGAAGTTGAGAGCGCCGGTGGAGCCAACGGCCGCCAGGGCATTGGCGCCCAGCAGCTTGCCTACGATAATGGTATCCACCAGATTATAAAACTGCTGGAACAGCATTCCCAAAAGCACAGGGAAGGCAAACCGCAGTATCAGCTTCATGGGAGAGCCGGAAATGAGGGAATTTTCCATGATAACCACCTCAAAAATGAAATTGTGGGTTTCTCGATTTCAAGATTATATAGTCGCCGGAGCCATTTGTAAATGATTTTTTCCACGTCAAAAAGTGGAATTTTATGGGTAAAAAACTTACGAAACTGTGAATGTTGATTACAGCCTTCCGGGGAAAGCTGCAGTTGCTTTTTTTTCGGGAATCCGTATAATAAAGGGAGAAAAACATCAGGAGAAATGGGGCGGAAGCATGGAGAATTGTTGGCTTAAAAAGATTTGCCTGACCATGGGAGAATTGGATACGGACCGGACGGACGATGTGGCCCGGTGCCTGGGGGCGCTGGAGGCTCAGGGGATTTCTGCCCGGTTTCCCACGGAGCTGGTGGCGGCCTCCTATGAAACCCTCAGGCTTCCCCGGTATACCGTAACCTTGCAGAAGCTTCCCGATGGATACCGGGTGACCCGGGTGGAGCCGGGGGACAGAAGCCGGGCCTGCTACGGGGCGGCGGTGGATCTGGGCAGCACCACGGTAGTCATGCGCATCCTGGACTTTTCCTCCGGCAGCGTTCTGGGGGAGGATACGGTGCGCAACGGCCAGCGTGCCTACGGCGATGAGATTTTGAGCCGGATTTTCTACACCAAAGACAACCCGGAGCACCGGCGGGAGCTGCGGCAGGTGACGGTGGACACCCTCAACACATTGCTGGAAGAGCTGTGTGCAGAGGTGGGGGTGACCCCGGAGGAAATCTGCGGCATGGTCATCAGCGGCAATACCTGCATGATTCACTTCCTGCTGGGGCTGGATACCTTCTGCCTGTTCCACGCCCCCTTCCGCCCGGTGATTACCCATCCCGGGGTGGTGGCGGGAAAGGCTCTGGGACTTCTGGTGGACGGACCGGTGTACTGCTTCCCCTCCACCGCCAACTATCTGGGTGGCGACATCATTTCCGGGCTTCTTTCCACGGAACTGACCCATCGGGAGGAAACGGCCCTGTTTCTGGACATCGGCACCAACGGGGAGATGGTGCTGGGAAACCGGGACTACCTGATTGGCGGTGCCGGCGCCGCAGGCCCGGCCCTGGAGGGGGGCATCAGCAAAAGCGGAATGCGGGCAAGAGCCGGGGCGGTGGATACGGTCACCATCTCCGGGGGAGAGCTGACCTTCACCACCATTGAAAATGCCCCAGCCCGGGGCATCTGCGGCTCCGGCATTGTGGATTTGCTGGCCCAGATGCTCCTTGCCGGCTGGATGGACCGGCGGGGCAATCTCCAGACAGAAAAATCCCCCAGAATCCGCCGTTTCGGGGAGGAGCTGGGGGTGGCCTACGCCGAGAGCTGGGAAAGCGAAACCGGGGAGCCTCTGGTCTTTACCCAGGAGGACATCCTTCAGTTCACGCAGACCAAGGCGGCGGCCCATACTATGGTGGCGGTGCTGCTGAACACCGCCGGCCTGTCTTTGGAAGAGGTGGACAGAATCTACCTGGCGGGGGCCTTCGGACGGCACCTGAATCTGGAGTCCGCCATCACCATCGGCATGTACCCGGATGTGCCCCGGGAGAAATTCGTGAATGTGGGCAACAGCTCCTTGGAAGGAGCCTGCCGGCTGCTCACCGGGGCCATCACCCCGGAGGAGGCGGACAGAATCGCCGGGCAGATTTACTACCTGGAATTTGCCATGCAGGAGACCTTCGTGGAGGAAATGCGTGCCGCCAGCTTCTATCCCCATACCAATCTGCAAATGTATCCTACCGTTGCCAGTCGGCTTCCATAAAAAATCCCGGAAGGACTTACCTTCCGGGATTTTTATGTAGAGATCAGAAGCGGGCATGCTGCTCCACATCCACCACAAACAGCACCACGCCGCCGCACTGGATGGGG